>Ga0222428_100169_pt1 | contig 62451 bp, 63 predicted proteins | sample 2B5Ametagenome_FD_182471 | JGI IMG/M metagenome (GOLD analysis project Ga0222428, IMG submission 182471) | Enriched microbial communities from leaf-cutter ant dump, University of Wisconsin, Madison, United States - 2B5A (version 2) | ecosystem: Environmental > Terrestrial > Nest > Insects nest >...
AAGGGCATCCAGGACGCGAAGAAGAAGACGCTGCGCATGATCGGCGACCCCGCCACGCGCTACCGCGAAGACCCGGTGCGCATCATCCGCGCCGTGCGCTTCGCGGCCAAGCTCAGCGCACTGGGCTTCACCATCGAGGCCAAGACGGCCGCGCCCCTGGTGGAGTCGCAGGCCTTGCTGGCCGACGTGCCGCAAAGCCGCATGTTCGACGAAATGCTCAAGCTGCTGCAGACCGGCCATGCCATCGCCACCATCGAGCAACTGCGCAAGCTGGGCATGGCCCGGGGCATCTACCCGCTGCTGGACGTGGCCGTGGAGCGTGCCGACACGCCCTTCGTCAAGGCCGCGCTGCACGACACCGACCGCCGCGTGAACGAGGGCAAGCCCGTGGCGCCGAGCTTCCTGCTCGCCTGCGTGCTGTGGGAGGACGTGCGCGCCGGCTGGCAGCAGCGCCTGGCCCAGCGCCAGCACCCGCTGCCCGCGCTGCAGGAAGCCATCGACGAGGTGTTCGACAAGCGCATCGGCGACGTGTCGGGCCGCGGCAAGCTCGCCGCCGACATGCGCGAGATCTGGGTCATGCAGCCGCGCTTCGAAAAGCGCGTGGGCAGCACGCCGTTCGGCATGGTCATGCAGCCGCGCTTCCGCGCCGGCTTCGACTTCCTGCGCCTGCGCGCCGACGTGGGCGAAGTGGGCGAGGCCCTGGCCGAGTGGTGGCAGGACTTCCAGGGCGCGGACGACGAGCGCCGCGAAGACCTGATGGACCAGGCGCGCGAGGAGCAGAAGGCCCGCCAGAAGGCCCAGCAGCCCGTGGCCCGGCGCGTGCCTAAACCCGCGCCTGCAGCACCCTCCGCATCCGCCGAAGGCGCTTCCGCAGAGAGCGACAGCGCCGCCGACGCGGCCGAGGGCACGGACGGGTTTGCTTCGGAAGGCGCCGCCGCGCCCAAGAAGCGCCGCCGCCGTCGCCGCAAGCCCGGTGGCGGCAGCGCCGCGCCCGGCCCGGCCGCGGATGCCTGACACCACGGCCTGCATCGGCCTGGGCGCCAACCTGGGCGATGCCCCGGCGGCCTTGCGCGGCGCCGTCCAGGCGCTGGCCGCGCTGCCGGGCACGCAGGTGCTGCGGTGCTCGGCCCTGTATCGCAGCGCGCCGGTCGGCGCCACGGGGCCGGACTACCACAACGCGGTGGCGGCGGTCCGCACCGACCTTTCGCCCCAGGACCTGCTGGCGGCGCTCCAGACCATCGAGGCGGCCGCGGGCCGCGAACGCCCCTACCGCAACGCGCCGCGCACGCTGGACCTGGACATCCTGCTCTTCGGCGACCTGGCGCTCGACACCCCCGCGCTCACCGTGCCCCACCCGCGCATGCGCGAGCGGGCCTTCGTGCTGCGGCCCCTGGCAGAGGTCGCGCCGGAGCGGGTGGACCCCGCGTGGCTGGCGGCCGTGCAGGACCAGCGCATCGAGCGATTGAACACTTCCTGGCTCTGATTCAGGCCGCCTGCCGCGCGCGCAGGTTGGACGCGTACACGTTGTCCTTGGCCAGCGCCTGCCCGGCCTGCACGGCCGCCACCCAGTCGCCGGTCGGGACCGCCGCGGCGAAGTTGCTGTGGAACACCACGCTGAACACGCGGTGGATTTCCTCCGCGCTCGCGCGGCCCGCCGCGTTGGCGTAGGGCAGGGAGCCGCTCGCATCGGTGAGGAATTCCACCGCCAAACCCCGGTGCGCGGCTTCGTAGATGGTGCCGGCGTCGCAGTTGTGCGTCATGTAGCCCGCCACGGCCAGCGTGTCGATGCCCTTCGCGGCCAGCCAGTCGGCCAGGCCGGTGCCGGTGAAGGCGCTTGCGAAGTGCTTCTCGATGCGGTGGTCGGCCGGGCGGCGCGCCACCTCGGGGTGCAGCTGCCAGCGCTCGGTGGCCTTGTCGAACACCGGGGCGCCCGAGGGGGCCGTGTGTTGCACCACCACCACGGGCACGCCCGCGGCCTGCGCGGCGTCCATCGCGCGGGCGATGTTGGGCAGGGTGTCGCCGATGGGCGGGTACGCGATGGGCAGGTTGCCGCCCGCGAAGTATTCGTTCTGCACGTCGATGACGATCAGGGCACGGCGGGGAGAGGTCATGGGTCGGGTCCTTTGAAGAAAACAGGGCTGCGTGGAAAGAGTGGGAGTGATTGTTCGCGCCGCGGCCTTTTCCCGAAAGTGGCTGGATTGACACCGATCGATAAAATCAGGCCATCATGCGCACAGCTTCCGCAACCACCGTCGCCGTGGTGGCCTTCGACGGCATCAGCCCCTTTCATCTCTCCGTGCCCTGCCTGGTCTTCGGCGAGGACCGCACGGCCGAGGGCGCGCGCCGTTACCGGCTGGTGGTGTGCGGCGTGGAGCCCGGGCCGCTGCGCACCTCGGCCGGCTTCGGCATCGCGGTGGACCATGGCCTGGCCGCGCTGCGGCGCGCGCACGTCGTCGTGGTGCCCTCGTGGCGCGACGACCTCGCGCCCGCGCCGCCAGCCCTGCTGGCCGCGCTGCGGGTCGCGCACCGCCGGGGCGCGCGCATCGTGGGGCTGTGCCTGGGGGCCTTCGTGCTGGCCGAGGCGGGGCTGCTGGACGGCCGCGCCGCGACCACGCACTGGGCCTTGGCGCAGGAGTTCGCGCGCCGCTATCCGCGGGTGGCGGCCCGGCCCGAGGTGCTGTACGTGGAGGACGGCACCGTGCTGACCTCGGCCGGCACGGCGGCGGGCATCGACTGCTGCCTGCACCTGCTGCGCCAGCAGCACGGCGCCGAGGCCGCCAACCACGCGGCGCGGCGCATGGTGGTGGCGCCGCACCGCCAGGGCGGGCAGGCGCAGTACATCCAGCAGCCGGTGGCGCTCACGGCGCGCGGCGACCGGCTGGCGCCGCTGCTGCAGTGGCTGGGCGCGCACCTGCACGAGGCGCACACCCTGGAGTCGCTGGCCGCGCGCGCCGTGATGAGCCCGCGCACCTTCACGCGGCGCTTTCGCCAGTCCACCGGCACCACGGTGGGCCAGTGGCTGCAGAACCAGCGCATCGCGCTGGCGCAGCGGCTGCTGGAGGGCGGGGACCAGTCCATCGAGTCGGTGGCGGTCCAGGCGGGCTTCGGCTCGGCCGTTTCGCTGCGGCATCATTTCGTGGCCGGCGTGGGCATCGCGCCCTCGGCGTACCGGCGGCAGTTCCGTGCGGCTGGGTCGGTGGAATTGCTCTCAAAAAAATAGCTGCTAGCGCTTGATGGACAAGCGCTAGCAGCCATTCTTATTCATATTCCCCTGCGGCGACAGGGAAGGGCGCGTCAGTCCACCTTGGCGCCCGATGCCTTCACGACCTGCTGGTACTTGGCGCGCTCGGCGGCCATGAAGCTGTCGAACTGCTGCGGCGTGGTGGCGACGGGCTCGGCCAGCAGGGCGCCGAAGCGGGTCTTGGTCTCGGGCGCGTTGAGAGCCGCCACGAAGGCCTTGTTCAGCCGCTCGATCACCGGCTTGGGCGTGGCGGCGGGCGCCACCAGGCCCCACCAGGTGTCGATGGAGAAGCCCTTGAACGTGGCCGACAGCGGGGGCACGCCGGGCAGCGAGGGCGATGCCTCCAGCGAGGTCACGGCCAGCGCCTTGAGCTTGCCGGCGCGGATGTTGGGCGCGGCGGCGGCCAGGTTGTCGATGTTGAAGTCCACCTCGCCGGCCAGCAGCGCCAGTTGCGCGGGGTTGGCGCCGCGGTAGGGGATGTGCAGTGCGTAGATTCCGGCCTGCTGCTTGAACATTTCGCCCGCCAGGTGGCCGGCGCTGCCGTTGCCGCCGCTGCCGTAGTTGAGCTTGGCAGGGTGGGCCTTGGCGTAGGCGATGAGGTCGGCCACGGAGTTGATCTTGAACTGCTCGGCCTTGGCCGCGTTCATGACCAGCACGTTGGGCACGCGCACCATCTGCGTGATGCCGGCGAAATCCTTGGCGGCGTCGTAGGGCATGCGGCTGTACAGCCAGGGGTTCACGGCATGGGTGGCGGTGGCGGCGATGCCGATGGTCAGGCCGTCCGGCGCGGCCTTGGCGATGGCGTCGGCGCCGATGTTGCCGCCCGCGCCGCCCTTGTTGTCGATGATCACCGTGCCCAGCGAGTCGCGCACGCGCTCGGCCAGCGCGCGGGCCGTCACGTCGATGGGGCCGCCGGGCGCGTAAGGCACGATCAGGCGGATGGGCTGGCCCGAATCCTGCGCCAGGGCGGCGGGGGTGGAGAAGGCCGCCGCGAGGACGGCGCCGGTGAGGAGGAGGGTGTTTCTGCGGTTCATGGCGACATTGTGCAAAAAATCCGCAAAGCGGCTGACGGTCGCCTGTCAGCCCGCGCGGGAGGCGGCGCCTTCCAGGTCTTCCACCAGCATGCCCAGCTCGTGCGAGGAGCGGATGTCCAGCTTGAGGAAGATGGCCGAGCGGTGCGTGTCCACGGTGCGCGGGTCGATGGGGCGCTCAGGGTCGCGCTGGGTCAGGGCGCGGGCGACCTCCTTGCTGCTGATGCCGGTGGCCAGCAGGCGCGCCACCTCCTGCTGGCGGGGGCTCAGCGCGGCCCAGCGCTCCAGCAGGGTGTTGCGCCGCCGCGCGCGCTGGGCGGTTTCCTGCGACAGGCTGGCGGCCTTGAGCACGGCGGCCAGCAGGGTCTGTTCGTCGCAGGGCTTTTCGAGCCAGTCCACCGCGCCCTGCTTGACGGCCGCGACGGCCGAGGCCAGCTCGCCGTGCGCGGACAGGAACACGGTCTTGAGCACGGTGCCCTGCTGGCGCATGGCCTCGAACACCTGCAGCCCGCTCATGCCGTCCATGCGCAGGTCCAGCAGTACACAGCCGGGCTGGGCCAGGTCGGCGCCGGCCAGGAACTCCGGCCCGCTCGCGAAGGCATGGGCCGCGTGGCCGCCGGCCAGCAGCAGCGCGGCCAGGGAATGGCGTACGCCTTCGTCGTCGTCCACGATGTAGACCCGCAGGGGCGCGGCGGCGGTGTCGGAAGAAGGTGAAGATGCTTCGGTCATGGCGTGTTCGTCCGGGGCAGCCGGATCTCGAAGATGGCGCCGCCGCCCTCGCGGTTGCGCGCCAGCAGTTCGCCGCCCATGCTTTCCACGATGGAGCGGCAGATGTTGAGGCCCAGGCCCAGGCCGTCGGAGCGGGTGGTGAAGAAGGGCTCGAACAGGCGGGCGGCGATCTCGGGCGGCAGGCCGGGCCCACGGTCCAGCACCTGCAGCGAGGCATGGCCCGCGTCCGCCGTGGTGTGCAGCAGCAGTTCGCGGCCCAGCGGCGAAGGGGCGTGGGACTGCATGGCCTGCAGCGCGTTGAGGCCCAGGTTCAGCACCACCTGTTCCAGCAGCACCCGGTCGGCGCTCACGGAGAGCGGCCCGCGCGCCAGGTCCAGCCGCACCGCCACGCCGTGGCGCCGCGCTTCGGCGCGCAGCAGCAGGGCCAGGGACTGGTCCACGGCGGCATTGAGGTCGCAGGGCTCGCGGGCCTCGGGGTGCTGGCGCACCCAGCGGCGGATGCGCCCCACGATGTCGGCCGCGCGCAGGGCCTGCGTGGACAGCGCCGCGAGGCTGTCGCCCAGCAGCTCCACCTTGCCCTGCGCGGCCAGCGCGCGGGCCGCGGCCGCGTAGTTGACCAGGGCCGCCAGCGGCTGGTTCAGCTCGTGCGCCAGGGTAGAGGCCATCTCGCCCACGGTAATCACGCGCTGCACGCGCTGCAGCTGCGCCTCGCGCTGCTGCTGCTGTTCCTCGGCCCGCTTCTGGGCCGTGATGTCCACCACCGAGCTCATCCAGCCTACGTGCTGGCCGTCGCCGTCGATCAGGCGGGCTGTATAGACCATGGTGTGCACGTCCGATCCGTCGCGGTGCCGCAGGCGCGATTCAGCGCCCTGGCCCTCGGGCTCGCCGGGGCGCGGCTCTTCGCCGGGGTGCTGAAAGGGGTAGGGCGGCTGCTGGCCGATGAGTTCGTCGGCGGTGTAGCCCACCATGTCGCACATGGCGGCGTTCACGTAGACGATGCGGCCCTGCAGGTCGCGCGCGCGCATGCCCACCAGCAGTGCGTCCTCCATGGACTGGCGGAACGCCTGTGCCTGTTGCAGCGCGTGCGTGCGCTCGTGCACGCGCTGTTCCAGCTCGATGCGGGCCTGGCGGTTCTCGCGCAGGCGCCGTTCGCGCAGTTGCCAGTACAGCGCGCCCAGCACCAGCAGGCCCGAGGCGAGGCTGGCCAGCGCCCAGGCCTGCTGCCGGGCCAGTGCGACGACCCGGCTGTCGGCGGTCAGGGTCAGCGTCCAGCCCAGGTCGGGCAGGGGCTCCTCGAAGGCCAGGTAGCGCTTGCCGGTGCCGTCCAGCGTGAGTTCGGAGCCCGGCTGGTCGGGGCGCTGCAGCAGCTTCCACGGTACGGGCTCGGGCTGCCACTGGGGGCCGTACTGCTCGTCGTGCTGCACCTGCTGCACGGCCTGGGCCGATAGCGGCCGGCTGGTCTTGTAGAGCCAGGGCGTCACCGAACCCAGGAAGACGATGCCGCGCTCGTCCGCCACGAAGACCGGGTCGCGCAACTGGGCCCAGGTGTCCACGATGGGCTGCATGCGCACCTTCACCGCCACCACGCCGATCACCCGGCCGTCCTGCTCCACGGGGGCGGAGGCGAACAGGCCGGGTTCGCCCGTGGTCTTGCCCACGCCGTAGAAGCGCCCCGACAGCCCCTGCAGCGCATCGCGGAAATAGGGGCGGTTGCCGTAGTTTTGATGAACGAAGCTGCTGGGCGTGTTCCAGTTGCTGGAGGCCAGCGTCAGCCCCTCGGCGTCCATGATGTAGAGCGCGTCGGAGCCCGCATGCGCATTGACGGTCTGCAGGTAGGCGTTGGCCGCCTCGCGGACGCTTTGCGACCGGGGGTTGTGCAGCAGGTGCGCCACCAGCGGCTGCTGCGCTGCCGTGAAGGGCAGATAGCTGTAGCGGGTGGCCACGCCGTGCAGCGCCAGCGCCTGCACCTCGCCGGAGCGGCGCAGGTTGTCCCACTGCGTGTCCAGCTCGTTGCGGGTGGCCCATTCGCCCGCGCCCAGCACCATCAGCACGGCCATGCCCAGCACGGCGGCCATGGGGGCCGCGCCGCGCAGGGCCTGGCGCAGGCGGGCCATGTCAGCCGCCGTGCTTGTCCGCCTCGGAGGTGAAGGAATCGGCGAAGAATTCCTCGGGCGGCAGGCCTCGGTGGGCGTTGTAGGCGTCGCGCGCCGATTCGACCACGATGGGCGCGCCGCAGGCATAGACCTGGTGGCCCGAGAGATCGGCGAAGTCGTCGAGCACCGCCTGGTGCACGAAGCCGGTGCGGCCGGTCCAGCCGTCCTCGGGCAGGGCGTCGGACACCACGGGCACGTAGGTCAGGTGCGGCATCTCGGCCGCGCGGGCCTGTACCCAGTCGTGCATGTACAGGTCGCCCGGCCGCCGGCCGCCCCAGTAGAGCACCGCGGGACGGGTGATGGCCTTGAACTGCATGTGCTCGATCAGCGCCTTGATGGGCGCGAAGCCCGTGCCCGAGGCCAGCAGCACGATGGGCTTGTCGGAGTCTTCGCGCAGGAAGAAGCTGCCGAACGGGCCTTCGACGCGCAGGATCTCCTTTTCCTTCATCGCGCCGAACACGTGGTCGGTGAACTTGCCGCCCGCCATGTGGCGGATGTGCAGCTCCACGCCGGGCGCCTCGGCCTGCGTGTGCGGCGCGTTCGCCATCGAATAGGCACGGCGCGCGCCGTCGCGCAGGATGAACTCGATGTACTGGCCCGCGTGGTAGCGGAAGGTGTCGGCGGCGGGCAGTTGCAGGCGCACCTGCATCACGTCGTGCGACACCTTGGTGAGCGAGGCCACGCGCACCGGCATCTTCTTGACCGGGTAGGCGCTCTCGTCGGTGACCTGGCGCGATTCGAGCACCACGTCGGTCAAGGGCCGGGCGCAGCAGGTCAGTACCAGGCCGGCGGCTTCCTCGTCGGCCGTCAGGGCCTTGGACTGGTGCTCGCCGTGGTGCACGGCGCCGCTGATCTTCTTGCACTTGCACGAGCCGCAGGCGCCGTCCTTGCAGCCGTAAGGCAGGCCCACGCCGCTGCGGATGGCCGCCGCCAGGATGGCCTCGCCGGCATGGGCGCTGAAGGCGCGGCCGCTGGGCTGCACGGTGATCTGGAAAGCGGTCTCGGCGCTGGTCATGACTGTGGGTATCCTTGGTGCTCTTCTCGACAAACGGTCCGATTTTGCCCTCAAACCAAACACCCCTTGGCGCGCTGCCGGCGCGTTTTCGCCGCGAGCGCCTGCTCGTCGTCGGCTGCGGCGATGTGGGCCAGCGCGTCGTGCGCCTGCTGGGGCGGCGCATGCAGGTGCTGGCGCTCACCTCCAGCCCCGGGCGCGTGCCCGCGCTGCGCGGCCTGGGCGCGCGGCCCCTGGTGGGCAACCTGGACGAACTGGCCACGCTGCGCCGCCTGTCCGGCGTGGCCACGCGCGTGCTGCACCTGGCACCGCCGCCGGGTGAGGGCGCGGGGGGCGATGGTTGGTGGCGCGACCCGCGCACCGTGGCGCTGGCGCGGGCGCTGCGCCTGCGCAGCCTGCCTGCGTCGCTGGTGTATGCGTCCACCAGTGGTGTGTACGGCGACTGCCAGGGCGCGTTGGTGCCCGAAACCCGCTCCGTGGCCCCCGCCACGCCACGCGCCCAGCGCCGCGTGAACGCCGAGCGCGCCGTCCGCCACCTGGGCCGCACCGGGGTGCGCGCGAGCATCCTTCGCATTCCCGGCATCTATGCGACCGACCGCGAGGGCGGCACGCCCGAAGCCCGCCTGCGCCGCGGCACGCCGGTGCTGGCGCCCGAGGACGATGTGTTCACCAGCCACATCCACGCCGACGACCTGGCCCGTGCATGCCTGGCGGCGCTGTGGCGCGGCAGACCGCAGCGCGCCTACAACGTGTGCGACGCCACGCGCATGAAGATGGGTGACTACTTTGACCTGGCCGCCGACTTGTACGGCCTGCCGCGCCCGCCGCGCGTGGCGCGCAGCGAGGCCGCGCAAAAGCTGTCTCTGGCGTTGCTGAGCTTCATGAGCGAATCGCGCCAGCTCGACAACCGGCGCCTGCTGCACGAATTGGGCCTGCGCCTGCGCTACCCCACAGTGGGCGAGGGGCTGCGATTACTATCCTAAAGATAGCTGCCAGCGCTTGATGGACGGGCGCTGGATGGCAATTCGACCCCTTATCTTCCCAGCCCTGGTGCCGGGTAGGTGTTGCCCTGGCCATCGGTGCAGCGAAAGACGTTGCACTGCACATTGCGACGCGGTGGCGTGGTGGGCGGGCTGACGGGGAACACGGGCCGGGGCCGCACGGCGGGGGGCACGACGACCACGCGCGGCTGGTTGGCGCGCGCTTTTTCCACTTCCGCATAGCCCTGCGGGCCCAGGCAGTCCAGGTCCACTTGGCGCTGAGCCGCTTCCAGGCGCACGTCCTGTTCGTACGGCGTGCGCGACAGTCCGCTGGCCACGATGTCGAGCTGGCGGCGCGAGCGGGCGCACTCGGCGGAGCGGGCGTAGTCCTGCGGCTGGGGGGCGGTGGCCGCGGCCTGGGCGGCCCGGGCGCGGTCGCGTTCGGCGCTGCGCCGGGCTTCTGCCTGTTCGGCGTCGGCTTCGGCCTGCAGGCGCTGCTGCTTGCGCTCCAGCGCCTCGGCCGCGATTTCGCGTTCGCGCTGCAGCTCTTCGGGCGACTTGCGCGCCTCCACCTCATGCGTGGCGGAGCCGCTGGCGCAGGCGCCGTCGGTGTACGTCACCTTGCCCGTGCGGGCGTCGGTGCAGCGCACCACCTGCGCCTGCGCGACCAGGCCTAGCCCGGCAATGCCGAGGCAGACCAAGAGACGAAGGAGGGCGGGGTGTGCTGCCATGAAGACGGATTAAAGAAGAGCGGCTTTTTTCCATCAAGGCCCCGCGCCGGGCTCGGGGTTGTTGGAGTATTGGCGCGCACGCCAGTCCTGGGGGTGCGGGCCATAGTAGCCCGGTGCGCGTGCGCCCGGGTTGTTGTTGCGGTTGCGGCGGTCCTCGGCGGCGCGGCGCTCGCGCTCGGCCTGGTCGCGGCGGGCCTGCTCGCGCGCCCGGTCCCGCTGGGCCGCGTCGCGGGCGTGCTGGTCGCGGCGTTCGCGGTCGGCACGGTCGCGCTCGGCGCGGTCACGGTCGCGGTCGCGGTCCCTCCAGTCGTTGCGGTCGCGGCTGCCGTAGTAGACGGCGGGCGGCGGCACGTAGACCGCCGGGGGCGTGCGGTACACGGGCGGCGCCACGTAGACCGGCGGCGCGTTGTTGTAGATGTAGCCGGGTTGCTCGTACACCCCGTAGCGCGGCGACTCGTAGTAGTACGGGTCGCCCGGCACGGTGGCGCAGCCGGCCACCAGCACGCCCACGAGGGCGGCGGGAACGAGGCGGATGAGGGTGTTGGTCATGGTGTTCAGACTCTCGCGGGAGTGGGGTCGTTCCGCCCCGCAGGTAAAGCCCCTGAAAAGCATTCCCACGGAGTGTTACGGTTGTCAGGGCCCAGCGCCCGCAGGCGCCTTTTCCCTTAGCGCGCGGCCGCAGCGATCGGTTGACGCGCGCACCCAGCGCCGAAAAATCAAAACTGATAGCTGCCAGCGCTTGACTGGCAAGCGCTGGAGGCCATTTTGACCATGAAACAGGTTCTTAGTGAGGCAGCACGCGGCGGATGGTGTCGGCCAGGTCTTCCGCCACGAACTTGGCCACGTAGCCGTCGGCCCCCACGCTGCGCACGTGGTCTTCGTTGGCCGAGCCGGACAGGGACGAGTGGATGACCACCGGCAGGTTCTGGAAGCGCGCGTCCTGCTTGATGTTGCGGGTGAGCGTGAAACCGTCCATCTCGGGCATCTCCAGGTCGGTCAGCACCATGGAGACGCGGTCGAGGATGGTCTTGCCCTCGGCCTCGGCGCCGCGGGCGATGGCGTTGAGCCGGTCCCAGGCCTCCTTGCCGGACTTGACCATTTCAAACGGGGCGGCCAGCGCCTTGAGTTCCTGCTCGATGAGCGAGCGCGCCACGAAGGAGTCGTCCGCCGCCAGGATGATGCAGCCGGGCTTGAGCTGGAGCTTGGCGCCCACCTTCTCCTCGGTGACCTCGTGGCCGTCGGAAGGCGAAACCATCTGCAGGATGGCCTCCACGTCCAGCACCTGGGCCAGGCGCGACTCGTCGGTGTTGCCGTCCAGGCGCGCGATGCTGGTCACCAGCTTGCCCTTGGCGCCGCTGGCCTCGGCCGAGAGCACCTGCTTCCAGTCCAGGCGCACGATGTCTTCCACCGACTCCACCGCGAAGGCCTGCGTGGTGCGCGCGTACTCGGTCACCAGCATGATATTCAGGCCCGTCTGGGGCTTGCAGCCCACGATGGAGGGCAGGTCGAGCACCGGGATCACCTGGCCGCGCAGGTTGACCACGCCCAGCGAGTGCGGCTCTGCGCCCGCGATGGGCGTGATGCTGGGCATGGCCACGATCTCGCGGATCTTGAAGACGTTGATGCCGAACAGTTCGGACTTGTTCAGGGCGCTGTCCGTGCCCAGGCGGAACAGCAGCAGCTCGAACTTGTTGGTGCTGGTGAGGTTGGTCCGCTCGTCGATGTCCTGCTGCATTGCTTTCATGGTGAATCCTTCGCGCAGAAAGTTGGATACGCGCGTTTACAAATTCTAGGACCGGAACGGCCCGCGCAGTGCGCTAAATCTTCAGGCAATACCCCAATAGTGCACTGCACCACGCCGGGGAAGGAGGAGGCCGCCGCTGGCTGGCGGCCCGGTCAGGCCACGTTGCTCTGCACGGGCGCCGGCGTCTTCATGGCCTCCGCCAAGGGGGCGAGCAGCGCCAGCATGGGGGCGTCCGAGGCGTCGCAAGCCAGCCCCAGGTGGCGCGAGAACGCCAGGGGCCCGTCCAGCGGGCGCACCAGGGAGCGGCGCGCGCGGGCCGCATGCGACTGGGGTACCACGGCCAGGCCCAGGCCGCTGTCCACCATGTGCAGCAGCAGCTCCTCGCGCGCGGCGCTGGCCTGCACCTGCAGCGCGATGCCGCGCTCGGCCAGCAGGCGGATGAAGGACTGGTGCAGCGGGCAATAGGGCCATTCGATGAGCGGCAGGCCCTCCAGGTCGGCGATGCCGAAGCGCTTCTTGAAACGAAGCGGGTGCTGCTCGGGCACCAGCATCACATAGGGCTCGCGCCACAGCGGCACGAAGGTGTCGCCCGGCGGCTTGCAGTGCTCGGCCACCATGCGCAGCCGGGCCTCCTGCGCGCTGGCGGTGAGCCGCACTAGCGCGTGGGGCAGGTGCAGGGAGATCTGCGCGAAGAGCGGCGCGGCGGCCTGCACCATCAGGTCGTCCTGCAGGAACACGCCCAGCGTCTCGCGGGGCGCATCGCGGAAGTCGCGCACCATGGCGCTGGACTGGGCCAGCAGGCTGCAGGCGCGCGGGTACAGCCGGTGCGCGGCGGGCGTGGGGGCCAGGCCCTGGCGGCTGCGCTCGAACAGCATGGTGTCGAGCGCGTCCTCCAGGCCCTTGATGGCCATGCTGATCGAGGGCTGCGCCACGAAGCAGCGACGCGACGCGGCGGTGACCGAGCGCTCTTCGTATGCGGCCACGAAGTAGCCCAGGGCGCGCAGGTCGAACAGCATGGCGGCGAAAACCTCTCAAACGGGTGTGATGGTGGTGACGGTCTCGCGGAAGTAGTCCAGCTGGCCGCCCTGGGAGTGGCTCGTGATCCAGGTCACGGATTCCACCTCGCGCTGTTGTACCGCATAAAAGAAGCGCTGGTGGAATTGCGTGAGCACCCAGCCGTTGCCCAGGTCCTGGCTGTGGGTGCGCACGATGGCCGTGCCGCGCGGGAACACCTCCGCGCCCAGGCGCTGCAGCACGGCCAGCAGCTCCGCCTTGTTGCCCGCCACCTGCCAGCTCGTGTCCGCGTCGTCGCGGTAGTGGTCGATGCGGAAGTCCACGTCGTCCGCAATCACGTTCAGCAGCGTGGGCACGTCGCCCTGGGCAAAGGCCGCGAGCACCTGGTCGATGGGGTGGGTGGCAGGGGTTGTCGTCGTCATGGGAAGGCTCCAGTCAAAAAGAAGCCGCGACTGTAGGCAGCCCCCTGCGCCCGCACAACGATGGAATTTATGGCCCGGGGCGATAAAAAAACGATGGATGGCGAAGGGCGGTCAATCCGTGACGCCCGGCACCTGCCGCAGGTAGGCGTGCAGCGCCGCGATGGCCTGGCGCACCTTGGCGGGCTGCGCGTCGCGCTGGGGCGTGACGGCCCAGATGTCCATCGTGCCGAACGACCAGTCGGGCAGCAGCCGCACCAGGCGCCCGGCCTGCAGCGCGTCGTGCGCGTCCATGCTGCCCACCAGCGCCAGGCCCAGCCCCGCCTCGCACATCTGCTGGATCGACAGCTGGTTGTTGCTGGCGATGCGCGGCTCCACGCGCAGCGCGCGCGGCTCGCCCGCGGGAGTGCGCAGGTCGACAACCAGGCCGCCGTTCTCGCGCGCGAAGCCCAGCCAGCTGTGGGCGAGCAGGGCATCGGGGTGCTGTGGCCGGCCGTGGGCGGCCACCCAATCGGGCGAGGCGCACAGCTGCCACTGCATGCCGCCCAGGCGCCGCGCGGCCCAGGTGGAGTCCTGCAGGCGGCCAAAGCGCACCGCCAGGTCGATGCGGGCGTTGATGAGGTCGATGGTCGCATCGTCCACCAGCAGGCGCAGCCGCAGCGCGGGGTGCGCCGCCAGCAGCGCGCCCAGCGCCGGCGCGATGTGGCGCGCGAAACCCACGGTGGCCGACAGCCGCAGCTCGCCGCTGGGCTCGTCGCGCGAGGCCGCCAGCTCCGCCCGCGCCTGCTCTGCCGCGGCCCACATGGCCGCGCAGCGTGCGTGGTAACGCTGGCCCGCCTCGGTCAGCGCCAGTTGGCGCGTGGAGCGGTGCAGCAGCGTCACGCCGCCATCGCTCTCCAGCCTGCGCACCTGCTGGCTCACGGCCGAGGTGCTCAGGCCCAGGGCGCGGGCCGCGCCGCTCATCGAGCCGTGCTGCACCACGGCAGCGAAGATGGCCATGCGTTTGAGGTCGTCCATGGGGTCGATTGTGAAGTGGTGCTTCAAGGTGAAGGCATTTTTTGCCCTCTACCGGGGGCTTTGAGAAGCTCCTATTCTCTCGCCATCGCAACTTCACCCCAAGGACTTCCCATGAACATCGCCCTGATCGGCGCCACCGGCTTCGTCGGCTCGGCCGTACTGAACGAACTGCTGCAGCGCGGCCACCGCGTGACGGCACTGGCCCGCAACCCCGCCAAGCTCGCCGCGCGCGAGGGCCTCACCGTGGTGGCGGCCGACGCCCAGGACGCCGCCCAGGTCGCCCGGACCGTCGCAGGCCACGATGCCGTGGTGAGCGCCTACAACCCCGGCTGGACGGTGCCCGACATCCACGACCAGTTCCTGAAGGGCACGCGCGCCATCATCGACGGCACCAAGCAGGCCGGCGTGCGCCGCCTGCTGGTGGTGGGCGGCGCGGGCAGCCTGTTCGTCGCGCCCGGCATGCAACTGGTGGACACGCCCGAATTCCCCGCCGAATGGAAGCAGGGCGCCCTGGCCGCCCGCGAGGCGCTGAACTGGATCCGCACCGAAGGCACGCTGGACTGGACCTTCCTCTCGCCCCCCATCCTGCTGGCCCCCGGCGAGCGCACCGGCCAGTACCGCCTGGGCACCGAGGCGCCGCTGATGAACGGCGAGCAGCCCGGCGGCATCAGCGTGGCCGACCTCGCGGTGGCCCTGGTGGACGAGCTGGAAACGCCGCGGCACGTGCAGCAGCGCTTCACCGTGGCGAGCTGAGCTGACTGGCTGACAGCGGGCGCCGACCGGCGGTCAGCCGGTCCGCCTACACGGCCGCGGGCCGCAAGGGGTCGCCGGCGGGCGCGGGCCTGTGTAAATTCGACAGCGATGTAACCGTTTTCCATCCTGTCGGAGTCCATGCCGTGCACTCGATGACGTCCCGCCCCCTCTTTCCCTCCCCCCGCCCGCGCCTCGCGCCGCGCGGCGCAGCCTTGCTGGCGCTTGCGCTTCTGTCGTGCGCAGGCCATGCGCAGGATGCCGGCCAGGCCGGTGAACCCCGGCGCGTGTTCATCGACGGCGCCCGGGCCGCCAGCGATGTCGGCCTGGCCTCGGTGGGCGTGCAATTGCCCTGGGCGTGGCGCAGGGCCTTCCTGGGCGGCGAGCTCACGGGGCACTGGGATGCGCACATCGCCCACTGGCGCGCGCCGGGCGGCACCGCCGCCACCGAGCGCCGCAACTGGACGCAGCTGGCCCTGGTGCCCACGCTGCGGCTGCGCTTCAACGGCGGAGAATCCGCGTGGTTCATGGAAGGCGGCATCGGCCTGTCGGTGCTCGACGGGCACTACGCGACGCGGCACAAGACCTTCAGCACCCGCTTCAACTTCACCGACCACCAGGGCATCGGCTTCAACTTCGGCGACCACCGGCGGCACGAGCTGATGCTGATGGTGCGCCACGTGTCCAACGGCGGCATCCGCAAGCCCAACCCGGGCGAGGACTTCGTGCAGATCCGCTACGGCGTGGTGTTCTGAACTTTAGAATCCACCGTCCGGCGCCCCTCCAGGCGCCGGCAGCGTTCTCAGGGCGGGGCGGAATTCCCCACCGGCGGTATCCGCGCACCGGTTGACACGGTGCGCGGGAGCCCGCGAGCGCCCGGGCCTTGGCCCGGGGTCAGCAGATCTGGTGCGATGCCAGAGCCGACGGTCACAGTCCGGATGAAAGAGATCGCGAAGCCAATGGGCCTTCCGCAGCCATGCGGACGGCTTACGGTTTGCGCGCGCCCTGATTCTGGCCAAAACCTTTCCATGTTTCGGAACAAGACCATGAATCAGACCACTTCCTCCCCTTCCCCCGCCACCGGGCATGTCGCGATCATCTGCGCCGGCTGGCACCAGGACATCGTCCACCAGGCCCGCGACGCGGCCGTAGCCGAGTTCGCGCGCAACGGCCTGCCGGCGGCGCAGATCGCGCACTTCGAGGTGCCCGGCGCCTTCGAGATCCCGCTGCTGGCCCAGCGGCTCGCGCGCAGCGGGCGCTACGACGCCATCGTGGCCTGCGCGCTCGTCGTGAACGGCGGCATCTACCGCCACGAGTTCGTGACCAGCGCCGTCATCGACGGCCTGATGCGCGTGCAACTCGACACCGGCGTGCCGGTGATGTCCGCCGTGCTCACGCCGCGCGACTTCCACGAGCACGAGGACCACGTGGGCTTCTTCCGTGCGCACTTCGTGAAGAAAGGCACCGAGGTGGCCGCCGCCTGCCTGCGCACCATGGCCCAATTCCGGGCGCTGGTGTGATGGGGTTTGCTAGCTAAAAGATAGCTCCCAGCGCTTTCCCATCAAGCGCTGGAGGCCGATTTGGCTTGAATTCTCCGGGCAGGCTAAGATGCTGCTCGCGGTTGCAAGCCGCATCCGGGCCCGCGGAAAGGGTTGAACCCACTTGCCGACGCTTCACTGAGCTGATTCGTCCACTCCTTTGTGCTGCCGGATGTGCGGGCCGTCGGCGATGAATGCACGGAGGTTCTCGTGAAACGCATTCCCGCACGGCCCGACCTGGGCCATCTCAAGAAACAAGCCAAGGACCTGCTGCGGCGTGGCCGCGAGGGCGACGCCGAGGCCGCGCGGCGCCTGGGCGTGCCCGAACCCCGGCTGCACGATGCGCAGCACTGCCTGGCGCGCGAGCACGGGTTCGCGTCCTGGGCGGACTTCCAGGGCTTCGTGCTGGCGCGCCGCGCGCTGGCGGACGACCCGGAACGCGCGGTGCAGCAATGGCTGCGCCTGGTCTATGCCGGCGACATCGCGGGCGGCAACCACACCGCGCGGCCCCGGCTGGCCGAGCGCCTGTGGGCCGATGGCGCCGTCGCCCTGGGCGACGACCCCTGGCTGGCCTGCGCCGTGGGCGACGCAGCCCGCCTGCGCGAGGCCGTGGCGCAGGACGCGGACTGGGTGCACCGCCCCGGCGGCCCGCTGCGATTGCCGCCGCTGATCGCCGTCGCGCATTCCAGCCTGGCGCGGCTGCCGGCCTTCGCGGACCGTTTGCAGGCCTGCGCGGCGCTGCTGCTGGAGGCCGGGGCCGACGCGAACCAGCGCGTGGGCAACCGCTGGCCCCCGGCCTCGCTCGACGCGCCGGACGCATCGCAGGGCCTGTCCGCGCTCTACGGCGCGGCCGGGCAGAACCACCATGCGGGCATGGCGCGCCTGCTGCTGGATGCGGGCGCGGACCCCAACGATGGCGAATCGCTGTACCACGCGCTGGGCAGCCTGGAATGCACGCGCCTGCTGCTGGAGGCCGGCGCGCGCGTGCCGGGCACGAACGCCCTGTGCCGCGTGCTGGACATGGACGACCTCCCCGCGCTGCGCCTGCTGCTGGCCCATGGCGCAGACGCCAACGAGCAACCGCCCGGCGGTACCGCGCCGCTGCTCTGGGCCATCCGCCGGCGGCGTTCGCTGGCGCACGTGCGGGCGCTGGTGGAGGCGGGCGCGGACCCCGCCGCAGGCACGGCTGACGGCATCCCGGCGCACATCCAGGCCCTGCGCTACGGCCTGCCCGGGGTGGCGGCCTATCTGCGCGAAGCCGTGGGCGCTGGCGGCGTGCCCGCCGCCGAGCGCTTCGTGGCCGCCTGCGCCCAGGGCGACGAGGGGCAGGCCCGCGCTCTGCTGGCCGGGCAGCCAGGGCTGGTGCAGGCATTGACCGACGCCCAGCAGCGGCTGCTGCCCGAGCTGGCCGCGCAGCCCGATTGCGCCGCCGCCGTGCGGCTGATGGTGCAGCTGGGCTGGCCCATCGAAGCACACGGCGGCGACTGGGACGGCACGGCCCTGCACCTGGCCGTGTTCCGGGGCGACGCCGCGCTCGCGCGCTTTCTGCTGGAGCACGGCGCCGACTGGCGGGCGCGGCATGGCTTTGGCGACAACGCCTGCGGCGCGCTGTCATGGGGCTCCATCAACACCCCCGAGCCCGGCGGCGATTGGGCGGGCTGCGCGCAGGCGCTCCGGGACCATGGCGTGCCGCGTGCGGCGCCCGATCCCCAGGGCTCGGAAGCCGTGGTGCTGGACGGGCGGCTGATGCGGTTCTCGGACGAGGTGACGGACTGCCTGCTGGACTAGAGAACGCCGGCCGCCCTTAGCTCTGCGATGCGCGCCGCATCCAGGCCCATTTCGCCCAGCACCTCGTCGGTGTGCTGGCCCAGCGCGGGCGGCGCGTTGCGCAGCACGGGCGGCGTGGCCGACAGGCGCAGCGGGCTGGCCACGCCAGTGATCTGTTCCACGCCGTCGCCCGCTGCTTCGCCTGCCTTCCAGCGCGGCAGCGTCACGGCCAGGCCGCGCGCCTTCACCTGCGGGTCGTCGAAGGCCTGGGCCACGGTGTTGATGGGGCCGCAGGGCACGGCCTTGTCTTCCAGCAGCGCGATCCACGCGGCCGTGGTGCGCGTGCGCGTGACGGCCTCCATGGCGGGAATCAGCTCGGCGCGGTGCTGCACGCGCAGCGTGTTGGTGGCAAAGCGCGCGTCCTGCGCCCACTGCGGCTGGCCGGCGGCGGCGCAAAAGCGCTGGAACTGCCCGTCGTTGCCGATGGCCAGCAGCATGTTGCCGTCGGCCGTGGGGAAGTCCTGGTAGGGCGCGAGGCTGGGGTGGCTGTTGCCCATGCGGCCGGGCGACTGGCCTGTGGCGAGGAAGCCCGAGGCCTGGTTGGCCAGCACGGCCATGCCCACGTCGAGCAGCGCCATGTCGATATGCTGGCCCTGCCCGGTGCCGTTGATGGCGTTGTCGCGCACGTGCAGCGCGGCCAGGATGGCGTTGCTGGCGTACAGGCCGGTGAACAGGTCGATGACGGCCACGCCCACGCGCAGCGGGCCGCCGCCGGGCGCGTCGTCCGCGCGGCCGGTGATGCTCATGAGGCCCGTCATGGCCTGCACCATGAGGTCGTAGCCCGCGCGTTCGGCGTACGGCCCGTCCTGGCCGAAGCCGGTGACGGAGCAGTAGATCAGGCGCGGGTTCAGCGCGCGCAGGCTCTCGTGGTCCAGGCCGTACTGCTTCAGGCCGCCGACCTTGAAGTTCTCGACCACGACGTCGGCCTGCTGCGCCATCTGGCGGATCAGCGCCTGCCCTTCGGCCGTCGCCATGTCGATGGTCACCGAGCGCTTGTTGCGGTTGCAGGCCGTGTAGTAGCTGGCCTGGCCGGTGTCGTTGCCATCGGCGTCCTTCAGGAAGGGCGGGCCCCAGTGGCGCGTGTCGTCGCCGCTGCCGGGGCGCTCGACCTTCACCACGTCCGCGCCCAGGTCGGCCAGCACCTGCGTGCACCAGGGGCCCGCGAGCACGCGGGAGAGGTCGAGCACCTTGATGCCCGCGAGGGCGCCTGCGTTGGAGGAGGTCATGGCCATATTTGAATGAAAAAGGCCGCCAGCGCTTATGGGGTAAGCGCTGGCAGCTATCGTTTCAGGAGTCTGATTCAGTTCGAGAACGCGGCGATGCCCGTCTGCGCGCGGCCCAGGATCAGCGCATGCACGTCGTGCGTGCCCTCGTAGGTGTTCACCACTTCCAGGTTCACCAGGTGGCGCGCCACGCCGAACTCGTCGCTGATGCCGTTGCCGCCCATCATGTCGCGCGCCAGGCGGGCGATGTCCAGCGCCTTGCCGCAGCTGTTGCGCTTGATGATGGAGGTGCCCTCCACCGAAGCCGTGCCCGCGTCCTTCATGCGGCCGAACTGCAGGCAGGCCTGCAGGCCGATGGCGATCTCGGTCTGCATGTCGGCCAGCTTCTTCTGGATGAGCTGGTTGGCGGCCAGCGGGCGGCCGAACTGTTTGCGGTCCAGCGTGTATTGGCGCGCGGTGTGCCAGCAGAATTCCGCCGCACCCAATGCGCCCCAGGCGATGCCATAGCGGGCGCTGTTCAGGCAGGTGAAGGGGCCTTTCAAGCCCTGCACCTCGGGGAAGGCGTTTTCCTCGGGCACGAACACGTCGTCCATCACGATCTCGCCGGTGATGCTGGCGCGCAGGCCCACCTTGCCGTGGATGGCGGGGGCGCTGAGGCCCTTCATGCCTTTTTCGAGCACGAAGCCGCGGATGGGGCCCACGGCGCCGCCTTCGGAGACTTCCTTGGCCCAGACCACGAACACGTCGGCCACCGGGCTGTTGGTGATCCACATCTTGCTGCCTTTGAGCCTGTAGCCGCCATCGACCTTGTGGGCGCGCGTGGCCATGCTGCCGGGGTCGGAGCCGTGGTCGGGCTCGGTCAGGCCGAAGCAGCCGATCCACTCGCCGCTGGCCAGTTTGGGCAGGTACTTCTGCTTCTGCGCCTCGGTGCCGAATTCATGGATGGGCACCATCACCAGCGACGACTGCACGCTGGCCATGGAGCGGTAGCCCGAGTCCACGCGTTCCACCTCGCGGGCGATCAGGCCGTAGGCCACGTACGAGAGGCCGGGGCCGCCGTACTGCTCGGGGATGGTGGGGCCGAGCAGGCCCACTTCGCCCATCTCGCGGAAGATGGTCGTGTCCATCTTCTCGTGGCGGAAGGCGTCGAGCACGCGCGGGGCGAGGCGGTCCTGGCAGTAGGCGGCGGCGGCATCGCGGATGGCGCGCTCGTCGTCGCTCAGTTGCTGGCTCAGCAGGAAGGGGTCGTCCCATTGGAAGGCGGCGTGGGCCATGTGCGTGTCTCCATCAAAAAGTCATGAATGCACGCATCGTAGTGGCCGCGCACCTTGGGTGCAAACGATGAGTTTTCATCCAGATATGTGCAGTGAGAATATCTGGGCTAGAGTGCGGTGCCATGCGCAGACACATCCCCTCCACCCAGGCCCTGGCCTGCTTCGAAGTCGCCGCCCGGCACGAGAGCTACACGCGCGCTGCGCAGGAACTCTCGCTCACACAGAGCGCCGTCTCGCGGCAGATCCAGGCGCTGGAGGAGTTCCTGGGCGTGCAGCTGTTTCGCCGCACGCGCCACGGCGTGGTGCTGACCCCGGCCGGCGCGCACTACGGCCGGCAGGTCGCGCGCTGGTTGCAGGGGCTGGAGCGCGACACGCTGGACGTGATGGCCCACCAGGGCGAGGGCGGCACGCTGTCGCTGGCGGCCGTGCCCACCTTCGCCACGCGCTGGCTCATCCCGCGCCTGCCGCAGCTGGCGCGCCTGCACCCGGACATCGTGGTGCACATCGACACGCAGACGCGGCCCTTCCTGTTCGCCGACACCACCTTCGACGCCGCCCTGTACGCGGGCACCGAGGAGCAGGTGGCCCACTGGCCCGGCGTGCAGGCGCAGCTGCTGATGCACGAGGACGTGGTGCCCGTATGCAGCCCGCGCCTGCTCGAATCCACCGCGCCGCGCGGGCGCGGCCGCGCCCGCCAGAGCGTGCCCGCCGAGGCGCTGGCCGCGCTGCCGCTGCTGCAGCAAAGCACGCGCCCCTACGGCTGGCGCCAGTGGTTCGACGCCATGGGAGTGGATGCGCCGCAGGCGCTCGACGGCCCGCGCTACGAGCTGTTCTCCATGCTGGCCGTGGCGGCCACGCACGGCATGGGGGTGGCGCTGATCCCGCCGCTGCTCATTGAGGCGGAACTGGCCAGCGGCGAACTGGTGGTGGCCTGCGCGCGGCCATTGCGCGGGGAGCGCGGCTACTACCTCGTCAGCCCGGCGCAGCCGGCCCAGCCGCCGGTGCTGGCGGCCTTCGCGCGCTGGCTGCAGGCCACCGCCGCGGCTGCGGGATGACGCGCTTGCGCCCGCCGCGGCGCTGAACTAATCTGGCCGCGCGGGAGTCATCCGTTCAGCACCCATCCAGGAGCGCTTTATGACCACCTACCACGCGCCGCATTTCGACCCCACCGTGGACGAGATCGCAACCCTCAAGCAGCTTGAAATGGGCGAAAGCATCACGCTGCCCCATGCGCTGAAAGACCACGTGTCCGCGCGCCTGCTGGAGTGGGGCTTCATCGCCAAGGGGGCCGGGGGTGAACTGGTCATCACGGCCAGCGGCCGGCAGCTGATACGCCGGCAAAACAACTGAGCGGCGCATGCCATAAAAGAAAAGGCCGCATGGTGGTGGAACCATGCGGCCTTGCTCGTGGTGCCGGCCGCACCGCCAGCTTTGAGCATTGGGACGATCTGGTGCGCCAGCCCATTTGCTGGCTGGCGCAGCACGTGGCCAATGCCAAAGCGAACCACGCAGAGGAAGCGCAAGAGCACCCAGGCAACGGTTTGCCCATGCTGGCCGACCTCATGGACGCGGCCGCGCGTGCCTTCGAACAAGACCCGGAAACCACCAAGCTGCGCGCGCTGACCGAAGCGTGGTTTGCAGCGTTTGGCCCGGACCAGACCACCGTGGGCGGTGCCATCCGGCGCGGTGACATCGACGCACTGCTGGCCATGGATGACATTGCAGGGCAGGCGGGCAAGATCAATTCGCGCATGCTGGGCCGTTGGATCGAGTGCATGCAGGGGCGCATCGTGGATGGCAAAAGGTTTGTGCGCATCGGGCACCGGGCGGGGTTGCTGCATTGGCTGTGCATCAATCGCAGGGGCACCGCGCAGTGTCTTCAGCGTCTGCGATGCCTGCGGCCGACAGCATTGCCAATGATGTGGCCACGTTCTGAGGGGGCCGCATGAGCGACACGAACCCCAGCACCCGCACGGCAGCCGCCGTGCTGTTGGAGCGCTTGCAGCACAAAGGTTTGCACCTGTCGGCCCAGCCCGATAGCTCGCTGCAGGTGTGGCCCGTGCAGTGGCTCGATGAGGCCACCAGCGAAGCAATACGGCAGCACAAATATGGCCTGATGTGGGGGCGCTGACGGCGCAGGATGTGATGACGCCTGCGCAGATTCAGGTTATGCGCAGGGGGCGCAGGCTGAGGTGTAGGGCGCTGGGTCAGGCGGCACAAGGGAGCGCGGAGTGGCTGGTGCTGCTCCGCGTTTTTATGACCACGGCTCTTCCAGAATAGGAGTTGTTCCAACGTCGCGCGTGACCGTCACTTTGGCGTGGGCGTGTAGCCAGTACAAGGGGAATGGCGATGCAAGCTTGCATTTGTGACATGTCAGCGTTTCGCGCAGGTACATCTGCGCAGCGTTGGCCCGGGTAAGTCGGAGTGGTGCTTCACAATGAAGGCACTTCAGGAAAGGTCGCAGCGACTTGGATATCTGTTTTGTGAGAGGCTGCTCTCGTCGCTCGGAAAAAAGGGCGTCATAGCAGCCCATCGTCGATATGAGTAGATGCGACACAGTGTGCTCATTGGCACGCAGAATTTTCGCAAAGCACTCTAACGAAACTTGAACTGCATAGAGAAGTACGTATGGAAGGTTGGCGTACAAGAGTTCGAAAAGGTGGTCAGACCTAGCGTCCAGGAAGATGAAATTGATATTCAGGTCTTCTGTACGAAGTAGAGATCCTTGGGAAGTCACCAAGTGCGACGCACGCTGCCAGACTGGCTCGAAGCTCCGCTCATGAGATTTCGAGAAGAGCATGTCGTGGAGAAGATCTCCGGCGAAAGCCTCCTTTACCGCTAGGCGATCTACTGCGGTCGAAAAAATCTCGACCCGTCTTTCCGGCTGAACGCCATTCAGAGTTGCGTGTGTTTTCGCTTCAAAGCGGCTGATGAAGTCATTTTGATCTGCCAAAAGCCAAGACAGGAACAGCAAGTTCTCCTTTAAAGGTTTTCTCAACAACGAAAATCCAACAGCAAACTTTCGCTTCTCGAAACAAGCAAGTGCCTCAAATACGAAGTGAAGCATGTCGCTCGTTAGCCCGAGAACGAGGTGGCTGACAATGAGGTGCTTGTATGGCTGTACCAATCCCCGCTCCTTCATGAATTGAAGGGGGTCAAAGTCGGGATTGGATACCCCGCAATCTGCCAAGGCGTCGGCAACAGCTTCTGCGACCCAGTTATGAGCACCACTAGCTTCATACTGAATCAAAAGTTCGGCCATCTGATCGTGCAGATGGAAGCAGAACTCGTGAGCCTTCCAATACCTAGATGGCAGAAGCGCTAAGCGCTCGGGAGCGATGATTCCGATTGACTGCATGTGCAGGCTGCTAGTTTGAGCATGTAAGGCCACTCAGGAGCTGGCTGGCTTATCGACTGTGGCCTTGAGGTGGATGAATCGATGGAAGTTCAACAGATCACGTTGGAGGTACCTCAGGGTCATAGGATCTCGTGCGGACTTGCCATAAAAAAGAACTAAGAGGTAGGCAATTAGCGCAAAGATGCCAATGCGAATGACAAGTAGCACGCTGAGGCTGAGTGCCAAGAAGATCGTGAGCATTAGCCATGCCGAAAAAATGGACCTAGCGCCAAGATCGAATAGCTCGAACACGTTGGATAAGCCCGCTTCTTCTCGAATCGCCAGTGCGGTTAGAGCGGAAGCGATAACGATAAGGAGCGCGTAAATTCGCTGTTTCGAATCGGGGTCGTAGATCAAGCGGGCTGCGTCACCGAAGCGCGTAGGTATTTGAATCCTGAGTTGTTCGCGGTAGACCATGGCCTTCTCAATCTCGTCCGCAAAGGCTAGATACTCGCTTTCCTTACGTCCAAAAAATCGAGTGAGCAAGAATCGTCGCCCCTCGCGCACCGAGGTGAAATCCTTGTTGTATATCGCATTAATTCGAGATAGCGCTGCAGACATCTTTGTATCGCGCACGCGATCAAGAGCGACAAGGAGCAGTATCTCGGGCAATATGATGTAGAGCACAGGCCAGTCCAGCGGTGCCCGCAAAGTTTTGAATTCGAGGACGTACTGCCAGAAGCCCCAAAGCAGTGCGCCAGACGCCACGACCAGGATCCATGCCCATACGGACTTAAACCAAAACACTGGTCCGAATCGTTCTAAAACTGCGTAGTAGAGATTCGCGGATGTAAATAAACGATCCATTTTTGGGCAGGTAGAAAGAACCGCATAGTAGCGCGACACATCGCAGCTGACTTTGTGAACCGTTCAGTTGTCGCACTTCACCAGTGAGTATCCAACAACCTGAACAACGATGGCCCATGGGAGGGCCATCGCTCGCAATCCGCACGAGCAACTTTGTGAGAGGTGCCTCATGGAGACTGACGCTGTGAGGTGGCAGGCTTTGAAGGGTTGATCGACCGTCCAAGCGTGCGCAAGTGTTTGGCTTGGGCTCAGGGTTGGCGTGCGACCTCTCTTTTTGCTACCGGCGTGGCAGTGGCTTGGTGGCACTGGTGAATCGTATGGGTCGGCGGCCTTTGGTGGCTTTGGTGGGTTTTGAGGGGTTTTTCCCGACGAAACGCACGTACGTGAAAAACCGGCGGCCGTTTTGAAGGTCAGGGGGCAGGTTCGGAGGTGGGGTTTGTGGGCCTTGGAGGGTTTACCGACCGTCGAAGTGAGCGCAAGTTTTTTTCTGCAGCCTTCGGAAAGTGGACCGAGCTGCCGGGCGGAGGGCTCATTTCGAGGCTGTTTTGGCCTCGCCGCCGGGGGCACCTTCTGGGGTGCATGTGCTGTCTATAAATGTGCCCCCAATTTGGAAAAAAGTGCCCCAAATGTGCCCCCAAATTGCGCGGATGCGTGTGGACTGGCTGGGACGGCTGTGGACAGCTAAGATGCTGATTCCAAAGGAGAAATAAAAAAGTCCGGAAGAGTATGGACTCTTCCGGACTCGTTCGTGGTGCCCGGGGCCGGAATCGAACCGGCACGCCTTGCGGCGGGGGATTTTGAGTCCCCTGCGTCTACCAATTTCACCACCCGGGCAGCATCTGAGTGAAGCCGCAAATTATGGCACAGTAGTGCACATGAAATATCCGACGATTGAAGACGCGGTAGGCCGCACGCCGCTCGTCGCGCTGCAGCGCATTGGGGCCCAGGACAACGCCGCGCGCGGCAACGTGGTGCTGGGCAAGCTGGAGGGGAACAACCCGGCAGGCTCGGTGAAGGACCGGCCCGCGCTGTCGATGATCCGCCGCGCCGAGGAGCGCGGCGACATCCGCCCCGGCGACACGCTGATCGAGGCGACTTCGGGCAACACCGGCATCGCGCTCGCCATGGCGGCGGCCATCAAGGGCTACCGCATGGTGCTGGTGATGCCCGAGGACCTGTCTATCGAGCGTGCCCAGACCATGAAGGCCTTCGGCGCCGACCTGGTGCTCACCCCCAAGAGCGGCGGCATGGAGCACGCGCGCGATCTCGCCGAGGCCATGCAAAAGCGCGGCGAGGGCAAGGTACTGGACCAGTTCGCCAACGCCGACAACCCCCGCATCCACTACGAGACCACCGGCCCCGAGCTGTGGGAGCAGACGGGCGGGCGCATCACGCACTTCGTGAGCGCCATGGGCACGACGGGCACCATCACCGGCGTGTCGCGCTTTCTCAAGGAGAAGAACCCGGCCATCCGCATCATCGGCGCTCAGCCCGAAGAGGGCTCGCGCATTCCCGGCATCCGCAAGTGGCCCGAGGAATACATGCCAAAAATCTACGATGCGAGCCTGGTGGACGAGCAGGTCTCCGTGAGCCAGGACGACGCCGAGGAAATGTGCCGACGCCTCGCGCGCGAGGAAGGCATCTTCGGCGGCATTTCTGCCGCCGGCGCCTGCTGGGTGGCGCAGCAGATCGCGGCGCGCGAGCGCGATGCGACCATCGTCTTCGTGGTGTGCGACCGGGGCGACCGGTACCTTTCCACCGGCGTATTCCCTGCATGAAATCAGCCCCTGGCGCTTGCTGGACAAGCGTAAGCAGCTACTGAAAAAAGAGCGAATGCACTACGAAACCCGCTACTGCACCCACTGCGGCACGGCCCTGCAGTGGATCACCCAGGCCGAGGATGGCGGCGACAAGCAGCGCCTGCGCTGCCCCGCCTGCGGCTGGACGCACTGGAACAACCCCACGCCCGTGCTCGCCGCCATCGTCGAGGTGAACGGCAAGGTGCTGCTGGCGCGCAACGCGGCGTGGCCCGCCAAGATGTTCGCGCTGATCACCGGCTTCATGGAGGCGGGCGAATCGCCCGTGGAGGGCATCGCACGCGAGGTGAAGGAAGAGACCAACCTCGATGTGATCTCCAGCAGCATCGTGGGCGCCTACGAGTTCCTGCGCATGAACCAGGTCATCATCGCCTACCACGTGGTGGCCGAGGGCGAAGTGCATCTGTCGCCCGAACTGGTGGACTACCGCTTCTACGATCTGCACGAACTCAAGTGCTGGCCCGCGGGCACCGGTTATGCGCTGGCCGACTGGCTGCGCACGCGCGGGCACGAGCCGGTGTTCTTCACTGCCGAGGAAAACGCCGAGCGGCGCAAGGGTTTGGACTGACGACCATGGACATCCACAAAGAAATCGACACCCGGGGCCTGAATTGCCCCCTGCCCATCCTCAAGGCCAAGAAGGCGCTGGCCGACATGGCCAGCGGCCAGCTGCTCAAGGTGCTGGCGACCGACAGCGGCTCGCTGCGCGACTTCCAGGCGTTCGCCAAGCAGACGGGCAACGAGCTGGTGGAGCAGCAGACGGTGGGTGAGGAATACGTCCACGTGCTGCGCCGCCGTTAGGCATCAAATCAGCCTCTAGCGCTTGCTGGATAAGCGCTGGCAGCTATGAATATCAGAGCGAAAGCGACTTGAGATATTCGCGGAACTGCGCCCCCACCTGCGGGTGCTGCAGCGCCAGTTCCACCGTCGCTTCCAGAAAGCCTTCCTTGCTGCCGCAGTCGTAGCGTTTGCCCTGGTACTGGTAGGCGTACACGGTTTCATGTGCCATCAGGCGGGCGATGGCGTCGGTGAGCTGGATCTCGCCGCCCACGCCGCGCGGCTGATTGCGGATTTCCGTGAAGATGCGCGGCGTGAGCACGTAGCGCCCGGCCACGCCCATGCGCGAGGGGGCTTTCTCGGGCGCGGGCTTTTCCACGATCTCATCGACCCGCATCAGCGCGCCGCCCGCCGCCTCGCCCTTGACGATGCCGTAGCGCCGCGTGTGCTCCTGCGGCACCTCCTGCACGGCCAGCAGCGAGCGGCCCTGCTTGGAGAAGGCGGCGGTCATCTGCGCCATCACGCCGGGGCCACCGTTGTCGCCCACCATCAGGTCGTCGGCCAGCAGCACGGCAAAGGGCTCGTTGCCCACCAGCGGCTCGGCGCACAGCACGGCGTGGCCCAGGCCCAGGCTGCGGGGCTGGCGCACGAACAGGCAGTTCATGTCGTCGGGCGCGATGCTGTGCACCAGGGACAGCATCTCCTGCTTGCCCGCGTTCTCCAGCTCGTTTTCCAGCTCGTAGGCGGTGTCGAAGTGGTCCTCGATGGCGCGCTTGCTGCGGCCGGTGACGAACACCATGTCGCGGATGCCGGCCTCGTAGGCTTCCTCCACGGCGTACTGGATCAGCGGCTTGTCCACCACGGGCAGCATTTCCTTCGGAGACGCCTTGGTGGCGGGCAGGAAGCGGGTGCCCAGGCCGGCGACGGGGAACACGGCTTTGCGGACGGTGGTGGCAGCGGTCATGGGATTCCTTCGGAGAGTGGTAACAGCGCCCCGCGCAGCGAGAGCGGCGGGGCGGGTTGACGGCCGAGTATGGCGCGGGCTTCAGCCCAGGCGTGTCAGCTGATCGCGCAATCTGCCCTGCGTCGCTTCGAATTCGGCCACGCGCTTTTTCTCCTGCTCGATCACGGCGGCGGGCGCCTTGGCGACGAAGGCTTCGTTGCCCAGCTTGCCGTTGGCCTTGGTAATCTCGCCTTCGATGCGCGCGATTTCCTTGGCGAGGCGGGCCTTCTCCGCCGCCACGTCGATCTCCACGAACAGCGCCAGGCGCGCCTCGCCCACCACGGCCACGGGCGCGGCTTGCGCTGCGGCCGCCCAGGCGGCCTCGTCGTCGAACACCTTGACTTCGCTGAGCTTGGCCAGCGCCTGCAGCACCGGGGCCACGCCGCGCATGAACTCCGCATCGCCCACGGCGAACAGCGGCAGGCGCTGGGCGGGCGAGACGTTCATCTCGCCGCGCAGCGTGCGGCAGGCGTCCACCAGGGCCTTCACGCGCTCCATGTGGGCGATGGCGGCCTCGTCGATCTTCTCGGGCTGCGCCTCGGGGTAGGCGGCGATGCTGACGGATGCGCCCGCACGGCCCGAAGGCTCGGAAGTGGCGGGCCAGCGGCCCGCCACGGGGGCCACCACCTGCCACAAGGCTTCGGTGATGAACGGGGTGATGGGGTGCGCCAGGCGCAGGATGGTTTCCAGCACGCGGATCAGCGTGCGGCGTGTGGCGCGCTGCTGCGCTGCGTTGCCCACCTGGATCTGCACCTTGGCGATCTCCAGGTACCAGTCGCAGAACTCGTTCCACACGAAGTCGTAGATCGTGTTAGCCACGTTGTCCAGGCGAAACTCGCCGAAGCCCTTGGCGGCCTGATCTTCCGTCTTTTGCAGCAGCGAGACGATCCAGCGGTCGGCCTGGCTGAAGTGCAGGTAGCTCTCCGTGCAGCCCTGGCTTTCATCGAGCCCGCAATCCTGGCCCTCGCAGTTCATCAGCACGAAGCGGCTGGCGTTCCAGAGCTTGTTGCAGAAGTTGCGGTAGCCCTCGCAGCGCTTGCTGTCGAAGTTGATGCTGCGGCCCAGCGATGCGAGCGCCGCGAAGGTGAAGCGCAGCGCATCCGCGCCGTAGGCCGGGATGCCTTCGGGGAATTCCTTCTGCGTGTTCTTGCGCACGGTGGGCGCCGTCTCGGGCTTGCGCAGGCCCTGGGTGCGCTTGTCGAGCAGCGGCTCCAGCGCGATGCCGTCGATCAGGTCCACGGGGTCCAGCACGTTGCCCTCGGACTTGCTCATCTTCTTGCCCTGCGCGTCGCGCACCAGGCCGTGGATGTACACGTGCCTGAACGGTACGCGGCCCGTGAAGTGCGTTGTCATCATGATCATCCGGGCCACCCAGAAGAAGATGATGTCGTAGCCCGTGACCAGCACGGACGAGGGCAGGTACAGGTTGTAGTCGTCCGTGGGCGCGTCGCCCTGTTCGGGCCAGCCCATGGTGCTGAACGGCACGAGGGCGCTGGAGTACCAGGTGTCCAGCACGTCCTCGTCGCGGCGCAGCGTCTTGCCGGGGGCCTGGGCCTGCGCCTCGGCCTCGCTGCGGGCCACGTAGACGTTGCCCTCGTCGTCATACCACGCCGGAATCTGGTGGCCCCACCAGAGCTGGCGGCTGATGCACCAGTCCTGGATGTTGTTCATCCACTGGTTGTAGGTGTTCACCCAGTTCTCGGGCACGAACTGCACCTGGCCGCTCGCCACGGCGTCGATGGCCTTCTGCGCGATGCTCTTGCCGGTGGGGTCCTGGTCGCTCACCTTGCTCATGGCGACGAACCACTGGTCGGTCAGCATGGGCTCCACGACCTGGCCGGTGCGCGTGCAGATGGGCACCATCAGTTTGTGCTTCTTCGTCTCGACCAGCGCGCCGCTGGCTTCCAGATCGGCCACGATGGCCTTGCGCGCCACGAAGCGGTCCATGCCGCGGTACTTTTCAGGCGCGTTGTCGTTGATGGTGGCCTGCAGCGTCAGCACCACGATCATGGGCAGGCCGTGGCGCTGGCCCACCTGGTAGTCGTTGGGGTCGTGCGCGGGCGTGACCTTGACCACGCCGGTGCCGAACTCCTTGTCCACGTAGTCGTCCGCGATGATGGGAATCTCGCGGCCGACCAGGGGCAGGGTCACGGTCTTGCCGATGAGTGCGGTGTAGCGCGCGTCCTCGGGGTGCACCATCAGCGCCACGTCGCCCAGCATGGTCTCGGGGCGGGTGGTTGCCACCGTCAGGCTGCCCGATCCGTCCGTCAGCGGGTAGGCGATGTGCCACAGCGAGCCGTCCTTTTCCTCGCTCTCCACTTCCAGGTCCGACACGGCGGACTGCAGCTTCGGGTCCCAGTTCACCAGCCGCTTGCCGCGGTAGATCAGGCCCTGCTGGTAGAGCTTCACGAAGGTGTCGGTCACCACCTTGGAGAGCTTGTCGTCCATGGTGAAGTATTCGCGGCTCCAGTCCACGCTGTCGCCCATGCGGCGCATCTGCGTGGTGATGGTGTTGCCGCTCTTTTCCTTCCACTCCCACACCTTGGCGACGAAGTTGGGACGGCCCAGGTCGTGGCGGCTCACGCCCTGCTCCTGCAGCTGGCGCTCCACCACGATCTGCGTGGCGATGCCCGCGTGGTCGGTGCCGGGCACCCAGGCCGTGTTGTGGCCGCGCATGCGGTGGTAGCGCGTCAGGCTGTCCATGATCGTCTGGTTGAACGCATGGCCCATGTGCAGCGTGCCCGTCACGTTGGGCGGCGGCAGCTGGATGCAGAACGCGGGCTCGCCCGCCTGCGGGGCGCCCGTGCCACGGTACCCGGCGACGCCGTAGCCCCGGCGCTCCCATTCGGGGCCCCAGTGGGCCTCCAGGGCGGCGGGTTCAAAGGACTTGGACAGGCTGTCGAGGCCGGGCTGTGCTGGGGTATCGCTCATGGCAAATGAAAACAAAACGGCATCCCGGGGGATGCTGTCTGGTGGGTGGATGACGGATAGGCCCGATTTTACGGGGCCGCCATGCCATGCTTACACTCGCCGCCATGCACGCTGCATCCACTGTTCCCCAGCACCTGCAACTGTCCTCGCGAGACTACGCCGGGCGCGACAGGGCCGGCGCGTTGCGCGAACTGTTCGGCCGCGCGCTTATGCGCGTGGATCTGTGGGCCTTCGAGGACGCCGGGCCGCTGGACTTCCAGGTCCACCTTTCACTGCTGGGCAACGGGGCCGCGTATGCGTACAGCGAGCACACGCCCGCCCACATCGCCCACCGGCCTGCGCAGATCGGTGACGGCGGAGACGACCTGTTCCTCACCACCACCCAGGCCGGCTGTGTACTGCGCGCGGCTAGCGGCGATGTTGAGGTGCCAGCCGGCGGCTTCCTACTGCATTCCAAGGCGCGCGCGCACGAGATCGTCCACCCGCTGGGCGGGTGCACCGCCACGCTGCAGCTCTCGCACGCCGCGCTGGCGCAGCGGCTGCCCGGCCTGGAAGAAGCGCCCCTGCGCGTGCTGCCCACCGGCCTGGCGGAACCGGCGCTCGCCATGGGCTATGCCCAGTTGCTGGCGGGCCGCCCCACGCTCGCGGCGCCGCTGCTGCAATCGGCCCAGGCGCATTTGCAGGATTTGATGGCGGGCATCCTCGTGCCCGCCGCGCCGGGGGGCGATGCGCTTCATGTCCCGCGCCTGGCGCTGATCCAGCGTGACATCCTCGCGCGCCTGACCCAGCCCGAGCTGAACCTTGCGCAGATCGCCCGCCTGCACCACCTCACCCCGCGCCAGGTGCAGCGCCTGTTCGCGCGCGAGGGCACGTGCTTTTCCGACTACGTGCGCGATGCCCGGCTGGACCGCGTGCGCGCTGCGCTGGCCGACCCGCGCCAGCGCCACTGGCGCGTGCTGCAGATCGTGCTGGACAACGGCTTCGACGATTTTTCCGCCTTCAGCCGCGCCTTCAAGCGGCGCTTCGGTACCACGCCCACCGAAATACGCGGCATGTCGCTTTGAACAAGGCGATTGTCGCGGCCGGCAAGGACGCGGCGCGGCGCATTCCAAAGAATGTGCCGCACCATGAAACACACCCTTCTCCCCCGCCTTCTCGCAGCCCTGGCGCTGCTGGCCGCCGCCAGTGCGCAAGCCGCCATCCCGCCCTTGCAGCGGCAGTACCTGATGGACTTCTACGTCGCCACGGGCGGCCCCAACTGGACTGACCACACCGGCTGGGGCGGCCCGCCCGGCAGCGAGTGCAACTGGTTCGGCGTGGATTGCGATGCGGGCGAAACCACCGTCACCGAGCTGGACCTGAACGGCAACCACCTGGTCAGCCCCGTGGGCGTGCCCGTGCCCGACTGGTCGGCGCTGCCAGACCTGGAGTCGCTCACGGTGTACAACAACCAGTTGGCCGGCCCCGCGCCCGCCATTGCGGGCCTGGCGCAGTTGCGGTTTATCAACATCGCCAACAACCAGTTCACCGGCGCGCTGCCCGCGCCCGCCGGGTTGCAGCACCTGGAGCGCTACTACGCCCTCAACAACCAGTTCAGCGGCAGCCTGCCGCCGTTCGACAACCTGCCCGCGCTGCAGATCGTGGGGCTGCGCCAGAACCAGTTCACGGGCAGCATTCCTTCGCTTGCGGGCGCGCCCAGCCTGGAGCAGTTGGGTCTGAGCTACAACCAGCTCACCGGCAGCATCCCAGCGCTGCCCCCGGGGTTGACACGCCTGTACGTGAGCTACAACCAGCTCACAGGCCCCGTGCCCGCGGCGCCCAACTCGCTGCTCACCAACGACTCGCAGCTCTGCCCCAACTACCTCACGCCCTCCGTCAGCAACGACTGGAACGTGGCCACGGGCGAGACACCCTGGCATGCCAACTGCACCGCCGCGCCGCCGGGGCTGGGCGGTGGCGCCACCGCCATCCCCACACTGGGCGAATGGGCGCTGGCGCTGCTGTCGCTGGCCGCCGCCGCGATGGGCTTCGCGGCGCTGCGGCGCAAGCAGGGTTGAAGCGTCTTGGGTCTCCAGCGCTTTTCCAGAAAGCACAAGCAGCTATCAATTTAAAAGCATTCCCATGACCCGCACCTTGATCGCCCTGGTGCTCGCCTGCGCCGCCGCCACGGCATCCGCCGCGCCCTACGCCGTCACCTACACCGGCACCATCGCCAACTCCAGCTTCGCGCAGATCGCCGACGGCGAGCACTACCGCATCACTTTCGTGTTCGACAACGGCGGCAACACGGCGGTGAGCCAGACCTGGGGCGCGGCCGACCTGCGCTGCGTCATCTGGCGCATGAACGACGCGGGCAGCGCCGTGTTCGCGCAAGACCTGAGCCCGCCCGCCTCGCCGCCCACCGCCGCCACCGGCAGCGTCACGACCAACGGCGCGGGCGTGCTGACCGGCATGTTCACCGGCGTCAGCAGCAGCCCGGCGGGGCCAGACTTCAGCAGCAGCGGCTTCACCCACCCCGTGCCGCTGCACTGGTTCGCCAACGGCAGCAACAGCGTGCTGCGCGACGGCGCGTCGGCGCACGCTTTCGACGACGCGGCTGGCGGCGTGCAGATGAACCCGGCCAACTGGCTGCTGACCACCCATGACGGCCTCTGCGCCGCACCGCCGCCCGCGCCCGCCGCCACCGCCGTGCCCACGCTGGGCGAATGGACGCTGGCGCTACTGGCCACGGCTGCCGCCGCGCTGGGCCTGGGCGCGCTGCGCCGCCGCACCGGCTGATGCTGCGCTTTTGATAGCTACCAGCGTTTACCAATCAAGCGCTACGCGCCATTTTGATTTGAAAAGCTACACTGCGTGGCCCACCGCCAGGAGCCACGATGCCCGCCACGCCCGCCGCCCCCCAATGCCTGCACCTGTCCTCGCGCGCGTACACCGGGCGCGACAAGACCGATGCCCTGCGCGAGTTCTACGGGCGCGAGCTGATGCGGGTGGACTTGCAGCCTTTCGACGAAGGCGCCGCGCGGCAGGGCGGGCTGGACTTTGCCACCACCATGCTGCCCCTGGGCGGCGATTCCGTGTACGCCCACACGCAATGCACGCCCTGCCGCCTGCACCGCTCCCCCGCGATGCTGCACGACGGCGACGACGCTGTTTACCTGGCCGTGCTCTGGAAGGGCGGTACCGTGCGCACGCCGCGCGGCAGCTTTGAGCTGGCAGGTGGGCAGTTCGCCATCGTGTCCAAGGCCCGCGTGCACGAATGCATTACCCCCTGGGGTGCCGACAGCGCTGCCATCCAGGTACCGCATGCCGCCCTGGCGCGGCTGGTGCCGGGGCTGGAAGAGGCACCGTTGCGCGTACTCTCCCCCGGTATGCCCGAGCCCGCGCTGGCCATGGGCTATGCGCAGTTGCTGGCGGGCAGCCCCCGGCTGACGGCGCCGCTGCTGCAGTCGGCCCGGTCGCACCTGCTGGACTTGATGGCCGGCATGCTCGCCCCCGCCAGGCCGGGAGCGCAGCCTCCCGCGCGCGACGCGGCAGACGTGCCGCGCCTGGCGCTGATCCGGCACGACATCCTGGCGCGCATCGACCGCGCCGATCTGAGCGTGGAGCAGATCGCGCGCCTGCACCACCTCACGCCACGCCAGGTGCAGCGCCTGTTCGCGCGCGAAGGCACCTGCTTCTCCGACGTGGTGCGCGAAGCGCGGCTGGACCGCGCCTACGCCGTGCTGGCTGACCCGCGCCAGCGCCACCGCCGCGTGCTGGAGATTGCGCTGGACAGCGGGTTTGACGACGTGTCGGCGTTCGGGCGCGCCTTCCGGCGGCAGTTTGGTGTGTCGCCGTCCGAAGTGCGGGGCCGGGCGGGCTGAGTCCTTTCCCCGCAGTGTTTTTTTGGCCCATGTCGTTTTGGGCAGATTGATTGTCGTTTGCGGCACGGACGCGGCGCGGCGCTTTTCCAAGAATCGCCGCACCGTTCTTCAAGTCCCCTTGCAAACCACCATGCTTTTTTCTCCTCTCTCTCGCTTCGGCCTTGCAGCCCTGGCGCTGGCCTGCTGCGTGCCCGCGCAGGCGGCGGGCGTCGTCGGCACCGGTACGGCCGTCAGTTGCACCGAGGCCGCGCTGGACGCGGCGCTGGCTGGCGGCGGCACCGTCACCTTCAACTGCGGCGGCGCCCCTGTCATGCTCAACCTGAGCACGACCAAGGTGCTGGCGGCCGACACCACCATCGACGGCAGCGGCAACGACATCTGGCTCAACGGCGCGGGTGCCGTGCGGCACTTCACCATGACGGCACCGGTCAACTTCACGCTGCGGCAGATCGGCCTGACCAACGGCTACACCGCCAACGAGGGCGGCGCCATCTACGCCACGGGCCCGTCCACGCTGGCGCTGACGCGCGTCAAACTGAATTCCAACCGGGCGGACGGGCTGGGCGGCGGCGCACTCTTTACCACCGGCGGCGTGACCGCCACGCTGACCCAGGTGGACATGATCCAAAACCGTGGCACCACGGGCGCCGCCATCTACACCTACAACGTCAACGACGCGCTGACGCTGCGCGAGGTGTACGCCGGTGACAACATGGCGGCCAACGGCGGCGGGGCCGTGCGCCACCGGGGCCGCAGCCTGGTCATCGAGGCCAGCCTGTTCGAGTCCAACACCGCCACGACCCTCGGCGCCACCGGCGGCGCCGTGCTGGCCGCGCCTACCGCCGCGGGCGGCAGCCCCGTCACCATCGTCAACAGCACCTTCGTCGAGAACAAGGCAGGCGGCGGTGCGGTAGGGGGCGCGGTCAGCCTGGACAACGCGCCGGGCAGCACCATCACCAACAGCACCTTTGCGCGCAACGAGGGCGATGGCGCCATCGTGGTGTCCGGCGTAAGCACGCTGGCGCTGAAGAACACCATCGTCAGCGCCAGCGTAGGCCCCAACTGCAACGCCCTGGGCGGCGCGACGTTGACCGACAGCGGCAACAACCTGCAGTTTGGCGGCGACACACCTCTGTCGTGCGGCGCCGCCGTGCCGGATGCGGACCCGCTGCTGGCAGCATCTGCCGCCAACAACGGCGGCACCACCCGCACCATGGCGCTGCTGGCCGGCAGCCCCGCCATCGATGCGGGCAGCGCCTGCCCGGCCACCGACCAGCGCGGCTATGGCCGCCCCGCCGGCCCGGCGTGTGACATCGGGGCGTTCGAGGCGGGGGCAGTTCTGGCAGGCGGTGGTGGCGGCGGCTCGGTCGCCGGCGTGCCCGCTCTCGGGCCGTGGGGCCTGCCTCTGTTGGCGGCCCTGGTGGGCGCGCTGGGGCTGCGCCAGCGGCGGCGGGTGTCGGGAGCGTACTGATTCGCGGTGGGGAGGTAGACTGGGGCAGCGCCCGATGCCTGTCCCATCCGAACCCATCCCTATCATCCCCCACAGCCTGTCCACCAGCGACTTGGCCGAGCGCGACCGCATTGCCGCGCTGCGCGATCTGTACGGTCGCGAACTGATGCGGGTGGACCTGCGGCCCCACCCCGGCATCGACCTGGACCAAGTGGCCTACCACGCCAGCATCCGCGCGCTGGACGAAGGCACGGTGCACTGCCGCGTCACCCATTCGCCCATGCACCTGCTGCGCACGCCCGCGCTGATGCAGGACGGCAACGACGACATCTACCTGTGCCTGCAGGCGCGCGGCACCACCATCCGGGGTGCGGGCTGCGAATTCACGGCCGAGCCCGGCGGCTACGTGCTGCTGTCCAAGGCGCGCGCGCACGAGGCCTTCACGCCGCATGGCGGCCTGTCCGAATGCATCCAGGTGCAGCGCTCGCGCATTGCCCGGCTGGTGCCAAGGCTGGAGGAGGCCCCCATGCGCGCGCTGCCCGCCGGCGCGGCCGGCGCGGCGCTGGCGCTGTCCTACGCCGCGCTGCTGGGCGAAGACGCGAGCCTGCTGCCCGCCCAGCGCGAACTGGCCGTGGACCATCTGCACGAGCTGCTGGCCGCCGTCATCGTCCCTGGCTCGCAGGCCGGCCTGCCGCCCGGCCGCGCCGCCGTCTCCGCGCCGCGCCTGGCCCTCATCCAGCAGGCCATTCGCGAGCGGCTGCACCAGAGCGACCTGGGCCTGGTGCAGATCGCGCGCCAACACCACCTCACGCCGCGCCAGGTGCAGCGCCTGTTCGCGGCCGAGGGAACGTGTTTTTCCGACTACGTGCGCGAAGCGCGCCTCGCGCGCACTTACGCCCTGCTGCTCGACCCCGCGCAGCGCCACCGCCGTGTGCTCGCGATCGCGCTGGACTGCGGCTTCGCGGACGTGTCGTCCTTCAACCGTGCGTTCAAGCGCCGGTTTGGCGTAGCGCCCACGGAGTTGCGTGGCAGGCCCTGACGGGCTTGTCGTTCCTGGCAAAGCCCCCGTCACTTGCCGCAAAGACGCGCGGCGCGCGCCTGGGAAGAATCGCAGCTTCGCAAACACAACCGCCACGGCGAAGCCCATGCCCGAACTGTCCCGCCACCTTGCCACCGCCGCCACCTTCGTATTGCTCACCGCGCCCGCCTGGGCGGCAGGTGTGCTGGAGCTCCTGCAGCGGGGAGATGCACCGCCTGGCGAGGTGCTATGCGCCGCTGCACAGGCACCCTGTGCGCCGCCCATCCCTGTGGACGGGCCCGTGTGGGTCAGCGTGTCCCCCGCAGCGCACCCTCCCGGACTTGGGTAGGCGCAGCCCCAAAACGCTGCTTGAACAGCCGGTTGAACGCCGCCAGGTCGGAAAACCCCGCGTCATAGGCCAGCGTGGCGACCAACTGGTGCGCGTGCCGCGGGTCGATCAGCATGCGCTGCACGTGGGCCAGGCGGCAGTTCTGCAGGTGGGCGGTGAAAGTGGTGCCGTCCTCCTCGAACAGGCGCTGCACCTGCCGCACGCTCAGACCGTGGCGCTGGGCCACGTGGGCCACCGAAAGGTGCGGGTCTCGGTACTCGCGCGCCACGTCGGCGCGCAGCGCGGACAGGCGGGCCGCGCGCTCACCGCCCGCGCGCGCCTGCTCGGCCGCGTCGCCATAAGCGCCCAGGGCCAGGGCGAGCAAATCGGTCAGGTGCGCGGCGGCCAACTCGGCCAGCGGCGGGTCGAAGGCCGCCTCGCGCCGCACGGCGCCCGCATAGCCGAACAGCAAGTCCATGCGCGGGCTGGCACCGAAGCGGCGCGCATGGCCGTCCAGCCGGGGCAGCAGCGGGTGCAGCGCGGCACGCTGCACCCAGATGGTCTGGATGGCGCCGGCGGCGGGGTAGACGTATTCGAACGCCTCGTCCATCGGTGCCAGCAGCGTGTCGCCCGGCGCGAATGCAGCCTGTGCCAGCGGCCCGCCGGTGAACTGAAAGGGCTGGGTGAAGCGCGTGACCAGTACCGCGTCGATGCCCGCGCGCGCCGCCAACGCGCGGCTGCGCCGGGCCACGTAGGGCGAGAGCAGGCCACCGCCCAGGCCCGCGGCGGCATTCAACTGGAAGGTGGTCAGGTCCAGCCGAAAGGCGCGCTCATCGCACAGCGGCTCCAGGTCGACCGCCATCGCCAGCTGCGCATAGCCGTCGCGCACGAACTCCATGCGCCTGGCAACGGGCAGCGCATCGGTGCTGAAGCGGTGGGGCAGCACGGCGGCCGGGGCCGTCATCGCGCCTCTCCCGCACGCACCTGCGTGGGCGTGGCGCCATAGCGCTGCTTGAACAGGCGGTTGAACGCCGCCAGGTCCGAAAACCCCGCCTCATAGGCGATGCTGGCGACCAGCAGGTGCGCATGCGCAGGGCTGGCGAGCAGGCGGCGCACATGCTCCAGGCGGCAGTTCTGCAGATGGGTGGTGAACGTGGCGCCGTCCTCCTCGAACAGGCGCTGCACTTGCCGCACGCTCATGTGGTGGCGCTGCGCCAGGTGCGCTACCGACAGGTGCGGGTCGCGGTAGGCGCGCTCCACGTCGGCGCGAATGGCCGCCAGCCGTGCCGCGCGCCCGCCGCCGGCGCGGGCGGCCTCGGCCGCATCGCCGCGCGCGCCCATCAGCAGCGCGGCCAAATCGGCCAGGTGCTCGCCCGCCTGCCATTGCGTGTCGGCCGTTGCAGGCGGCGTGTGCACCAGCAGCCGTGCGTACGACTGCATCAGCGCCGCGCCGGGCGCGTCGGGCGTCAGCAGGCGCATCGTGTCGGCGTCCAGATGCGGCACGCGGCGGCGCAGCGCGGCGCGGTCGAAGCTCATCACCACCAGGTCGCCCGGCCGGTCGTAGATCATGTTGGCGGGGCGCGCCAGCGTGCCCACCATCAATTGGCCTGGCGCGATGCGCTCCCGGTCCATGTCAGCGCAGTCCACGGCCGCGCCGGCACGGTGGCCCACCAGGAACACGCTGTCGATCCCGTCATGCACCACCCGGCCCTGGCCGCGCATGGCCTGCACCGGTCGGCCAAAGGTACCTTCCATCACCGCGATGCCCGCGCTCAGGGGCTGCGCCGCCAGCGCCAGCTCGGGCGTGCTGCCGTCCACCGTGTGCAGGTCCACACCCATCACCGCGTCGGCCAGCACGTCGCGCACATAGGCGGTGCGCTGGGCGTGGGGCACGTCGGCGCTGGAAAAGCGCAGGGCGGGCAGGGGGGCGGACATGGGCGGGTTCCTTCTCAAGCGGCGGTAATGCCCGGCGAGTATTCCCAGCCCCCTTGGCACGGGTCAAGACAGGAACATCGTGGATGTCGTTTGCGGCAAAGAAGTTGTCGCCTGGTGCAAAGTCCTTGTCGCGCAGAACCAAGACGCACGCCGGCAGGTCGGCGGCGCATGCTCTCATAAAAGGAGCTGCTAGCGCTTGCTGGATAAGCGCTGGAGCTGATTTTTTGCTGCAATTGGCTTTAGCGACTCTCAGGGGCCCGGCTTTGCCGCTGGCGACAATCGCCTACTTTCTCGCCCGCACCTGTGTGGGCGTGGCGCCATAGCGCTGCTTGAACAGGCGGTTGAACGCCGCCAGGTCCGAAAACCCCGCTTCATAGGCGATGCTGGCAACCAGCAAGTGCGCGTGCGCCGGGTCGGCCAGCAGTCGGTGCGCATGGGCCAAGCGGCAGTTCTGCAGGTGGGCCGTGAAAGTGCTGCCGTCTTCCTCGAACAGGCGCTGCACCTGCCGCACGCTCAGGTGGTGGCGCTGCGCCAGGTGCTCCACCGACAGGCCGGGCAGGCGGTGGGCGCGCTCCACGTCGGCGCGGATGGCCGCCAGCCGCGCTGCGCGTGCACCGCCCGCGCGGGCCGCCTCGGCCGCGTCGCCCTGCGCGCCCAGGGCCAGCGCGGCCAGGTCGGCCAGGTGCTCGCCCGCCGCCTGCCGCGTGCCGGGGCTGCCCGGCGGCGTGTGCAGCAGCAGGCGGGCGTAGCACTGCATCAGCACCGCGCCCGGCGCGTCGGGGGCCAGCAGGCGCACGGCATCGGCGTCCAGGCGCGGCACGCGGCGGCGCAGCGCGGCGCGGTCGAATATCAGCACCACCAGGTCGCCCGGCTGGTCATAGACCATGTGGCCGGGGCGCGCCAGCGTGCCCTGCAGCAACTGGCCGGGTGCGATGCGCTCGCGCACCCTGCCGTTGCACGCGGCGGCAGGCCCGCCCTGGTGGCCCACCAGGATCACCGCGTCCAGCCCGTCGTGATTGACGCGCCCGGGGCCGCGCAGGGCCTGCACGGGGCGGGCGAAGGCCCCGGCCATCAGCCCCACGCTGGCCGACAGCGGATGGGCCGACAGCGCCAGCTCGGGCGGGCTGCCGTCCTGCGTGTGCAGGTCGGTGCCCAGCGCGCTGTTGGTGAGCACGTCGCGCACGTAGGCAGTGCGCTGCGCGGGCGGGTGCATCGTGGACTGCTGCTGGGGCATGTGCATGCAGGCAAGTATGGCCAGCGCGCCCCGCAGGGGTCAAGGCGCCGACGCGCTGGCGGCGGCCGCTGTCGCCAGCAGCAAAGAGCTTGTCGCGTGGTGCAAAGCCCCTGTCGTTTTTCGCAAAGACGGCAGCGGGCCGCTTGCGAAGAATCGCCGCCAGCGCTTCGCACGCACCCCAAAAAAGAAAACCCGCCCATGTTCCACCGCCTCGTCCTGACCTGTGCATTGCTGCTCGCCGCACCCGCCTGGGCCGCCACCTTCATTGTCGACTCACCCGACGACTATGCCGACGCCACCCCCGGCGACGGCATCTGCGCTGCGGCGGGCGGCGTATGCACGCTGCGCGCCGCCATCCAGGAGGCCAATGCCTTGCCCGGCCCCGACACCATCCATTTCAACCTCCCGTCCGGCGGCCCGCGCACCATCTACCCGCAGACGGGCCTGCCCGACATCACCGAAACCCTCACCATCGACGGCACCTCGCAACCCGGCAACCAGCCCAACAACCTGGCCCAGGGCACCAACGCCGTCCTCCTCGTGGGCATCAGCGGCGGCGATGCAGGCTGGGCCGGCCTCGTCTTCAGGCCCGGCTCCAGCCACTCCACGGTGCGCAGCCTGCGCATCACCCACTTCACCGGCGGGCAGGGCGGCATCGTCATCGACGGCGACAACCCCGGCACGCCGCTCGAAGACATCCACATCCACGGCAACTTCATCGGCACCTACGGCAGCAACGACCCCAACGACGTCAACGGCAGCCTCGCCAACTACCCGCACGGCATCTACGTCACCGGCAACGTGCGCAACGTGCAAATCGGCGACGGCACGCCCGCATCGCGCAACCTCATCGTCGGCCGCGACCCCGGCAGCGCCGTCACCGCCGCCTTCGGGGCCAACGACGTGCGTGTGTACGACAACCTCATCGGCACCAACCCCGCAGGCACCCAGCGCGTGGGCACCCAGGTCGGCGTGCTCGTCGAAGAAGGCGCGCGCACCGTTGACGTGCTCGGCAACACCATCGGCGCATCGCACACCGGCGTGCTCATCCGCCACGGCGGCACCGACCCGCAGGGCGACGCCAACCGCATCCAGGGCAACCGCATCGGCATCGGCCCCAGCGGCGAAAACATCGCGGGCACCGAAGATGGCATCCACATCACCAACGCCGCCCGCCCCACCATGCCGTTCAACAACACCATCGGCGGCGGCACTGCGCAAAGCGACGGCAACACCATCGCCCACTGGGGCCGCAACGGCGTGCGCGTGTCGCGCACCAACAACCCCAGCGGCAACATGCCCCTCAACGTCATCCTGGGCAACCGCATCTTCGGCAACGGCGCGCTCGGCATCGAGCTGATCGACCAAACCAGCAACCCGCCCCTGGGCGCCAACCCGCAAGACCCGCCCCCGCCCGCCATCAACGGCGGGCAGGCCGCGCCCTACATGACCAGCGCCCTCATCGGCGGCGGCGGCGTGCAAGTGGGCTACCACTTCAGCGGCACGCCGGGGCAGGCGTACTACATCGAAGTCTTCAGCAACACCGCCTGCGACGCCAGCGGCTACGGCCAAGGGCAAAACCTCGTCGCCCGCGTCATCCTGGCCGACGCCAGCGCGGGACAGCACACCCTGTCACTGCCGCCCCTGCTGCCCGGCGTGGTGCTGACCATGACCGCCACGGCGCAAAGCAACGACACGCCCACGCAGGGAACGTCCGAATTCTCGCGCTGCCTCGCCGTGGGGCAAACGGCCAACCCGCCCGGCCCCAACCCGCCCGGCCAACCCGGCGCCCACATCGCCGCCGTCCCCACCCTCGGCCACGCCGCGCTGGCCCTGCTGGGCGCACTCGTCGGCGGGCTGGGCCTGCGCAGCCAGCGCCGCAAACATTCCTGAATTGATAGCTGCCAGCGCTTTCCCCATCAAGGTTCAAGGCCATTAAAGCCCATGAAAACACAACACATCGCCGCCGCCATCCTCGCCCTCGCCGCCAGCGCCGCGCAGGCCGATCCGTTCGCCATCACCTACACCAGCACTGCCACCGGCTCCGGCATTCCCGGCATCAACGATCAGCAGTTCACGCTGACGCTGGTGATGGACGTTGACGGCGATACCGCCATCAACGAAAGCTGGGGCGGCGGCGCGCTCACCTGCGCCATCTGGCGCATGAACGATGCGGCCAATGTCGTCATCGCCCATGACCTGACGATCTCAGCCCCCGCCCCCGCCACGGGCCACGTTCGCACCGACGGCGGCGGCGTGCTGACCGAAGTCTTTGCCCAAGTCGGTTCGGTAGGTGCCGTGCCCCCCGCCGCCGTGCGTGCCACCGGCCTGGCGCCCGGCTATGCGCTGGCCAACTGGTTCGCAGGTCCCGCCCAGGCCCGTGTGCTCTACGCCACCGACGCCAACAACAACTATCACTACTTCTCCGACCTGGCAGGCAGCGTGCAGATGACTCCCGCTCGCTGGAGCAACCCCGTGCCCTTCGCAGGCAACTGCCTGGACGCCGCAGGCCCCGCCAGCGCGGGCGGCAATATCGCCGCCGTCCCCACGCTGGGCCACGCCGCGCTGGCCTTGCTGGGCGCACTCGTCGGCGGCCTGGGCCTGCGCGGCCAGCGGCGCAAGCAATCCTGAATTGATAGCTGTTAGCGCTTGCTGCATAAGCGCTGGAGGCCATTTTGACTATGAAAACACAACACATCGCCGCCGCCATCCTCGCCCTCGCCGCCAGCGCCGCGCAGGCCGCGCCGTTCGCCACCACCCACCAGGGCACCATCAGCATTGGCGTCGGCCCCATTCCCGGCCTGGCCACCGGGCAGCCCTGGTCGCTGACGCTGGTGATGGACAACGGCAGCACCGACGCTGACAACGGCACCTGGGAGCCCCAGCACCTGACCTGCGCCATCTGGCGCATGGGCAATGCGCCGCAAATCATCGTCGCCCACGACATGGCGCTGGCGCCCGCCGACGCCAGCTACAGCAGCGGCGCGCTGGAGACGAACAGCAGCGGCGACATGGTGGCGATCTTCACCGCCATCGTGTCCGGGGGCATCCCCGCCGCCGCCGCCCGCACCCGCGGCCTGCCGCCCGGCGAAGCGCTGGGAAGCTGGCACGCCGTCACCAACCAATCGCCCATGCTCTACACCGTGCCCAACAACCTGCGCCTGCGCGGCCCCGGCGGCGTGCAGATGAACCCTGCGGATTGGAGCCAGCTTCAGCCCTTCACCGGCAACTGCCTGGACGCCGCAGGCCCCGCCAGCGCGGGCGGCAACATCGCCGCCGTGCCCACGCTGGGCCACGCCGCGCTGGCCTTGCTGGGCGCGCTCGTCGGCGGCCTGGGCCTGCGCGGCCAGCGGCGCAAGCAATCCTGATTTGATAGCTGCTTGCGCTTGCTGCATAAGCGCTAGAGGCCATTTTGACCATGAAAACACAACATATCGCCGCCGCCGTCCTAGCCCTGTCGCTCGGCACCGCGCAGGCCGACCCGTTCGCCATCACCTACACCAGCACCATCGCCAATTCGACCATCCCCGAAGTCCTCAACGGCCAGCGCTACAGCGTCACGCTGGTGCTGAACAACGATTGGGACATCACCAGCAACCAGGAGTGGAATAACGCAGAAGACGTGGCCTGCGTGATCTGGCGCATGAACGACGCGGGCAACGTGGTCTTCGCGCAAAGATGGGGAGGCGCGGGCGCGCCCAACCCCATCGAGATAACAGGCCGCGCCGCCACCAACGCGGCGAGCCAGTTGACAGAGGTGTTCGGCATGGTGCGGCACGAAAACGTGCCCGCCGTGCTGCCCGCCAACAAGGCGTGGGCCAATCTGGCCGCCCCCGTGGAGGCGTGGTTCGCCAACGGTGCCAATTCCGTGTTCAACACTAGCTCGGGCAACTTTCACGACCCCGCTGGCGGCGTGCAGATGACCCCCGCCCGCTGGACCAACCCCGTGCCCTACGCCGGCAACTGCCTGGACACCACCGCCGTGCCCATCGCGCCGGGTGGCGCGGGCGGCAACGTCGCCGCCGTGCCCACCCTGGGCCACGCCGCGCTGGCCTTGCTGGGCGCACTGGTCGGCGGCCTGGGCCTGCGCAGTCAGCGCCGCAAGCATTCCTGAATTGATAGCTGCTTACGCTTGCTGCATAAGCGCTGGAGGCCATTTTGACTATGAAAACCAAACACGTCGCCGCCGCCGTCCTGGCCCTGTCGCTCGGCACCGCGCAGGCCGACCCGTTCGCCATCACCTACACCGGCACCATTGGCTGGTCTGAATTCCCAACAATCCACAGCGGCCAGCGCTACACCGTCACGCTGGTGCTGGACAACGATGGCAATAGCACCAGCAATCAGGCGTGGTACGGCCCAACAGACCTGTCCTGCGTGATCTGGCGCATGAACGACGCGGGCAACGTGGTCTTTGCGCAGTCGGGCGGTTTTCTGAGCGCGGCCGCCGATGTGGCTGGCCGCGTCCGCACCAATGCCGTAGGCCAGTTGGATGAGATGTACGACCTGGTTCGGCACACCGGCGTGGACACCTTGGATGCGGCGCTCAAGGCGCAGGCAGGCGTTGCGGGCGTGGTGGACGCTTGGCACATCGGCGGCGGCCACCCAGAACAGCTTGTCGCCGAAGCGCTTTACTTCACCGATGCCAGTGGCAGCGGCGTACCGGCGGACCACACGCGCTGGACGAATCCCGTGCCCTACGCCGGCAACTGCCTGGACACCACCGCCGTGCCCATCGCGCCGCCCCCGCCCGGCGCGGGCGGCAACGTCGCAGCCGTGCCCACCCTCGGCCACGCCGCACTGGCGCTGCTGGGCGCACTCGTCGGCGGGCTGGGGCTGCGTTCCCAGCGCCGCAAAGACTCCTGAATCCATAGCTGTTTGCGCTTTCTGCATAAGCGCTGAAGGCCATTTTGACTATGAAAGTACAACACATCGCCGCAGCCGCTCTGGCCCTGTCGCTGGGTGCCGCGCAGGCAGCGCCCTTCGCCACCACCTACCAGGGCCAGATCGCGGCATCGACCATCCCCGGCATTCACAACGGGCAGCGCTACACGCTGACGCTGGTGATGGACCACGGCAACCCCGTGGCCGATTCCGCCGATTGGGAACCGCACATGCTCACCTGCGCCATATGGCGCATGAACGACGCGGGCAACGTGGTCGTCGCGCAAGACTTGCTGGCCGCGCCGCCCACCACCGTGCAGGGCGGTGCCACCGCTGTGGGCGGCAATGGCGCGCTGACGCAGATGTTCGACGCCATCGAGTCCACCAACACCCTGGCCGCCGCCGTGCGGGCGCTGGGCCTGCCGCCCGGCTGGGTGGTGGACGACTGGTACGCCAACGGCAACACCAGCGACGTGTTCAGCGCAACGGACCCGCAGGCCAACACCCAGGCATTCGCGGACGCCGCAGGCAGCGTGCGCATGACGCCTGCGTATTGGAGCAACCCCGTGCCCTTCGCCGGCAACTGCCTGGACGCCGCCAATCTGCCCGGTGCGGGCGTGGCGTCCGTGCCCGCGCTGGGGCATGCGGCGCTGGCGCTGCTGGGTGCGCTGGTCGGCGGGCTGGGGCTGCGCTCCCAGCGCCGCAAAGACTCCTGAATCCATAGCTATTTGCGCATGCTAAATAAGCGCTAGAGGCCATTTTGACCATGAAAAAACAATACATCGCCGCCGCCGTCTTCGCCCTGGCCGCCAGCGCCGCGCAGGCGCAAACCTTGCAGCTCAATGGCCTGACGGTCGCGGGCGGTTGCGGCAGCGGCCAGTTCGCCGTGTGGGTGACGGCGGCGGGCCTGACCGGGGCCGAGTGGCGCTTGCGCATCGCAGTGGACGCGGGCGGGCACCGCTATTCGGATGACGAAGAGCTGCTGCCCGACAACATGCCCGATGGCGACTTCGACCTCTACCTGCAAGACGTCAACATCCACGGCTCGCAGACCCACCCCTTCCCCCTGCCGCCCGCCACGCCGTTCACCGTGACGCTGACGCTGCACAACGCGGCCAACCAGCCGCTGTACCGCAGCCGGGGCGTGGTGGCGCCCGGCTGCGACGACGCCGGAGCCACGGTGACCAACATAGCCAGCGGCCCGTGGTCCGGCCCGAACGCAACGCCCGTGCCCACGCTGGGGCATGCGGCGCTGGGTTTGTTGGGCGCGCTGGTGGGCGGGGTGGGCCTGCGTGCGCGCCGCCGCAAGGGCGCCTGATGCTGCGGCCTGTCGCCGCCGCGTTGCTGCTGCTGGCCGCCTGCGGCGCGCAGGCGGCTGATGAGGCGGCAGGCACCATCAACCCCTGGGGCCTGCTGGGGGTGCTGGCGGCGCTGGGCGTGGGCATGGCGGGCGTGGGCCTGCATGGCAGGGCGCTGGAGCGACGGTGGGTGCAGGAACAAGAGCAGGCCCAGCGCGAGGAAACATCCCGCAAGCGCTATGGCGGAACGCTCTGGAAACCATAGCTGGCTGCGCTTGCTGGACAAGCGCTGGAGGCGATTTTGACCATGAATAAATCACTTTCCCCATCGCGCTGCGCGGCATTGGCGCTGCTGCTGATGGCCCAGCCCGCCGCTCCGGCGCTGGCGCGTGGTGCGGTGCCTGCCATCCGCGCCATCCCCAATGCCCAGCTCACTGCCGCCGTGGGCCAGCCCTACACCCTGGCGCTGGCGGCGCACGCGATGGCGGGTGAGGACGGTGCCATCCATGCCTATGCGCTCAAGGGCGCGCTGCCCGCGTGGCTGTCGTTCGATGCTGCCACAGGCGTGCTCCACGGCATGCCCACCTCCGTGGGCAACTTTGCCTTCACCGCCACGGCCACCGGCCAGGGCGGCACGGGCGCGCCGCGAGGCTTCACCATCACCGCTGTTGCGGTAGGGCAGGGGGCCGGTAAGCCGCCGCAGCCCGCGCCTGCGCTCGGGCACGCGGGGCTGGCGCTTGCGGCCTGGCTGACGGGCGTGGCGGAGTGGTGGCGGCAGCTCGGCGCATGAAGAAGAACAAGAAAAGGCGGCCCATGATCGCAGCGCTGTGCGCCTTCGTCGGCTATGCCGTTGCGGCGGTGTTGGGGTATTGGCTGGTCATGCAGCTGTCATCCAACACGCACGACCGCGCCGTGGAAGCCGGCGTGACCGCCGCGTTCGTGTGGGGGCCACTGGGCGCGGTGGCGGCGGGCGTGGCTGGTTGGCTGCTGGGAGGCGGTAGCGGGGGCTGAACCGCGCCCGCTGGCGTCATCAAGGGGCTGTGGCTGCCAGGGCTTGCGCTGCCCGCATCTACCAGCCCTTGCGGGATGCGTGCCAGCGGGCGTGGATTGCAGGAAAGTACCGCAGTTGCAGGCGTGAAGTTTTTCACGCGCCTGCGCCGCTGCCAGCGGCCTGTCGTTTCCTGCAAATCCATTGTCGTTTGGCGCCAAGACGGCAAGGGCCTGCTTGCGAAGAATCGCCGCTCATCCCGCCTTGGTGCGGGCATTCGTCAACAACGAGCGAGATTTTTCTTTTCTATGTTTACACCCCATCGCATTGCATTGGCGGCGGCTGCGTTGCTGGCGGCTCCGGCCTGGGCGGATCCGCCCTGCATCATCAACGGCGTGCCCGTGCCGTTTGTGGACACAGACCAGGGCAGCGAACACAGCAGCTACTCTGACAACAGCACCTGCCACCCTGGCGCGAGCGCCTATGGCCGCCTTAATCTCGCCAATGGCGAGGCGGCCAATGCCTTTGGCCGTACCAACACGGCACTGGGCGCATGGAGCAACGCCTTTGGCACCAACAACACGGCCAATGGCGATTACGCAACCTCTTATGGCTACAACAACAGGGCTGACGGCGAGCACGGTAATGCCTTGGGCAATTACAACACGGCCAACGCCAATTTCGGTACGGCCGTAGGCCGCGCCAACCATGCCAATGGGGTGGGCGGTGCAGCGGTCGGTAACGACAACCAGGCCAACGGCCTGCGCAGCATTGCCATGGGTCGGAGCAACGTGGCTGGGGGCACTGACAGTACCGCGCTTGGCAGCAGCAATCAGGCCAGCGGCAGCGAAAGCACCGCCGTGGGCGTCAGCAACGTTGCCAGCGGCGGCAACAGCAACGCTCTGGGGCGTACCAATGAGGCCAGTGCCACCCGTGCTTTCGCCGCAGGCTCTTTCAACCATGCCACGTTTCAGCAGGCCGTGGCCGTGGGCGATGCCAACAACGCCACGGCCCGCAGCGCTACGGCCTTGGGCATCGGCAATACCGCCAGCGCCAACAATGCCACGGCGGTGGGCACCAACAACCAGGCCACCGCGCTCCAGAGCACCGCCATCGGCTACGACAGCCACGCTGCGGCGATCGGCAGCGTCGCCATCGGTGCCGGGGCGCGCAGCGACCGGGCCAATACCGTCTCCGTGGGCAGCCTGGGCAACGAGCGGCAGATCGTGCGCGTTGCCGGTGGCACGCAGGAGTTCGATGCCGTGAACATGCTCCAGTTGCGCTCACTCACCTCCGTATTGGGCGGGGGCGCGGCGTTCGCGGGCGGCACGCTGACCGCGCCCAGCTACACCATCAATGGCACGGCCTACAGCAACGTGGGCGCGGCCTTCGAGGCGGTGGACGGCAGGCTGACGGCGCTGGGCAGTGGCAGCGGCAATGGCGGCGTGCAAGGCCCGCCCGGCCCTCCTGGCCCGCCGGGGCCGCCCGGCCCGCAAGGCCCGCAAGGGGTGCCGGGCAATGGCGGCGGTAACGGTGGCAACGGTGGCAGCGGCATCGACGCCGCCCAGGTGCAGGCCATTGCCGATGCGGGCGATGCCACCACGCTGGCCAGCGCGCAGCACTACACCGACCAGCGCATCACCAGCATTGGGGCCGTTACCACCGAGTATGTGCAGCAGGCCGCAGGCAGCGCCCGCGACCAGGCCAACGCCTACACCGACCAGCAGGTGGACGGCCTGCGCCAGGAGCTGGGCGGGCGCATCGACCGCCTGGACAAGAAGATGGACGGCGTGGGCGCGATGGCCATGGCCGCGTCCAGCCTCGTGTTCAACCCCGCCGCCGAGCGTTGGGTGGCGGTGGGCGTTGCCAGCTACCGGGGCGCGCAGGCGATTGCGGTGGGCGCGTTTGCCCGTGCGCCCGCGCTGGGGCAGTCGGCGGTGGTCAACGTGAAGTTCTCGGCGGCGCGGCGCGCGGGCGCTGCGGTGTCTGCCGGGGCGGGGTGGGCGTGGTGACGATGCTCACTTAAACATAGCTTCCAGCGCTTTATGGACGGGCGCTGGGGGCACTTTTTACTTTGAAAGCAAAGCGCCGCATGCCTGCGGTGCCGGGGTTTCTTTTGTCTTTGTTTTTTGTTTCATGCAACGAGAGGGTTTTATCCATGGGGTTCAAACCACAACGCATCGCGCTGGCCGTGGCTGTGCTGGCCGCCGCGCCCACCTGGGCGCAGGACGCGCCTTGCCTGGTCAACGGCCTGCCCGTGCCCATCATCAACACCGACCAAGGCCTGGAAGTGGGCGACAACAATGCAACCTGCCATGGCGGCGCGATTTCCATCGGGCGGCTGAACCGCTCCAACGGCGCGGCTTCCGTGACCATGGGCCGCAACAACGACGCCATTGGCATTCGCGCCGCCGCCCTGGGCAATGACAACGAGGCCGTTGGCGACTACAGCACCGCTGTGGGTACGAGCAACCAGGCGTCCGCCGACCGCAGCACGGCCGTTGGCATGCAGAACGGGGCGTCCGGGATCAGCGCTGCGGCGCTGGGTGACCGCAACCAGGCCACCGGCGACTACAGCGCCGCGCTGGGCTTTCGCAACCAAGCCAGCGGCGGCCACAGCAACGCCGTGGGCATGAACAACGTGGCGGGCGGGCAGGACAGCGTTGCCTTTGGCTACGCCAACGAGGCCACGCACGGCCGCAGCGTGGCGCTGGGCGCGGTGAACAATGCCACTGCGGGCGCTGCGTCGGCGGTGGGTGTGGGCAATACGGCCAGTGCCACCCAGTCCACGGCGGTGGGTCGGAGCAATACCGCTAGCGCGGCCAACGCCACGGCCATGGGTAACAACAGCACTGCTGGCGGCGCGAGCAGCGTGGCGATTGGCAGCGGCACCCAGGCCACCGGTGAGAGCAGCGTGGCGATTGGTGACGGGGCCAGCGCCACGGCGCTGCGCAGCGTGGCCATTGGCTACGGCGCTACCAACACCCGGCCCGGCACGGTGTCGGTGGGGGCGCCGGGGGCAGAGCACCAGATCGTGCACGTGCGCGCCGCCACTCAGATGACGGACGCCGTGAACCTGAGCCAAATGCACGCCCTGAGCCTTGCCCTGGGGGGCGGGGCGAGCTACACGGGCGGCACGCTGACGGCGCCGAGCTTCACCATCAATGGCACGGCCTACAGCAACGTGGGTGCGGCCTTCGAGGCGGTGGACGGCAGGCTGACGGCGCTGGGCAGTGGCAGCGGCAATGGCGGCGTGCAAGGCCCGCCCGGCCCTCCTGGCCCGCCGGGGCCTCCCGGCCCGCAAGGTCCTCAAGGGGTGCCGGGCAACGGTGGCGGCAATGGAGGTAACGGCGGCAATGGCGGCAGCGGCATCGACGCCGCCCAGGTGCAGGCCATTGCCGACGCGGGCGATGCCACCACGCTCGCCAGCGCGCAGCACTACACCGACCAGCGCATCACCAGCATCGGCGCGGTGACGACCGACTACGTGCAGGGCGCGGCCAACGATGCGCGCGACCAGGCGAATGCCTACACCGACCAGCAGGTGGACAGCCTGCGCCAGGAGTTGGGCGGGCGCATCGACCGGCTGGACCGCAAGGTGGAAGGCGTGGGCGCGATGGCGATGGCCGCGTCCAGCCTGTCGTTCAACCCCACGGGCGGCGACAAGCAGGTGGCGCTGGCGGTGGGTGCCTTCAAAGGCTCGCAGGCGCTGGCGCTGGGCGTGTTCGCGCGCGCGCCTGCGCTGGGCAAGTCGGCGGTGGTCAACCTGAAGTTCTCTGCGGCGAGGCGCGCAGGCGCGGGCGCATCGGCCGGTGCGAACTGGTCATGGTGAGCCTTTTCATTTCCACATCAGCAACCAAAGCAGAAAGCGAGAGATCCATGAAAAAAAGTATGACAACCCCACGCATGCTGCTGTGTGCTCTGGCCGTGTGCGCGGGGGCTGCGCAGGCGCAGTCGGTGCAGCTCAACGGCAGCGTGAACGCCACGGGCTGTGCCAGCGGAGATTTCGTCCTGGGGCAGGTGGTGAGCGGCATTGACGCCGGTGTTTGGCGCGTGGACACGACGGTGGACATTGGCGCCAACCGCTACATGGACTACCGCAACGATGCCGTGACCGAGCCGGACGGCCCCTGGAACCTGGCGTTGGGCGACTTCAACGACAACGGCACGCAGACCCACGTGTTTCCCTTGCCGGTGGACACGGACTTCACCGTGACCGTGACGCTGCGCAACGCGGCGGGGCAGGTGGTGTACCGCTCCAGCGGCGTGGTGACGCCGAGCTGCGCGAACGCGGATGCCGTTATCGGCGGCATCGTGAACACGGCGTTTCCCCCGCCCGTGCCAGGCGCCAACGTGGCGTCCGTGCCCGTGATGGAGCCTGCGGGCCTGGCGCTGATGGCCGGCCTTGTGGGCGGGTTGGGCCTGTGGGCGCGCAGGCGCAAGGGGGTGTGATCCATCTTCATGGGATGCAGGAGTGTTTGCTCCTGCCTTGATAGCTTCCAGCGCTTGCCAGGCGGGCGCTGGAGGCCTTTTTTATTCATGTCTTTTTGAGAAGGAGACCACATGTCTCAACAACAACAAACTCTTTTCCTGCGCCGCCGCAGTCTGCTGCTGGGTGCCGCTGCCTCGGCGGCACTGGCCGCCTGCGGCGGTGGCGGCGGCAGCGATGCCCCTGGCGATGGCGATGCGCCCGCCGTATGGCGCATGCCCGCCGAAACCGAGCCGCAGCAGGCCGTGATGCTGGCCAGCATGGACTTCGACTACAAGGACGGATGGTCGGTGCTGGAGGTGCAGGCCACGATGATCGCCGCGCTGGCGCAGACCGCGCAGGTGGTCTATCTCGTCAACGGTGCCGAAGACCGCGAGCGCATGGAGCAGGCGCTGATGGCGCAGAGCATGGCGGCCGAGGACATCGCCGAGCGCGTGGAGTTCAAGGTGGTGGACCACGCCGAGCTGTGGATTCGCGACTACGGCGGCATCTTCCTGACCGATGGGCGTGGCAACCTGCGCGTGGTGGACTTCGACTTTGACGGGTATGGCTACAACGCCTTCAGCGGCCCCTACACCAACGACGCCTACAACTACGACAACGACCTGGCCGTGCGCGTAGCGCAGGCGTTCCAGGTGGAAAGCCTGCGTTCGCCCCTGGTGTGCGAGGGCGGCAACCTGCATTTCAACGGCAAGGGTACGGTGATTGCCGTGCTGGGCGACGGTACCGAGGGCGTGGGCCTGCTGGGCCGCAACAAGGGCTGGACGGCGGCGCAGATCGAGGCGGAATTGAAGCGCGTGTTCGGCGTGACCAAGGTGATCTTCTTGAAGCGCAACATGCCCACCGACGCGCATACGGTGATGCAGACGCCCTACGAGATGCCTGGGGGCCAGTGGGCCTACAACGTGGGCGTGACGCACATCGACGAGATGGTGGCCTGGGTGGACGAGCGCACGCTGCTGCTGCCGGAGGTGACCGACGCCGAGCTGGCCGCCGCCGTGGCCGCTGGCGACCCGGTGACGCAGATCGCTTATGACGTGCTGCAGGAGGCCCACGCCATCCTGAGCGCCGCGACCGACCAGGACGGCCAGCCCCTCGCCATCGTGCGCGTGCCGGAGCCCGGGCCCATCGTGGTGCAGCTCACGCCGCAGGACGAGGCCTGGTGGATGATCGAGGACATGAACCAGCACCCCACGCACCGCCTGAAGGGCGCGGAGCGTTTCGAGAACCAGGAGCCGGTGAACTACCTGCTGCCCGCGAGCTACATGAACTACGTGGTGGCCGAGGGCGTGGTGCTGGTGCCGCGCTTCTATCGGCCAGGGCGCGATGCGGAGCTGATACAGAAAGATGCGGCGTTCGCGCAGATCATCCAGGCCCGCTACCCCGGCCGGCGCGTGGTGCCGATCGGCGTGGACGCGCTGCTGGCGGGTGGCGGGGGCATGCACTGCATTACGCAGCAGATCCCGCGGCCGTCGCTGGTGTGACGGGGATGGACAGGCGCCAGCACGCGCTGTTCAGGCGCTTTCCCATCGATGGCAGCGCGGCTGTGGATGGGCGGCTGCTGCCCACGCCGTACCACGTGTATGACGGCACGCTGCTGATGCTGGGCGGCACGGCCGACGCGGGCGCGGCGGCGGCCCTGCTGGGCGCGGGGCTGGCGCCGCTGCTGGACACGGCGGGCCGCGCGCTGATGGCTGTATGGGTGGGCGATTTCACGCAGGCCAGCCTGGGGCCGCACCATGAGCTGCAGCTGTCGCTGCTTGCCAGCGTGCGGCCGCTACCGCCCGTGGCGGCCCACCCCTTTGCCATTCACCGCGCGTTGCTGGTGCAGCCTGGGGTGCGCATGGCGTGCGTAGCCTTGTGGAACAGCATGCCGCACGTGGCCCGCTATAACGCAGAGCACCTGGGCCTGAATGCGCATGTGGCCGAGAGCCAATTCCAGCAAGAAGGCGGGCGGTGGTCGTTCCGCTTCGAGCGGCCTGACGGTGCGCTGTTGGCGGAAGGTGGCGTGCAGGAAGCCGTGCGGCCATCCCCCGCGGTGGGCTGGAAGCTGTTGCGGCACGTGGGTCTGCAGGGTGCATGGCGCCTGCTGCGTGCGCCGTACCTGAATGTGCCGGTGACCGCGCCGGGCGGCCGGGGCGTGGCCCAGACCCACACGCACAGCGACCGGCAGGTCGTGCGGCTATGGGCGAAGGGGGACGGCGTTGCGATAGCGCATCCCCGCTATGCGCCGCTGGATTTCCGCGGCATGTTCGTGCAGCAGATGGCGGGGCTGCGCTTCGTCTATCTGCGGCCCCAATAGGTTTCAGGTCCCTTTCACGAACTCCGGCCGGTCGTTCTGCTGCGGCTTGAGCGGCGCGGCCACCTTGCCCTCGGCGCGCTCCTTGCGCCATTGCTCCTTGCGCGCCGTCCATTCGTTCAGGCGGGCGTGGGCCACGGTGCTGTCCTTGGCCATCTGCTCCTCATTCGCCAATTGGGCCGACAGCTCCAGGCGGATGCCGTTGGGGTCGAAGAAGTAGATGCTGTGGAAGATGTGGTGGTCCGTCACGCCCAGCACCTCGATGCCGTGGGCCTCCAGGCGCTTCTTGGTGTTTTCCAGCTCCTCGACCGTGTTCACGCGGAAGGCGATGTGGTTGACCCACAGCGGCGTGTTGGGCGAGGGCTCGGCCTTGACGTCGTCGCCCAGGTCGAAGAAGGCGATGAACGAGCCGTCCTGCAGGCGGAAGAAGAAGTGCGTGTACGGGCAGTATTCGCCCGTGCTGGGCACGTAGTCGCTCTGGATGATGTGGTAGAGCGGCAGACCCAGGATGTCTTCGTAGAAGTGGCGCGTCTCCTCCGCATCGCGGGCCTTGTAGGCGTAGTGGTGCAGCTGCTGGATGGCGGCAGGCGTGGGGAGGGTGGCCAGGTCGGGTGTCAGGACGGCGTTCATGCGAGTCTCCTTAAGTCGGTTTGATAATTCTACTATTCGTAATTGATTTACGTTAAGTTAATTTTTGCTGGGGTTTTTGCGGTAGGCGCCGCCGCAAAAAAAAGCCACCCGCCGCAGGGCTGCGGCGGGTGGCTGGGCGGGAGGGGCGGGCCCGGGTTCCTGCTTACTGCTTGATGGCCTCGATCTGCACCACCAGGCGCACGTTCTTGGGGAAGCCCCATTCCACGCCGTAGTTCATGCCCCACCGGGTGCGGTCGATGGTGGCCTCGAAGTCGCCGCCGCAGACCTCGCGCTTGAGCATGGGGCTGTCGTAGCAATTGAACTGCGTGGCCTTGAGGGTGACGGGCGCGGTCTTGCCTAGCAGTGTGAGCTGGCCGCTCACTTCGCTGACTTTGTCGCCGTTGAACGTGAACTTGTCGGACACGAACTTGATGGTGGGGTGCTTGGCAGCGTCGAACAGGTCGGCGCTCTGCAGGTGCTTGTCGAACGGGGGCGTGCCCGAGTTCACCGAGCTGGCGTCGATGCTGATGTCCACCTTGCCGGTCTTGGCGGCGCGGTCGAACTCCACCGTGCCCTGCTTCTTGTCGAAGCGCGCGCGGTTCGTGGTGGTGCCGAAGTGGCCGATCTCGAACGTGACGAAGGTGTGCGTGGGGTCGATGGCGTAGTTGGCGGCCTGGGCCGCGCCGGCGGTCAGGGCGGTGGCGGCGGCCACGGCGAGCAGGGAGAACAGGGACTTGCGCATGGAGAGGCTCCTGGGAAGGTTGGTGAAGAAAGAAAGGCAGGAAAAGGAAATCAGAGCTTGCCCACGCCGGTCAGCGCGAGCTTGAATTTCACGGTCACCTCGTCGGCCACCATGGAGGTGTCGGCCCACTCGTTCTCGCCGATCTTGAACGCCAGGCGCTTGAGGGGCAGGGTGCCGGTGGCAGTGGTGGTGGCGCCGCTTTGCGCCAGCGCCACGGGCACGACCACGCTCTGCGCAGTGCCCTTGATGGTGAGCTTGCCGGCCACCTCGAACTTGCCGCCGCCCAGCGCCTTGATGCTGGTGGATTCGAACTGCGCCTGCGGGAACTTGGGGACGTTGAACCAGACGGGCTTGGGCAATTCCGCATCGGTCTCGCGCGAACCCAGCGTGGCGCTGCCGGTGTCCACCGTGAAGGCGATCTTGCTCGTGGCGAGCTTGGCGGGGTCGAACGCCACCTGGGCGCTGAACTTCTTGAAGTGTCCTTCCAGGGGCACGCCCATCTGGCGCGCGGTGAACTGCACCTCGCTCTGGGCGGGGACGAGTTGTTGCTGAGCCAGAGCGGCCTGGGCGCTCAGCGCCAGGACGGCACACAACGCGACGCGTGGCAGGGTGGAAGACAGGTTCATGAAAACTCCTGAAAAACGGATGGTCAGCGTGGGCCGGGCAGCATGCGGGCGAGCAGGCCGTCGCGGTCGATGATCTGGTGCTTGAGGACGGCGGCCACGTGCAGCAGCACCAGCGCCGCCATGGCGTAGGCGGTGATCTGGTGCCAGGGCTTGATGGCATCGGCCAGCTCCTTGCTCACCGGCACGAAGTCCGGCAGTTGCCACAGGCCCAGGAAGACGATGGGAAAGCCCGCCGCCGAGCTGTAGGCCCAGCCGATCAGGGGCACGGCGAGGAACAGCGCGTACAGCAGGAAATGCGTGCCGTGGTGCGCGGCCTTCTGCCAGGGCGGCATGGCCCGCTCCACGGCGGGCGGCAGCGCTGGCGGGCGGTGCGTGGCGCGCCACAGCAGGCGCAGCACCGACAGCGCCAGGAGGGTGATGCCCGCCCACTTGTGCCAGTTGTAGAGCTTGAGCCGCTGCGGCGAGAACGGCAGTCCCGTCATGTAGAGGCCCGTGCAGAACAGGCCCACCAGCGCGAGGCCCAGCACCCAGTGCAGCAGCATGGCGGTGCGCGTGTAGCGGCGGGGCGGTGTGACGGTGGCGGAAGCGGGCATTGAAAAGCGGTGGTGGATGGGGGGCGCGCAAAGCGGGCCGGAGCGGGTCGCCGTGCGATGGGGCAGTGTAGAAAGCCGCGGCCGGCTCCGCCTTCAGGCAGATTGACCACTCAATTCAAAAAAAGTGAATTGACAGGGGCAGTGCGCTCAAAGTTCCCCAATACCATGCCGGGCGCCGTGGCATGGCGAGCAAGCGCTCAGTGGCTCAGCGCTGCCTTCTTCCAGGCCTCGGCGGCCGCATCGGCGTCGCCGCGCTGCTCGGCCAGCTCGGCGAGGTGGCGCCAGGCGCTGGAGCGCAGGCTGCTGTCGGGCAGCTGCTGCGCGGCCTGCGTGAGCAGTTGCTGGGCCTTGCCCCACAGCTGGCGCTTGAGGCAGGCCATGCCGGCCAGGTACTGCAGGCGGGCGTCGCGCGGGTTGGCCTGCTGCGCGGATTCGATGCGGGCCAGCCAGGGCGCGTCGAGCGCATCCAGGCCGGCTTCTAGCGCGCGCACCAGCTTGAGCGCGTGGTGGTCGGCCAGGGCGTCCGGCAGGTCCACCATGCGCTCCCACACGGGCAGCAGCCAGGTGCGCACCTGCGTGGCGTCGCCGCCCAGCGCGGCGAGCCGCTGCGCGGCGTGGATGGCCAGCTCGGGCATGTGGCGCTCGGCGGGTTCCAGCGACAGCCAGATCTGCTGCAGCTGCGCGGTGTCGTGCGCGCTGTTGATGAGTTCGGTGGCCAGGCCGCGCACGATGCTCTGCGCCGCGCTGGCCGAGAACGCGCGGTGCTTGCCCAGCAGGCGGGCAGTTTCGAGCGCGTCCTGCGTCTGCCGCGCCAGGCGCGTGGCCTTGAGCTTGATGCGCAGCGCCAGCGTGCGCCGGGCGGCGCCCTGGGGCAGGGCGGCCAGGCGGTCGAGGGCGGCGCTGGCGTCGCGGTCGTCCAGCGACCAGCGGGCGGCGCGCATCTGGGCGCCTTCGCGCAATTCCTGTTCGCTAATCGTGCCGCGCGCGGGGGCTTCCTGCAGCGCGTCCTGCAGATGGCTTTCGCGCGTGGCGCTGTCCTGCAGGGCGTGGGACGACTCGGCCGCGATCATGTGGGCCAGGGCCCGCAGCTGGCGGCCGTGCGGCACGCCCTCGCCCGAGGCGGCCAGCGCGCTTTCCTGCGACAGAGCCGCCACGGCGGCCTTGCGCGAACGGATGAAGCGGCCGCCCAGCATGTGGGTCAGCGCGTCCAGCAACGCGGCGTGCATGGCGCGCTCCTTTTGCTGCACGCGCCAGCGGCGGGCCTGGTGCGGCAGCTCCAGCAGCGCGGCCAGGGCGCGCAGCGCCGCATACACGGTGACGAAGCCGCCCACGAGCAGCAGCACCACCATGTTCAGCGACAGGTCGATGCGGTAGGGCGGCCAGTACAGCGTGACGGTGCCCTGGTTGTTGCCCGCGAACAGCGCGGCGGCCACGGCCACGCCGAACAATGCCAGAAGCCAGAGAGCGGCGCGCATGGTGTCAGCGCCCCGCGGCAGCCGTTGCGAGCGCTGACAGGGTCTCGTCCAGGCGCGGCAGCTCCGCCGTCTTCATGTGCATCTGCGCCTGCTGCAGCACGCTGGCCGCGTTCTGGGTGCGGCGCGAGGCCGGGTCGAAGTACTTGTTCAGGGCCGCCGTGGCGGCCGCGAGGTCGGCGCGGGCGGAGTCGAACTGGCGCGCCAGAACGCCCAGGCGCGCGTTGAGCAGCTTGAGCTTGAGGTTCTCGCGCAGGAAGAAGGTCTGCTCGGGCGCCAGCAGGATGGCCTCGGGCTGATCGATGCGGCTCACGCGTACCAGGCCCCGCGCCTCGTCGCGCACCACTTCCCAGCTGCGCTGCAGCGCGGCCTGCCACCAGGCCAGGCCTTCGGTGGGGGCGGGCGTGCTGCCTGCCGTTGCGGGGCCGGCGGACAGGCGCCGCGTGGCGGCGGCCTGGGCCACGGCGTTGAGCACGGGCAGCTCGTCCACCTGGCGCACCAGGTCGTCCAGGCGGGCCAGCAGGCCGGCGGTGTCGGTGACGGTGGCGCGGGTCAGGCGGTCCAGGTCGCGGCCGATGGCGCGCTGCACGGGCGCCAGCCGGGGCTGGGCGGCGCGCTCGATGCGCTGGTTGGCGCTCTTGAGCGCGGCCACCAGCGGCTCCAGGCTGCCGGTGAGCTGGGCCTGCTGCTGCGCGAGGCGGATGGCGGACTCGATGTCCACCACCAGGTTCTCGTCGCGTGAGCGCGACAGGCTCTGCATCAGTTCTTCGAGCTGGCTGCGCTGCAGCGCGACCTCGCTCACGCGGGCCTCGGCCACCGACAGGCGGGCGGCCGTCTCGCGCACCAGCTCCTCGGCCTGGCGGGCCATGGCGCGGGCCTCGATGGCCTGGGCGCCGGAATCTGCGGACTGCCGGGCCAACTGCTCCTGGATGGTGCTCAGCCGTTGCCACAGCAGGGCGCTGCTGGCCAGCGCGGCGGCCGCCACCGCGCTCAGCAGCAGCGTCACGGCGCCGCCACGGCCCGCCGGGGGCTGTGCGGGCGAAGGCGCGGGGCTGGCGGCGGGGAGGTCGTTGGCGGGCGCGGAACTCATGCGGCCGATTCTATCGAGGCCACCACGTCCGCCAGCGCCGGACGGCATTCCCGCACGCTGCCAAAGCCCGCGTCCCGCGCCGCCTGCGCGATGCGCGGGTGGGTGGCCAGGGCCCGCGCCGTGCCCCAGGGCTGGCCGGGCAGGGCCTGCGCCAGATGCGCCACGGCCTCGGAACTGCTCAGCAGCCACAGCGAGCCATCCTGCGCGGCCTGTTGCGCCAGCGCCACCTCGGCGGCGCCGAACCGGGGCGCGCCGCGTTGGTACGCCACCACAAAGTCCACCTGCCCGCCGGCCGCGGTGATCTGCTGCGCCAGCCAGTCGCGGCCGCTGCCTTGCGGGGATTCGTGGGCGTCTTCGGGCGTGGCGGAACGGCCGCGCACGATGAGCACGCGGTCGCCCGGGCCGATCTGCTCGCGTACCTGCTGCCACAGCGCCTCGGAGTCGAACTGCGCCGCGTCGGGCGCGGGGCCGTCGATGCAGCCGGGCGGAACCCCGGCCTGGCGCAACGCGCTGGCAGTGCCGGGGCCGGGCGCCCAGACTCTTGTTTTGATAGCTGCCAGCGCTTGTCCAGCAAGCGCTGGAGGCCGATTTGATTCAAAAAAATGGAGGGCGGCATTGCCGCTCACGAACATCAAAGCCTTGTAGCTCGGCCACTGCGCGTGGGCTTGTTGCAGCGCCTGCCGCGCGGCGGGGGCGGTGCAGGGGCCGATGGCGATCAGCGGCAGCGCCACGGCGCCGATGCCGTGCGCGCCGAGCTGTTCCACCCAGTGCGCGGCCTCGCGGGCGGGCCGCGTGACGATCACCCGGGGCGGGGCCATGGCGGCTCAGGCGAGGGCGCCGGCCGCGCGCAGGCGGCGGGCGATGTCTTCGCCCAAGGCTTCGGCCTGGGCCAAGGTGCCCACCGGGGCGCTGGCCTGGGCGCGCACCAGCGGCGTGCGGCCCTCGGGGTCGCCCCAGGCGGCGTCAAGCTGCAGCACGCCGCCCTGCAGCGTGCCGTGCGCCGCCAGCGGCATGGAGCAACTGCCGCCCATGGCGCGGCTCACGGCGCGCTCGGCGGCCACGGTGAGCCAGGTGGGTTGGTGCGCCAGCGGGGCCAGGGCCTCGATGAGGTCCTGCCGGTCGCTGCGCACCTCGATGCCGAGAGCGCCCTGACCGGCGGCGGGCAGCATGCTCGCTGCCTCGAACGTGGTGCGGATGCGGGCTTCGAGCCCCAGGCGCTTGAGCCCGGCAGCGGCGAGCACGATGCCGTCGTACTGGCCTTCGTCGAGCTTGCGCAGGCGCGTGTCGAGGTTGCCGCGCAGCGGCTCGATCTTCAGGTCGGGCCGCAGGGCCTGCAGCAGCACCTGGCGGCGCAGGCTGGAGGTGCCCACCACCGCGCCCTGGGGCAGATCATCGAGCGATGCGTAGCGCGGCGAGACGAAGGCGTCGCGCGGGTCCTCGCGCTCCATCACGCAGGCGAGCGCGAAGCCCTCGGGCAGCTCCATGGGCACGTCCTTGAGCGAGTGGACGGCGATGTGGGCGCGGCCTTCTTCCAGCGCCACTTCCAGCTCCTTCACGAACAGGCCCTTGCCGCCCACCTTGGAGAGCGACCGGTCCAGGATCTGGTCGCCCTTGGTCGTCATGCCCAGCAGCTCCACCGTGTGGCCGCGCGCACGCAGCAGGGCCTGCACGTGCTCGGCCTGCCACAGCGCCAGGCGGCTTTCACGGGTGGCAATGACGATAGGCGGGGTGGGCTGGAGCGGGCTCAAGTTCGTAACCTGTTTGTAATCTTTCAGGGGCGGGCGATGCTAGCATGCGCCCGCACTGGGGTTGGTGCGCCCCGGGGGGATGGGGAGCAGGCAGCGCTGGGCAAACCCATCCATTCCCGGAGAGACCTGCATGAAACGATCCGACAAGGACCAGCCCCTGATCGACGACATCCGCCTGCTTGGCCGCATTCTGGGGGATGTGATCCGAGAACAGGAGGGCGTGGCCGCCTACGAGCTGGTGGAGCAGGTGCGCAAGCTCTCCGTGGCCTTCCGCCGCGACGCCGACCAGGAGGCCGACCGCGCGCTCAAGAAGCTGCTCAAGTCCCTGTCGGGCGACCAGACGGTGAGC
>Ga0222428_100175_pt1 | contig 60583 bp, 49 predicted proteins | sample 2B5Ametagenome_FD_182471 | JGI IMG/M metagenome (GOLD analysis project Ga0222428, IMG submission 182471) | Enriched microbial communities from leaf-cutter ant dump, University of Wisconsin, Madison, United States - 2B5A (version 2) | ecosystem: Environmental > Terrestrial > Nest > Insects nest >...
GCGGATTCGCCGAATTTGCGCATGAAATGTTGCGGATATGCATCACTTTGGGACCGCTTGGCCCGGATCGCCGGGCCAAGCGCCTAAAATTTCGGCAGTAGTTGCATGTGTGTTGTCCGGAGACCCCCTGCCAGCCCTGCCCCTACACCTTATCGATGAATACAAGCATTCAAGGAAATCACATGCAAAAGAACCATCTGCTGCTGGCCCTGCTCGCCGCCGTCGGCGCCTCTTCCGCCATGGCACAAAGCAGCGTCACGCTGTACGGCCGCGTCAACACCACCGTGGAGCGCCAGAAGGACGGCGACGTCACCAAGACCGGCATGTTCAACAACTCCTCGCGCTTTGGCTTCAAGGGCGTGGAAGACCTGGGCGGCGGCCTGAAGGCCGGCTTCGTGCTGGAAAGCGGCTTCGACTCCAGCAACGGCGCTGGCGCTTCCTCGACCGGTGGCCTGAACTTCGGCCGCCAGAGCGAAGTGAACCTGTCGGGCGCTTTCGGTACCGTGCGCCTGGGCAACTTCTTCCCCGAGTCGTACTTCGCCACGGCCGACTACGTGAGCATGCACAACCATGACACGGGTTCCTCGTCCGACGCGCTGTACTACGATCCCGTGTGGTTCGGCACCCTGGGTACGGCCAACAAGATCGCCTACCGCACCCCCAGCTTCGGCGGCCTGACCGTGGAAGGCGCGATGACCTTCCACGAGAACAATGCGCCGAGCAAGTACGGCTACGACCTGGCCGCCAACTACAACCTGGGCGCCCTGGCCCTGGGCGCTGGCTACAGCGGCGTGAACAGCAACTACCAAGTGGGCCTGCGCGCTGCCTACACCTTCGGCGCCTTCACGGTCGGCGGCTACTACCAGCGCAACAAGGACGACAACCAGCTGATCGCTGGTGGCGCCGGCACGCGCAACAACTTCCGCCTGTCGGGCATGTACACCCTGGGCGCTTCCGAGTTCCACGTGAACCTGGGCCACGCCAACAAGTGGAGCAACGTGTCTGACACCGCCGCCACCCAATGGACCCTGGGCTACAACTACAACCTGAGCAAGCGCACCAAGGTGTACGGCTACTACACCCGCGTGAACAATGGCGCGCTCAGCGACATCAACGTGACCAAGTCCGGCGACAACTTCAACTCGTTCGCCGTGGGCGTGCGCCACAACTTCTAAGCATGGCGATGCGCTGGCTGTCGTCAGTGCCGCGTGCTTGAAAGCACCAAGCCCCACACCCTGCGGTGTGGGGCTTTTTTTTGCCCTTTGCAACTACAACAAGGAGACAAGCTATGTGGAAGATCGCGGTCGGTTTCATCCTGTTCGCGGCGTTGTCGCTGTTCGTCATCATGAAGGCCGGCGACAAGGTGGACATGGGTGGCGAGAAGCATGGCGCCGAAGCCATGCATGTGCCGGACCCCGCCCCCGCGGCAGCGCCGGCTTCCGCCGCCAGCGCGCCATGACAGGGGCGGCGCCCGCGTGCGCCGCAGCCGCCAGACCCAGCCCGCCGCGTGCGGGCTTTTTTGCGGGGGTGCCATGGGGCGGGGGCAAACCGTGGCGCCTGCCAGGTTGCTGGCAGCAGGCCTAGAATGTTCCGCCCCACGCATCCCCGATACCGTCCATGAACCAGCCACCGCAGGGCCTGATCCGCATCCACGGCGCTCGCCAGCACAACCTCAAGAACCTCGACCTCGACATCCGCACCGGCGAACTCACGGTGGTCACCGGCGTCAGCGGCTCGGGCAAGTCCAGCCTGGTGTTCGACACCCTGTACGCCGAGGGCCAGCGCCGCTACGTCGAGACCTTCAGCGCCTACGCGCGCCAGTTCCTCGACCGCATGGACAAGCCCGCTGTGGACAAGGTTGAAGGCGTGCCCCCGGCGATTGCCATCGACCAGACCAACCCGGTGCGCAGCTCGCGCTCCACCGTGGGCACCATGACCGAGCTGAACGACCACCTCAAGCTCTGGTTCGCCCGCGCCGGCCAACTGTTCGACCGGCAGACCGCGCAGCCGGTGCGCCACGACTCGCCCGCCAGCATCTATGCCGAACTCGGCGCGCGCTGCGCCGCGCTGGGCGACCCGCGCATCGTGCTCACCTTCCCGGTGGAGCTGCCCGCCAACACCACGCCCGAGCAGATGGCGCAATGGCTCTCGGCCAGCGGCTTCACCAAGGTGCAGGCCGAGCGCGATCACGAGGGGCGCAAGCTGCTCGACGTGGTGGCCGACCGCTTCCGCATGGGCAACGTGGAACGCGCGCGCGCCGTCGAGGCCATCGAGGTGGCGCTCAAGCGCGGCAGCGGGCGCCTGACGGTGTACTGCCAGCAGGGAGACGATGCCTGGGACCTGTGGCGCTTTTCCACCGGGCTGCACTGCCCCGACAGCGACCTGCGCTACGCCGAGCCGATTCCGTCGATGTTCTCGTTCAACTCGGCCGTGGGGGCGTGCGACACCTGCCGGGGCTTCGGGCGCGTCATCGGCGTGGACTGGGGCCTGGTGATTCCGAACGACCGGCTGACCCTGCGCGCCGGCGCCATCAAGGCCATCCAGACCCCCGCCTGGGCCGAGGTGCAGGACGACCTGATGCGCCACGCCGAAAGCGCCGGCATTCCGCGCGACACGCCCTGGTACAAGCTCACGCCCGCGCAGCAGCGCTGGGTGATCGACGGCACGCCGGACTTCAAGGCCGGCAACTGGAACAAGCAGTGGTACGGCATCAAGCGCTTCTTCGAGTACCTGGAGAGCAAGGCCTACAAGATGCACATCCGCGTGCTGCTGTCCAAGTACCGCAGCTACACGCCGTGCCCGGCCTGCGGCGGCGCGCGCCTGAAGACCGAGAGCCTGCTGTGGCGCATCGGCACCCGGGAGGATGCCGACGCCGTGCTGGCACCGGAAAAGCGCTGCCTGCCCCAGGGCGTGGCCTGGACGCGCGCGCAGCTCGAAGCGCTGCCCGGCCTGTGCCTGCACGACCTGATGCTGCTGCCGCTGGAGCGGCTGCGCCGCTTCTTCGCTCGGCTTGCTCCTGATGTGATAGCTGCCAGCACAGGTGGGATGGGCGTTGGAGCCGAAAAATCCTTGCAAGACGGCACGGCCCAGGCGCTGCAACTGCTGCACACCGAGATCGCCACGCGCCTGCAGTACCTGTGCGACGTGGGCATTGGCTACCTCACCCTGGACCGGCAAAGCCGCACCCTCTCGGGCGGCGAGGTGCAGCGCATCAACCTCACCACGGCGCTCGGCACCTCGCTGGTGAACACGCTGTTCGTGCTCGACGAGCCCAGCATCGGCCTGCACCCGCGCGACATGGACCGCATCAACCAGGCCATGCTGCGCCTGCGCGACGCGGGCAACACCCTGGTGGTGGTGGAGCATGACCCGGCCGTCATGCTGTGCGCCGACCGCGTGATCGACATGGGCCCGCAGCCCGGCGAACGCGGCGGCCAGATCGTGTTCGACGGCACGGTGGCGCAACTGCGCCACGCCGACACGCTCACCGGCCAGTACCTGGGCGGGCGGCGGCAGATCGGCAGCGGCCTCAAGCGCATGGTCACGGCCGCCACGCCGCGCCTGGTGCTCGAAGGCGCGCGCCAGCACAACCTGCGCGACGTGAGCGTCGAATTTCCGCTGCAGCGCCTGGTCACCGTCACCGGCGTGTCCGGCTCGGGCAAGTCCACGCTGGTGCAGGACGTGCTGGCGCCCGCGCTGCTGCGCCATTTCGGCAAGGCCACCGAGGCGCCGGGCGCGCACGACCGCCTGCTCGGCGCCGACCACCTGAGCGACGCCGTGTTCGTGGACCAGTCGCCCATCGGCAAGACCGCGCGCTCCAACCCGGTGAGCTACGTGGGCGCGTGGGACGCGATCCGCGAGCTGTTCGCCACCGCGCCGCTGGCGCGCGAGCGCGGCTACACCGGCGCCAAGTTCAGCTTCAACGCGGGCGACGGGCGCTGCCCCACCTGCGGCGGCTCGGGCTTCGAGCACGTGGAGATGCAGTTCCTCTCCGACGTGTACCTGCGCTGCCCGGACTGCGACGGCAAGCGCTACCGCCCCGAGATCCTGGAGGTGCGCATCGAGCGCGGGGGGCGTTCGCTCAACGTGGCCGACGTGCTCGACCTGACGGTCAGCGAGGCCGTGCAGCTCTTCGCCGCCGACCGCGAGGTGGTGCGCGCGCTGCAGCCGATCCAGGACGTGGGGCTGGAGTACGTCAAGCTCGGCCAGCCCGTGCCCACGCTCTCGGGCGGCGAGGCGCAGCGCCTCAAGCTCGCCGGCTTCCTGGCCGAGGCGGCGCGCAGCCAGGCCAAGTCGCGCCAGCCGCTGGCGCGCAAGGGCACGCTGTTCCTGTTCGACGAACCGACCACCGGCCTGCACTTCGACGACATCGCCAAGCTCATGCGCGCGCTGCGCAAGCTGCTGGACGCCGGGCACTCGCTCATCGTCATCGAGCACAACCTCGACGTGATCCGCGCCAGCGACTGGCTCATCGACCTCGGCCCCGAGGGCGGCGACGCCGGCGGCCAGCTCGTGGCCGAGGGCCCGCCCGAGGAAGTGCGCCAGCACCCGCGCTCGCACACCGCGCAGGCGCTGCGCGACTACGAACAGGCCCTGGGCCTGGGCGGCCATGCGGTGCACGAAGCGCCCGTTGTGCTATCGAAAAAGAAGCTGCCAGCGCTTGATGGACAAGGTCTACAGGCCAAAAACGCCATTGAAATCGTCAACGCCAAGGAGCACAACCTGCAGCACCTGAACGTGGCCATTCCGCGCGGCCAGTTCAACGTCATCACCGGCGTGTCGGGCTCGGGCAAGTCCACGCTGGCGTTCGACATCCTGTTCAACGAAGGCCAGCGCCGCTACCTGGAGTCGCTCAACGCCTATGCGCGCTCCATCGTGCAGCCGGCCGGGCGGCCCGAGGTCGATGCCGTGTACGGCATACCGCCCACGGTGGCCATCGAGCAGCGCCTGTCGCGCGGCGGGCGCAAGAGCACGGTGGGCACCACCACCGAGGTCTGGCACTTCCTGCGCCTGCTCTACGTCAAGCTGGGCGTGCAGCACTGCGTGCACGACGGCGCGGCCGTGCAGCCGCAGACCATGGACAGCATCGCCGCGCAGCTGCTTACCGCCTACCGCGGCCAGCACATCGGGTTGCTGGCGCCGCTGGTCATGCACCGCAAGGGCGTCTACACCGAGCTGGCCGACTGGGCGCGCCCGCGCGGCTACACGCACCTGCGCGTGGACGGCGAGTTCCTGCCCACCACCGGCTTTCCGCGCCTCGACCGCTTCAAGGAGCACACCATTGAGCTGCCCGTGTTCAGCCTCGACGTCTCTCCCGCGCAGGAAGACCTGCTGCGCAGCAAGCTGGCCCAGGCGCTGGAGCTGGGCAAGGGCGTGGTGCATGTGCTCAGCGGCCTGGACGGCCTGCAGGACGCCATGGCGCTGGGCCAGTCCACGGCCGGCATCGGGCGGTTGCAGGCGTTTTCCACCCAGCGCGCCTGCCCGGTGTGCGCCACCAGCTACGCCGAACTCGACCCGCGCCTGTTCTCGTACAACAGCAAGCACGGCTGGTGCCCCGACTGCGTGGGAACGGGCGTCAAGCTCACCAAAGAGCAGCGCAAGCTGCTCGACGATTCGGTGCAGGCCGACAAGGACAAGGGCCGCGAGCAGACCTTCGCCGAGCCCGAGGTGGACGACCTGGCCGATGCCGCCTGCCCCACCTGCCAGGGCACGCGCCTGAACGCCACGGCGCGTGCCGTGCGCTTCGCCGGGCGCGGCATCACCGAGGTGGCGCAGCTCTCGGTGAGCACGCTGCGCGCCTGGATCGCCAGCCTGCAGCAGCCCGGCACGCTGACGCAGCGCGAGCGCGACATCGCGCGCGACCTGCTGCCCGAAATCCAGAGCCGGCTGGAGTTTCTGGAAGAGGTCGGCCTGTCCTACCTCACGCTCGACCGCGGCGCGCCCACGCTCAGCGGCGGCGAGGCGCAGCGCATCCGCCTGGCGGCGCAGCTCGGCAGCAACCTGCAGGGCGTGTGCTACGTGCTCGACGAACCCACCATCGGCTTGCACGCGCGCGACAACCAGATCCTGCTGAACGCCCTGCACAAGCTCGGCGGCAAGGGCAACACCCTGGTGGTGGTGGAGCACGACGAAGACACCATCCGCCGCGCGGACCACATCATCGACATCGGCCCCAGCGCCGGCAAGCGCGGCGGGCGCCTCATCGCCCAGGGCAGCGTGGCCGACGTGCAGGCCGCCGCCGAGTCGCAAACCGGCCGCTACCTGCTGCACGCGCTGCGCCACCCGCTGCAGCCGCGCCGGCCGGTCGATGCTCCTGAAAAAGGAGCTTCTGGCGCTTGTCCTGAAACAAATTCAGATAGAAAAATATCCGAAAGCAAGGTAGAACAAGCGCGAGCAGCTATCAAAACAGAAGCGCCACTGGCCTGGCTTACCGTGCACGGCGCGCGCCTGCACAACTTGCAGGACGTGACGGCGCGCGTGCCGCTGGGGCGCCTGGTGGCCGTCACCGGCGTCAGCGGCTCGGGCAAATCCACGTTGGCGCGCGACGTGATGCTGGCCAACGTGCAGGCCTGGGTGCAGCAGCGCGCCACCAAGGCCGGACGCGACGCCATGGACGCGGGCAAGGCGCCGCCGCTGGCCGGCTGCACCGGCCTGTCGGGCTTCGAGACCATCGACCGCGTGCTGGAGGTGGACCAGACCCCCATCGGCAAGACCCCGCGCAGCTGCCCGGCCACCTACATCGGCTTCTGGGACACCATCCGCAAGCTCTACGCCGAAACGCTGGAGGCCAAGGCGCGCGGCTACGCGCCGGGCCGTTTCAGCTTCAACACCGGCGAGGGCCGCTGCCCGGCCTGCGAAGGCCAGGGCGTGCGCACCATCGAGATGAGCTTCCTGCCCGACGTGAAGGTGCCCTGCGAGGTCTGCCATGGCGCGCGCTTCAACCCCGAGACGCTGGCCGTCACCTGGCGCGGCAAGAGCATCGGCGACGTGCTGCAGATGGAAGTCGATGAGGCCGTGGCGTTCTTCGCCAGCATGCCCAGCATCGCCCACCCGCTGCAGTTGCTGAAGGACGTGGGCCTGGGCTACCTCACGCTGGGCCAGCCTAGCCCTACGCTCAGCGGCGGCGAGGCGCAGCGCATCAAGCTGGTGACCGAGCTGACCAAGGTGCGCGACGACGTGGGCCGGCGCGGGCAAAAGAGCCCGCACACGCTCTACGTGCTCGACGAACCCACGGTGGGCCTGCACATGGCCGACGTGCACAAGCTCATCCACGTGCTGCACCGCCTGGTCGATGGCGGCCACAGCGTGGTGGTGATTGAGCATGACCTCGACGTGATCGCCGAGGCCGACTGGATCATCGACCTCGGCCCCGAGGGCGGCGGCGGCGGCGGCCGCATCGTCGCCGCCGCCACGCCCGAGGACGTGGTGCGCCTGGGCACGCACACCGGCGGGGCGCTGGCTCCGGTGCTGGCGCGGGGCTGAGTCTCAGCCGCGCCTTCGCATGAGGGCTGTGGTCAGCCCCAGCGCGCTGGCCAGTGCCACCAGCGCCCACTGCGACAGCGTGGGCACGGTCTGCGTGCCGCCGCCAGCGGGATCCGCCCAGGTGATGGCCACCGAACCGTCGCCGCCCTTGCCGCCCGGCGTGCTGGTGGCTGCCGAGCCCGCCGTGCCGCCGTTGGCCGCTGGCACGCAGGTGGCGCCGATACCGCCCCAGCCCCCGCCGCCCCCGCCGCCCCCGCCGCCGTCGTGCAGGTTGCCCGCGCCGCCGCCCCCGCCACCGCCCCAGCCCCCGCCCCCACCGGCGCCGCCGCCGTCCATGCTCGACGCATCGGTGGCGCCCGGGCCCCCCGTGCCGCTGCCACTGCCCGTGCCGCCCGCGTTGGCCACGGCCGACCCGCGCGCGCCGCCACCGCCCGCGCCGCCGGAGCCGTCGCTGCCCGCGGTGCCGCCGCCGGTCGGCCCCGCGCCGCCGTTGCCGCCCGAGCCCAAATGGCCCGGCTGGCCGCCCGCGCCGTCGGTGGCGGCGTTGGGGCCGCCGTCACCGCCCGCGCCGCCGCAGCCGTGGCCGCCCGTGCCCACCAGGCTGTACCAGGCGCCGCCGCCCCCGCCGCCGCCGATCACCCCGCCCACGCCCGTAGCGATGAAGCTGGCGCCCCCGCCGCCCGCGCTGCCGCCCGCAGGCAACGGCGTACCGCTGCCCCCGCCGCCTACGAAAACGCTCAGGCTGCTGCCCTGCGTCACCGGAATGGCGTTCACCGTCACCTGCCCGCCCGGCCCTCCGGCGGACTGCCCGCCGCCCCCGCCGCCGCCGGTGACGACCACGTTGACCTGCGTGACGCCGGGTGGCACCGGCCACAGGTAGGCGCCGGGCGTGGTGAAGCTCTGCGTGCCCGCCAGGGCGGCGCCCGCGCCAGCGGCGCAGAGGACAAGCCCGGTGCGGGCGAGGGTGTGCAGGGCAGGGGGATGCAAGCGCATGGATACTCCGTTTTTGATAGCTGTTTGCGGATGGTGGACGGGCGCTGGAGGCCCGTTGGTGCCATACTGCGGCCCCATCGCCCGCCGCGTAAGCCAACCGAGGTTAGTGGTCCATGCCCCGCACCCCCGCTTCCCCCGTCCCCCCGCTGCGCGATGCTGCCTGGCACGCGCACCTCGAACTGCTCTGCGGCCTGCCGTACCCCGCCCCGGCGCTCATGCCCTCGGTGCTGGCGGCACTGCGCAGCGGCTTCGATGCGGACTACGGCGCCTTTGGCTGGGTGGAGGGGCCGCACCTGACACCCGTGGCCTTCTGGTCGGAGCGCATGAATGAATCCGTGCTGCGCTTCCTGCACGTGCGTTACGACGAGGTGTTCGCTGAATTCCCCCTGCGCCAGCAGCTCGAATCCGACGGCGACGTGGCGCGGCTCAACCAACTGCTGCCCGGCTATGAGGACCACTGGCACCTGCGCGAAATGCTGGCGCCCACGGGCGTGCGCTGGATCATGGGCGTGCCGGTGTTCGGCGCGGGCGGCGGCTGCACCGGCTTTGTCTACCTGTGCCGCGCCGCCGCCGGAGGCTTCTTTACCGACGCCGAGCAGGACCGCCTGCGCAGCGCGCGCGACTGCCTGCGCGGCCTGGGCGTGCAGGAAGCGGCGGCACCGTCCCTGCCGGGGCCGCTGCGCCCGCTGCGGTCCGCCGTGCTGCAACTGGACGCCCAGGGCCGCATCGGTGCCTGCACGCCGCAGGCGTTTGAACTGTTGTACCTGTGCCACGATGCGCGCATGGACATGCTGGGCTGGGCCGCTGGCGACTGGAGCGCCCTGCCCGCCGAGGTGCGCGACACGGCGCAGCGCCTGGCGGCAGACGCGCATGGCCCGCACCGTGCGCAGTGCTGCGTGGAGCGTGCCGCAGGCCGCTTCGACTTCCGCATCGACAGGCTGCAGCCACGGGGCGGCGGCGACGGCGCGCCGCAACTGGCGGTGGACATCGCCCACCTCGAGCCCGTGGAGCTGGCCGTGGCGCGCGCCCTGCTGCACTGGCCGCTGTCGCCGCGCGAGAAACGTCTGCTCGTGGCCTCGGTACGCCAGCCGGGGCAGCGCGAGCTGGCGGCGCAGTTGGGCATCACCGTGGGCACGCTCAAGTCCTACGTCAACGGCTTGCAGGCGCGCTGCGGCGTGGCGTCGCGGCAGGCGCTGATCGAGCGCATCCTCGCCGGGGCGTAGCGGGCCGTCGGCTATAGTCTTTGGCAGGAGATGGCGTTCCTCCCCTAACCACCGCGTTGCGCGCGGTTGATGACGCCTACAGACACCTGACCGCGGTCGGGGGCTGTAGGCGCTCGCGTCCGCTCTCCCGGCATCGGTCAGCCCGCTCACCTTGCGCCCCTGACCCATGCACAAATTCCGCATTTCCCTCGCACCGCTGCCGTACTGCGGCAAGTGGCTCGCCATCGCCTGCGCCGCCGCCGTCCTCGCCGGCAGCGCATCGGCCTTCTTCCTGCTCGCGCTCGACCGCGCCACGGACTGGCGCGTGGCCCATCCCGGCATCCTCTGGCTGCTGCCTCTGGCGGGGCTGGCGGTCGGGCTGGTGTACCACCGCGTCGGCCAGCCGGTGGACGGCGGCAACAACCTCCTCATCGATGAAATCCACGACCCCAGGAAGGTCGTGCCCCTGCGCATGGTGCCGCTGGTGCTGGGGGGCACGGTGGCGTCGCACCTGTTCGGCGCCTCGGTGGGGCGCGAGGGCACGGCGGTGCAGATGGGCGGCGCGCTGGCCGACCAGCTCACCCACGTGCTGCGCCTGCCGCGCGAGGACCGCCGCATCCTGCTGATGGCGGGCATGAGCGCCGGGTTCGCCGCGGTGTTCGGCACACCGCTGGCGGGTGCCGTCTTCGGGCTGGAGGTGCTGGCCATCGGCCGCATGCGCTACGACGCGCTGTTCCCCTGCGTGGTGGCCGCCATCGTGGCCGACCAGGTGTGCCTGGCCTGGGGCGTGCGGCACGCGCACTACGCCATCGGCGCGCTGCCGCCGTTCACGCCGTGGAACGTGGCGGCCATGGTCATCGCGGGCATCGCCTTCGGCCTCGCGGGCATGCTGTTCGCCGCGCTGGCGCACCGGCTCGGTGCGCTGGCCAAGCGCCGCATCGCCTGGCCGCCGCTGCGCCCGTTCGTCGGCGGCATCGCCATCGCGGCGGCGGTGTGGGCGCTGGACGGGCAGCGCTACATCGGCCTGGGCCTGCCGGACATCGCGCGTGCGTTCCACGAGCCCATGCGGCCGTGGGACTTCCTTGGCAAGCTGGGCTTCACGGTGGTCTCGCTGGGCACGGGTTTCAAGGGCGGCGAGGTCACGCCGCTGTTCTACATCGGCGCCACGCTGGGCAACGCGCTGGCGCCGCTCCTGCACATGCCGTTCGCGCTCATGGCGGGCATCGGCTTCGTGGCGGTGTTCGCGGGCGCGGCCAACACGCCCATCGCCACCACGCTGATGGCGATGGAGCTGTTCGGCAGCGCCGCCGGCCCCTGGGCCGCCATCGGCTGCGTCACGGCCTACCTGTTCTCGGGGCACGCGGGCATCTACCGCGCCCAGCGCGTGGGCCACGCCAAGCATGGGCGCCACCCACCCGTGACGCCGCACGCAGGCCAGTCCTAGGCGCAGCCCGGCACCGCCCCGGCCATGCCTGGCCTGTGCATGCGCACGCTCCAGGCCGCCAGCGCCAGCCCCACGGCCGTGAGGCCCGCGGCGGCCCAGCCCACCGCCAGCAGGCCCAGGCCCTGCGACAGTACCAGCCCGCCCACCCAGGCGCCGAGGGCGTTGCCGAGGTTGAAGGCCGCGATGTTGAGGCTCGACGCGAGGTTGGCGCCCCCGGCGCCGGCCTGCTGCAGCACGCGCATCTGCATCGGCGCCACGGTGGCGAAGGCCGCCGTGCCCAGCGCCACCAGGTAGGCCATGGCCAGCGCCGCGTGGCCGAAGGCCCAGCGCCCGGCGGCGAGCACCACCGTCAGCGTGCCGATGCTGAGGAACAGCGCACGCACCACGCCCCGGTCGGCCAGCCTGCCGCCCAGCAGGTTGCCCGCTGCCAGGCCTGCGCCGAACAGCAGCAGCGTGAAGGCGACGAGGCCGTTGCCCATGTGCGTGACCTGCGTGAGCAGCGGCTCCACGTAGGTGTAGAGCGCGAACACGCCCGCGAAGCCGAATACCGTGATGAACAGGCCCAGCCACACCGGGCCGCGCGCGAGCACGGCCAGTTCCTCGCGCAGCGGCGTGGCGGCGGGCTGTTCCAGCCGCTGCGGCACGAAGGCCGCCAGGATGGCGAAGGCCAGCACGCCCACCACGGCCACCGCCGCGAACGCCATGCGCCAGCCCAGGTGCTGCCCGATCCATGCACCCGCGGGCACGCCCAGCAGCGTGGCCAGCGTGAGGCCCGAGAACATCAGCGCGATGGCAGATGCCTTTTTCTCGGGCGGCACCAGGCCCGTGGCCACCACCGCGCCCACGCCGAAGAAGGTGCCGTGCGTGAGCGAGGTGAGCACGCGCGCCGCCATCAGCCAGCCGTAGCCGGGCGCGAACACGGCCGCCGCGTTGCCCGCGATGAAGACCAGCATCAGCGCCAGCAGCAGGCGCTTGCGCGGCCAGCCGCGCGTGAGCAGCGTGAGCACGGGCGCGCCCACGGCCACGCCGATGGCGTAGCCCGAGATCAGCGTGCCCGCCGTGGGGATGCCGATGCGCAGGTCCTCGCTCACTTGCGTGAGCAGGCCCATGATGATGAATTCCGTGGTGCCTATGCCAAAGGCGCCGGCCGCGAGGGCCAGGAGGGAGAGGGGCATGCGAAGTCCTTGCGATGGGGAATGCCTGGACTTTGGGGTGTGCCTTGTATTTTGTGTAGATGGAATAATGGAAACGTGCCTATTCCTCATGGGAACAAATGAACGCGCCGCCCCTAGCCGCCAGCCTCGACGCCAACCGCTCCGGCGAGCTGGAGCTGCTCGTGCTCGTGGCCGAGCGGGGCAGCCTCTCCGCCGCCGCGCGCCACCTGGGCGTATCGCCCTCGGCCATCAGCAAGACCATGTCGCGGCTCGAGGCGCGCCTGGGCGTGCAACTGCTCCAGCGCAGCACGCGGCGCGTGCAGCTCACGGCCGAGGGCTCCCAGCTCTACGAGCGCGGCAAGCGCGTGCTGGCCGACCTGGACGAGATCGAGGCCGCCGTGGCTGCGCGCAGCGCGCCCCGGGGCGTGGTGCGCATCAGCGCCAGCACCTCCACCGGCCAGCGGCTGCTCGTGCCCCTGGTGCCGCGCCTGCTCGAAGCGCACCCGGGGCTGCGGCTGGACCTGCACTTCACCGACCAGGTGGTGGACCTGGCCGAGGCAGGCATCGACATCGCCATCCGCTGGGGCGAGCTGCCCCCGTCCGACATGGTGGCGCGCCTGCTGGGCCGCACGCGGCAGGTGATCGTGGGCGCGCCGGAATACCTGAAGCGCCAGGGCCTGCCGCGCCATCCCGACGACCTGCGCCGCCACGTGCGCCTGGGCTGGAACTACCAGCGCGCCATTCCCCACTGGCCGTTCGACGTGGATGGCCGGCGCGTGGCGGTGGACATCGGCGAGGTGGTCCGCGTGAACGACGGCGACGTGATGCGCCAGCTCGCGCTGCAGGGCGTGGGCCTGGCCCGGCTGTCGCTTTACCACGCCTGGGACGACCTCGCGGCCGGGCGCCTGGCGGTGGTGCTGGAGGCGTTCAACACCGGCGTGCTCGAACCCATCCACGCCGTGTACCTTGGCCGGCCCGACCGCCTGCCGCCGCGCACGCGCGCGGTGCTCGACTTCCTGCAGGCGAACGTCGACCTGCGCTACGCGGAGCAGTGGCGCGAGAAGCGCGGGAAGCGCCCATGACCCCGCGCATCATCCACATCGAGCCCGCTGCGCCGCCCAAGCCCGCGCGCGGCGCGACGTGCAACGGTTGCGGCCTGTGCTGCCTGGCCGAACCCTGCCCGCTGGGCATGCTGCTGTCGCGCCGCTGCACGGGGGCGTGCGTGGCGCTGCAGTGGAACGCGGCAGCGCAGTGCTACCGCTGCGGCGCGCTGGCCGGTCCGGCTGGCAAGGGTGTGCGAGGCGTGGGGGGCGCCCTGTGGCACGCGCTGGCGCGGCGCTGGATTGGCGCCGGGCTGGGGTGCGACGCCGACCTGGTGGCATTCCCTGCCGAGAATGCTCCTGAATAAGTAGCTGCTTGCGCTTGCCTGGTAAGTTCTGCAGCCTTATTTCAGGGTGAATTTCCGAGGGTGCGCGCGAACAGGTCCTTGGGCGCTCCGGCGCCTGGCACCAGGGCCACATCGCGCCCCAGCCCGCGCTCCTGCGCCAGTTGGTACACGTAGTCCAGGGCGGCGTGGTCTTCCAGCGCGAAGCCGACGGAGTCGAACAGCGTCACTTCCTCGGGGCACGTGCGCCCCGGGGCCTCGCCCGCCAGGATGCGCCATAGCTCGGTGACCGGGTGGTCCGCCGCGAGCTGCTGGATCTCGCCTTCGCGGCGGGTTTGCGGCGCGTACTCGACGACGACGCGCGCTGCGCGCACCACCTCGGGGGCCAGTTCGGTCTTGCCGGGGCTGTCGCCCCCCACGGCGTTGAGGTGCATGCCTGGCTCGACCAGCGCCGGGGTGAGCACCTGGGCGCGGCACAGGGCGGCCGTCGCGGTGGTCACGATGTCCGCGCCCCGCACCGCCTCCGGCACCGAGGCGGCGGCGCGCAGGCGCAGCGCCGGTGCCCAGGGCGCCAGGTTGGCGCGCAGCTTGGCCGTGGCGCCCGGGTCGGTGTCGAACAGGGCGATGTCGTCGATGCCCAGCAGGGCGTGGAATGCCAGCGCCTGGAACTCCCCCTGCGCGCCGTTGCCGATCAAGGCCATGCGCCGGCTGCCGGGCCGGGCCAGCAGCCGCGCCGCCAGCGCCGAGGTGGCGGCGGTGCGCAGCGCGGTGAGCAGCGTGGCCTCGGCCAGCATCAGGGGCATGCCCGTGGCCATGTCGGCCAGCACGCCGAATGCCATGACGGTGGGCAGGCCCTGGGCAGGGTTGCCAGGGTGGCCGTTGACGTACTTGAAGCTGTAGCGCGTGCCGTCGCAAACGGGCATCAGCTCGATGACGCCCTGCCCGCCGTGGTGGGCAAGGCGCGCCGATTTGGCGAACGCGGGCCAGCGGCGGAAGGCTTCCTCGATGCGTGCCGAGAGCCCGGCCAGGAAGGGTGCCGGGCCTACCTCGCGCACGAGCCGGGCCAGGCAGGGGAGGTCGATGAGCTGCGTCATGGCGTGCAGGAGGGGCTGAACCTGCCGCCATTGTGCGCCGCCGGCGCGGCGCGCGCTGTCAGGGCATGGAGGACACGAAGGCCACCAGCGCCTCGATGTCGTGGTCGGTGAGCAGCTTGGTGTTGGGCGTCATGATCGAGTTGGCGCGGGTGTTGGGGCCGTCGCGGTAGCGCTTGAGGGTGGAGCGCAGGTACTCGGTCTGCTGGCCGGCGATGCGGGCGATCTGGTCGTTGCCCCGGCCCATTTCGCCGTGGCAGCGGAAGCAGTTCTTGCCGAAGATGTCCTGGCCCTTGGCCACCAGGGCTTTGTCGGCGGCGGGCTTGTGCACGACTTCCTGGGCCGAGTAGAACAGCACCATGCCGATCTTCTCGTCGCTGTTCATGGCGCGGATCATGCCTTCCATGAATTCGTAGCGGCGGCGTCCGTCGGCGAACTGGCGTACCTGCTCCAGCAGGTAGGCCGGGTTCTGGCCCGCCAGGTTGGGCACCGAGGGCTTGGTGCTGTTGCCCCCGTCGCCATGGCAGTTGGCGCACACGGCGGCCACCTTGCGGCCGACCTTGTACAGGTCGTCGGCCAGTTTCGGGTCGGCCATGGCCTCCTTGAAGCGCGTCTCGATATCCACCTTGTTCCGGCTGGACTGGGCCATTGCGGCAGGCTGCCATGCCAGGCAGGCCGTCAATGCCAGCACAAGAACTGCAGGGATACGCTTTGCCATGGTCAAACCCTTTTTTTGGAAAAGGTCATTCTAGGGGACATGCCGGCGCCCCGACGTGGCGCGCAGGCCACGAAGCCCGCGCGATGCCCCGGCTTGTCAGCCGTGCTTGACGGCGAGCAAGGCGCGCGCCAGTTCGGCGAAGCCCGCGCCGCGCTCGCCCTGCGTGACGTAGCGCGGCAGGTGCGCGAGTTGCGGCACGAAGCGCGCGATGTTGGCCACGCCGACGCTGTGCGGAAAGTGCTGGAACATGCGCTGGTCGTTGGTCGAGTCGCCGATGTAGACCCAGCCGTCGAGCTCGGCGTCGAGGTCGCGCGCCAGCAGTTCGCGCACGATCCAGCGCGCGCCCTCCAGCTTGTCGTGCGTGCCGTACCAGCCGTTGATGTGGATGCTGCTCACGGTGGCGTTCATGCCGGCGGCGCGCAGAAGCGCCACGCACTGGTCGATGCGCTCTTGCGGCAGCTGCGTGAATTCGCTGTGGTCGATGGCGATGTCGCACTCGCGCCCGGCCGAGTCGGCGGCGCGCTGCGCGCCGGGCACGGTGGCCTCGATATGGGCCAGCACCTGCTGCATGCGCGCGAAGTGGGCGGCGCGCGTGGCGGCGTCCTGTTGGTACAGTTTTGATAGCTGCTTGCGCTTTTCTGGCAAGGGCTGGAGGCTGTTTTCGCTTGAATCCTGTGCCGGCGGCAGCAGCGCCACTGCGCCGTTCTCGGCCACGATGGCGTCCACCGGCCAGGCCTGGGCGAAGGGTTCGCTCCAGCCCAAGGGGCGGCCGGTGATGGGGATGACGTGCAGGCCCGCCGCCTTCAGCGCGCCCAGCGCCTGCAGCGCGTCGGCGGTGATGGCGCCGCCGGTGGTCAGCGTGTCGTCGATGTCGGTGAACACGCCGCGCAGGCGCGGCGGCCGCCACTGGGCCAGGGGCTGCATGGTCAGCTGCTGCTCAGCGACAGGCCCGCGTGCTCGCGCAGCGGATGGAAGTGGATCTTCGGAAAGCGCTCCTGCGCCAGCCGCACGTCATACGGGCTGGTGCACAGGTAGGCCAGGGTGTTGGCGGCGTCGTGCGCCATGCGCAGCGGGTAGGCATTCTCGAAGTCGCGCAGCTCGGCCGGCGTGTCGGCCGTGATCCAGCGCGCGCCGGTGTACTGGCAGCCTTCGAGGCGGATGTCGCAGTCGTACTCGGTCTTCAGGCGGTGCTGCACCACCTCGAACTGCAGCTGGCCCACGGCGCCCAGCAGCATGTTGCCGCCAGCGTCGGGCTTGAAGACCTGGATGGCGCCTTCCTCGCCCAGTTCCATCAGGCCCTGCTGCAACTGCTTGGAGCGCAGCGGGTTCTTCAGCACCACGGTCATGAACAGCTCGGGGGCGAAGAAGGGCAGGCCGGTGAACTGCAGCGCCGGCCCGTCGGTGATGGAGTCGCCCAGCTGCACGCCGCCGTGGATGGTGAAGCCGATGATGTCGCCGGCATACGCCTCATCCACTGCCTCGCGCCGCTGGCTCATGAAGGTGACGACCGATGTGGGGCGCAGCTCCTTGCCGGTGCGCTGCACCTTCATCTTCATGCCCGGGGTGTATTTGCCGCTGGCTACGCGCACGAAGGCGATGCGGTCGCGGTGGTTGGCGTCCATGTTGGCCTGCACCTTGAACACCACGCCCGAGAAGCCCTTGTCCTCGGGGTGGATGGTTTTCTCCTCGCGCTGGCGGCCCGCCTCGGTGTAGGCGACGCGCGTGCCCGGCGGGGGCGACATGTCGACGACGGCGTTGAGCACTTCCTGCACGCCGAAGTTGTTCACGCCCGAGCCGAAGAACACCGGCGTGAGCTTGGCGGCCAGGAACTGCGCGTGGTTCCATTCGGTGGAGGCGCCCACGGCCAGCTCCATGCTGTCCAGGGCGTCGTCGAACGCCTGGCCGAAGCGCGCGCGCAGCCTGTCTTTTTCCGTCAGCGGGATGGTCTCGAAGTCTTCCGGGCGCTTCTCGCTGCCGGGCTGGAACACCGTCATGCTCTGCGTGCGCAGGTCGATGATGCCGCCGAACGATTTGCCCTGGCCCACGGGCCAGGTGACGGGGCAGCAGGGCATGCCCAGCTCGCGCTCGACTTCGTCGAGGATGTCCAGCGGGTCGCGCACCTCGCGGTCCATCTTGTTGACGAAGGTGATGATGGGCGTGTCGCGCTGGCGGCAGACTTCGATCAGGCGGCGCGTTTGCGCTTCCACGCCGTTGGCGGCGTCGATCACCATCAGCGCCGAGTCCACGGCGGTGAGCACGCGGTAGGTGTCCTCGGAGAAGTCCTTGTGGCCGGGGGTGTCGAGCAGGTTGATGACGTGGTCGCGGTAGCCCATCTGCATCACCGAGCTGGCCACCGAGATGCCGCGCTGCTTCTCGATCTCCATCCAGTCGGAGGTGGCGTGGCGCGATGCCTTGCGGCCCTTGACGGCGCCGGCGATCTGGATCGCGCCCGAGAACAGCAGCAGCTTTTCCGTCAGCGTGGTCTTGCCCGCGTCGGGGTGGGAGATGATGGCGAAGGTGCGGCGGCGGCGGGTTTCGTCGAGGAAGGACACGGCAGGGGCTCCGGGGCGCGGCGCGGGCGGCCGCGCGCAGTAGGGCAAAGCCCACGATTATCCCCGCTGGCCGCGCGCAGCTTGCGCGCCAGGCGCCGCCAGCCGATCACCACGCCCGTCAGGCTCAGCGCCGCGCCGCCCAGGCTCAGGGCGATTAGCAGGGCATCCCACGCCGGGCGGCGCTGCAGCAGCGGCAGCCAGTCCCAGCTGTGCAGCAGGCCGAACAGCCAGCGGCTGGCTCGGCGGTGGCTGTCGAGCCGGCCCAGCACCGCGCCGGTGGCGGGGTCGATGTGCACCCAGGTGCCATGGGCGTCGCCGAACACGGCGCGCAGCACGGGCAGGGGTTTTTCGCTGCCGCCGGTCATGGTGTGTTCGGCGCGGTCGTAGTAATACAGGTCGTACGCCTGCAGCGTCTCCAGCCGCGCCAGCGGCGCGTCCAGCAGGCGGGCGGCCTGGGCGCGCAGGCGGGTGGCGTCCACGGTGGCGGGGCGGGCGGTGGCGGCGTCCAGCAGCCGGGGCGGGCCGCTGGCGCCATGGGCCTGCACCACGGTGTCGCCCAGGGTGCGCGTCCAGCGCAGCTCGCGCACGCCGGGGCTCGCGGCCTGCAGGAGCGCCTGCACGCGCGCCGCGCCGCCGGCCAGTTGCAGCGGGCCGCCGTGCAGGGCCGCGGTGCGCAGCGCAGGGGCGCCGCTGTCGAAGATCTTCCACGGGTTCATGGACATGAGGCCGCTGAAGATCCAGGTGCCGGTGCTCAGGGCGAACAGCAGCCCGGCCACGTGGTGCCAGCGCATCACCGCGCCGGGGTAGGGCGTGCGCGCGCCGCTCCTGTAGCGCCCGGCGAAGCGCCAGCGCCACACGCCTGCCACGGTGCCGGTGAGCGCCAGGGCGATGCCCAGCAGGGCCAGGCCGTCCACGATGCCGGCCCACCAGGCGTCCAGCACGCCGCCGCGCAGGGGGTAGAGCCAGTGGATCCAGGCGCCCAGGTAGTTCCATGCGCGCTCGCGGCGCGGGGCGTCGCGCACCACCTCGCCGGTCTGGCTGGAGACGTAGAGCACGGTGGCCGCCGCGTCGTGCAATTGCAGCTTGTGCAGCGGGCGGTGCGCGTCCAGCGCGCGCGAGTGGGTAAAGGCGTCTTCGCCGATCTCGCCCAGGTACTGCGGCGGCTCCAGCGCGGCCGCGCCGGGCGGCATCTGCGCCTGGAACGCCAGGGCCGAGGCCAGGGCGCGCGCGGCGCTGGCGCGCGCCAGCCGCTCGCCGGTGGCGGCGTCGATCACCACCGTGCGGGCCGGGCCGTGCGCTGGCGCTGGCGCGGCGAGGTACACCGCGCGCCCGCCGCTGGCCGCCGCCAGGCGCAGCGCCTGCAGCGGGCCATCCAGCCCGGCGGCGCGCAGGGCCTGCGCGGGCTCCAGCAGGCCGGTGGCGGGCAGCGGCGGCAGGTGGCGCAGGCGCTCGGCGGGCGTGAGCTTGGGGTAGCCCACGTACATCATCACCACGCCCGAGACGAACCACATGGCGAAGAACGCGCACAGCAGCACGCCCAGCCAGCGGTGCGCGAGGAAGAGCCAGCGTTTGGCGTGCGGCATGTCAGTTCTCCAGGGCGCTGCGGGTGGCGCCCAGCGCATGAAACCGGCGCGGCCCATGCGCGGGCAGCCGAGCAAGGGCCGCCCCGCAGCGAGGGCTGCGTCCCCCTCCCATAGCGCGTAGCGCGTAGAGAGAGGGGGAAGGCGCGAAGCGGCTCAGGGGGTGTTCCACGTTCAGAATGCGGTGTGCAGCGTCATGTCCAAGGTGCGCGGCGCGCCCAGGTAGACCTGGCCGGTGCGCGCCTCGGCGCCGTAGATGCGGTCGGTGGCGTTGCGCACGCGGCCGGTGAGCGTGGTGCCGGGCGTGATCTTCCAGGCCAGGCCCAGGTCGAGCAGGGTGTACGTGGGCCAGTACTGGGTGTTGGCCGCGTCGGCGTAGGTCTTGCCCACGTGGCGCACGCCGGCGCTGGCGGTGACGGCGGGGGCGATGGTGTACGAGAGCCACAGGTTGGCCACCGTCTGCGGGGTGAGCGTGGGCACCATGCCGGCCAGCGAAACCCCGCCCTGCATGAAGTCTTCATAGCGCGCGCGGGTGTGCATCAGGTTGCCCTGCACCTGCCAGCGCGCGCTCGGGCGCAGGCCCGCGGCCAGCTCCACGCCGCGCGAGGACTGTTCGCCCACCAGTTGGGTGACGCCGGGGTTGTTCGGGTCTTGCGAGGCGATGTTGCGCCGCCGGATGTCGAACACCGCCACCGTGGCGCTGCCCTTGCCGTCCCAGAAGTCGAGCTTGCTGCCCACCTCCAGCTGGCGGCCGGTGGTCAGTTCGCTGTTGGTGCGCACGTCGCCGAAGGTGGCGGTGGACAGCGAGCCCGACGGCGGGTCGGCCGCCGTGGCGGCCTGGGCGTACAGGTTGGCGCCGGGGGCAAGGTCCCACACCACGCCGATGCGCCCGGTGGTGGGCTGGTAGCTGCGGCTGAAGCGGGCCGGGTTGGCGGCGGTGACCTCGCGGCGGTTGACCAGGTCGAGCGCGATGCGCTCGTGCCGCAGCGCCGTGACCAGGCTCAGCGCGGGGGCGACGCGCGTGCGGTTTTCCAGGTACAGCGCGGTGGTGGTGGTCTTGTTGTCGCGGTCGGGCCGGAAGCCCGGGGCCATGCCCGGGATGTCGAAGAAATTCTCCGTGGTGAAACGGTACGGGTCCACCGTGCTCACCGTCAGGCCCAGGCTGTTGGGAAAGCGCGTTTGCCGGTTCACGCTCACGTCCAGGCCGAAGGCCCAGTCGCTGGCGCGCCCGGCCAGCGTGCCGCGGTACGTGCCTTCGATGCGGTCGCCCACCACGTCCTGGTCGTGCCGCTGCAGGTAGGCGCCGGTGCGCGCCACGGCGGTGTTGGCGGCGTTGAAGCGGTAGGTCTCGACGTTGCGGTAGTCGCGCAGCGCGTCGTACACGTAGAAGGTGTTGCGCAGCTGCAGCGCGCCGGACACGCGCCATTGCGCCACCGAGCGCAGCCACTGCACGCGGTGCGCGTACATGCCGTCGGCGCTGTTGTAGTTCTGGAAGCGCGTGCCTTCGTCAATGCGCTGCGTGCTGCCCCAGGGGTTGAGCACCGGCGTGCCCCAGTAGGGGCGGTCCACGTGGTCGTTCTGGTACTCGTAGGCCAGCAGGTGGGTGAAGCCCCCGCCCAGGTCGGACAGCAGGGAGGCGGCCAACTGCGTGGACCGGGTGTGCGTGCCCTGCGTCCAGCTGCCGGCGTCGCGGTGGTTCAGGTCCAGGCGCGCGAAATGCGCCGTGCCGCTGCCGTCGGGCGTGCCGGCGATGCGGCGGTTCAGCCCCACCGAGGCCTCCTTGAAGCCGTACGAGCCCAGGCGCAGCTGCGCTTCGGTGAAGTCGCTGCGCTCGGCGGTCTTGGTGATGTAGTTGAGCGCGCCGCCCACGGCGCCGGAGCCGTACAGAAAGCTCGACGCCCCGCCGATGGCCTCCACGTGGTCGTAGATCCAGCTGTCCACGGCGCGGGTGGCGCTGCCGTAGTGCACGGTAATCCCGTTGTAGAGCTGCGTGACCGAGTTGCCGGTAAAGCCCCGGTAGCTGGCCGCCATCGAGCCGGGGGCGTTGTGCGCCGTCACGCCGGGAATGGCGCGCAGGATCTCCTGCGTGTCCTGCGCGCCCCGGGCGTCGATGGTGGCGCGGTCCACCACGGTGACGGAGGCGGGCGTTTCGCGTGCCGTCAGGCCCAGGCGGCTGCCGGTTTCCACCGGGGTGTCGAGCTGGAGCTTGCCGTTCGGCGCGGGGGCCGCGTCCACCACGTTCACGGTCTGCAAGGTGGGGGCGGCGTTGGCGGGGGGCGTCTGGGCCAGGGCGTGGTGGCTGGGCAGCAGCACGCAGGCGAGCGAGAAGAAGGGCAGGGCGCGCACGGCGCGGCCCGGGGAAGCAAAGGACATGGCGAATCCACGAAAGCGCATGCTGCGCCAGCGGCCGCCCGTATTGCGCGGGGCGGCGGCTGGCGGCAGGCAAAACAGGGGGGGCCGGGCCCGCCCGGCGGGGGGCGGAAGACCGTCCACGGACAGCCGCGCGCAGGGCACGGCGGGACGGACGGCACGCGCGGGTGCGCGTGCCTGCCGTTGTCAGGCGCGCAGTGGCGGGGGGCCGCGGGCGGGCAGGGGCGCCGCCGTGGCGGCGGCGATGCGGGCCGCTGGGATGGGCTGCAGCGCATGGGCCAGCGGCGCCGGGGCGGGCAGGCCCAGCGCCGGGGCGGGCGGGGGCGCGCCCGGGGCGGCGCACAGGGGGCAGTCCATGCCCGTGGGGGCCAGCTCTGGCGTGCCGTCGTCTGTCGAGGCCACGAGCTTCAGGGTGCCCGCGCCGGAGCAGATGGTTTGCAGGCCCTGCGGGTTGACCCATGGCGCGGCAATGGCCACGCCGCACGACGCCATGAACCACGCCAGCACCCAAAGGCGCAAGGCGGTAAAGGTTCGCAGGGCGGACATGGTGGCGGATGATACAGGCGGCTTCCCCCGCCGCACAGGGCGGCGGAAGAGTGCTATTTTGTTGATAGCTGGTTGCGCTTGCTGGTCAAGGGCTGGAGGCTGATTTTGATGTGAATCCCGCAGACCCCGGATTCCACCCAATCCCCTTCACGCCTTCGGTGCATTCGGTGCATGCGGCAGGCTGTCGAACATCTGCTCCAGCCGCTCCACTTCCTGGTGCAGCTTGGCGTCGGCGCCCATGCGGGTTTCGATGGCGCGCACCAGCGGCATGATGAGCTGGCGGTAGGTGACCGAGAGCGAGAGCAGCGCCTCCACCATGCGCTGGTGCTGCGCCGCGTCGCTGTGCGTGTGCAGCGCCTGGGTGCTGGCCTGCAGCGCTTGCACGGCCTGGGCCGAGGCGTGCAGGCCGTCGCGCAACTGCGCCTGGGCCTGGGTGGTGCCGCTTTGCAGGTGGCGGGCCATCTCGGCCAGGGCGGCGAGCGCGGGCTCCAGCCGCTCCAGCACCGCCGTTTGGGCCTGTTGCGCGGGCGTGGCCGTGCCCAGGCGCTGGGCGATGGCGACCAGCGGGCGCGCCAGCAGCTCGGTGGTCTGGCGTGGCTGCAGCGCGTCCACGCTGCGCGCGATGTCGAGCAGCCCGCGCGTCACGCGCACGCTGGGGTCGTCGTCGGCGCCGCCGAGCTGGCGCTGGCGCTGGAAGCTGTCGCTGATCTCGGCCCAGCGCGCGGCCTCGTCGGGCGTGGGGCGGCCGATGAGGTGGGCCAGTTGCAGCAGGTTTTCCTCGGCGCCCGTGGTCAGCGTCTGTGCCTCGCCGCGGTAGTGGTCGCGCAGCAGAGCGTCGAGTTCGCCGTCCTGCATCAGCGGCGTGACCTGCGGCGCCAGGCGCGCCATGTTGCGGTAGCTGCCTTGCAGGCGGAAGGGCGGCACGGCGCGGTAGCGGTCGTCCTGCGCGGCGGATTCGATGTAGGCGAGGTTGACTTTGAGCAGCACGTCGCGCACCTTGAACAGGCGGCGCAGCAGGTTCGTCAGCTCGTCCAGCTCCACGGCGCTGTAGGGGTGGGCGAACGCGGTCGCGTCGATGGCTTCGCCCTGCGCCATGCGCACCAGCAATTGCACGTCCTTGGGCTCGCGCGAGGCCAGCGGCTGCGTGACGGGATGGGCCGTCAGGCTGTTCTCGATGTACGACAGCGCAAACACCGCCTCGCGGCCCGAAAGCACGTCGCCCAGGTTGTAGATGTCGGCCCGGTTGGCCAGCATGTCGGGGATGCGGAACACGTCGCCCGATTCGGTGTACGGGTTGCCCGACATGACGATGGCAAAGCGCTTGCCGCGCATGTCCCAGGTGCGCGGCTGGCCTTGCCACACGCCCTCGATGCGGCGCGTGCCGTCGGCCAGGGCGATGAACTTCTGCAAGAACTCGGGGTGTGTGTGCTGGATATCGTCCAGGTACAGCATCACGTTGCTGCCCATGGCGAGGCCCAGGTTGAGCTTTTCCAGCTCTTGCCTTGCCGCGCTGTTGGGGGCGGTGGCGGGGTCGATGCTGGTCACGCCATGGCCGAGCGCGGGGCAGTTGATGCGCACGAAGACCAGGCCCAGGCGGTTGGCCACGTATTCCATCAGCGTGGTCTTGCCGTAGCCGGGCGGGGAGATGAGCAGCAGCATGCCCATGCGGTCGGTGCGGGAGCTGTCGCCCGCCGCGCCCAGTTGCTTGGCTAGGTTGTTGCCGACCAGGGGCAAATACACCTCGTCGATGAGCCGGTTGCGCACGAAGGTGGCGAGTGGCTTGGCTTGGAACTGGGCGAGGTGCAGGCGGGCTTTTTCCTGCACCAGCAGTTCGTGGCGCAGGGCTTGCAGTTGTGTGAAGCCTTGCACCGCGTGGCTGCGATGGTGGCGCACGCGGCGGCGGAAGTCGTTGAGGTGGAAGGGCAGGGCGCTTTCGCGGATGCGCGGGTGTTCGCCGCGCAGGCCGTCGATGTTTGCGCTGAGCTGCACATTGATGCGGCGGCGCGGACCCTGGAAGGTGAGGGCGGTGGCGGCGTCGTCGATCCAGTCGGCGCCGCTGTCCTGCGACGCGGCGAAGGCGCGCAGCCAGCCGCGTGCGAGGCGCCAGCGCTCCATCGGTTCTGCCGCTTGCAGGTCGCGCTGCCATGCGCTGGCGAGGCCGCCATGGTCGAGTGCGCGTTGCAGGGCGTGCAACAGGTCTTCGCCTGGGCCGCTGATGGCCCAGTGCGGCGCATCTTCGGCCTGCGCGAGTTCGCGCACGAGGTAGGCAGCGGCTTCTTCGGCCAGGGTGTTGATGAGGGAGCCGTCCTGCGCATGAGCGCCCAGCGCCTCGGCGAGTTCGGGCAGCCATTCCTCGCCCAGCGCGGAGTGCTGCGTGAGGAACTGGCGCAGGCCCTGCGCGGCTTCCTGCTCCAGCGTTGCGCGCGTGGCGGTCTGCGCGAAGAGCTGGGCGATGTGCTGCGCGTTGCGGGCGCGGCGGGCGAGGGACTGGCGGGTTTCGTCGCGCAGGCCCTGGTGCCAGTAGAGCTGGGCGAGTGCACGCTCCGCCGGGCCATAGACCAGCAGGCCCGCCGCCGCCTGCATGGGCGCGAGCACGCGCACGATGGTGAGCGCGTCGTCGTCGTGGATGCCGCGCTGGTAGCCCTCCTGGTAGCGGCTGGCGGCGAAGCGGCGCAGGCTCTCCAGCGGGGCGGTGGATTCGCCGTCCTGCAACTGCACCAGCAGTTCATCCCAGTCGGTGGCCTCCAGCCATTCGGCGGCGAGGTATTCGGCGCGGGCGAGCTGCGGTGTTTCGGACACCAGCGCCTGCGGCCAGAACGGGCGCAGCGCTTCCAGCCGGGCGTTGTGCGCGGGTGCGAGGTAGTCGGTGCCGGTGATCTGCCACGCAAGGCCGTCGCCATGCGCCACCAGCGTCAGATCCAGCGGCTGCTTGTTGATGGTGAAGGTGTGCGTGCCCAGCTTGATGCCGCCCTGCGTGCCCGCCGACAGTTCGCGCTGATCGCGCACCGCGCGCACGGCCTGATCGCGCGCCGTCGCAAGGCGCGTCGCAATGTCGTCCGCTGCCACCGCCGCGCCCAGCTTGCGCAGCTCCGCCACCTGCTCGCGCAGCTTGGCGAGCATGGGGTCGGACGCGAAGTAGCTGTGCACCTGCGCGATTTCACCCAGGCCCGCCACGCGGCGCGGCACGCCGTCGAGGATGCGGCCCGCCGCGTCGGCCAGGGCCTTGGCGCGGCGCTGCTGGGCTTCCACCAGGCTTTGGCGGCGCGCGGACAGGGCCTCATAGACCGTCTCGCGCTGCGTGGCGATGTCGGCCAGGAACTCTTCCTGCTCGGCGAAACGGCCCTCGATGTCTTCAAGCTGCGCCAGCAGGCGCGTCAGCGCCTCGTCGCACTTCTCGGGCGTGTCCGACAGCTCCAGCGCGTTCTCCACCGCCTGCCCGAACAGCTTGAACTGCGCGCCGAATTCGGCCCGCTGCTCCGCCGCGCCCAAACTGCGGCGGCGCGCGCGGGCATCGGCGCGCAGGCGGTTGATGTCGGCGTACAGCAGGGCGATGCGGTCAAGGATGGCGGTGCGCTGCACCGCGTCGCCGCCGGGCAGGTTGCCCAGTTGCTCGCTCAATAAATCCAGGCCCGCCGCCTCGGCGTCCAGACTGCCCAACTGTTCCGCGATCTGTCCGGCGGTGGCCGCCTGCGGCAGCGCGGCGGCCACGGCGGCCAGCGCTTTCTGCTGGCCGTCGAAGGCTTTTTCTTCGGCCAGGAACTGCATGGCGCGCTCGCCCACGCGACGCTGCTCGGTGGCAAGCTGCTCGGCCATCGTGTCGATGGCGCCCAGGTCGGCATAGCGCAGCTCGCGCAGCAGTTGCAGTTCGCCCTGGCGCTGGCGCAGCCGGTCCAGCGCCTGCACGAAGTCGCCGGGGCCGCGCCACATCTGGCTGGCGATGGCGGTCATCAGCTCGCGCTGCTGGCCCTCGGCTTTTTGCAGGGCGCGGGCCGTGTCCTGGCGGATGCTCTCGACCTTCTCGAACTCGCCCAGCGTGGCCTGCGCGGCCTGGTCGATGGCGGCGAGGTCGGCGGCGGCGTTCTGCGCTTCGCCAGCGTCGAGCCAGAAATAGGCGTCGCGGGCGCGCTGGCACTGGCGGATCAGGTCTTCGTACGCGGTGCGCGTGGGCACCTGCTCGCGCACGGCGCGGGCAATCGCCAGCAGGTCGGAGATGCCGCGCACCAGGTCGGCATTGCCCACGCGCGCGAAGAAGCCCGTGCCCGCAGGCTGGCCGCTGGCGTATTCCTCGGTGGCGAAGGGCGTGCGCCACAGCTGCATGGGGTGCACGCGCGTGGCCTCGCCGCGCGCGGCCTGGAAGACCAGCATGCGCCCGTCGGGGAAGGCGCTGTAGCCGTCGCCCAGGATGGGCGGCGACAGGGCCTTGTCGATCAGGTTGTAGGTGAAGATGGCGTAGCAGCCCGCGTCCAGCGTGGCGGGGCTTCCCTGCGGCGGCGGCTGCGTGCCGTAGAAGATGTAGGCCACGTCCTCGCCGTTGGGCGAGCGCTTCATGCGCGTGAAGCGCAGTTGGCCCGTCAGCTCGGGCGGCAAGTCGAAGCGCTTGTGCTCGCCCGATTGCAGGTAGTAGCCGCCGGGGAAGATGATGCCGTGGTCTTCGGGCAACTGCATGCACGATGCGCCGATGGCGTCGATGCGCGTGACCTGCTGCGTGCGCTGGTTGAAGACGAGGTAGCGCGTGGTGTTCTCGCGGTACGGGCGCACTTGCAGCAGGATCAGCAGGCCCAGCTTGGCGTAGGCGATCTCGGCATCGCCCAGGGCCTGGTTGGCATCCTCCACCGGCTCTTCGTAGATGCCCAGGCCGGTCTCGGTGTTGTTTTCGACCTTGATGGTGAGCGTGCCGCCGATGGTTTCGACGAACAGCGTGTCCAGCACGTTGATGTGCGGGTGCGCGCCGCCCACGTGGTGCTCGCGCGTGAGCGGCGTCCATGCGAAGTCGTGGCTGGGCGGCGGCATGAGGTCGCGCTCGCCCCGGTTGTCCACGTATTTCAGCGCGCCGTCGCCCTCGCGCTTCCAGCGGAACACGCGGATGTCCTGCGCCTGCTGGCCGATCTGGAAGGCCGCGAGCAAAAACTCCGGCGTGGGCCGCAGCAGTTGCAGCGTGGCCTGCTTGTAGTAGGTGTACAGCTCGTTGAAATCGGCGGCAAAGCGCGGGTCGTCGAGGAAGCTGCCCGCCAGCGGCACCTGCACCAGTTCATCGCTCTCGGGGGCTCCATTGCCTTCGTGGTGTGCGAGTTCATAGATGGCGAACACGTCCTCCACGCGCGTCTCGCGCCGCAGGCCCATGAACACGTTGTAGCCGAACAGCAGCCGGTTGCCGCCGATGTAGGCCAGGTCGCGCGCCACGCAGTTGTGCTCGGTGCGCGCGCGCAGGCGCATCAGCAATTGCTGGTCGCGCTGGCCGAACTGTTCGACGCGCGCGGCGTTGAGCGCCTGGGCCTTGGCGAGCAATGCGTCGCCCTGGGTTTCGAGGCGCTTTTTCAGCAGTTCGTAGCTGCTGCTTTCGGCCACGCTGGTGTCGATGGCGGGGTCGCCGGAGGGGAGGGCGGATGCCGTGGAGTTCATGGGAGAGCCGCTTCGGGAGCGCGCAACAGGGCCAGGAGTTCGTCGGGATGCGGCTGCTCGGCCAGCCAGCGGCGAAAGCGCAGCACTTCGTCGATGCGTTCGTCACCGTGGCGCTGCCGCAGGGTCTGCATGCGCGTGGCTAGCAGCCGCTCGTTCTGCAGGCGGCGCTGGCCGGCCTCGGACAGCAGCGTGTCCAACTGGAGGGCCGCGCCCAGTTGCACCAGCGCGGCCCACTCGCCCGGGTCCAGCCACAGGGTTTGGCAGGGGATGCAACGGTCCACGCGGAAGTCCTGTGCGTTGTGCACCGGCAGGCGCTGCATCAGCCGCGTGCAGGCGGGGCAGGCACGGGCGCGACCGGGGTCTGCGGGCACCTCTGCGGCCAGGGATGCATCGGGGGGCGCGGGCAGCTGCGGCGACCGGCTGCGCCAGCGGCGCCAGTCGTCCATCTGCAGCAGCACGGCGCCGCAGTCGGGGCAGGCGGCGGCCGGTAGGCCTTCTTCCAGCGCCACAGTCCTCAGCGGGGACCGGCTGGCGCAGCTGCAGTGCAGTCGTGTGATCATGGGATCTGGGTGCTATTTAAAAATGAGCTGCTGGTGCCTGAATACATTGGTTTTCAAATAGAAAACTATCTGAAATCCTTGTATGTCAAGCGCTGCCAGCTATCGTTTTATTTGCGAAAGCTCTGCGCCAGTTGCTGCAATGCCTGCTTCTGGCTGTCCGTGCCGCTCTGCATGACCCGCGCAATCAGGGCTGAGACGGACAGGTTCTGCAACTCCCCCGCCGACTGTCCGGCAGCGCCCAGCACGCTCTTGAGGTCTTCCACCAAGTCGCGTTCGCCCGCCAACTGTTCCTTGAACGCCACCTGCAGCGTGTCGCTCTTGTTCACCGCCGCGTCGATGCCCTTGCCCACCGACAGCGCACGCACGAAGCTGTCGAAGTAATCGCCCTGGCCGCCCACGATGTCGATGCGCGCATTCTTCAGCGCCACGCCCAGCACCTCGGCCTGTTCCTTGGCGATGTGCTGCTGCGCCTCGATCTGCTTCAGGGTTTCCAGGTGCGCCCGCTCCAGGCGCATGCGGTATTCCTCGTGCTCGCGGGTCTCGGTGCTCATGGCCTTCATGGCCTCGAACTTTTCCTTCAGGCCGCGGGCCTCGGCGTTGAACTTAACGTCGATGTTGTGCGCCTCGGCATCTCCCAGCTTGGCCAAGGCCTCGGCATCCACGGTGCGGACCAGCGCCTCGGCCTGGCCGACCTTCTCCTTGCCGGCGGCCTCGGCCTCCATGCGGGCGCGCAGGCCCACGGCTTCGGCTTGCGCCTGCACCTCGATCACCTGCGCCTCGGCGCGGCCCACTTTCTCCTTGCCGGTGGCTTCGGCTTCCATGGTGGCGAGCTTGGCGCTGGCCGTGGCGACCTGCACTTTCGCATCGGCAAGACCCGGCGCGGCGGTCAGCGCCTCGATGCCCTCGGCCTCGCGCTTCTTGGCCTCGGCCTCGCGCTCGGCCACTTTCAGGCGAGCGTCGGCCAGCACCAGGTCTTCGGCGGCCTTGTGGCGGGCCTTGCGTTCCTGCGCCTCGGCGGCCTTCACTTCCAGGATCACCTTTTCCTCGGCGGACGCCTCGGCGCCAATCACCACGGCCTTGCGCGTGCGGTCGGCCTCGGCCACCTCGCGCACTTCCTTGATGGCTTCTTCCTGCTCGGCCACGGTGCGCTCGACCACGATGCGCTCGCGCACCACGTCGGCGATGGCCTTCTTCTGCACTTCCACCGCCTTGTCTTTTTCGATGCGCTGCAGTGTCACTTCCTTCTCGCGGGCGACCACTTCCAGCTCTTGCGCGCGGGTCACGCGCTCCTGCTCGATGACGACGGCGCGCTTGCGGTTGTTCTCGGCCACTTCCTTCTCGCGCAGCACGTTCTCGTTCTGCACGGCCAGTTGCTGGTCGGACTGCAGGCGGGCCATCTCGGCGCGGGTGTGTTCTTCGGCGCGCACCTTGGCGGTTTCGGCCTCCTCGCGGGCCTTCACGCTGGCCACTTCGCGGGCCTGGCGGGCGGTGGCGTCGGCCTGCTGGCGCTCCAGCTCCAGCAGCGCTTCCTGCGTCTCCACGTTCTTTTTCTTGATCTGCATTTCCTCGTTGCGGCGCAGCTCGTTGGTGACGACGTGCTCCACGGCGGTTAGCTCGGTGATCTTCTTGATGCCCTGCGCGTCGAGGATGTTGTTGGAGTCCAGGCGCGCCAGCGGCGTCTGCTCCAGGTAGTCGATGGCCGCGTCCTCCAGCACGTAGCCCGAGAGGTCGTCGCCGATCTGCTCGATGATCTTGTCGCGGAAGCGGTCGCGGGCCTGGTACAGGTCCACGAAGTCCAGCGCCTTGCCCGCGGTCTTCAGCGCCTCGGAGAACTTGGCGGAGAACAGGTCTTCCAGGATTTCATGGTTCGACGCCCGCGCACAGCCGATGCCCTGCGCTACGCGCAGCACGTCTTCCGAGGTCTGGTTCACGCGCACGAAGAACTTCACCTTGATGTCGGCGCGGATGTTGTCCGCGCAGATCAGGCCCTGGTCGCCCGAGCGGTCGATCTCGATGGTCTTGATGGCGATGTCCATCAGCTCGGCCTTGTTGATGATGGGCAACACCAGCCCGCCCGTGAACGTGACCTTGGGGTCGCCCCGGAACGGGTTGATGATGAGCGCGTGGCCCTGTTCCACCTTGTGGTAGAAGCGCGCGAACATCGCGAACAGGCCGAAGATGAACACGACGGCGATGCCGGCGAGGACCAGGAAGGTGATGACCGAAGGCGAAAGTTGCATGGCAGACGGCTCGCTAAAAAAAGGGGGAAAAGGCAGAAAAAGGAGTGGTGGGCGCGGCGCTCACGGGTCGAGGGGCTGCACCAGGTAGCGGTGCGCGGCGGCGTCGTATTCGAGGACCAGCGCCTGGCTGCCGCGGCGCAAGGTGTTGGGGCTGGGCGCCCAGACGCGGATGTTGATGCCCGCGCCGCGCTGGGCCACTTCGGCGCGGCCCTGTTTTTCATCGACGATGCCGGTGAGGATGCGGCAGGGCTGGCCCACCAGGTCGGCGCTGTGCAGGCCGTAGCGCGTGGTGAAAACGCCGCGCAGCGGGCGCACCAGGCGCGCCGTGATGACCAGGGACAGCGCCGCGCTGGCCAGCAGCACCGCCAGGCCCGCAGCGACCTGCAGTGGCAGCGTGGGCACCCAGGCCAGCAGCCAGATGCTGGCGAAGGTGGACAGCGTCCAGCCGACCACCACCAGCAGCGAGACGACGATGGAGAACGGCACGCCCGACAGGCCGAACGCCACCACGTAGCTGGCGATGGCGCCGAGGTGGTCGCCCGGCGTGTCGGCGTGCTGGCCGATGTCCAGGTCGATGTCGCTCTCGCCGAAGTCCACCAGGCCGACGATGGCCAGCAGCCAGTACACCAGCACCACCACCAGCAGCAGGCTGAACACGAAGGTGGGAAAACCCAGGATGACGGAGAGGAATTCGCGCATGTGTGTTTCGTTTTTTGTGTGGCGAACGGAGGGAGGGAGGAGGCCGGCGGTCAGGCCTTTTTCCTGCGCCGCGCGGGCGGGCCGAGGGATGGCGGCGGTGGCGCGGTGAACGCCATCAGCTCGCGCGTGGCCGCTTCCTTGATGCCCAGGCGGTCGTCGGGCGCCAGGCCGTAGCGCGCGGCGAGCTGCGTGTAGTCCGATTCGTCGAGCGTGACCGTGAGGCGCGGGCGCAGCGGGCGCGCGGCCACGGGCAGGCCCAGCACCTTGCGGATCTGCGTGGAGGTGGAGACGTTCTCGTGGAAGGCGGCGATGCGGATGGCCTCCATCACCGCCTGCTCCACGTCGAATGCCACCTGCACGGCGCGCAGGGCGCTTTCGGTGCCCTGCCAGCGGGCGGGCTTCTCTCCGGGGGCGGTCTTGCGCGACGGCGGGGTCATGGCGCGGTTCCGGAAGGTCAGCCGTTGTTGGCCGGGCCGCCGCTGGTGCGGCGCGCGCGCAGCCGGGCCATCACGGCGGCGGCGCGGCTCTTGTCGCTGTCGCCAATGCCGGCGGCGGCCAGTTCGTGCTCCAGCGCCTGGTGGCCGAATTCCTTGTCCAGCGTTTCGGCGGCCGCCATGCGGTCGGCCAGGTCCTCGTGGCGCTTCTTGATGCGCTCCAGCGACTCGCGCGCGCTGGTCAGGCGCGAACCCGTGGCGCCCATGCTGTCGGAGATGCTCTGCGTGGCGCGGTACACGCTCTCGGTGGTCTTGGCGATGCCGATCTCGCGCTCGTGCTCGCGCACGCGCGCCTCGGCCGCGCGGATCAGGTCCTTGAGCTTGCCCACCTGCACGGCGAAGCCGGCGTGCGCGGCGGTCTGCGCCTGCAGCTCGCCCTCCAGCGCGGCCACGCGCTCGGCCACCTTCTCGGCCAGGCCCTCCTCGGCCTTGTCCAGCGCCTGCATCGCCATGTCCTCGTGGCGGCGGATCTCGCCCTGGATGCGCTCGATGTCGCGCGCCGTCTGCATCTCCTTGGCCATCACGGCGGTGAGTTCGGTCTTGGCCTCGGCGATGCTGTGGCGGGCATCGACGATCTCCTGCTCGTAGATGCGCGTGGCGTTGTTGTCCACCACGCTCTGGCCCAGTTCGCGCGCGCTGCCGCGCAGCAGGGTGACGAGTTTCTTGATGACGGTCATGGGGGGCTCCTTAGTTCAAGTAGTCGGCCAGCGCGTCGAGCGCATCGAGCGCGTTGTCGCTCAGGACGGCGACTTCATGGGCCACGTCCTCGGCGCGGGCGCCGCGCGCCAGCGCGCCGGTGAGCATGTAGCGGCCATCGACGCGGCCGAAGGACGACAGCGGCACGGAAGGGTTCAGGTCCAGCAGCGCCTCGTGCAGCGCGGCGCGGCGCGCGGGCTGCACGTCGGCCTCGGTCCAGAGGTAGCACAGGCAGATGACCTGGTTGTCGGAGCAGGTCACGAAGATGGGCAGCTCCTCGCGCCCCTCGATGCTGACCTGGATCACGGGCACCTCGCCCGTGATGGGTTGCAATTGCACGGCCGCACCGCCCATCAGGGCCGACAGCAGCGTGTCCAGGTGACTGAGCTGGCGAAGCAACGCGGTCATGTGAACCCCTCCGTTTGTGCTGGTGAGTGATGGCCCCCAGTGTCGAAGGCTTGACATTTCATGTCAAGCGCTTTTCGACATGAAATGTCACGAAATGCACGCCGGACGGGCCGGTATAATTCGCCGCTTTCCGAGGAGCGTTGCAGCGCCCCCAGCACGGCGGGGCGCGAGGCTCGGAATCCCACTTCTGCAACGACGCTCGCCCACGCTGGTCTTGTGCGGTGAGTTCCTTTTTCCCCCTGCCAAGGCGCGTGGTTTTTCCTACTTTCTTGAAGGACGACACCATGAGTGCTGCAACCCCCGCCGATACCGCCATCGCCGACATTTCCCTGGCCGCCTGGGGCCGCAAGGAAATCGCCATCGCCGAGACCGAGATGCCCGGCCTGATGGCCATCCGCGAGGAATTCGCAGCGTCGCAGCCTTTGAAGGGCGCGCGCATCACCGGCTCGCTGCACATGACCATCCAGACGGCCGTGCTGATCGAGACGCTGAAAGCCTTGGGTGCCGACGTGCGCTGGGCCTCGTGCAACATCTTCTCCACGCAGGACCATGCTGCCGCCGCCATCGCCGCCGGCGGCACGCCGGTGTTCGCCGTCAAGGGCGAGTCGCTGCAGGACTATTGGGACTACACGCACCGCATCTTCGAGTTCGGAAACAAGGGCCCGAACATGATCCTGGACGACGGCGGCGATGCCACGCTGCTCATGCACCTGGGCCAGCGCGCCGAGAAGGACGCCTCGGTGCTCGCCAACCCCGGCAGCGAGGAAGAGCGCATCCTGTTCGCCGCCATCCAGGCCAAGCTCGCGCAGGACGCCACCTGGTACACGCGCATGAGCGCCGAAATCATCGGCGTGACCGAGGAGACCACCACCGGCGTCCACCGCCTGAACGAGATGAGCGCCAAGGGCACGCTGCTGTTCCGCGCGATCAACGTGAACGATTCGGTCACCAAGAGCAAGTTCGACAACCTCTACGGCTGCCGCGAGTCGCTGGTGGACGGCATCAAGCGCGCCACCGACGTGATGATCGCGGGCAAGGTGGCCCTGGTGGCCGGCTACGGCGACGTGGGCAAGGGCTGCGCCCAGGCGCTGGCCGCCCTGCGCGCCCAGGTGTGGGTGACGGAGATCGACCCCATCAACGCGCTGCAGGCCGCGATGGAAGGCTTCAAGGTCGTCACCATGGAATACGCCGCCGACAAGGCCGACATCTTCGTGACCACCACCGGCAACAAGGACGTGATCCGCCACGAGCACATGGCCGCGATGAAGAACGAGGCCATCGTCTGCAACATCGGCCACTTCGACAACGAGATCGACGTGGCGTCGATCGAAAAGTACCAGTGGGAAGAGGTCAAGCCCCAGGTGGACCACGTGATCTTCCCCGACGGCAAGCGCATCACCCTGCTGGCCAAGGGCCGCCTCGTCAACCTGGGCTGCGCCACGGGCCACCCGAGCTTCGTGATGAGCAGCAGCTTCGCCAACCAGACCATCGCGCAGATCGAGCTGTTCACCAAGCCCGACGCCTACCAGGCCGGCAAGGTCTACGTGCTGCCCAAGATCCTCGACGAAAAGGTGGCGCGCCTGCACCTGAAGAAGGTCGGCGCTCAGCTCACCGAGCTGACGGACGCGCAGGCCGCCTACATCGGCGTGAAGAAGGAAGGCCCGTACAAGGCCGACACCTACCGCTACTGAGCTTCAAAAACCATAGCTGCCAGCGCTTGCCTGTAGCCACTTCCGGTATGGAAAGTGCCTGAATATGGCTGTGGGAAAGCGCAGCCAGCTATCAAAACGAGAGAGGACAGCGCCATGCGCGCCGATGTTTTTCTGGTGGAAGGCGGCCATGCCGCGACCCGCTCCCAGGCCCAGCGCCTGATCGCCGCCGGCGTGCAGTGGCGCCTGGCGCCCACGCTGCCGTGGAACGCCGTGGCCAAGAACGGCGATGAGATTCCGGCTGGCGCCGAGGTGCAACTGCTCGACGCCGCCGAGGCCAAGTACCTCTCGCGCGGCGGCCTCAAGCTCGAAGGCGCGCTGGCCGCGGCCGGCCTGCGCGTGGACGGCCTGTGCTGCCTCGACGTGGGCCAGAGCACGGGTGGCTTCACTGACTGCCTGCTCGCGCACGGAGCGGCCCAGGTGGTGGGTGTGGACGTGGGCCAGGGCCAACTGCACGAGCGCCTGCGCGGCGACGCGCGCGTGATCGGCGTGGAAGGGCTGAACGCCCGCCACATGACGCCCGAGGCCCTGCGCGAAGCCTGCGAGGAAGCGCTGTGCGAGCGCATCGAGGCCGAGCCCGAGGACAACGACACCCAGCCCGTGGCGCCCTACGCCTGGATGCGCAATGGCGGCGTCGTCGATGAAGCCTACGACGACAGCGACGACGCCAAGGAGCACGACGTCGAAGCCTTCAAGGCCGAGCGCGTCGCCAAGGCCCAGGCGCGCGCCGCTGGCCAGGTGGCCACCGTGCGCCAGCGCCGCGCCGGGCGCGAGGACGTGGCCATTCCCGCCACGTTCGACCTGGTCACGGGCGACCTGTCCTTCATCTCGCTCACGCTGGTGCTGCCCGCGATGGTGCCGCTGCTGGCGCGGCAGGGCCAGCTGCTGCTGCTGGCCAAGCCGCAGTTCGAGCTGCAGCCGGGCCAGGTGGGCAAGGGCGGCATCGTGCGCGACGCCGCGCTGTTCCCCGTGGTCGAGCAGCGCCTGCGCGACTGCTGCGCGCAACTGGGCCTGCAGGTGCTGGGCTGGCACGGCAGCGCCATCGAAGGCGGCGACGGCAACCGCGAATTTTTCATCCATGCAAGGAGGGCGGCATGAGCCTGCCGATCAGCTTCGAGTTCTTCCCGCCCAAGACGCCCGAGGGCGCCGAGAAGCTGCGCGCCGTGCGCCAGCAGTTGTACGCGCTGCGCCCGCAGTTCTGCTCCGTCACCTATGGCGCGGGCGGCTCCACGCAGGAGGGCACGTTTGCCACCGTGCGCGCCATCCTGGCCGAAGGCGCCGACGCCGCGTCGCATTTCTCGTGCATCGGCGCCACGCGCGCCAGCGTGCGCGCGCAGCTCGCCGAGCTCAAGGCCATGGGCGTCAAGCGCCTGGTGGCGCTGCGCGGCGACCTGCCCAGCGGCTACGGCATGGGCGGCGAGTTCCAGTACGCCAGCGACCTGGTGGCCTTCATCCGCGCCGAGACCGGGCGCGACTTTCATATCGAGGTGGCGGCCTACCCCGAAGTGCACCCGCAGGCGCGCTCGCCCGAGGCCGACCTGCAGGCCTTCGCCGCCAAGGTGCGCGCGGGGGCCGATTCGGCCATCACCCAGTACTTCTTCAACGCCGACGCCTACAGCCGCTTCGTCGAGGACGCGCGCCGCCTGGGGCTCGACGTGCCCGTGGTGCCGGGCATCATGCCCATCATGGGTTCGACCCAGCTGATGCGCTTTTCCGACGCCTGCGGCGCCGAGATCCCGCGCTGGATCCGCCTGCGCCTGCAGGGCTTTGGCGATGACACGGCCAGCATCCGCGCCTTCGGCATGGACGTGGTGGCACAGCTGTGCGAGCAACTGCGCCGCGCCGGCGCGCCGGGCCTGCACTTCTACACCATGAACCAAAGCGCGGCCACCCAGGCGCTGTGCCAGCGCCTTGGGCTGATTGGGTAATATCGCGCGTCTTTTTTTCCGCATTGCCGTGTTGCCGCCATGAAAGCCGTACGGATCCTCGCCTTGCTTGCCTTGCCCCTGTCGGGCGCATTTGCCGCCGCGCCCGCATCGGCCCAGTACTACGGGCGCGGCTACACCCCGCCGCCCGAGGAGCCTCCGCACGTGCAGTCCATGGGCGGGCGCTGCCGCGACCTGTACAACGCCCTGCGCGCCCGTACCCTGCCGTCGTCGCACGAGGTCGTGGAAGGCATGCGGCGCGAGTACCGCCGCGACTGCGAGGAAGAAGAGCAGGACGCCCGCCAGCGCTACAACGACCAGCGCAACGATGCGCGCCGCGCCAGGTACGACGACCAGCGCGACGCGCGCCGGCAGGCCGATGCGCAGTACAAGGAGCAGCGCGCCGGTGTGCTGGCCAGCCGCCAGGAGACGGAAGTCGGGCGCCAGCAGAATGCCGAGCAATCGGCACAGTGCGCGGAGTCCTACCGCATCCTGGCGGCCAAGAAGGCGCGCACGGACCTGTCGGCGGGTGAAATGAATGATCTGCGGCGTTTTGAAGACAACGTGGCTGCGCGCTGCCGCCGCTGAGGCGCGGGGTGCGCGCCGGCGCTGGGGCGTGCGCGCCGCCATCCTGGCATGGCTGGCCTGCGGCGCCATCGCCAGCGGCGGCGCCTGGGCCAGCGAGGGGCTCAACCCCAAGAGCGAGGATTTCGCGCCCTTCGTCCTGACGGTGCCGGGCGAAGCCATGCTGCTCGATCCACCCGGCGCCGTGGCGCCCGAGGACGAGGAAGCGCCGGAACTGCCCACGGGCAACCCCTACGAGCTGCGCGAAACCGAGCGCGGCGGCGCCTCCTGGTACGGCGCGCGCTTTCACCGCCGCCGCACGGCCAGCGGCGAGCGCTTCGACATGCGCGCCTTGACGGCGGCACACCGCACCTTGCCCTTCGGCACCCGCGTGTGCGTGCGCAGCCTGCTCACGGGGCGCGCCGTGGAGGTGCGCATCAACGACCGCGGCCCCTTCCATCCCGGGCGCGTGATCGACCTGAGCATGGCCGCCGCAGAGAAGCTGGGCAGCAAGGGCCTGGGCATCAAGCAGGTCTCGCTCGCCACCATGGACGATGCCGCCGACCTGTGCCAGGACGGCCCTCCGCCGGAGCTGGAGGAGGACGCCGAGGCGGACGGGGATTAGCCCGCGGCTTCGAGGCTGTGGGCGGCGTGGCGGTCCTGCGCCAGCAACTGCTGCAACTGCGGCAGGGCCTCTTTCAGCGCGCCGTGCAGGGTGTAGGGCGGGTTGATGAGGAACATGCCGCTGGCGGGCAGGCCCGGGCGCTTCTCCGCCAGCGGCGCTGTCTTGCCGGACTTGACCGTCAGCGTGGCGTGCAGCCAGCCCTTGCCGGCCTTGGTGGCCAGTTGCTTGAGGCGGCGTGGCAGGTCGTGGGCCTCCTGGCGCGCAATGATCGGGTACCAGACGGCGTAGGTGCCGGTGGCGAAGCGCCGCAGCGCATCGTCCACCATGTCCACCACGCGGCCATAGTCGCTCTTGATTTCATAGCTGGGATCGCACAGCACCAAAGCCCTGCGGGCCGGTGGCGGCAGGAATTTTTTCAGGCCCTCGAAGCCGTCCTCGAGCAGGATGGCCACCTGGCGCCCGGCTTCGAGCTGCGCCACGTTGCCCGCGAGCAGGCGGTGGTCCGTGGGGTGCAGCTCGAACAGCTTGAGCCGGTCGTGGCCGCGCAGCAGGCGCTGGGCGATGAAGGGCGAGCCGGGGTAGATCTTCGTACTGGCGGGCGCGGCGTTGAACGAGCGCACCAGATCGACATAGTCCTGCAGCGCGGGGGCCAGGCCGGGCGCCTGCGCCAGGCGCAGGAAACCGTCGGCCGCCTCGCCGCTGGCGTGCGCGTAGTCGCCGTCGAGCCGGTACAGCCCCGCGCCCGCGTGGGTGTCCAGCACGGTGAGCGTCGCGTCTTTTTGTATCAAATGTTGCAAAACTGCAACCAAAACCGTGTGTTTGAGCACGTCGGCATGGTTGCCTGCATGGAAGGCGTGGCGATAACTGAACATGGGCCTATGGTAGCGGCGCCGGGTAGGCCACAATCTGTGCCGCACCGCAGCATTGCTGCTCCTTCGCCTCCGCCGTGTCGATGACCGTCCCCCCTTCCGCCGCTCCCGCCGTCAGCGTCGACCATGTCGACGCCTTGCCCGTGGGCGCGCGCCTGGGGGAGTTCGAGATCCTGGCCCTGCTGGGCGTGGGCGGGTTCGGCATGGTCTACAAGGCGTTCGACCACTCGCTGCACCGCCACGTCGCCATCAAGGAGTACATGCCCGCGGCGCTGGCCGCGCGCGCGCAGGGGCAGCAGCTGTCGGTGCGCACCTCCACCGATCTGCAGACGTTCCAGGCCGGGCTCGCCTCGTTCGTCGAGGAGGCGCGGCTGCTGGCGCAGTTCGACCATCCGTCGCTGGTCAAGGTGTTCCGTTTCTGGGAGGCCAACAACACCGCCTACATGGTGATGCCGCTGTACCAGGGCATGACCCTGAAGCAGGCGCGCGCCTTCATGCGCAAGCCGCCGCCCGAGGCCTGGCTGCGCAAGGTGCTCTGGGCCGTGCTGGACGCGCTGCGGGTGCTGCACGAGAACGACACGCTGCACCGCGACATCTCGCCCGACAACATCTTCTTGCAGGATGCCGGGCCCCCGGTGCTGCTTGATCTGGGTGCCGCGCGCCACGCGATCTCGGCGCCCGAGGCGCAGCTCACGGCGATCCTCAAGGTCAATTACGCGCCCATCGAGCAGTACACCCAGGAAAGCGGCGAGGCGCCGCTGCCCCAGGGGCCGTGGAGCGACCTGTACGCCCTCGCGGCCGTGGTGCATGGCTGCATCTGCAACGACACACCGCTGCCCGCCACGCTGCGCGCCATCCGCGACCGGATGGTGCGTTTCGCGCGCGTTGCCAGGACCGTGAAGCGCCAGTTCGGCGTGGAGTATTCCGACGCCTTCGCGGCCGCTATCTCCCAGGCGCTTGAAGTGCAGCCCGAGAAGCGCCCGCAGAGCATCGACACCTTCCTGGCATGCATGGAAATGCCGGGACCGCCCGAGGGGCAGGCGCATTTCGACTGGAAGGCCGAACTGGGCTCCGCCTTGGAGCCATCGCCGGAGTCGGCGCAGGAGGCCGCGGCCGATGCTGACTTGCCCACCCGGCTCATGGAGCCCCTCGCGGGCGAGGCTGCGGTCGATCTGGATTTCGGCGCCATGGACCGGGCCGTGGCATCGCCCGTGGAGTCCGGTGGCCAGGGCGATACGGTCTTCGTGGCGGAAACTGTGCCCGCGCCGCGTCCACGCATCGCGGCGCAGCGCTCGCGTGCCCGGCGTCAGGTATGGGGCGCGGTGGCCGTGGCCGGCCTGGCACTGGCCGTGGCAGGGTGGTGGGGCTTGCGGCCCATGGCCGCCGTGTCACCGGACGGGCTCGCCACGGAGGCGGCCGGGCCGCCCGGCCGGGTTGCCGAGACGCCGATGCCTGCGGCGTCTGAGCCCATCGAGGAAATCATCGAGGAGTACGAGCTGGCCTCCGCCCCCGTGTCCGTGCCCGCGCCGGCTGCACACCAGGCGCCGCAGCGCCGCAGCGCTGCGCGGCCTGCGGCGGCCGAGCCCGTGCCGGTGCCTCCGCCCGCGCCAGCGCCCGAGGCGCCAGCGCCGGTGCCTGCTCCGGCGCCGAAGCCGGCCGCGCCGCCGCGTGGCCCGGAAGAGGCCTGCGCCGACGCCAACTTCCTGACCCGGCCCATGTGCATCCACAACGAATGCCAGAAACCGGCGCTGGTCAGCCACCCCGTGTGCGTCGAGGCGCGGCGCCGCTACGAGGCCGATGCCCGCCGCCAAAGCATGAGCCCTTGAGGGTCTGCCTAGCTTTTCGTATAATGGCGGGCTTCGCAGCGTTTTCATAGGGTCCCGCGGCGAAGCTTCGAACCCACCTAAGAGGCTCCCGCAAGAGGAGCACCGACCGTGGAAAAGGGCCTTCCCTCCCTCTCAACCAAGAGAAAACCATGACTACTTTCAGCGCAAAGCCCGCTGAGGTCGTGCATGAGTGGTTTGTGATTGACGCCACCGACAAGGTGCTCGGCCGGGTCGCCAGCGAAGTGGCCCTGCGTCTGCGCGGCAAGCACAAAGCCATCTACACGCCTCACGTCGACACCGGTGACTTCATCGTCGTCGTCAACGCCTCCAAGCTCAAGGTGACCGGCACCAAGTCCCTGGACAAGGTGTACTACCGTCACTCCGGCTATCCCGGCGGCATCACGGCCACGAACTTCCGCGACCTGCAAGCCAAGCATCCCGGCCGTGCGCTGGAGAAGGCCGTCAAGGGCATGCTGCCCAAGGGGCCCCTCGGCTACGCCATGATCAAGAAACTCAAGGTGTACGGCGGTGCAGAGCATCCCCACACCGCGCAGCAGCCCAAGGCGCTGGAAATCTAAGGAGTCTTGAGATGATTGGTGAATGGAACAATGGCACCGGCCGTCGCAAGTCCAGCGTCGCCCGCGTGTTTCTGAAGAAGGGCTCCGGCAAAATCACTGTGAATGGCAAGGACATTCAGCAGTATTTCGGCCGCGAGACCTCCATCATGATCGCCAAGCAGCCGCTCGTGCTGACCAACCATGTCGAGACCTTCGACATCCAGGTCAACGTGCACGGCGGCGGTGAATCCGGCCAGGCCGGTGCCACCCGCCACGGCATCACCCGCGCCCTGATCGACTACGACGCGACCCTCAAGCCCACGCTGAGCGCCGCCGGCTTCGTGACCCGCGATGCCCGTGAAGTCGAGCGTAAGAAGGTCGGCCTGCACTCTGCACGCCGCGCCAAGCAGTTCTCCAAGCGCTGATCCGCGCGCGTTGTCTGCGACACTGGCAAAGCCACCTTCGGGTGGCTTTGTCTTTTGGGGCGTGCAAAGCCCCCATCGGCATGACCGGCAAGGCTGGCCCTGCCTGAATTCCCGAGCGGATTGCAGTAGCATTTCCGCAGTCTAGAAAACCGGAGAGATCCATGAGCGCCGTCGCCGAAAACGTCACCACCGACATGCCCGCCCCCATCCATTTCACCGACAGCGCCGCGGCCAAGGTGGCGGACCTGATCGCCGAGGAGGGCAACCCCGACCTGAAGCTGCGCGTGTTCGTGCAGGGCGGCGGCTGCTCGGGCTTCCAGTACGGCTTCACGTTCGACGAAATCACCAACGACGACGACACGACCATGACCAAGAACGGCGTGTCGCTGCTCATCGACGCCATGAGCTACCAGTACCTCGTGGGCGCCGAGATCGACTACAAGGAAGATCTGCAGGGCGCGCAGTTCGTCATCAAGAACCCCAATGCCGAGACCACCTGCGGCTGCGGTTCGAGCTTCTCGGTCTGACCACGGCCCCTGGCATTCCAGGCCGCAGCGTGCCGCCCCGCCAGGGCGGCTTTTTTTTGAGCCAACCCTATGTCCACCGGAATCGAGCGTTCCCGCATGCCCCTGCTGTGGCTCGTGGCCGTGGGCTTCTTCATGCAGACGCTGGACGCCACCATCGTCAACACGGCGCTGCCCGCCATGGCGCAGAGCCTGGGCGAGAGTCCGCTGCGCATGCAGTCGGTGGTGGTGGCGTATTCGCTGGCCATGGCCATGCTGATCCCCGCATCGGGGTGGATGGCCGACCGCTTCGGGCCGCGCCGCGTCTACCTGGGGGCCATCAGCGCCTTCGTGCTCGGCTCGGTCCTGTGCGCCCTGTCGCCGCGCCTGGACCTGCTGGTGGCCGCGCGGGTGCTGCAGGGCTGGGGCGGGGCCCTGCTGCTGCCGGTCGGTCGCCTGGTGGTGCTGCGCACCTTCCCGCGCGACCAGTTCCTGCACGCCATGGGCTTCGTGACCATTCCCGGCCTGGTCGGGCCGCTCATCGGCCCGACGCTGGGCGGCTGGCTGGTCGAGACGGCGTCCTGGCACTGGATCTTTCTCATCAACGTCCCCGTCGGGCTGGCTGGCTGCATGGCCACGCTGCGCTTCATGCCGAAAGTGCAGGGCGCCGCCGCGGGCCGCTTCGATGCCGCGGGCTACGGCCTGCTGGCCTTTGGCATGGTCGCGCTGTCCCTGGGGCTCGACGGCCTGTCCAGCCTGGGCATGGGGCAGGCGGCGGTGCTGCTGCTCATGGTGTTCGGCCTGGCCAGCCTGGCCGCTTACTGGCTGCACGCGGCGCGCGTGCAGCAGCCGCTGTTTTCACCCCGGCTGTTCGCGCAGCCGTCGCTGCGCATCGGGCTGTTGGGCAACCTGTTCGCGCGGCTGGGCAGCGGCAGCATGCCGTTCCTGATTCCCTTGCTGCTGCAGGTGAGCATGGGCTACTCGCCGCTGCAGGCCGGCCTGATGATGCTGCCCGTGGCCGTGGCCGGCATGGGGGCCAAGCCGCTGGCCACGTGGCTCATCACCCGCCTGGGCTACCGCCGCGTGCTGGTGGGCAACACCCTGGCGGTGGGGGTCGTGATGGCCAGCTTCGCGCTCACGTCGCCAGCGCATCCGCTGGCGTTGCGCGTGGCCCAGCTGGCGTTGTTCGGCGCGGTGAATTCGCTGCAATTCACGGCCATGAACACGGTCACCTTGAAGGACTTGGTCCCCGACATGGCCAGCAGCGGCAACAGCCTGCTTTCGATGGTGCAGATGCTGGCCATGGGCATGGGCGTGGCGGCGGCCGGGGCGGTGCTGGGGGCCTTCACGGCGCTGTGGGGCGGTGCGCCGGGGCAGACGCTGCCGGCCTTCCATGCCACCTTTGCCTGCATGGGGCTGATGACCATGGCGGCGGCGGGCATCTTCGCCCAGCTCTCGCCCGACCTGCCTGCCGATGAAGGGGCTCAGGCGGGGTAGATGGCGCCCAGGATGCGCGGGCCGGCGGCGCCGGTGACGCGCGGCAGGTTGCCGGGCAGGCCGTCCATGCAGCGCTGCGCCAGCCAGGCGAACGCCGCCGCTTCCACCTGCAGGGGCGGCAGGCCATGCCGCGCCGACGACTCCACGGCCCAGCCGGGCAATAGCGCCGCCAGGCGCCGCATCAGGTGGCCGTTGTGCGCGCCGCCGCCGCAGACGATCAGTAGTTTGCTCTCGTTTCCGTAGCTGGTGGCGCTTGCTGCACAAGCGCTGGCGGTCAATTCGGCCAATGTCGCCTGCACGTCCGCAGGGTCCGCCGCGGGCGCGGCGTGGAGCCGTTGCTGCAGCCATTCGGGGTGGAACAGGTCGCGCCCGGTGCTCTTGGGCGGCGGCAGCGCCAGGAACGGCTCCGCCTGGAGCACCTGCAGCAGCGCGGGCAGCACCTGCCCGCTGGCGGCCCAGGCGCCGTCGTCGTCGTAGGGGCGGCCCAGGTGCTGCTGGCACCAGTGGTCCATCAGGGCATTGCCGGGGCCGCAGTCGAAGCCCAGCACCGTGCCGTCCGCGCCCAGTACGCTCAGGTTGGCGATGCCACCCACATTGAGCACGCAGACCGAGCGGCCGGGCTGGCCGAACAGGCCCCAGTGGAACGCCGGCACCAGCGGTGCGCCCTGGCCACCCGCCGCCACGTCGCGGCTGCGGAAGTCGGCCACGGTGGTGATGCCCGTGCGTTCCGCCAGCAGGGCGGGGTTGTTGAGCTGCAGCGTGTAGCCCGTGCCGTCAAAGGCCTGCGGGCGGTGGCGCACCGTCTGCCCGTGGGCGCCGATGGCACGCACGGCCTGGGCCGGGACGCCGGTTTGCTGCAACAGGGCTTGCACGGCCTGGGCGTAGCATCCGGCCAGCGCGTTGGCTGCCAGGGCGGCGCGGTGCAGTTCGTCGGCTCTCGTGCTGTTGAGGGCCAGCAGTTCGGCGCGCAGCGGCGCCGCGAAAGGCAGCGCCACGTGGCCGAGCACGCGCCCGGGGGGCGTGGCGAAGTCGGCCAGCACCGCGTCCACGCCGTCGAGCGAAGTGCCCGACATCAGGCCGATGTAGAGCGCGCTCACGGCGGCAGGGTCAGTTCGCGCTGGCTTGCTGCAGGGTGTCGGCGGCGGCAAGCTGGCTGCGCATCATGGCGGCCAGGCGCTCGAATGCGGGGTGCGCGGCGGCGGAGACCGGCGCCGCAGCCTCGCTCTGGCGGGCGATGGTCATCGGGTCCTGCTGCTGGCCGTTCACGCGGAACTCGAAGTGCAGGTGCGGCCCAGTGGCCCAGCCCGTGGCGCCGACGGCGCCCAGGGTGTCGCCCTGCGTGACCGGCTGGCCCTTGTGCACGTCCATGCGGCTGAGGTGGGCGTACACCGTTTCGTGGCCGTTGCCGTGCTTCACGAACACCACGTTGCCGTAGCCGTTCTGCACGCCCGCGAATTCGACCACGCCGTCGCCCACCGTGCGCACCGGCGTGCCCGTGGGCGCGGCGAAGTCCGTGCCCAGGTGGGCGCGCCAGGATTTCTGGATGGGGTGGAAGCGCATGGCGAAGCCGCTGGAGATGCGCGTGAACGCCACCGGAGAGCTGAGGTAGGCGCGCGCCATGCTCTGGCCATCGGGCAGGTAGTAGGCGCCCCGGGCCTTGGGCGACTCCTGGAACCAGACGGCCTGGTGCGTCTTGCCGTTGTTGCGGAACTCGGCGCTGAGCACGCGGCCGCTGCGCAGCGGCTCGCCGTCGGCCTCCAGCGTTTCGTAGACGACCGAGAAGCGGTCGTCCTTGCGCAGCGCGCGGCGGAAGTCGATGCTGCCCGAGAAGATGTCGGCGAGCTGCGTGGCCACGCCGTCGGGGATGCTGGCTTCGTCGGTGGCGGCGAACAGCGAACTGCGGATCACCCCGCCCGCCAGGCGGCTGCCCAGTTGCAGCGGGGCGGTGTCGATGCGCGAGCCCCAGGCGCCGTCCGCGCCGCGCTCGATCACCAGGCGCTTGAAGTTGCCGCTGTCGTCGTGGGCCCAGCGCGCGGTCAGGCGGATCAGGCGGTGGTCGTCGGTAGCCTCGGCTTTGACCTGGCGGTTGGTGCGGCCCAGCAGTTGCTGGCGCGCCAGGCCGTCGGTGCGCAGGAACGCCGCCGCGCTGGGGTCGGCCACGCCCATGCGCTGCAGCAGGGATTCGGCGGTGTCGCTGGCGCGCACCAGGTCGGAGCGGTACAGCGCGTAGCTGGGCATGCCGTCGGACAGCGCGGCCAGGGTCTGGCCCTCGGCCAGCGAGGCGACGGGGTACTGCACGGTGCTGACCGGCAGGTCGGCCGGATCGGGGCCGAGCGAGGCCACGGCGAAAGCGCCGCCGCCTCCGGTGAGGAGCACGGTGGCGATGGCGGCGGTGATGCGGCGGGGGTGCTGCTGGGCGGCGCGGGCGATCCGTTCGAGCAAAGCCTTACTGGCGGTGGTCAAGCCATTGGTCAAAGTCGTTCCCCAGGGCGTGAATGCACGTTCAGGCAAAGCCGGCGCCCGGCTATGGGGCGCGGTGCCTGAGTGTGCGGAACAATCCGGAAATGCAAGCCTTCGACGGAGCCGAAGTGGCGGGCCTACTAGAATCCGCCTTTTGCAAAATGTGGCCCGGAGTATAGCGGCGCTCGCTTGCCGGACATCCCCAGAAACCCTTATGAATCAATCTGCTGCCTCCACGAATCCGCCCAGCAATGAGGTACGTCAAGCGCTGGAAATTTCCCTGCGCGGGGTGGACGAGCTGCTGCCCCAGGACGAATGGCTGAAGAAGCTCGTGCGCGCCGAGGCCACGGGCCAGCCGCTGCGCATCAAGCTGGGGCTGGATCCGACGGCGCCGGACATCCACCTGGGCCACACCGTGGTGCTGAACAAGATGCGCCAGTTGCAAGACCTGGGCCACCAGGTGATCTTCCTGATCGGCGACTTCACCAGCCTGATCGGCGATCCTTCCGGGCGCAACAGCACGCGCCCGCCGCTCACCGCCGCGCAGATCAAGGCCAACGCCGAGACCTACTACACCCAGGCCGCCAAGGTGCTGGACTCGGCGCGCACCGAGATTCGCTACAACAGCGAATGGTGCGACCAACTGGGCGCACGCGGCATGATCGAGCTGTCGGCCAAGTACACGGTGGCCCGCATGATGGAGCGCAACGATTTCCACCAGCGCTTCTCCGAAGGCAGCTCCATCAGCCTGCATGAATTCCTCTACCCGCTGATGCAGGGCTACGACTCCGTGGCGCTGAAAAGCGACCTGGAGCTGGGCGGTACCGACCAGAAGTTCAACCTGCTCATGGGCCGCCACCTGCAGCAGGAGTATGGGCAGGAGCCGCAGTGCGTGCTCACCATGCCGCTGCTCGTGGGGCTGGACGGCGTGGACAAGATGTCCAAATCGAAGAACAACTACATCGGCATCACCGAGGACGCGAACACCATGTTCGCCAAGGTGCTGAGCATCTCGGACACGCTGATGTGGGACTGGTACACCCTGCTGTCCTTCAAGAGCCTGGCCGGGATCGCCGCCCTCAAGGCCGAGGTGGCGGGCGGGCGCAACCCCAAGGACGCCAAGGTGATGCTGGCCAAGGAGATCACCACGCGCTTCCACAGCGCGCAGGCGGCCGATGCGGCGGAGCAGGATTTCCAGAACCGCAGCAAGGGCGGCATCCCCGATGACATCCCCGAGGTGGCGCTTTCTGGCGCCCCCCTGGGCATCGGGGCTGTTCTGAAGCAGGCCAATCTGGCGCCCTCGACCAGCGAGGCCAACCGCCTGATCGACGGCGGCGGCGTGCGCGTGGACGGCGCGGTGGTCAGCGACAAAGGCTTGAAGCTCGCCGCTGGCAGCTACGTGGTGCAGGTGGGCAAGCGCAAGTTCGCCCGCGTCACGCTGGGCTGATTAGGCATGAAAATAGCCGCTAGCCCTTGCTGGGAGCGCGCTGGCAGCTATTGAAAGAGAAGTGCCCGAGGCGTCCTGCAGCAGTGGGGCTGCTCAGGCCACGCTGGCCTGGGCTTCCTGGGCGAAGGCGGCGCGGAAGAACGGCAGGTAGGCGCGGTCGACCTTGCAGATGTGGTGGATCAGCCAGTCCTTGAGAAACTCCAGCGCCTCGAGCGACACCTCCTCGCCATCCTCGAAGCGCATCAGCAAATCCATTGCCTTGGCCGTGAAGCGGTTGTGTTGCGCCTGGTGTGCCGGGGTTTCCGGGTAGTCGTGCTGCTGGAACAGCACCTCCTCGACGATGAAGTGGTTGTGCGTGTAGTCCACCAGCCCTTCCAGCACGGCGCCAATGGCCGCGCGCTGCGGCGCGGGGCTGGAGATCTCGTCATGCAGGGCGTTGGCCAGCCGCACCAGTTCCTTGTGCTGGTTGTCGATTTCCTCGATGCCCAGCTCCAGTTCGCTGGTCCATGGCATGAATGTCATTGCTTCCCTCCTTTCGCGGCCCGCCACATTGCCCGGGGCGGCGAAAGTGTGGCAGGAGGTTATTACCAACGGATGGCTGTAGCCTGGCGTTTTTCTGACTTGTGTCAATCAAAGTCGTTGACTCTTATCAAATTCGCGCCGGAGCGGGTTGGGGGCGGCGCGGCGGGATAATGGCGGCCACCCGGCTGCGGGTTCCGGCCCGCGCTTTTCTTTCCCCGGATTGCTTTCCAATGACCACAGCAGCACTGGACCTCATCATCATGGCCGCGGGCAAGGGCACGCGCATGAAAAGCCGCATCCCCAAAGTCTTGCAGCACTTGGCGGGCCGTCCGCTGCTGGCGCACGTGCTGGCCGCGGCCGCGCCGCTGCAACCGCGCCGGGTGGTCGTGGTGACCGGCCATGGTGCTATGGAAGTGGAAGCTGCCAGCGCAGGCTGGACAAGCCCTAGGGCCGGTTTTGACTTGCAATTCGTGCGCCAGGAGCCGCAGCTCGGCACCGGCCACGCCGTGCAGCAGGCCATGCCCCGGCTGGCGGACGACGGCACCGTGGTGGTGCTCTCGGGCGACGTGCCGCTGACGCGCCCCGAGACCCTGCTGGCGCTGGTGCAGGCCAGTGCGGGCGAGCGCCTGGCGCTGCTCACCGTGCGCCTGCCCGACCCCACGGGCTACGGCCGCATCGTGCGTGGCGCGGACGGCATGGTGCAGCGCATCGTCGAGCACAAGGACGCCAGCGAGGCCGAGCGCGCCATCGGCGAGATCTACAGCGGCATCATGGCCGTGCCCGCGCGGTGGCTTGCGCCCTGGCTGGCGCGGCTGACCAACGACAACGCCCAGGGCGAGTACTACCTGACCGACATCGTCGCCATGGCCGTGCGGGACGGCGTGCCCGTGGCCGCGCACTGCATCGCCGACGCGCTGCAGGTGGAAGGCGTGAACAGCCCGGCGCAGCTCGCCGCGCTGGAGCGCGCCCACCAGCGGCGCCAGGCCGATGCGCTGATGGAGCAGGGCGTGCGCCTGGCCGACCCGGCGCGCTTCGACCTGCGCGACGATGCGCGCAGTGGCGCGCGCGGTGAACTGTCCTGCGGGCAGGACGTGGAGATCGACGTGGGCTGCATCTTCACCGGCCGCGTGGAGATCGGCGCGGGCGCGCGCATCGGCGCCTACTGCTGCATCGGCAACGCCACCATCGCCGCGGGCGCGGTGATCCACCCGTTCACGCACATCGACGGCGAGCAGGCCGGCGCCCGCGTGGGCGAGGGCGCGCTGGTCGGCCCGTTCGCGCGCCTGCGCCCCGGCGCGCACTTGGGGCGCGAGGTGCACATCGGCAACTTCGTCGAGGTGAAGAACTCCACCCTGGCCGACGGCGCCAAGGCCAACCACCTGGCCTACCTGGGCGATGCCAGCGTGGGCGAGCGCGTGAACTACGGCGCCGGCAGCATCACCGCCAACTACGACGGCGCCAACAAGCACCGCACCGTGATCGAGGCTGACGCGCACATCGGCAGCAACTGCGTGCTGGTGGCGCCCGTCACCATCGGCGCAGGCGGCACCGTGGGCGGCGGCTCCACCATCACCAAGAACACGCCGCCGGGCGCCCTGAGCGTGGCGCGCGGCAAGCAGGTCAGCCTGGACGCAAGCAAATGGCAACGCCCGGTGAAGCAGCCCAAGAAGGCTTGAGCGACAGCCTGGGCGCGCAGCTCGACGCGCTGCGCCAGGCGCACGACGGGCTGCTGCACGCCGTCTCGCACGACCTGCGCGCGCCGCTGCGCCACATCACCTCGTTCGCGCCGCTGCTGCGCGAATCGGTGCAGGCGCTGCGCGTGGGCGCGCCGGGGGCGGACGCCGAGGCCGAGCAGTTCCTCGGCACCATGGAGCAGGCCGCGCGCCGCATGGCCGGCATGATCGACGCGCTGCTGCTGCTGTCGCGCGCGCAGCGCGCGCCGCTCAACCCCGGTCCGCTCGACCTCGCCGCGCTGGCGCGCGAAGCCAGCGCGCGCCTGCACGCCGCCGCCCCGCAGCGCACCGTGGAATGGCAACTGCCCGCCGCGCCCGTGCCGCTGCACGCCGACGCGGCGCTGCTGCGCCAGTTGCTGGACGCGCTGCTGGGCAATGCCTTCAAGTTCACCCAGGGATGCGCGTGCGCGCACATCGCCCTCACGGTGGAGCCGCAGCCCGGCGGCCTGTGCTGGCGCGTGCAGGACGATGGCGCGGGGTTCGACCCGGCGCGCGCACAGGGGCTGTTCGGCCTGTTCCAGCGCCTGCACCGCGAGAGCGAGTTCGACGGCGTGGGCGGCGGGCTGGCGCTGGCGCAGGCCATCGTGCAACGCCATGGCGGGCGGATTGGCGCTACGGCCCAGCCGGGGGGCGGCTGCGTGGTCACCGTCCATTGGCCGGTGTTTTGAAGGTTTTCGCCTCTAGCCCTTTCAGGGCTTGCGTTAGTAGCTCTCTTTTCGGGAGCTAATCGGCCACCGGCACCGCCGTCGAAAACTTGGCCCGTTTGACGCCGAAGAACGCCTTGACGTTGCGCACGTTCGCATCCTGCGTGAACAGGCGCTGCGCCAGCGCCAGGTAGCCGGGCATGTCGCGCGTGTGGGTGACGAGCACGAAGTCCGGCCCCGGCGATACGCGCCAGCACTGCTGCACGGCCGCGTCGGCCACGGCGCGGGCCTCGAAGGCGTCGAACTGCTCGGCGCCCTGGCGGTCCAGCGTCACCTCGACGATGGCCGACAGGCCGTGCCCCACCAGCGCCGCCAGCCGCTCGGGCGGCACGATGGCCACCTGGCGCTCGATCAGCCCCAGCGCGTGCAGCCGCCGCACGCGCCGCAGGCAGGTGGGGGGCGACACGTGCACGCGCGCGGCCAGGTCCTGGTTGCTCAGGCTGGCGTCGTGCTGCAGGACGTTGAGCAGTTGCAGGTCGATGGTGTCGAGTTCATCGGATTCCATTTTTTCTTCAGTAATGAAATTGAATTTTTCAAATCACAATGGTTGAAATTTAATTCCAAAAATATCCAAAAAACAATCGGTAATTTTTTCGCTCCACCCCTAGCATGGCGGCTTCTTCAAGGAGCTTTCCATGTGCGGCATCGTCGGCGCGGTCTCTGCGCGCAACATCGTTCCCATCCTCGTGCAGGGCCTGCAGCGCCTGGAATACCGCGGCTACGACTCCTGCGGCGTGGCCGTGCATGGCGCCAGCCTGGGCGGCGCGCCGGGCCTGCAGCGCGCGCGCAGCACGGCGCGCGTGGCCGAGCTGCTGGCCCAGGTGCAGGCCGAGCACCTGCAGGGCGCCACCGGCATTGCCCATACGCGCTGGGCCACGCACGGTGCGCCGGCGGTGCACAACGCGCACCCGCACTTCAGCCATGGCCCCGGTAGCGAGGGGCCGGGCCGCGTGGCCCTGGTGCACAACGGCATCATCGAGAACCACGAGGAACTGCGCGCCGAACTGCAGGCGCGTGGCTACGTCTTCGCCAGCCAGACCGACACCGAAGTCATCGCCCACCTGGTGGACAGCCTCTATGGCGGCGATCTGTTCGAGGCCGTGCAGGCCGCCACGGCGCGGCTGCGCGGCGCCTACGCCATCGCCGTCATGCACCGCGACGAGCCGCACCGCGTGGTCGGCGCGCGTGCCGGCTCGCCCCTGGTGCTGGGCGTGGGCGAGGGCGAGAATTTCCTCGCCAGCGACGCCATGGCCCTGGCCGGGGTGACGGACCAGATCGTCTACCTGGAAGAAGGCGACCTGGTGGACCTGCAGCCTGGCCGCTACTGGGTGGCCGGGCGCGACGGTCGCCCGCTGGACGCTGCGCAGCGTCCCGTGCGCACTGTGCACGCGCACAGCGGCGCGGCCGAGCTGGGGCCGTACCGGCACTACATGCAAAAGGAAATCTTCGAGCAGCCGCGCGCCATCGCCGACACGCTCGAAGGCGTGCACGGCATCGTGCCCGAGCTGTTCGGCGATGGCGCGTACCGCGTGTTCAAGGACATCGACGCCGTGCTCATCCTGGCCTGCGGCACCAGCTACTACAGCGGCTGCGTGGCCAAGTACTGGCTGGAGAGCATCGCGCGCATTCCCACCCAGGTGGAAATCGCCAGCGAATACCGCTACCGCGACACCGTGCCCAACCCGCGCCAGTTGGTGGTCACCATCAGCCAGTCGGGCGAGACGGCCGACACCCTGGCCGCGCTACGCCATGCGCAAAGCCTGGGCCACCGCCACACGCTGACGGTGTGCAACGTGGCCACCAGCGCCATGGTGCGCGAATGCCAGTTGGCCTACGTGACGCGCGCCGGGGTGGAGATCGGCGTGGCCTCCACCAAGGCCTTCACCACGCAACTGGCCGGGCTGTTCCTGCTCACGCTGGCGCTGGCCCAGGTGCATGGCCGCCTGACCGAAGAACAGGAGGCCGCGCACCTCAAGGCCATGCGCCACCTGCCGGTGGCGCTGCAGGCCGTGCTGGCGTTGGAGCCGCAGGTGATCCGCTGGGCCGAGGACTTCGCGCGCATGGAGAACGCGCTGTTCCTGGGCCGGGGCGTGCACTACCCGGTGGCGCTGGAGGGCGCGCTCAAGCTCAAGGAGATCAGCTACATCCACGCCGAGGCCTACCCTGCGGGCGAGCTCAAGCACGGCCCACTGGCGCTGGTGACCAGCAGCATGCCCGTGGTGACGGTGGCGCCCAACGACGCGCTGCTGGAAAAGCTCAAGAGCAACATGCAGGAAGTGCGCGCGCGCGGCGGCGTGCTCTACGTGCTGGCCGACGCCGACACGCGCATCGAGAGCGGCGAGGGGCTGCACGTCATCCGCATGCCCGAGCACTATGGGCCGCTCAGCCCGCTGCTACACGTGGTGCCGCTGCAACTGCTGGCCTACCACACGGCCTGCGCGCGCGGGACGGACGTGGACAAACCGCGCAACCTGGCCAAGAGCGTGACGGTCGAATGACCGGTGCGCTCTTGGGGAGGCGCTATTCTGGGTAATTAAAGTCGTAAACACGCAAATAAAGTCGTAAACAAGCCTCCAGCATTCATGCGGGTTTGCGGGGTGGTCATTTGTAACGGCAAAGTCGTAGACTCGAATTCCACAGGTAGAGAAGACCTGGATATGCGGAGCTAACCACAGACCCACTTGGATTTGTTGCTATACAAAAAGGAGCGCTAGCTTTGAGCGCTCTTTTTTGCGAGAGCTTCTTGAGGTTCGAGCAGGCCCCACATGCCGCAATGACTGCAAGAGGCTGGCTGCCGCCGCTGAGATTTGATAAGCCTGTGACTGCCGCCGCCGATACCAGACGTTGATCTGCTACTTGGTCAGACATCCGCTGCTCACCTCAAACCGGAAGCTGGCTGCATCGCAGTGCACCAAACAACCTGAACGACAGCTCTTCTAAGCTGCGAACTGGTGCTGCCGACCCTGAAGAGACATACTTCAACAGGATCTCGCTGCCGCAAAGCTGCCGACCGAGCGCGAACACACCGCTCAGGAGCTGATTGCGCGGAGGCGGCCAAGACTTCGCTGTGCTACTCCGGCCGCTGCTGCCAGCATGCCCCAAGCTCCCAGCGCCAAACCGCAGCTGCGGCGGCACCGCATGCCAGCCCATCGTATTTCGATCCCGAGGCGTTTGAGGCTTTTATAACAAAACAATCGGCGGCGCACGGCATACTTTGGATCGACATAGTGTTTCCTCCATTCATGGCTAAGTTCTTTCCAACACTCGATCACACGGAATTCCGCAGCGAAGGCGAATCCACCCTCTTTCAGGAGTTGGCAGCACTCGACGACAGGTTCATCGTCATCCACTCGCTACCCTGGCTGCGAGGCAGAACCAAGCGGGTGTACTCGAAGGAGCTGCAGGAGTATCTGCAGGTCTCTTTGGCGAGGAAGCATCTGTCCGGTGAGGTGGACTTCGTGATCCTGCATGCGGAGCTGGGCATGCTTTGCATCGAGACGAAATCGGGGCGATACACGCCTTCGGGCGTTCGATTCATTCACGAACGTGACGGATACGAAGTCGATCCCCTGACTCAGGCTAAGGACAACACCTTCGTTCTCGTCGAGATGTTGCAGTCATGGCGGATGAAGTGCCCGGTTGGCTACGCGGTGCACTTTCCGGATGTCGATCTTGATAGCTCTCAGATCGCCAGCGCGTATATACCGCTTGACCGGCCGCTCCCCGACGGCATCCTGATCCTGCAGAAACATCGTCGGGACATGCCCTCGCGCATCAGGCAACTGATGGAGCACTGGAAGGCCGCGTTGAACTATGGCAACCAGACCGAATTTAGCCGTGAGATTGATCGATTCCTCAACGCCGTCTGGCCTCGGGAGGCTCGGGACGGGCATCTCGGACGCAAGATCGTCGCGGACGGCGAGCTGTGGCTTCGACTCGACGAAAAACAGGCGAATCAAGTGGCCTTGTGCCTCGACACCGATCGGCGGCTGATTGCGGGATTCTCAGGCAGCGGCAAGACACTCATTGCACGCTCCCTTGCTGAACAATTCGCGAACAAGGGCATCAAGGTACTCTTCCTTCTGAAGAATCGCCTGATCATGCAGAAGGTGGCCGCCCAATTGAGCCATCTCGGCCAGGCAGTCACGGTTCAGACTTTTCATTCCTACTGCGAATCCCTGGGCACGCGGAACAGGGATGACAGCTTCAGCGAGCCCAACTATGACGAACATCACCTGGCCCTGCATGGGAAGGTGGATCGCCAGTATGCGGTGCTGATCATCGATGAGGCCCAGGCACTCAACGAGGCCGATCACTTAGCGCTACGCGACCATTTCGCTAACGCGCGCAAGTTCGTCTTTGCCGATGAGCTTCAGGTGCTTCCCGGTATCGAAAAGGGAAGTTCCTACCGATTCCTGGAGGACACCTACGACGAGCGATTCTTCTATCTGGCGACGGTCTACCGGAATCCCGGAGGCATCACTCAGACGATGATGGAGATGCGGCCGCCACGACATGAGGTGAACTGCCCTCGCCCGATCTCCAGCGAAGACTTGTCCAGAACCATCAGCAAGGATGTCTCCAAGAGTATCCGGGCCTTGACGGCGGATCTTTCTAAGGCTGGCGTCCTGACACAGGACATGATCGTGCTCAGTCAGTTCTCCTGGTTGCTCGAGGGGATCGATGTCTCTCGATCCACGATCTCAGCATATCGAGGCATGGAGAAGCCCGTTGTCATCGTCGTAGCGGGCTTCGACATGGACGACACGACATTGGCTTGCGCACTCGGACGAGCCACCACGCGCGCTTACATCATCGTACCCGTCGACTTGCTCGTGGGTCTGATCGGTGTGAAGTCGGATTTCCTGCGCCAGGGCTTAGAGAAGAGCGATCGCGCAAAGGTGCTTGCTCAGGATGCCTGTGATCCGAACCCGCGATTCATCGCCAACAAGGTGCCGAAATTCGCAGGCGCAACCGGAAGGCACGAAATCTTTGGCGAGGGATTTTTCTACGCAAGTCGATGGAGGCGATGGGTCTATGAAGGTGGCACTCGGTGGACCAACCGCGGAGTTCAGTTCTGGGGCTGGTGGCTCTCGCTTTCGACAGACCTTTCCATCTCTGGGATCGATCCGGTGCGCAACGAGCTGACCGACTGCTACCTTCGCCCTTGTGCCAAATGCGACACTACGACACCGCATGACGTGCGTGGCACATGTCTGACTTGCCCAGCCTCTCCATTGGATGAGGCCAGGATCTCCGCGATTGTCCTGCAGGCGGCTGAATTAGGAGTCATGCGATCAAGTATGCGAGGGCAATCGCTGATCAAAGTGGCGGCATTGATCGGCGATTTCCAATTCCCGCGCTCGAATGGCATTGTGCATGGGATGACCGAAGTGCCTGTACTGGATCTTGCCACTACGGTCGTCGAGTTTCGAATGCGCTGCGGGACGACAGTTGCCACCAAATCCCAGATGGAGCAATGGCTGCGAGAGGTGTTAGTGGCCAGCGATTTGGATGACTCCTTCGAGAGCCTCACGGGCCGCACAATCAGCAGCTTGTGTGGGCAGAAGCTGCTTCTGAAGATCGATACTGGTCGATACCGACTAACGGATCTGCGATAAAAGAGCCAATAAGCGGCCGATGGTGAGTGGCCGTTTCTGGCCGAGATGTTGAGTTCCTGGCTATGCCAGGAAGCTGACACATAGGGCTGTGGCAGCCGAGTATCACTAGTCGCTCAGGCGAGTCGAAGTCAGCGCATCCTGTGTACCCCTCAACTCGATGGGAGACCATCATGGGATCGACAGGTAATACTGCTCATCGCGAGCCGTGGAACAAGGGCAAGATCGTCGGGCAGAAGGCTCCGTTCAAGCTCAAGGACATCTGGGCACTGCGCGTAAGGCTTCAGATGGAAGGCAGGGTGCGCGAGCTTGCTCTCTTCAACTTGGGCATCGATAGCAAGCTGCGAGGATGCGACCTCGTCGCCCTCAAGGTTCGGGATGTATGCCACGGTGATCAGGTGGCATCGCGCGCGGTTGTCATGCAGCACAAGACTCAGCGTCCAGTGCAGTTCGAGATCACGCAGGCTGCCCGTGACGCCTTGCAAGCCTGGATCAAGCTAGCAGGGCTGAAATCAGAGGACTTCCTGTTTCCAAGCAGGCTGCACGAATCGCCACATCTGGGAACACGGCAGTACGCCCGAATCCTCGGTCACTGGGTTGATGAGCTAGGCCTGGACCGCATGGAATACGGGACGCACTCGATGCGCAGGACAAAGGCGACACTGATCTACCGCCGCACAAAGAATCTGCGCGCTGTCCAGTTGCTGCTCGGCCACTCGAAGTTGGAGTCAACAGTGAGGTACCTGGGTATCGAAGTCGACGATGCCCTTGAGATCTCCGAACAGACGGAGATTTGAAGTTGTCGCAGGCGGCCACCCTGGAAGCTGCGGCAGGGTGGCCGTCCTCAACGGCCGCAATGTGGCGCTGGGCCAAACTGATACTTTCGGCCATGAGGCGCTGCTGGTGGGATCAAGAAGCAGACATTCAATGCTGGACTTAAGCGGCGCCGGTACGGCGTCCGCTTGAAGGTATTGTTATAGATTTTCTACCATATTGCGCAGAGAGCTTAGTGCATTACCTTCAAATGAATATTGAGTTTGCTCTATAGAGATAGGATTGCCCTTAATTAGATTATGCTCTTTAATAAAATTTGGCTTTATCATTTTAATATATTCATAGGCATCCTCGTAATGCTGATTTAAGCCACTTTCCAAGGATTCTTTGGAGTGACCAAACACGTATTCCACAGAATTTACAAACTGCCAATTATTATTAATAGATACGTGATTATAGATTTCTTCTTTGTTCCACTCGTCAAAGAAAACTAATACATCAGTCGGGGAGATTGGCATCATAAAAATCTTTGCATCAATTGCTGCCGTATATTTTCCGCTTGTAATTAATTTATTTCCGCGTTCTAAAATGACAACGGGATTATCGCCAATAACGAACTTTTTGCTTTTTGTTCGAACAATCGTCTTTTTTTCTTTAATAGCATTGTTTTATATAGCTCACTATTGGATTTTATTTGCTCTAAGAAAAAGTCTTTTGTGCCGCCATCAAAAACTTCGAAATCCTTCGATATCTGCTCGTTAAATGCAGTTTTGAAGGCATTTAAGTTTTTATAAATGCGGGGAACGCGGCATATCTGAGAGGCCACAAACAAGGCCAGCTCTTCGGATAGGGTTCTGTCGAATTCAGAAATATCATCTATTTGCAATAAACTTTTTATTATTTTTGATGCTGCGCTATCGATTTTTCCGAAAAAATCCACTTCCAGTGAGTTATTTGTGTTTTCAAAATCATAGAAGTGATTTATGCAGGCTACATTTTTTATATTTGTTTTCTCTGCGGGACGGCCCGTTCTCTTGTTTATGAAGAATATTTGTTGATTCTTTTTTCCTAGGCCGAAAGCTCTAATAATTCCTCTAGGTAAATAGTGTTGATTCTTATGCTGAATATCAGCCATGGCATTAAACCCTAATTGAAATTTATAACGTGATATAGACTTGCACCAAGCCGCAGGCAATATCTCCCGTGTGCGATATAAATTGGCACGAAAGAAATACGGAGAGGGGCTTTTGCCTAGGGAAGGTCTGCGCAATGCGCTTTGAGGTGTGCTGATGTCGAATCGCCAAGCAGATTCGCAGCCCTGTCTCGTCCGCAAGCCGTCGCGGCGCCGTTCTCGACCCATTTCCCGGCCAGCAGGCTGTTTGCAGGCGCACTCATGCCGGCGCTCCCATCAACGTTCGCCTCACCATCCACAGGTTGGACAGCGCGAACAGCGTGTGCAGCTGCGCGGTGTTCTTGGCCAGCCCGCGGTAGCGCGCCTTCACGTGTCCGAACTGGAGCTTGAGCACGCGGAACGGGTGCTCCACCTTGGCCCGGATGCTGGCCTTGAGGCGTTCGAGTTGGTCGGTCAGGTCCTCGACCAGCTTGGTCTTGTCCAGTTCTCGGCGTTTGCCTGGGCGCATGGCGATGTTCCAGCGCACGCCGGCCTTGGCATCAGGGCGCTTGCCTGCCCCCTGGTAGCCAGCGTCGCCCCAAGCCTCGGTTTCTTCTCCATGCAGAAGCGTGTTGGCCTCGACCACGTCGTTGACGCTGCCGGCCGTGCCGCGCACCGTGTGCACCAGACCCGAGTCGGCATCCACACCGATGTGGGCCTTCATGCCGAAGTACCACTGGTTGCCCTTTTTGCTCTGCTTCATCTGCGGGTCGCGTTCGCCCGCGGCGTTCTTGGTCGAGCTCGGCGCGGCGATCAAGGTGGCGTCCACCACCGTGCCGGCGCGCAGCATTAAGCCCTTTGCGCCCAGCAGCTCGTTGACCAGCGCCAGGATCTGCGGGGCCAGCTTGTGTTCTTCCAACAGCCGGCGAAAGCGAAGGATCGTGGTCTCGTCAGGCACCGGCGTGTCCCAGTTCAAGCCTGCGAACTCGCGGAACAGCGGCACGTCGTGCAGCGACTCCTCCATCGCTGGGTCGCTCAACGTGAACCATTGCTGCATGAAGTGGATGCGCAGCATCGTCTCCACCGCAAATGGCGGGCGACCGCGCTTGCCTTCAGGGGCGTACGGCGTGATCAGACCGACCAGCGCGCCCACGGCACCACGCGCTCCATCTCCGCCAGGAACTCGCGCTTGCGCGTGCGCTTGGTCGTCAGGTTCAGGCCAAGGTCGGCTTGCTTCATGGATTCGATTTTCTTCGCTCACCAGCGCCGGTCGGCACATCGAGGCGCGATTTACGCAGACCTTCCCTAGCTTGACAGTGCATTTTCTGTATGAAAATACAGTACTAAATTCAGTCATGAAACCCGCCTCCCATCCTGTGGCGCCCGCCACTCAGTTGCTCGATCAGGTCCGCGAGCGAATTTGTTACCAACACTATAGCCTGCGCACCGAGCAGGCCTATGTGCTATGGGTGCGCATGTTTGTGAAATGGCATGGTTTGCGGCATCCGCGCGACTTGGGGCAGCAGGAGGTCGAGGGTTTCTGGGAACGTTGGCCAACGAGCGGCGGGCGGCCTTGCGCTTACAGCCAGGCTGAATGGCGGCTTTGGAGCTTCTAGCTGGATGGCGGCTCTGGGTCGCAAGCTCCTGTTCGCACGACCTGACAGCAGACATCCAGTGACCTATCTGCCTGCACTTGATGGTCGCTGTCCGCTGCACACCTGAAACCTGTCATTGGGCTGTCCCTCGCGTCAATGCTCGGATGGCCGGTATGGGACGGTGACCGTTAGGCCGCGTTGCGGCTACGAGCAGCGGCAATCGCTGCAAAGTCGACCTTAGGCTGACTGCAGCCACTCACGATGGCGGATTGAACGACATCAGCTGCTGCGAACTGTCATTCGACGATTCTTTGGGCGGGTGACCGCTGTGCCTCGGTGACCTTGCCTCGAGAACTGACCACATACTGTTTGACACTTTATATTTTTATTGCACACACGAGGATCTTGAAATTCGTGTCTTTTGACACCTTTTTGAAATGCTGTTTCACCCTTGGCAGTCATTGACACTTTTTATTTAGATGGTCAGCGCAGTGATCGTAAAAATAAACCCTGTAACGTGAAAATTAACTCTGTAAATTTCACAGGGTTTGGTGCTCAGGGGCGATCGCTTCCACTCTTTCGCTATGAACGCGAAACGTTTGACGCACTTCCACATGTGTTCAATCGGTGTTTTCGGATCGCTGCCAGTTTTCTGACCTCCGACGAGCAGTCACTGCGCCTGTTCGATCGGGCGTTGCTCCATGCCTGCCATACCGTCACTGCCATGGAGTCGCTTCTGGCAACGGTTCATCAATGGGCTCTGATTTTGCCCCCGTAGTTCCGGACACCGTCCAGTCGCTAAGTTAGCCCTGATGGGCGGGGTGATTCTGCCGTCGTCGGAACTCCCTGGGCGACATCATCTTCAAACTCGAATGTGGGTGGATTTC
>Ga0222428_100176_pt1 | contig 60323 bp, 49 predicted proteins | sample 2B5Ametagenome_FD_182471 | JGI IMG/M metagenome (GOLD analysis project Ga0222428, IMG submission 182471) | Enriched microbial communities from leaf-cutter ant dump, University of Wisconsin, Madison, United States - 2B5A (version 2) | ecosystem: Environmental > Terrestrial > Nest > Insects nest >...
CCTCTACGGCCTGGCCAGCGTGGTGCCGGCCTCGCTGGGCAACCCGGCCGCCATGGGCGCCGTGATGCTGGCCTGGATCGTGGTGCCGCTCGCCCTCGCCAACTGGAGATTCAAGCCATGACCTGTTTCTGTTTCACCCGCCGCCACACCCGCCGCGATGTGCTCGGCACGCTCGGCCTGGCCGCCTTCACCACGCTGCTCGCCGCCTGCGGCGAGAAAGCGGGCGAGGCACCACCGCTAGCCCCCGTGGAAATCAACCGCGCTACCAGTTGCGAGCTCGACGGCATGCTGTTGGCCGACTACCCCGGCCCGAAGGCACAGATCCACTACGCTGGCCAGGACAAGCCGGCCTTCTTCTGCGACACGGTAGAGCTGTTCAACACCCTGCTGGCCGGCGAGCAGGTGCGCGCCGTGCGCGCTGTCTACGTGCAGGACATGGGCCAGGCCGACTGGAACGAACCCAAGGGCCACTGGATCGACGCCAAAACGGCCGTGTACGTGCTCGGCAGCAAGCGCCATGGCTCCATGGGTCCGACCATCGCCAGCTTCGCCCAGCAGGCCGACGCCACGAAATTCGCGGGCGAGTATGGCGGCAAGGTGCTGCGCTTCGCCGACATCCAGCGCGACATGGTGGACCTGAGCGGCGGTGCGCTGCACGACACGCGCATGTAACCATGGCTGCGCCCGCCCCGTCCTCCAAGCCCACCACGCTGCGCCGCCGCGCCTGGATGGCCCTCGCCCTGGCGGGCGCGGCCACCGGGGTTGCAGGCGCCGTGGGCGCTTGGGCTGCCAGGCAAGGCGCCACACCCAAGAACAATGCGCTATTGCCCGGCGACGACGTCTGCCTCGTCGCTCCGCCCACGCCCTACGACCCGGACAGCGGCCGTCCCCCCACCGCAGCGCGCACCGTTCCCGCCGAGGCGCGCTGCCCGGTCTGCGGCATGTTCCCTGCGCGCGCCCCCGAATGGGCGGCGCAGGTGATCTTCGCCCAGGGGGAGGCGCATTTCTTCGACTCGCCGCTGTCGCTGTTCATGTACCTGCACGACGTGGCACGCTACAGCCCCGGCCGCAGCGTGCAGGACATCGCTGCGGCGTACGTCCACGACAGCGCCCGCCGCGATGATGCCGCGTGGATCGACGCGCGCAGCGCCTTCTATGTGCACGGCTCCAATGCCAAGGGCCCGATGCGCGCGGGCAACCTACCCGCGTTTGCCACACAGGAAGCGGCGCAGGCCTTCGCTCAGCGGCGCGGTGGTCAGGTGCGGACATTCACCCAGGTGGACGCGGCCCTGATCGCCACCCTGGCCGGGCAGGGCGGGCATCCGCACGGGCACTGAGTTCGCTACCAAAAAAATAGCTGCTAGCGCTTACCCAGTAAGCGTTAGCAGCTATTTTTGATGGGATTTCCGTCTACTCGACCGATTCGGCCACTGGCGTGGGCGCCTTGAACAAGGCTGCCACCTTGCGCTTGGGCTTGATGTTGGCCGAGATGCCGCTGCGCGCTGCAGTAGCTGCCTTCGGGGCAGCCTCCCAGCTGGCGGGGGTGGCAACGGTAGCTGCGCTGGGCTCGTAGGGCTTGTCGAAGAACGGGTCACGCGCCACGGCGGGTGCGCGGTAGCCGCTGCGCGGGCTGCGTGGTGCCGGGGCGCTGTCTTCCTCGCCAGCCTCGCGCCAGGCGCGGCGGCCGTCATTGTGGCGGCTGCCACGGGAGCGGCGGTCGTCGTCCAGCTCAATGGCTTCGATCTCGATCTTTTTCTTGGTGAGCTTCTCGATGTCGGCCACCAGGCGCGTGTCGCTGTTCGACACAAGCGTGACGGCGAGGCCTGTGGCGCCCGCGCGGCCGGTGCGGCCAATGCGGTGCACGTAGTCTTCGGCGTTGAACGGCACGTCGAAGTTGAACACGGCGGGCACGTCCTTGATGTCCAGACCACGTGCGGCCACGTCGGTGCACACCAGCAGATCGACCTCGCCCTGCTTGAAAGCGTCAAGTGCCTTGAGGCGCTCGTCCTGGCTCTTGTCACCGTGCAGCGCTGCCGTTTTGAGGCCTTCGCGCTCCAGGCTGCGCGCCAGGCGGGCGCAGCCGAGCTTGCTGTTGACGAAGATAAAAGCCTGCTTGAGGCCGCGGGTCTTGAGGACTTGGTGAATAGCGCGGCGCTTGTCGTCGTCGTTCGCGCTGTAGAAACGCTGCTCCACCGTGGAGGCGGTCTCGTTGGGCCGCGCGACCTCGATGGTGATGGGGTCTTGCAGGTAGCTGCCAGCCAGACGCTTGATCTCGGGCGAGAAGGTGGCGGAGAACAGCAGCGTGGTGCGCTGCTTGGGCAGGTAGCTCAGGATGCGCTGCAGGTCGGGCAGGAAGCCGATGTCGAGCATGCGGTCCGCCTCGTCGAGCACCACGTACTCGACTTGGTTGAGCACGGCGTTCTTGGCCTCTATATGGTCCAACAGTCGGCCAGGCGTAGCCACGAGCACTTCGACGCCTTTTTTCAGCTCCAGCGTCTGCGGCTTCATGTCCATGCCACCAAACACGACGGTGCTGCGCAGTTTGGTGTGCTTGGCGTACAGCGCGATCTGCTGCGCCACCTGGTCGGCCAGCTCGCGCGTGGGCAGCAACACCAGCGCGCGCACCGGGTGGCGCGCGGGCGAGGCGGAGCTGTTCTCGTGTTTGAGCAGGCGCTGCAGCAACGGCAGCGAGAACGCCGCCGTCTTGCCCGTGCCGGTCTGCGCCGCGCCCATCACGTCCTTGCCGGTGAGCACCACCGGAATGGCCTGCGCCTGGATGGGCGTCATGTTCTCGTAGCCCATTTCGGCCACGGCACGCGCCAGCGGCTCGGCCAGCGATAGATTGGAAAAAGAACTGGTCATGAACCTGCTATTGTCGCACCAGGCGTGGAAACCCTGGTTTTTTTCGCTTCAAGGGGGCTTAGAGACTGTTGGCCGAAAAGGTGTCGCACGCCTGCACGCTGCCCTGTTTCAAGCCCATGGAAAACCAGCGCACGCGCTGCGCGCTGGTGCCGTGGGTAAATGCGTCGGGCCGCACGGTGCCGGTCTGCTGGCGCTGCAGCGTATCGTCGCCAATCTGCTGCGCGGCGTTGATGGCCGATTCGATGTCGCTCTGGTCGAGCCAGTTCTTGGCTTGCTGCGAGTGCCGGGCCCAGATGCCTGCATAGCAGTCCGCCTGGAGCTCCAGCCGCACCGAAAGCGCGTTCTGCTCGCGCTGGCTGACACGGCCACGCATCGCGTCCACCTTGCCCGTGGCCCCCAGCAGCGTCTGCACGTGGTGGCCCACCTCATGCGCGATCACGTAGGCACGCGCGAATTCGCCCGGCGCACCAAGCTGGCGGCTCATGGTGTCGAAGAAATCCATGTCCAGATAGACCTTGCGGTCGCCAGGGCAGTAAAACGGCCCCATCGCGCTTTGCCCCATGCCGCAGGCTGTGGGCGTAGTGCCACGGAACAGCACCAGCTTCGGCAGCTGGTACTGCGCCCCGCCCTGGCGGAAGATCTGCGTCCACACATCCTCGGTCGAGGCCAGCACGGTAGAGACGAACGCGGCCTGCCGATCGTCCTGCGGCGGGTGCTGGGCAGGGCCCTGCTGCACCTGCGGCGCGCCGCCGCCCGAAAGCAAGCCAATGGTGGTCAGTGGGTTGATGCCGAACACGCCCCAGGCGATCAGCGCAATAACCACTGTGCCGATGCCAATGGAGCGTCCCCCCATGCCACCGCCCCCGCTGCGGCGGTCTTCCACGTTGTCCGATTCACGGTTGCCTTCCCATCGCATCGCCGCTGCTCCCAGCCCCCGCTGCGGGGGTAAAGGGGTGATTATTGCGCTCGCGCTACCATGGCGCCATGCCCCCCATCCTGCTCACGGGCTTCGACCCGTTCGACAACGCCACGGTCAACCCCAGCTGGTGCGTGGCCCGCGCCCTGGCAGGGCAGCGCATCGCGGGCCACCAGGTGGTAGCGGCACAGTTGCCCACGGCATTCGGCCAGGCACTGACGCACCTGCACGCACTGCTGCAGGCACACCGTCCAGCCCTCGTGTTGTGCCTAGGGCTGGCAGCCGGGCGTACGGCGCTGTCCATCGAGCGCATCGGCATCAACGTCATCGACGCGCGCATTCCCGACAACCAAGGCGCGCAACCCGTCGACATGCCCGTGGTGCCCCATGGCCCGGCTGCCTACTTCGCCACACTGCCGATCAAGGCCATGCTGCGCGCCGTGCGCCAGAGCGGCATCGCGGCCGAGGTGTCGCAGAGCGCGGGCACCTTCGTGTGCAACCAGGTGCTGTACGGGTTGCTGCACCTGCTGCACCAGGGCGCGGGCGCACCCGGCGCGCGCGGCGGCTTCATCCACGTACCGCAGTTGCCCGAACAGGGCCTCCCCGGAATGCCGCTGCGCGACATGGTGCGCGGCGTTTACACCGCGCTGTGGGCCGCCGCCCTGGCGCGCCACGACATCCCCCTGCACGCCGGAACCGAACACTGATATGCACCAAGCCCTCCTGAGCCCCGAAGCCACCGCCGCGCAACTGCCCTGGCTGCCGCTGGCCGATGAAATTGCCGCCGTGCTGCGCGACGCCAGCGTGCAGGTGCCCGCGCGCACCGTGCTGCCGCTGGCAGGTGGCGGCACCCTGTTCACCATGCCTGCCTGTGACACGCAGGTGGCCATCACCAAACTCATCACGTTCACCCCCGCCAACACGGGCACGGGCCGCGCCACCATCCAGGGCGACGTGGTGGTGTTCGACGTGGCCACGGGCACGCGCCGGCTGATCCTGGACGGCCCCACCATCACCGCCCGGCGCACCGCGGCCGTGTCGCTGTACGCGGCGCAGCGGCTGGCGCGCGTGCCACAGGGGCCGCTATTGATCGTGGGCGCGGGCGCGCAGGGCCTGGCGCACCTGCACGCCTTCGTGGCCGGCCTGGGCGTGACCGAGGTGCTGGTGGCTTCGCGCAGCCAGGCCAGCGCCCAGGCGCTGGCGCTGCAGGCGCATGCCTTGGGCGTGCAGGCCCACGTGGTGGAAGACGCCGACCGCGCGGCGGCGCTGTGCCCGCTGATCGTCACCTGCACCCCCGCCAGTGGCGTGGTGCTGCGCTCGGCGCCCCACCCCGATACCTTCCTCGCCGCCGTGGGTGCTTTCACGCCACAGATGGTGGAGCTGGATGCGGCGCTGTGCCGCGCCTTCGCGGCAAACGGTCAGATCCTGGTCGACACGGCCGATGCAGCGCACGAGGCGGGCGATCTGCTGCAGGCGGGGCTCGACGTAACCGCCCTGCCCACACTGGCCAGCCTGGAGCGCGCGCACTGGCGGCCCGGCCCGGGGCCGGTGCTGTTCAAAAGCTGCGGCTGGGGCGGCTGGGATCTGGCGGCTGCGCGGCTGGCGCTGCGCGGCGCATAAGCGTGCGGTTCAGGCTTTCGGCAAGGTGACGCCGACCTGGCCCTGGTACTTGCCGCCCCGGTCCTTGTACGAAACCTCGCACACGTCGTCCTTGTCGCTCTCAAAAAACAGCACCTGGGCGCAGCCCTCGCCGGCGTAGATACGCGCAGGCAGCGGCGTGGTGTTGGAGAACTCCAGCGTCACGTAGCCTTCCCACTCCGGCTCGAAGGGCGTGACGTTGACGATGATGCCGCAGCGCGCGTAAGTGCTTTTGCCCAGGCACACCGTGAGCACGTTGCGCGGAATGCGGAAGTACTCCACCGTGCGCGCCAGCGCAAAGCTGTTGGGGGGGATGATGCAGCTGTCGCCCTGGAAATCGACGAAGCTCTTCTCATCGAAGTTCTTGGGGTCCACCACGGTGCTGTGGATGTTGGTGAACACCTTGAATTCAGGCGCGCAGCGGATGTCGTAGCCGTAGCTGCTGGTGCCGTAGCTGATGATGCGCCGGCCATCCACCTCGCGCACCTGGCCAGGCTCGAAGGGCTCGATCATGCCGTGCTGCTCGGCCATGCGGCGTATCCATTTATCGCTCTTGATACTCATGCAGTTACTCCGTTTTTCATAGCTGCTAGCGCTTGATGGTCAAGCGCTAGGGGCGTATTTTGCCTGTGAAATGACGGTTTGCTCCACCACCCGGTCGTCACCCAGCACGATTAGCGCAAACAGCAGCTCATCCAGGCTCCGCGCCTGCGCGGTGCGCCGCGCCAGCAGCGGCGTGGCACGGGGGTCGAGCACGATGAAGTCGCCCTCGCAGCCCGGCTGCAGGTTGCCTACCACGCCGTCCAGCCCCAGGGCCTGCGCGGCGCCGCCGGTGTGCTGCCACCACAGCTGCGTGGGGGTGAGCGACAGGCCACGCTTGGCCTGCCCGCTTTCCACGCCGGTGCGCCCCACGTAGTACGCCGCCTGCATGGTGCGAAACGGCGAAAAGCTCGTGCCGCCGCCCACGTCGCTGGCCAAGCCATGGGCAAAGCCGGCCTCGTGCGCACCCGCGTGGTCGAAAAAGCCGCTGCCCAGGAACAGGTTGCTGGTCGGGCACACGGCCGCTGCCGTACGGCGCGCGCGCAGCAAGGCGCGGTCTTCGGCGTCCAGGTGGATGCAGTGCGCGTAGACGGCACGTTCGCGCATCAGGCCGAAGCCGTCGTACACCGCCAGGTAACTGCGCGCGGTTGGGAAGAGCGCGCGGGCCCAGTCGATCTCGTCACGGTTCTCCGCCACGTGCGACTGGATCCAGGTGTCCGGGTAGCGCGCCGCCAGTTCACCCGCCCCGCACAGCTGCGCGGGGGTGCTGGTGGGTGCAAAGCGTGGCGTGATGGCGTAGCCCAGGCGGTCCACGCCGTGCCAGCGCTGGATCAGCGCCTCGGAGTCGATCAGCCCCTGAACCGTGTCGTCGCGCACGCCATCGGGCGAGTGGCGGTCCTGCAGCACCTTGCCGGTGATGAGGCGCATGCCGCGTGCCTGGGCCTGGGTGAACAGCGCATCCACCGACGCCGGGTGCGAAGTGGCAAACGCCAGCGCCGTCGTCACGCCGTTGCGCAGCAGCTCTTCCACGAAGAACTGCGCCACCTGGACACCATGGCCGGGGTCGGCAAAGCGCGCTTCGGCCGGAAAGGTGTAGTTCTCCAGCCAGGGCAACAGGCCCGGCGCGGGTGAGCCGATCACGTCGGTCTGCGGGTAATGGATGTGCATATCCACAAAGCCAGGCGCAATGATGCGCCCCGGCCAGTGCGTGACCGTGTGCCCTTCATAGCGGGCCCACAGCGCCTGCCAGCTGCCCGCCGCCTGCACACGCGCGCGGCCCTGGGCGTCAGGGGCGATGGCCAGCAGGCCATCTTCGTCATACACGGCTTGGCCGTCCTGGGTGAAGCGCAACAGCGCACTGCGGTAAATCTGCATGGCCGGTACGATACCCGCGTTTAAAACCACCCAAAGGGAGACAACCCATGCCCATGTTCGTCGATACCTCGCCCCCCGGCCAATGCATTTTCTGCCGCCTGGTGGCAGGCGAGATTCCTGCAGCCCGGGTGTACGAAGATGCGTTGACCGTCGCCTTCATGGACCTGGGCCAGGTCACCCCGGGGCATGTGCTGGTGGCCACCAAGCGCCATGCGGTCACGCTGTTCGACCTCACGCCCGAAGAGGCTGCCGCCGTCATGCAGACGGCGCAGCGCGTGGCCCAGGCCATCCGCACGGTGTTTGACCCGCCGGGCCTGACGCTGCTGCAAGCCAACGGCCCGCTGGGCGGGCAGACCGTGTTCCACTTCCACATGCACGTGGTGCCGCGCCACGAGGACGACGGCATCACCTTCACCTGGCCGCGCCAGGAGCCCGGCCCTGCCGTGCTGCAGGGCTACGCCGAGCGGCTGCGCGCGGCGCTGTGACGCCGGGGCCGGTTTTCAATGAAAACCGGCCAAAACCCTGACCCAGAAAGCGCTAGCAGCTATCAAAACGAAAGCAGATACCGCTTATTCCAACGGCCCGACCCAGGCTGTAAACGTACCGTCCGTGGCCACCGCGGCATGGCGCCCTGCGCGCTTGACCACGCGGTAGCACTTCTCATCGGCACGCTGCTTGTTCCAGCGCGTGCAGTAGCCGTTGTCACCATCGCTGCGCCAAACGCCTACATCGTTGTAGTCGTTGGAAATCACGGCCTTGCCGCCCGGCTGCAGATCGACGTGGTACACCTTGCCCGCAGGCGTCTGCGAGCGAAACGGCTTGGCCACAAACGCCTGGAACTCCTGCGCCGTCAACGCCACGTCAGCAGCGGGCGGCGCGTCCTGCGCCATCGCAGCACCCGCTGACAAGGCCAGTGCCAGCCCGGCAGCCTGGGCCCAGGCCTTGCCAGCGCTCCGGGAGAGGGGGAATGTATGCATATCGCGGTCCTTTCCAAAATGGATGCTTGCACGCGGCACCGATTGCACCGCGAAACCCGCCTTGAAGCCATGGTGTTTACGCCCGTGCTGGATGCCGCTGCCGCACGCCCAGCAGTCCCAGTACGGCCGCCAGCAGCCCCAGGGCCCATGTGCCCAGCGTGGGAATGGCAGTGGCACCGCCCGGCCCCGGCACAGCCAGCACAGCCACCTGGCCCGGGTCCACGATGCGGCCATCGGGCGTGGGCACGCCGTCATCGTCGCCCATGCCGCCGTCCTGCAGCGTCAGCGTGGCCGTGGTGCTGCCCGCCACCGCCACCGCTTGGCCGTAGGCGGCCCAGGTGCCATTGCGCAGCTTCCAGTACTGCACGCCCTGCGGCAGCGCCTGCGGGTAGGTGATGGTGAGCGTCACCGGCGTGGCATCGCAGCCGTTCAGTGCAAAGTCCAGCAGCCCGTGCGGAAACTGCACGTTGGCCGGTGGCGTACGGCTGGCGCTGGCCGCGGGCAGCAGTTGCACGCGCTCGAACGCGCAGGCAGCGCCACCACCACTGGTCACGGCCACGCTCACCAGGCCGGTGTTCGTGGGCGACGGGGCCGTGTACACCTTGGCATCCGCCAGCGGTGTGGCCGGGTTGGAGGGCGCAGGCGCCGCCGTGCTGCCCGCGCCGTTCGTCGCATCCACGGTGAAGATGTAGGTCTTGCCCGGCTCCAGCCCCGTCACCGTGCACTGGGTGGTGGGCGGCGTAGCCGTGCAGGTCTGGCCGCTGGGCTGGCCGTTCAGCAGCGCGCGCACCGTGTACTGGGTGATGCCGCCGCCATCGTTGGCCGGCGCCGTCCAGCGCACCGTCACCTGCGTGGGGCCGCTGGGCGTGGCCGTCACGCCCGTGGGGGCACCAGGCGCCGTGGCGATGATCTGCACGGTTTGCGTAGCCTGCGGCGCGGCGCCCCAGTTGGCGTCTGCCGCCTGGTTGGCCGCGAGGGTACAGGTGCCCGCGCTGACCATGGTCACCGTGGTTCCCGCCACCGTGCACACGCCTGTGGTCAGGCTGCTGTAGGTCACCGGCGCACTGGATTTGCCCGTGGCCACCGGGCTGATGGCGAAGCTGCCACCCGCCACAAATGCCTGGCCCACCTGCGCTGGGAAGGTGATGGCGTTCGTGCCCAGGCCGATGGTGACCGTTTGCGTGGCCTGCGGCGCGGCGCCCCAGTTGGCGTCCGCCGCCTGGTTGGCCGCGAGGGTACAGGTGCCCGCGCTGACCATGGTCACCGTGGTTCCCGCCACCGTGCACACGCCCGTGCTCAGGCTGCTGTAAGTCACCGGCGCGCTGGACTGGCCCGTGGCCACCGGGCTGATGGCGAAGCTGCCACCCGTGGTGTAGGTCTGGCCCACCTGCGGCGGGAAAGTGATGGCGTTCGCACCCAAAGGGGTGACGGTGTTGCTGTAGGCAGACACGGCCGTGGCGCCCTCGGCGTTGGCCGCCGTCACGGTAAAGCTGTAGGCCGTGCCGTTGGCCAGCCCCGTCACCACGCAACTGCTGCCGCCCGGCCCGGCCGTGCAGCCGCTGCCGCCGCCCGCCACGGTGTAGCCCGCCAGGGCGCTGGTGCCGCTGGTGGCGCTGGGCGTCCAGCTCACCGTGGCCTGGCCGGTGCCGGGTGCGCCCAGCACGGCCTGCACGTTGGTGGGCGCAGTGGGTGCGACGACCTGGCGGGTGACGGTCACGGTGTAGGTGCGGGTGGACGTTGCGTCGCCCGACGTGACCACCACGCTCAGGGCATTGCTGCCCGGGTTCAGCACGATGGGCGCCGATGCGCTGCCGCTGGCAACGGGCGTGCCGTTGACGGTGATGGTTTGGTCATTGATCCACTCCGTGGGCGTGAGCGTGGCGCTGCCGGTGCCCTGCACGGTGGCGGTGTAGTCCAGCGTGCCGCTATCGAAGCTGGGCGACAAGGCCACGGGGGAGCCGCCCACGGACAGTTCCAGATTCAGCAGGCGCGACTCGCTGGAGAGGGCACCGTTGGTGCTCTTGAAGGCACTGCGGTTCTGGGTGCCCGCAAACACCGTCTGGCCGTCGCTGTGCAGCGCCAGGGACTCCACGTCCTGATTGCCCATCCCGGTGCTGGCCGCCGCCCAGTTCGCGCCGCCGTCGCTGCTCTTGAAAACGCCGCCCGAGATGCCCGCAAACACCGTCTGGCCGTCGCTGTGCAGCGCCAGGGACTCCACGTCCTGATTGCCCATCCCGGTGCTGGCCGCCGCCCAGTTCGCGCCGCCGTCGCTGCTCTTGAAAACGCCACCATAGGTACCTGCAAACACCGTCTGGCCGTCGCTGTGCAGCGCCAGGGAGGACACATCCAGATTGCCCATCCCGGTGCTGGCCGCCGCCCAGCCCGTGCCGCCATTGCTGCTCTTGAAAACGCCGGTCGAGGTACCCGCAAACACCGTCTGGCCGTCGCTGTGCAGCGCCAGGGAGCGCACATACAGATTGCTCATCCCGGTGCTGGCCGCCGCCCAGCCCGCGCCGCCGTCGCTGCTCTTGAAAACGCCGCCCCTGGTGCCCGCAAACACCGTCTGGCCGCCACTGCCCAGAGCCAGGGACTGCACGAACAGATTGCTCAGCCCCGTATTGGCCGCCGCCCAGCCCGTGCCGCCATTGCTGCTCTCGAAAACGCCGGTCAAGGTGCCCGCAAACACCGTCTGGCCGTCGCTGTGCAGCGCCAGGGAGCGCACATTGCCCATCCCGGTGCTGGCCGTCGCCCAGTTCGCGCCGCCGTCGCTGCTCTTGAAAACACCGCCAATGGTGCCCGCAAACACCGTCTGGCCGTCGCTGTGCAGCGCCAGGGAGCGCACATCCAGATTGCCCATCCCGGTGCTGGCCGCCGCCCAGCCCGTGCCGCCATTGCTGCTCTTGAAAACGCCGGTCGAGGTACCCGCAAACACCGTCTGGCCGTCGCTGTGCAGCGCCAGGGAATACACATACGGATTGCCCATCCCGGTGCTGGCCGCCGCCCAGTTCGCGCCGCCGTCGCTGCTCTTGAAAACGCCGCCATTAGTGCCCGCAAACACCGTCTGGCCGTCGCTGTGCAGCGCCAGGGAGTGCACGACCTGATTGCCCATCCCGGTGCTGGCCGCCGCCCAGTTCGCGCCGCCGTCGCCGCTCTTGAAAACGCCGCCATTAGTGCCCGCAAACACCGTCTGGCCGTCGCTGTGCAGCGCCAGGGAGTACACGACCTGATTGCCCATCCCGGTGCTGGCCGCCGCCCAGTTCGCGCCGCCATTGCTGCTCTTGAAAACGCCGCCGTCCCAGGTGCCCGCAAACACCGTCTGGCCGTCGCTGTGCAGCGCCAGGGAGAGCACATCCCCACCCCAAGGCCCTGTGGTGGGCGCCCACGCATCCACCGCCCAGGCCGCCGAGCCGCCCCCCAGGCCCAGCCACGACGCCAGCAGCCAGCGCAGGCACCAAGCAAAGAGTTTGGAGTATTTTTCGGCTCCAGCGCTTGCTGGGCGTGCGGCAGAAGCTCTCATATCAATAGCACCATGGAGATTCATTAGGAAACTTATGTGGGCTTTTCAGCACGGGGCATTACAAGGAACGCGCGCGGCACTGTGCATTTCGCATGCATCGAGCACGTGCCTCGCTTGGTGGCAATGCTCTTTGCTTTTCTACCCAGGCGCCATACCGCAAATGCGGTACGTGGCATACCCAACAACCCCGATGGCGCGGGGCATGGCAATCCACTACAAAATGCAACAAAAAGCCACCGCCACCGTTACAACACAACCGCCAGCCACTGAGGGAAACACCATGCATCCAGCCATCGGGCCAATTACGGCCATGCTGTACGACGGGGTGCTGGCCCCGCAGGCCTGGACGCAGGGCCTGCAGGCGCTGAGCGACCGGCTGGATGCCCATGCCTTTCACCAGGTGGCCATTCGCCGCGATGACCAGAGCCTGGAGAGCGTGGTGGCGGCAGTGAGCAGCGCCCCGCCCCCGCCGGATAAGCTCATAGAGTTCGAGAACCACTACGCGGCGCTGGATGTGCGCACCCCCGTGCTTCAGGGCCTGCGCGAGGGGCAGCTGATGCTGGACCATGAGCATTTCAGCCGCGCCACGTTCGAGCATGCGCCGATATATGCCGAGTTTCTGGCCAGCGTCGATATGCGCCACACTGCGGCCCTGCCGCTGCGCGACGGCGAGCACACGCGGGACTTTCTCGGGTTCATGCGCCATGCGGACCAGCGCCCGTACGGCGCGCGCGAGCGCAATCTGCTCATCCAGATAACGCCCCACCTGGTGCGGGCGAACCGGCTACGCTGGTCAGCCGCAGAGCTGGCCACCGAGGCCGCGCTCGGCCAGGCGGTGCTGGATACGCTGCCGCAGTGCGTGGCGGTACTTGGCCCGCGCGGCCATGTGCGCTACCTGAATGCCGCAGCAGAGCGCGCGTTGCGCCCCGCTGCGGCACCGGCTATGGGTTTGCGCATAGCCCAGGGCCGACTGGAGTGCTCCGCGCCCGCAGCCCAGGTGCAGTTGGCCCGCCTCGTCGCGGCCGCCTGCCGGCTGGATGGGCAGCGCGAAGGCGGCTCGCTGCGCACGCACCCTGCGCAAAGCGAGCACGGAGGCGGAGGTGCAGGCAAAGTGGTCCAGGTTTTGCCGCTGCAACCAGCACACCCGCTGGCGGCGGCATGGCAGGCCATACCCCAGGCCCTGGTGACGTGGGCAAGCCACGAGCATGCACCAGAAAAGGCCGCCCAGCTGCAGGCACTACTGGGCCTTAGCGCGACCGAGGCGCGGCTGGCGTTGCATTTGGCGGCGGGGCACTCTGTGAAGGAATTCAGCCTGCAGCAGGGATGCAGCTGGCACACGGCGCGCACCCACTTGAAGAACCTCCTGCGCAAAACAGGCTGTCACCGGCAGGTGGCGCTGGTGCAGTTGGTGCGCTCGCTGGGCGTTGTTTGAGGGCACGCGGTATGGCGATGGCACGCCAACCCATGGCGTGGCTGACGGCACAGCTGTCGCAAGGCCATACCGCATTTGCGGTATGGCGTTCTCCATGGCCCGCGAAGAAACTGGTGCCAGGGGAAAAGAGTACGGTCTCTTTGCCGTGCTCTGCCGTACCCCCGTAAGCAAAGAAGGCAGACACACAATGAAAACGCTCCCACGCACCATTCGGCGCAACCATATCCCGCTGGCCAGCGCCGTCAGCGCAGCCCTTGCATTGGCGGCCTGCGGCGGCGGTGGCGGCACCAGCGACACGCCGCCCACCCCACCCGCCGGCCCCACCACGCAGGAGCTGGTGCAGGCCTACGCACAGGCCAACGACCAGCTTCTGGCCCAGCGCATGCCCGATAGCGGGGCGGAGCGCTATGCCCTGTTGGACGGGTGCTACCTGGGCAATGGCAGTACCAAAGCCATGCTGGTGGCGAGCTGGAGCGCCACGCAGGCGCAAAGCAGCGCCCATCTGGTGGGCCGCAAGATGGCCAACGTGCAAGTGCTGGCAGAACGCAAGACCACCAACACCGATGGCTCGGCCCGGCACGAGGTGGACATTGGCTATGACGAAAAGTACATCGACGGCACTACCGTCATCGGGCAGACCGAGACCCTGGTGGCCGGCAGCACCAGTGGCACTTGCGCCACGCCGCAGACGGGCGACGCCCTGCGCGTGCTGGGCAACCGGCGCGTCGCAGCGGTATCGCTGGTTTCGCGCAATCGGCTGGATGTGTTCCGCCAGCTCGCCGACGGCAAACCAGGGACCGATAGCTTCCAGCTGCGGCGCGAGGTGCAGTTCAACATCTCCGACCCGGCAAAGGTGGCCACCTATGCGGTGGTTTCGTGGAATGCGGGGGATGCAACACGGTCGCTCAAGCTGCTGTCGCCGCGCATCGTGCGCGATGCGGTCGAGATGCAGGGCCTATCGGGCAATGCCAACTGGGGGGATGGCGACAGCTTCCGCCAGTGCCCTTCAGGCGCCAGTGGTAACGCGGAAGCCAATGCGGCCACCGCCGATTGCACCACCCGGGGCACGAGCGCGAGTGCATGGGGGACGAACATGTCGGCCACGCAAGTGAACGCGGGGGATTTTGCTGGGGGAGATGCCCGGTTCGCCAACTGGGGGCTGGACAAGGCTGGTGTCGAGGTGCGCGTTGACCTGTACGCCGACGATGGCTGGAAGACAGTGAACGGCCAGCAAGGCAAGACGCCCGTGGCCACCTACAAGGTGCCGCTCAGGAACGCGCCGTATCCGTTCGCACAGTTGCTGTCGGCGTCGTATCCGATGTTCAGCACCATCGCACCGGCCGACGAGTCGCTCATCGCGGCCGCCTTCAAGACAAACGGCGGCACGATCACGGCCACCCTGCAAACGGCCACGCCCCCGGCGGGCGGCCTGCCCATGGCGCGGTCGTCGGTGTACTCGTTCCGCCAGGGACCCAGGGATGCAGGCAGCTCGGGCCCGACCACCGTGCGCACGGCCGCCATGGGAGGCACGGTGGCGGCGGACGGCAAGACGGCCACCATCCCCTACGGCGGCAAGCCGGACGGGGCATCGGCCACCAGCTATGCTGAGTTCGGCCTGATCCATACCGACCGCAACGGGCGGGAGATGGTCTACACCTTGCAATACAGATGACAGAGAAGGGATGGTGAGTACTTTGGCGGAGCGCATTGCGCCCGCCTTTTTTTACCTCGATCTGCCAAGCGATGGCGCGCGCGCCCCACTACGGCTTCAAGGCTGACGCACGATCGCGGCGCGTGGGAGCCCTTCAGCTGACGTGATGCGCTAGGGTTTGCACCTTACGCCCGGGCCGACATCAAAAGGCAACAAATGTGCCTCAAACCCTTACCCAGAGAGCGCTAGAAGCTATCAAAAATGAAGCAACACAGCGCCCGAAGCCCATCGCCCCGCGAAGCCGGCGCTTGCGCCTCAGCTGTCGTACTCGTAGCAGCGGTCGAACACTTCCTTGAGGCGGTGTTCCCAGCGCCGCTTGTCGGCTTCCGGGGCAAAGCTGGCCTCGAAGCTGTTCCAAGCCAGTTGGTAGGCGTGGCGCGCCGTCAGGCCCGTGGCGGCGAAGACCTGGGTGAAGTTCTCGTTGATGTAGCCGCCAAAGTAGGCCGGGTCGTCCGAATTCACCGTGGCGGCCAGCCCAGCGTCGAGCAACTGGCGCAGGTTGTGCTGCGCCAGGCTGGGGAATACGCACAGCTTGAGGTTGGACAGCGGGCAGACGGTGAGCGCAATGCGCTCGCGCGCCAGGCGCTGCATCAGCAGGGCGTCGTGCACGGCCTGCACGCCATGGTCGATGCGCTCGGCTTTCAGCACATCGAGCGCGCTCCAGATGTAGGCGGGCGGCCCCTCTTCGCCCGCATGGGCGACGACATGCAAGCCCAGTGCGCGGCAACGAGCGAACACGCGCGCGAACTTCTCCGGCGGGTGGCCGCGCTCACTGCTGTCCAAGCCTACGCCAATGATTTTGTCCAGGTACGGCTGCGCCTGTTCCAGCGTGGCAAAGGCGTCTTCCTCGCTGAGATGGCGCAGGAAACACAGAATCAGCGCGCTGGAGATACCCAGCTCGGCACGCGCTTCCACGCAGGCGCGGTGCAGGCCGCCCACCACGGTTTCCATGGCCACGCCGCGCGCAGTATGCGTCTGCGGGTCGAAGAAAAGCTCGGCGTGCGCTACGTTATCCATAGCTGCTCGCGCAAGGTAGGCGCGGCCCAGATCGTAAAAATCCTGTTCATGCAGCAGCACGCTGGCACCGGCGTAGTAAATGTCGAGAAAGCTCTGCAGGTCGGTGAAGGCGTAGGCGCTGCGCAGCGCTTCAACGCTGGCGTAGGGCAACTGCACGCCATTGCGCTGGGCCAAGGCAAAGATCATCTCGGGCTCCAGCGAGCCTTCAATGTGGATGTGCAGCTCCGCCTTGGGCATGGCACGCAACAGTGCGGGCAGGCGCTGCGCAGGGACGGGGGGAACTTTGAACATCGGCAATCTCCAGAAGTGGCGCAACCATTGTGCGCCCAGCAGGCGAAAAAAATGCGCCCCGGCCTTACGGCGAGGGCGCACGCGGCCGCAAGGCCGGATCACTCGGACACGGTCACCGTCTGGTAGTTTTTGTCGGCGGTGATTTCGGCTTCGGCAAAAGGCACCCGCAGCCACTGCTGCGCGCCATAGGCCCGGGTGTAGTCGGCATAGTGGGCCGAGCCAGGGTCATCCGACAGCGAGAAGGTCAGGAAGGTGTAGGCCTGCACCCCGCCTGCCGGGAAGTTCACCACCTGCATGTAGCTGTTGCCGTGTGGCTGGCCATCCATGCTGTAACCGCCCTGGCCGATGGGGTTTTCCGAACAGTTGATGGTGAAGTAGCCCACGGCGCTGCAGCCGCCGTAGAGAGCTGTCTTGACGCCGCCGCGCGCCGAGAACAGCACGTCGCCACGCGGCGCGTCAAGCGCAAAGCCGGAAGCCTTTACGGCTTGCACCGCCGCGCCGAATGCCTGGCGCAGCGCATCGGCCGCGCCAGGCTGCAGGCCACGCGGGGTGTTCAGCGGGTCGGCAGGGTCGAACGGCACGGCATAGAGCTGGGCCGCCGGCACCTGCACCCGGTTCCAGAACTCGTCCCACACATGCGAGCCGCGCGCACTGGTGCTCCCCCGGTTGTCCCAGGCACGCAGCGTGGCACAGGCCGCCACCACGTCCTGCGAAGCAGATGGCGCGGTGCACACCAGATCGAGCGCCGGGTCCTTGAAGCGCTCGGCGCTGAACACGCGGCTGTTCAGCACCATCTGGCGCACGACCTCGCTGGTGGCCTTGTTGCCTGGGTAGCCGTCGGTACCTGCCAGGCGCTCCAGCGCCATGGTGTGCCCCAGGCGCGTACGCAGGGACTGCGCCGCCGTACCCGCGGTGCCGAAGATGCTGGGAAAGCCGGTGAGCGGCGCACTGGCGTTGGCCAGCCAGTAGCTGTCGTTCATGTTGCCGACATAGTCGTCGCGCAGCAGGCTGGGCATGCGCGCCACGCCAATGGCGCCCTTTTGCACTGAATCGGCGTCGGTTCGCCAGTGGCACGCACTGCGCGCGCCGTCGAGGATAGGCACCTCGGGCAACGCCGCCGCCATGGCTTTACCCACAGGCGTGGTGCAGGCCGCCAGCAAGTCGGGCGGTGCATTCGGCACGGTACCAATGTCGGCATACCAGGCGCGAGCAGCGCCGCGCCCGACGGCCACGGTGTTCACCCAGGGAATGGCTGCTTCCTCTTTCTGGATCTGCATGAATTCGTCAAGCGACTTGGCCTGGTTCCAGCGCAGCCAGTTGCGCAGGCTGCGGAAGTTCTCGCCGTTGATGTCGCGCATGGCGAATGCCGAGACGGTGTTCCAGCCCAGCGCTGGGTTCATGCTGGCCAGGTTGACCATGGGCCCGTACTCGGTCTTGTAGAGCGTGCGGCTCACCATGGCGGTGGCCCCCGAGGCCTGGCGCACTTCCACCGCAATGGGGTTGGCCTTCATCTTCACGGCCTGGCCGTCGAGCATGTAGCTGGTCGGGTCGTTGGGCGCCAGCGTGAGCTGGAACAAGCCGAAGCGCCGCGCCGTGGAAACCGTGTGGCTCCAGGCCACGTTGTCGTTGAAGCCGATCTGCACCATTGGCAGGCCGAGGAACGACGCACCGCTGACGTTCAGCTCCCCCGGGATGGTCAGATGCGCCTGGTAAAAGCGGTCGGGTCCCTTCCAGTACCAGTGCGGATTGCCGAACAGCAGCGGGCTGGCGTCGCCCGTGCCCGCCGTGCCAAAGCCGTACATGTTGCTGCCAATGCCGGCGCTGCCACCCACCTGGAGCGCTGGGGCGGTGATGCTGGCGGGGTCGGGCACCTGCATGCCCTGCCCAGCCTTCGCGGCCGAGGCCTGCGGCGCCACGGCATTGGCGATGGCCGCAACGAAGTTGCTGTAGCCCGCCGCGAGGTTGGCGACATACATGCGCCGCAGCAGGTCCTGCTCGGTGATGGGGCGCACCCAGGCTTCGCCGCTACAGGCAGCGTGCGCCTTGCCGATGGCCTGGTTGTCGCGCACATAGCGGTTGTAGCCCGCCACGAAGCCAGCCGTCAGCTTGCGCAGGCTGTCGCCTTGCTGGGCGACCATGGCATCGAGCACATCCTGCGTGATGAGGTGGCGGTGGAAGAAGTCGGAGTCGATGTTGCGCGGGCGGGCGATGGTGCTGCTGTAGACCGCCAGTGCATCGGCACCGAAGTACTTGGAGCGCTCCCCCCGGTAGGTCAGGAACGAGTCGGCCATGGTGCACAGGTTGTCCTGCGCCTGTGCATAGCCGTAGCCGTAGCCCAGGCCGCCCCAGTCGCTGGCCTTGATGTGCGGCACGCCCATGGTGGTGCGGCGGATCTCGGCGCTGTAGCGAGCGGCGGTGTCATCGTCGCCGCTGCCGCCGCACGCGGCTAACGCCGCGAGCGCGAGCAAAGAAAGCGGCCGCAGGCCACGGGGAATGTGGTACGTCATAGGTTTGTCTCCTTCTGTTGTTGTTCCCTGGCACGCAGGGCGAGCACAGCGTACAGACAAACCAGCATGCCTGCCAGCGCCCACAAAAAAGGCCGCCCGAGGGCGGCCTTTTCAGTGCCAAAACACGGCGTGCGGCTTACTTGCCATCGCCGCCCGGCACCTTGCCTTCCACGCCCTTGACGTAGAAATTGATGCCGGTGAGGAATTTGTCGTCGGCCACGGCGTCCTTTTCCAGCACCGTCTGGCCAGCGTTGTTCACGATCGGGCCCTTCCAGATCACGAACGAGCCATCCTTCAGGCCTGCCTTGGCGGCATCGACCTTGGCCTTGGCCTCGGCGGGCACGTCCTCGGCGACGGACACCAGGTCGATCGCGCCTTCCTTCACGCCCCACCAGCTCTGGCCCGTGGTCCAAGTGCCGTCCAGCACATCCTTGGTGGCCTTGGCGTAGTAAGGCAGCCAGTTGATGACAGCCGAGCCCAGATGCGCCTTGGGACCGTAAGCGGTCATATCGGAATCCCAGCCGAAGGCGCGCTTGCCCTTCTCCTCGGCCGTCTTGAGCACGGCGGGGGAATCGGTGTTCTGGAACAGCACGTCAGCACCGCCGTTGATCAGCGAGGTGGCAGCCTCGGTTTCCTTGGGCGGGCTGAACCACTCGTTGACCCAGACCACCTTGGTCTTGATCTTGGGGTTCACGCTCTGCGCACCCAGGGTGAAGCTGTTGATGTTGCGCAGCACCTCGGGAATAGGCACCGAGCCGACCACTCCCAGGGTGTTGGTCTTGGTCATGGCACCCGCGATGATGCCAGCGAGGTAGGCGCCCTCGTAGGTGCGGCTGTCGTAGGTGCGAACGTTTTCGCTGGTCTTGTAGCCCGTGGCGTGCTCGAAGCGCACATCCTTGAACTCCTCGCCCAGCTTCTGCATCACGTCCATGTAGCCGAAGGTGGTGCCGAAGATCACCTTGTTGCCCTGGGTGACCATGTCGCGCAGCACGCGCTCGGCGTCGGGGCCCTCGGGCACGCTCTCCACGTAAGAGGTCTGGATCTTGTCGCCGAATTCGGCCTCCAGCTTCTTGCGTGCCTGGTCATGGGCGTAGGACCAGCCGCCGTCGCCCACCGGGCCGACGTACGCAAAGCCAATCTTCAGGGGCTCGGGCTTGGGCGCCTCGGCCGCAGGTGCAGCCGGGGCCGGCGCGGGCGCCGGTTCTTCCTTCTTGCCGCAGCCCACCAAGGCTGCAGCCGCCACTGCCGACAGCGCGGCCAGCTTGAACAGGGAACGCTTGTGCAAATCCGTCATGACTTTTCCTTCAGGGGGGTAAAAAACAACCGGAGCGCCACCATGGCCCACAGCCGCTCATTGCCTAGCGGCCCTGGGGTGGCACGAAACCTTTACTTGCCTTCCGTGCCGGGGACCTTGCCCTCTACGCCGGCAACGTAGAAGTTGATGCTGGTGAGAAACGGCAGGTCGCCCACTTGGCCCGCAGCTAGGACTTCCTTGCCCGTGTTGTCCTTGATGGGGCCGGTCCAGACAGCGAAGCTGCCGTCCTGCAAGCCTGCGCGGGCCTTGGCTACGCGGTCCTTGATCTCTTGCGGCACGTCATCGGCGATCTTCAGCAGGTCGATGGCGCCTTCCTTCACACCCCACCAGTGGGCACCGCCTTGCCATTGCCCGGCCAATGTGTCCCCCACTACCTTGGTGTAGTACGGGCCCCAATCGATCACGGCAGAACCCAGGTGCGCTTTGGGCGCATAGGCGCTCATGTCGCCATCCTTGCCGAAGGCACGCACACCGCGCTCCTCGGCCGTCTTGAGCACCGAGGGAGAATTGGTGTTCTGGTACATCACATCGACACCGCCGTTGATCAGCGAGGTAGCGGCCTCGGCCTCTTTGGGCGGGCTGAACCATTCATTGACCCAGACCACCTTGGCCTTGATCGCCGGGTCCACGCTCTGCGCACCGAGCACGAAACTGTTGATATTGCGCACCACTTCAGGGATCGGCACCGAGGCCACGACACCCACCGTTTTGGTCTTGCTCATGCCGCCAGCCACGATGCCGGCCAGGTAGGCGCCCTCGAAGGTCTTGGTGTCGTAGGTGGCAACGTTCTCGGCCTGTTTGTAGCCGGTGGCGTGCTCGAACTTCACGTCCTTCAGGTCGGGCGCCACTTTCTGCACGAATTCCTGGTAGCCAAAGCTGGTAGCGAACACCAATTTGGTGCCCTGCCCCGCCATGTCGCGCAGCACACGCTCGGCATCGGCGCTCTCGGGCACGCTTTCGACGAAAGTGCTCTCGATCTTGTCGCCAAACTTCTCCTGGATCGCGCGACGGCCCAGCTCGTGCTGGTAGGTCCAGCCACCGTCGCCGATCGGACTGACGTAAACAAACCCCACCTTAAGCTTGTCGGCCGCCGGTGCCGCAGCCGGTGCGGGCGCCGCTGCAGGGGCTTCTTCCTTCTTGCTGCACCCCGCCAGGGCAGCAAGAGCGAGGGCCGACAGCGCGGCTGTTTTCAGCAGGGAGCGTTTGTTCACAAGGTTCATGGGGCAAATACGGGGAAGGGAAATAACGAAAAAACTCAACTACCCGGGTAAAACGGCTTGCCGAGCGAAGCCGGCATGTTCGCACGGATCCAGACTGGATTGCGCGAGATCAAGACCAGCACCACGATGGTCGCCAGATACGGCAACATGGAAAGCAATTGGCTTGCCACCTGCACGCCCGTGGCCTGCAAATGGAATTGGAGCATGGTCACGCCGCCGAACAGGTACGCACCGAGCAGCACGCGCGCGGGACGCCAGGTGGCAAAAGTGGTCAGCGCCAACGCGATCCAGCCGCGCCCCGCCACCATGCCTTCGACCCACAGCGGGGTGTACTCCAGCGAGATGAACGCGCCCGCCAGCCCACACAGCGCGCCGCCGAACACCACCGCCCCGAGGCGGATCCAGCGCACCGGGTAGCCCAGCGCATGCGCCGACTGGGGTGACTCACCCACCGCGCGCAGCACCAGGCCGGTGCGCGTGCGGTCCAGGAACCAGATCAGCGCTACGGCCAAGGCCATGGCTCCATAGACCAGCGGGTCGTGATCGAACAACGCAGGCCCCACCAGGGGGATGTCACGCAGGTAGGGAATGCCGTCCTGTGCCAGCTCTGGCAGCTTGGCCTGCACGAAATTCTGGCCCGCGAAGGCCGAGAAGCCCACGCCGAACAAAGAGAGCGCGAGCCCGGTGGCGTACTGGTTGGTGTTGAGCCAGATCACCAGGACACCGAAGACCGCCGCCAGGAACGCCCCGGCCAGTGCCCCGACCGCGAAGCCCAGCCATTCATTGCCCGTGACCACGGTCGTGGCAAAGCCCGCCAGCGCAGCGCACAGCATCATGCCCTCGGCTCCGAGGTTGACGATGCCCGCCTTTTCGTTGACCAGCAGGCCCAGCGCTGCCAGCGCAATCACCGTGCCCGCGCTGAGGGTAGAGCCGATCAGCAGTGCATACGATTCCATTACCTACCCCCCTTGGACGGCCGTGCCCAGCGCACCCGGTACGCCACCAGTGTGTCGCACGCCAGCAGCGTGAACAGCAGCAGCCCCTGGAACACGCCCGTGAGCGACTTGGGCAACCCCAGGCGCGACTGCGCCAACTCGCCACCGATATAGAACATGCTCATGAGGATCGCCGACAGCACCATGCCCACCGGATGCAGCCGCCCGACAAAGGCCACGATGATGGCCGCGAAGCCGTAGCCGGCCGGCACGTAGGGTGTGAGCTGGCCAATGGGGCCGGCAACCTCCAGCGCGCCCGCCAGACCCGCGGCGGCGCCGGAGACGAGCAGCGCGCTCCACAGTGCCGTGCGGCTGGAAAAGCCCGCGTAGCGTGCCGCTGCGGGCGCCAAGCCGCCGACCTGCAGGGCAAAACCGGCACGCGTGCGGAACAGGAACACCCACAACGCCAGCGCCCCCGCCAGCGCCAGCGGCAGGCCGATGGTGACACGCGAACCGGAGAACAGGCGGGGCATCTGCGTCACGCGCTCGAACATCTTGGTCTGCGGGAAGTTGAAACCCATGGGGTCTTTCCACGGCCCGTAAACCAGGTAGCCCAGCACCAGCGTGGCCACGTAGACCAGCATCAGGCTGACCAGAATTTCGTTGGCGTTGAAGCGGTCGCGCAGCAGCGCCGTGATGCCCGCCCAGACCATGCCACCCAGCATGCCCGCGAGCAGGATGGCAGGCACGATCCACGGCCCCGTGGTTTTGTCGGCCAGCAGCGCCACACCGCCGGCCGCCACGGCGCCGATGACGAACTGCCCTTCGGCACCAATGTTCCACACGTTGGAGCGAAAGCACACCGCCAGCCCCAGCGCAATCAGCAGCAGCGGCGTGGCCTTGACGGCCAGCTCGCCCAATGCGTACGGGGTTCTGATGGGCTCCCAGAAGAACACCTGCAGCCCGCGCACCGGGTCCTTACCCAGCAGCGCGAACAGCGCCACGCCGATCACCACCGTGATGGCCAGCGCCAGCACCGGCGAGCCATACGACCACAGGCGCGACGCCTGGGGACGCGCCTCAAGCTTGAACATGGCGGGCCTCCTGCGCATCGTGTTCGGCCATGTGGGCCAGGTGCTCCTGCACCTCGGCGTGCCACAGGCCGCTCATCCATTCGCCAATGCGCTCCACCGTGGCCTCGGCCCGCGCCACGGAAGGCGAGAGGTGGCCCTTGGCCAGCACGTGCAGGCGGTCACAGATTTCAAACAATTCGTCCAGCTCCTCGCTCAACACCAGCACCGCGCAGCCCGCGTCGCGCAATGCCAGGATGGCACCGCGTATTTGTGCGGCGGCGCCCACGTCCACACCCCAGGTGGGCTGCGAGACGATGAGCAGGCGCGGGCCTGCATCAATCTCGCGGCCCACGATGAATTTCTGCAGGTTGCCCCCCGACAGCGACTGCGCCGTGGCGTCCGGCCCACCGGCCTTGACGCCGAAGCGCGCAATGATGTCGCTGGCCTGGGCGCGCAACTGGCGCATGCGGATCCATCCGCCCGCGCCCAGCGCGTTGCCACGGGTCAAGAGCAGGTTGTGCGCCAGCCCCATACCGGGCACGGCGCCGCGGCCCAGCCGCTCTTCAGGCACGAAGTGCAGACCGAGTGCGCGCCGCTGGCGCGGGTTCAGGCGCCCGCTGGGCACCATGCCGCGCGGGCCGCTGATTTGCACCATGGCAGGCTGCGCGCGCTGGTCTTCGCCCGACAGCGCGTACAGCAGCTCCCGCTGCCCGTTGCCCGAGACCCCGGCAATGCCCACCACCTCGCCTGCGCGCACCTCGAACTGCAGGTCGATCAGATCGACGCCGAAGGCATCGCCGCGTGGCAGTGTCAACCCCTCGACGTTCAGCACCGGTGCACCGGCCTGCGCCGCGCGGTAGTTCAGCGCTGGCGGCTCGGCGCCGATCATCAGGCGCGACAGCGAAGCGTTCGATTCCTCGCGCGGATCGCAGGCCCCCGTGACCTGGCCCGCCCGCATCACGGTGCAGGCGGTGCACAGCGCGCGAATCTCGTGCAGCTTGTGGCTGATGTAAAGAATGCTGCAGCCCTCGCCCGCCAGCTTGCGCAGCACCACGAAAAGCTTTTCCACCGCCTGCGGTGTCAGCACCGAGGTGGGCTCGTCAAGGATCAGCAGGCGCGGGTTGGTCAGCAGCGCGCGGATGATCTCTACGCGCTGCATCTCGCCCACGCTCAGCGTGTGCACCGGGCGCAACGGGTCGATTTCGAGGCCATACTCGGCCGCCTTCGCAGTGATGCGCTGCGTCACCTCGGCCAGCGACTGGGTCTTGTCCAGGCCCAGCCAGACGTTTTCGGCCACGGAGAGCGTGTCGAACAGGCTGAAGTGCTGGAACACCATGGCAATGCCCAGCTGCCGCGCCTCCTGCGGGTTGCGGATGTGCACCACGCGCCCATCCACCTGCACGGTTCCTTCGTCAGGCTTGACGGCGCCGTAGATGATCTTCATCAGCGTGGACTTGCCCGCGCCGTTCTCGCCCAGCACGGCATGGATTTCGCCCGGGCGCACCGCCAGGGACACGCCACTGTTCGCCACCACGGACGGGTAGCGCTTGGTGATGCCGGCCAGTTGCAGCCGCAACGGGGGCGGCGCGGCGCCGCTGGCAAGGGGAGCGTCGGGGGAATGCATGGGGCGGATTGTCTCTCAAATTGTCACCGGCCATATGCCGCAAAGAGGCCAGACGCTTGTCCCATGCGCGCCAGCAGCTATGCTTTTGGTAGTAACGCAACAGCCAGGGGCGTGCATGTGCGCGCAAACCACACCAAGCACCGCAGTTTTGCGCGCGCATGACACAGCGGCATTTTTTGTCATAAGGTAGAGGCCCGTCCCGTACTCTGCCGCTGCCCCATGAATTCCCGCCCCCTGACGTTCGTGCACCGAGGCCAGCTGGTCACGCTTTCCCACGTTCCGCCTGACCGCACACTACTGGAACTGCTGCGCGAAGACCTCGGCCTGACTGGCACCAAGGAAGGCTGCGGCGAAGGCGACTGCGGTGCCTGCACCGTGGTGCTGGGCGACGCCGTGCATGGCCGCGTGCGCTACCAGGCAGTGAATGCCTGCATCCGCCTGGCGCACTCCCTCAACGGCATGGCGCTGTGGACGGTGCAGGACTTGGCACAGGCCGACGGCACGCTGCACCCCGCGCAGCAGGCGCTGCTGCAGTGCCACGGCAGCCAGTGTGGTTTTTGCACGCCCGGCTTTGCGATGAGTATGTTTGCCCTGTACCAAAACAACGTCTGCCAGGGCCGCCCGGTCAGCCGCGCGCTGGCGCAGGAAGCCCTCTCGGGCAACCTGTGCCGCTGCACGGGCTACCGCCCCATCCTCGACGCCGCCCAGCAGATGGGCAGCCTGCCCCCGGTGCAGGTAGACGAAGCCGAATTGCTACAAAAATTAGAGCTTGCAGCGCTTGCCTCCGTAAGCCCGGAGGCCGATTGGATCTATATCGCCCCAACCACCCAGGCCGAGCTGCTGGCCGCGCGCGCCGCCTACCCCCAGGCCCAGGTGGTGGCCGGCGCCACCGACGTGGGGCTGTGGATCACCAAGCAGCACCGCCAGTTCGCCCAAGTGCTGGACGTGACACGCGCGGCCGAGCTGCGCCGCATTGAAGAAGACGGCGCCGGACTGCGCATTGGCGCCGCGGTGACCCTCACTGACGCCTTTGCCGCACTGCAGCGCCAGTGGCCGCAGCTGCAGCGCTTCGCCGCGCGCTTCGCCGGCCTGCCGGTGCGCAACGCGGGTACGCTGGGCGGCAACGTGGCCAATGGCTCGCCCATCGGCGATTCCATGCCGCTGCTGATCGCGCTGCGCGCCCAGGTGGTGCTGGCCAGCATGCGCGGCGAGCGCACACTGGCGCTCGAAGACCTGTACACCGGCTACCGCCAGACCGCTCTGGCACCGGATGAGTTGCTGGTGCGCATCGTAGTGCCCCGCCCCGCCCCGGAGGGGCTGCTGCGTGCCTACAAGGTGTCCAAGCGCTGGGACGACGACATCTCCGCCGTGTGCCTGGCCCTGCACCTGGATATTGCCGACGGCGTGGTGCGCCGCGCCAGCATCGGCGCGGGCGGCGTGGCCGCCACGCCCGCGCGGGCACGCCAAACCGAGGCGCTACTGACCGGCCAGCCCTGGACCGAGGCCCAGGCCCAGCGCGCCGGCGAGGCATTGCAGGCCGAGTTCACGCCCATTTCCGACATGCGCGCCAGCGGCGCCTACCGCCGCACCGTCCTGGCGGGCTTGATGCGACGCTACTGGCTCGAGAGCCAGGGCCAGACGGCCGTTTCGCTGGAGGATTTTTCGCTCGCGAACTGCGCACCGCAGGAGGAAGCCGCATGACACGCTCGCCCGCCCCCGTGGCCGCCCCTGCACACACCCAGCCCGCCATGGGCCAGCCGCACCCGCACGAGAGCGCCCGTGCCCAGGTAACGGGCTGCGCCAGCTACATCGACGACATGCCCGAGGTGCGCGGCACGCTGTACGCAGCCCCCATCCTCTCGCGCATCGCCCATGGACACCTGCACGGCGTGGACGCCTCCGCCGCGCTGCAATTGCCCGGGGTACGCAGCGTGGTGCTGGCGGCCGACGTTCCGGGCGACAAGCTGCTCGCGGCCTTCGCCCACGACGAGCCGGTGTTCGCCATCGACCGTGTGGAGTACGCCGGCCAGGTCATCGGCCTGGTGGTGGCCGACAGCGTCGAGCAGGCGCGCCGCGCCGCGCGCCTGGTGCGCGCCGACACCACGCCGCTGCCCGCAGTGCTGAACGTGCAGCAGGCGCTGGACCAACAGAACTACGTGCTGCCCCCGGTCTTCGTGCGCCGTGGCGATGCCGCGGCGGCGCTGGCGCGCGCGCCGCACCGCCTGCGCGGCCAGCTGGAGGTGGGCGGGCAGGAGCATTTTTACCTCGAGGGCCAGATCGCCTACGCGCTGCCGCAGGAGCAGGGGCAGTGGCTCATCCACTCCAGCACCCAGCACCCGGGCGAGGTGCAGCACTGGGTAGCGCACGCGCTGGCCGTGGACAACCACGCCGTGCGCGTGGAATGCCGCCGCATGGGCGGCGGCTTCGGCGGCAAGGAGACGCAGGCCGGCCACCTGGCCGTGTGGGCCGCCGTGGCGGCGCGCAAGGTTGGCCGCCCGGTCAAGCTGCGCCTGGATCGCGACGACGACTTCCTCATCACCGGCAAACGCCACCCCTTCGCCTACGACTGGGAGGTGGGCTTCGACGACGCGGGCCGCATCCAGGGCCTGAAGCTGCGCATGGCGGCCAACTGCGGCTTCAGCGCCGACCTGTCGGGCCCGGTGGCCGACCGCGCGGTGTTCCACTGCGACAACGCCTACTTTCTGCAGGACGTGGAAATCGCCTCGTACCGCTGCAAGACGAACACGCAAAGCCACACGGCGTTCCGCGGCTTTGGCGGGCCACAGGGGGTGATCGCCATCGAGACCATCCTGGGCGACATCGCGCGCGCCCTGGGCCGCGACGCGCTGGACGTGCGCATGGCCAACCTCTATGGCCTGGGCGAGCGCAACATCACCCACTACCAGATGCCGGTAGAAGACAACATCCTGCACGATTTGCTACCAAAACTGGAGCTGTCAGCGCAGTACCGGCAACGTAAAGAGGCCATTTCGGCCTGGAACGCGCGCAATGCCGTCCTGAAGCGCGGCATCGCCATCACACCGGTCAAGTTCGGCATCAGCTTCACCGCCACGCTGTTCAACCAGGCGGGCGCGCTGGTGCATGTCTACACCGACGGCAGCGTACAGGTGAACCATGGCGGCATTGAGATGGGCCAGGGCCTGCACACCAAGGTGGCGCAGATCGTGGCCGACGAACTGGGCGTGCCGCTGGCGCGCGTGCTCGTGACCGCCAGCGACACCAGCAAGGTGCCCAACGCCAGCGCCACGGCCGCCAGCGCCGGCACCGACCTGAACGGCCGTGCGGCGCAGTTCGCTGCGCGCAACGTGCGCGCCAACCTGGCTGCCTTCGTGTGTGGGCTGGACGGCTGTGGCGCAGGAGAGATCCAGTTCCAGGGTGGGCAGGTCATCTCGCCCAAGGCGGTGCGCGCGTGGAGCGACGTGGTGCAGCAGGCCTACGCCAACCGCATCCAGCTGTGGAGCGACGGCTTCTACCGCACGCCCAAGATCCACTACGACAAAACCACGCTGACCGGCCGGCCGTTCTACTACTTCGCCTACGGCGCGGCCTGCTGCGAGGTCGCGCTGGACACGCTCACCGGCGAGAGCCGGGTACTGGCCGTGGACATCCTGCACGACGTGGGCCAGAGCATCAACCCGGCCATCGACATCGGCCAGATCGAAGGCGGCTTCATCCAGGGCATGGGCTGGCTCACCACCGAGCAGCTGGTGTGGAACGACCAGGGGCAGCTCACCACCCATGCGCCCAGCACCTACAAGATCCCGGCCACGGGCGACGTACCGGCGCGCTTTCGCATCGCGCTGTGGCCCGAAGCCAACCGCGAGGACAACGTGGGCGGCAGCAAGGCCGTGGGCGAGCCGCCCTTCATGCTCGCCGTGGCCGTGTACGAGGCCCTGCGCAACGCTGTGGCCGCCACGCGCGCCGACGGTGCCTGCGTGCACCTCACGGCGCCCGCCACGGCCGAGAACCTGCTGCGCGCACTCGGCCGGCTCGACGCCGCTGTGGGGCCCGAAGGGGGTTAAGCGCCCACCCAAAGAACATTGAACAAATCTGCCTCCAACCGAATACAGGAAAGCGCAAGCAACTATCAAAAACAGAGTGGCACCATCACACCGCTGAGGCCTTCTGCGCATGCTCCACCACCCGGTTGCGCCCCGCACGCTTGGCGGCATAGCAGGCCATGTCGGCGGCATGCAGCACCTCGGTCACATTGGCCAGGCCCGTATCCAGCATCACCACGCCAATGCTGGCCCCAAGGGTGAAGCTGCGCCCCTGGTAGGCAGGCTCCCAGTCCTGCAGCGCCGCACGCAACTGCTCGGCCACGGCCAGCCCACGTGCATGGGTGCAGCCCGGAAGCACCACGGCGAACTCGTCACCGCCCACCCGCGCAGCCCAGCCAATCTGGCGCACCTGCGTCTCGATCAGGCGCGCCACGTGGCGCAGCACATCGTTGCCCGCCTCGTGGCCCGCCTCGTCGTTGAGCACGGCGAAGTGGTCCAGATCGAGAAACAGCAGCACGCCCACACCACCCGCCGCGCCTTCCTGCCGCTGCGCAAGCAGGTTCTGCAGGCGCAACTCCAGCCCGGCGCGGTTGGCCAGCAGCGTCAGCGGGTCGTGCCGCACGCCCCAGTCCTGCTGGCGCAGCGCCTCGCGCTCGGCAGTCATGTCCTCCAGAATCCAGACCGACCCGACGCCTTCTTCCGCCTGGCCTAATGCGTGGCCCTGCACGCGCACCCAGACGGGCCCGCCATCCTTGCGCTGGAAGCACACGTCGCCGTTGAAGGCGCCATGGGCCGTGAACGCCTGGCGCACCTGGCGTTCCAGATGCTGGTAATCGGCCACCGAGGCGTGCAGCATGCTGGCGTGCTGGCCACGCAGCGCATCCAGCGAATAGCCGAGCATGTGGCACGCTTGGCGGTTGAGTAGCTCGAAGACGCCGCTGCGGATGATGACGATGCCGACGGGCGCATGGTCGAGGATCGCCTGGAAACGCACACCCAGCACCGCATGCTGCTCGCGCAACTGGGCGCGCTGGTGCCCCAGGCTGCGCAGCACGTCGACCAAGGCATCCACCTCGCCCGCCGCGCGCGGCCAGGGCTCGAGCGCGCTGGGTCCGGCTTGCAGCAGTTGCGGCGCACGATGGCGCAGCACGGCCAGCGGTTGCGCCACCCAGGCCATGCACAGCATGGCGCCCAGGGCAATCAGCAGCAGCAAGGCCGCCGCCATCCACCACATCTGGCCCGACCCACCCTGACCCGGCACCGCGCGCACCTGCACATCGCTGACGCGCGCCACCATCCATTGCGGCAACGGCATGCCGGCCATGCTCACGATGTGGGCGGGCTGCAGCTGGGTCTGCGCACCATCGACGATGGCCTGCGCACGCGCCTGCCAATCGGCATAGGCCTGTGCCAGGCCGGGTTCGTCGCGCACCTGGCCGAGGATGCGCGCGGGCTGCGAGTGCGCCAGGATGGTGCCGTCGCGCGTGAACACGACCAGGCGCGAGTCAGCACGCAGCGGCAGCGCCAGGGCCGGCGGCAGCAGGGCCTGGGATTGCAGGCGCAGCGTGCCACCAATGACGCCGAACAGACTGCCGTCCTCGCGGTGCAGCGGCATCGTGAAGAGCAGCCGCGCCTCACTGGTGTGCTCGGCGATGGGCTCGGAAACCTGGGGCTTGCCATCGGCCAGTGCGCGGCGCAGGCCGTCACGCTCTGCGGGGTCGAGACTGCCGGCCTGCTGCACGCGACCATGGCGCAGGTACAGGCTCAGCAGGCCATTGGAGCGCGCCACCAGCAGGCTGTCGAAAAAGCGGGCGGGCTGCAGCCCCTGGTGGAGCTGCGCTTCCAGCGCAGCAGGCGACTCGACCATGGACGGCGTGATACCCGCCGCCACGGATGCCAGCAGACGCTGGCTTTGCTCGACCTTGCCGGCCAGCAGGCGCGCCAGCATTTCGACCTCGTCGTTTTGCTGCGCGGCCAGCCGCTGCACGGTTTCCTGTCCCGAAGCCTGCGCCACGATGAAGGCCCCGAGCCCCCCGGCGAGGGCCACTGCGAGCGCGGCCACGAGCATGAGGCGCCAGACCATGGCGCCGGGTGCCCACCAAAAGCTGGCCACGGCCCCGGGATGCCCCTGCGGCGAGGGACTCATACGCAGCCCCGCAGGCGCCCCGCTGCGCGGGCCAAGGCGGCAGAGGCAAAGATGGAAGTCATGGTGCGTTGCGTATCCCTGAGTAGCTCAGGCAAATATACGCAGCGCATTGGCCGCACCGCTTGGGTGGAACCCTTGAAGCCCGGGGCGGAAAACCCTGATCCGCAGCGGGGCAGAAAAACGCTTTAAACGCCCGCGACCATTTGCAGCGCGCGCGGCTGCGGCAGGGCCAGCACGTTGCCCGTCCCGGCGATCAGCCCATGCTCGCGCAGGTGGCGCAGCACGCGCGAGAAGGTTTCGGGTGCAATGCCGAGCTGCGCGGCGATCAGCCGCTTGCGCTGGTGCAGGGTCACGCGCAGGGAGCCGTTGCCGTCGTGCTGGGCATGGCGCAGCAGCCACTGGGCGCAGCGCGCCTCGGCGTCCTGCGCCAGGCGGCTCACGGCCAGCTCGGTCTGCTGGCAGTAGCCGGCGGCCATGTCGCGCAGCAGGCTCTGCACCGAATCGGGGAGCACAGCAAAGCCCCGCATGAACGTGTCGCGTGGCACGCTGCGCATGTGCACCACGGTTTCCGCCACCATGTCGACGGCGCAGGGCTGTTCCAGCAGCACCGGTGCAGCATCGAGCCACGCGGGGCCTTCCACCACGCCGAGCTGATGGCGCATCTGCTCGCCATCGCGCACGCCCAGCAGCACGCGGCCGCTGTCAATGTGCAGTACCGAGGTGGGCCGCTGGTTGCGCACGCGCAGCACCCCGCCAGGCGCCACCACTTCGGCCTGAGCGGAGGGGTCGAAAGACGGAGTCAGGAACATGGGTGCGACTGTGCACGCCCGGGGGCATTCCGGTTTTGAGACAAATCAACAAAACCCCTGCACTACCGTCAAGAATGTAAAAGATGTCAGCGGGGTGCGGCCCCGGCCTCAAACCATTGCCGCACGAGCGTGCGCTCGGCATCGGTCATACCGGTGGCGTTGTTCATGGGCATGAGTTTTTGCACCACCACCTGTTGGTAGATCGCCTGCGCGTTCTGCCGCACCGCGTCGGCCGTGTCGAAGCGCAGGTTTTTCATCTGCACCTGCGCACCATGGCAGCTGTAGCAGCGCTGCGCCAGCACGCCCTGCACGGTGGCGAAGTCCGCCACCGGCGCTGCGGCTCCCGCAGGCGCCGGGGCGGTGGGGACCGGGCGCATCCAGACAATCGCTGCCAGCAACACAGCCACACCGGCCAGCGCATAGGGCAGCGGATTGCCGTTGCGCCCCAGCTTGTAGCCGTGGCGCGCCACGAAGAACTGGCGGATGGCGGCGCCCGCGAACATCATGAGGATGAGCACCAGCCAGTTCTGTGGGTGGCTCCAGGTGAAGCTGTAATGGTTGCTGAGCATGGCAAACAGCACGGGCAGCGTGAAGTAGGTGTTGTGCACGCTGCGTTGCTTGCCGCGCTTGCCGTGGATCGGGTCCACGGGCTGGCCGGCCTTGATGGAGGCCACCACCGTGCGCTGGCCGGGGATGATCCAGAAGAACACGTTGGCGCTCATGGCGGTGGCGATCATCGCGCCCACCAGCAGAAAGGCCGCACGGCCCGCGAACCAGTGGCATGCCAGCCACGAGGCCACACACACCAACCCCAGCACCAGGACGCCGACGATCACGTCGCCGTTTTTCTTCTGCCCAAAGGTGCGGCACGCCAGGTCGTACAGCAGCCAGAACACGGCCAGGAAGCCCAGCGCAACCGCGATGGCTGTGGACGGTGCCCAATCCATCCGCGACTTATCGACCAGGTACGTGCTGGCGTTCCAGAGGTACGAGACGGTGAAGAGCGCGAAGCCGCTGAGCCAGGTGCTGTAGCTCTCCCAGAAGAACCAGTGCAAGTGCTTGGGCAGTTGCGGCGGCGAGACGTTGAACTTCACCGGATGGTAGAAGCCGCCGCCGTGCACGGCCCAGAGCTCACCGCTCACGCCCTGCTTCTTCAGGTCTTCGTCCTCGGGCGGCGTGAGGCTGCTGTCGAGGAAGACGAAATAGAACGACGAGCCGATCCAGGCGATGGCAGTGATGACGTGGAGCCAGCGCAACAGCAGGTTGGCCCAGTCGAGAAGATAGCTTTCCATGATTCTCAACCTCGCGGCATGGGGGCCGCTTTCATTGCAACCTGCTCACCACTGCGGGCGCTCTGAGCAGAACGATAAGGCCGCGTACACACTCACCGGGCACCGCTGCGACCTGTCCGAGAAGGTGAAGTGTATGCAATTTTGGTGTACGTTTGCAGCCGCCAAAACCCTTATCCCGTGCGCCGTTGCAGCAGCTGCGCGGCCACGGCCACGGCGATCACCTCCGGTTCCTTGCCCTGGATGCCAGAAATGCCGATCGGGCAAGTGACGTGCGCCAGCTCCGCCGGCGTAAACCCGCGCGCGCGCAGCCGGTGGCTGAAGCGCGCCCATTTGCTGCGGCTGCCGATGAGCCCGATGAAGGGCAGATCGCCCCGCTCGCGCTGGCGCTGCAGGCACGCCATCACCACGTCCAGGTCCTCGGCATGGCTGAAGCTCATCACGAGTACCGACGTACCCGGCACGAGCTGCGGCACGGCGGCCTGCACGGGGCTGGAATGCTCGCACTGCACGCCCTCGGGCGCGGGGTTGGGAAAGATGCCATCGCGGCTGTCGATCCAGGTCAGCGCGAAAGGCAGCGGCTGCAGTACGCGCGCCAGCGCATGGCCCACGTGGCCGCCCCCAAACAACGCCACAGGCGCCAGGCGCGGGCCCAGGCGTTGGTACAGCGCGGCAACGTCGGCGGCCGTGATGACGGTGAAGCGCAGGTGCACGACGCCGCCACAGCACTGCCCCAGGCTGGGCCCGAGCGCAAAGCGCCGCAGCGCATCCCCCGGAATACCCGCAAGGTGCGCACGCGCTGCCGCCAGTGCCTGCCACTCCAGATGGCCACCGCCCACCGTACCCACCACGGCGCCACCGGCCTCGGCGCTGAAAACGGCCATCCAGGCGCCCGGCTCGCGCGGCGCCGAGCCTTGGGTAGACTCCACCTCCACGAGGCAGGCCGGACCACGCGCCAGGCCATCCAGCAAGCGCTGCCATGCCGCGCCCCCCGTCGTCACCGCCACTGTATCCAGCCCCGTCACCATTACTCCTTGCAGGCTCCAGCCCTGTGCCAGCATAGCGCCCACACCATGCTTTTTTTCCGCCCGTCATCCTCTTGCGTTTCCCGTGCCCGGCGTGCTGGCCTGCTGGCTGCAGCCACGGTCTGGCTGGCTGCCTGCCAAGCGCCACCGCAGGGCCCGGGCGTGCCGCCGCCCACAGATAGTGCGCGGGTCTCCCAGGCCGCCACGGCCCGCGCCTACCGCGAGGACGCTGCACGCCACCTGTACGAACGCCATGCGGCACGCATCCACACCGGCAAGCTGCCGGCCATGCTGTACGCCGTGGGCGTGCTGGACGTGGAGATCGACCACACCGGCCAGATCAAGCGCCTGCACTGGCAGCGGGCGCCGCAGCATGCCCCCGAGGTGGTGCGGCAAATCGAAGCCCTAGTGCGCGCCGCAGCGCCCTTCCCGGCGCCTGCGCGCATGGGGCGCGTGACCTACACCGATGTCTGGCTCTGGGATGCCTCGGGGCAGTTCCAGCTCGACACACTGACCGAGGGGCAGCTCTGAAAAAGTGAGCTGCTAGCGCTTGCTGCAATTGGATTTCAAGATGTTTTCGATTTGAAAACTTTGTGCATCAAGCGCTAGCAGCTATTGTTTCATGAGCACCGGACTCACGACCCACGGTACGTGGAATAGCTCCACGGACTCACCAGCAGCGGCACGTGGTAGTGCTGATCGGTGTGGGCCACACCGAAATCCAGGCTGACCTGGTTCAGGAAGTTGGGCTCGGGCAGCTGCACGCCGCGCGCCTTGAAATACCCCGCCACATCGAACGTCAGGCGGTAGGTGCCAGCACGCAGGCTGGCGTTGTCGAACAGGGGGGCATCGGTGCGGCCGTCGTGGTTCAGCACGAGGCGCTTGACCAGCGTGGCCGTCTCGCCGTCGGTGGCGTACAGCGCCACCGCCATGCCCGCAGCCGGGCAGCCATGCATGGTGTCGAGGACGTGGGTGCTCAGGCCCATGGAACTTCTCCTATGCCGCTCTGTGGCGGTATGCGATCACCGAAGTGTATACAATTTTTGTACATCAAACTCCAGTGGATACCCGCACACCGAGCGAACAGAGGCCCTAGCCGAGTCCGGAGAGCCCCACCAGCGCGCCCGCCTGCAGGTGCCCGAGCACGATCATTGCCACCTGCAGCAGCACCAGCGCCACCAGCGGCGCGAGGTCGAGCCCGCCCACCAGCGGCACCACGCGCCGCAAAGGCCGCAGCAGCGGCTCGCTCAGGCGCTCGATCACGCCGGCGATGGGCGAGCGCGTCTGCACCCAGGACAACAGTGCGTACACGATCAGCAGGCCCGTAAGGCCCGAGAGGACGATGCGCGCAAGGCCGAACAGGGCCAGCACAGGCAGCGCAGCCAGCGGCACCACGCCCCCGAAGAACAGCCACAGCAGCAGGTACTGGGCCGCTTGCAGCAGCAGTGCTGCCACCAGGCTTGACAGGTCGCAGCGCCCTGCGGGGGGGATCACGCGGCGCAGCGGCATCACCAGCCAATCGGTCAGCGCAAACACCAGCTGGCCTACCGGATTGGCGAACGGTATGCGCTGCAACTGCATATACAAGCGCAGCAAGCAGGCGCCCGTGAGCAGGCCGGCCACGACATCGAGCAAGAGGGTAACGATCTGGTAGAGCATCGGCAGTGGCGGACAACGGGGCGGACCCCAACCCATGGGATGATAGCGGGCTCGACCACCATGGCCCATCCCCTCACCCTCACCTCGCTGCCCCTGTTCCCGCTGGAGACGGTGCTCTTTCCCGGCGGCACGCTGCCGCTGCGCGTGTTCGAGGTGCGCTACCTCGACATGGTGCGCAAATGCCAGCGCGCGGGCGCGCCTTTCGGCGTGGTGGCGCTGGCCAGCGGCCGCGAGGTGCTCCAGGCAGGCGCGCCACAGGAGCAGTTCCACGACGTGGGCACGCTGGCCGCCATTGCGCAGCTCCAGTCGCCGCAGCCGGGCCTGGTCACCCTGAACGCGCACGGCACGCTGCGCTTTCGCGTGCGCCAGAGCCACCAGCTGCCGCACGGCCTGTGGGTTGCCGATGTGGAGCAACTGGACGCAGACACCCCGGCCCCCGTGCCTGCTGACCTGCGCCGCTTCGCCACTGCCCTGGCACATGTGCTGCAGACCCTGCACGATCGCCAGCCCGAGACTGAACGCACGCCCCCCGCGACGCCAGCGCAGTTGGACGACTGCGGCTGGGTTGCCAACCGCTGGTGCGAGCTGCTGCCCGTGCCGCTGCCACTCAAGCAGCAACTGATGGCGCTGGACAACCCACTGGTGCGCCTGGAGCTGGTGGGAGACGTGCTCGACCGCACGGGTATCGCGCCATGACGGCAGCGCCGTGCGGCGCACCTGCCAGCGCCCCGCCCCTTCTCGTCATGCAGGTCATCACCAAGGGCGAAACCGGGGGCGCGCAGACGCACGTCGAGACACTGTGCCGCGCACTGGCGGGCCGGGTACGCTTCACCGCCGTGATCGGCGGCAGCGACCCGCACCCGCCGCTGGCCCGGTCCCTGCACGCCCTGGGCGTGCCGGTGCAGCGCATCGCCGCGCTGGACAACCGCCTCGCCCCGGCCCGGGTGGCGCGTGCCGTGGCCGCGCTGGTACGCCAAATCCGCGCCAGCCGCCCGCAGCTGCTGCATGCCCACAGTGCTGCGGCCGGGGTGGTGGCGCGCGTGGCGGGGTGCATCACACGCACCCCGGTGGTCTATACCGTGCATGGTTTCGCTTTCAAGGCCGGTGCCCCCTGGCCGCGCCGCGCCCTGGCCTGGCTGGTGGAGGCGCTGTGTGCCCCCCTCACCCGCCACCTAGTGTGCGTGTCGCGCCATGAGCTGCGGCTGGCACGCTGCCTGCCAATCGCAGCGCGACGCTGTAGCGCCGTTGCCAACGCCCTGGAAGACCTGCCTGGTGGAGCGCGCGCACGCAACCTGCCGGCACGCATCGTGATGGTGGCGCGCATGGCGGCACCCAAGCGCCCCGACCTGCTGCTGCATGCCCTGGCGCTGCTGCGCGACGAAACGGGCACGGAAATCCCCGCCACGCTGGCCGGTGATGGTCCGGACCTGGCCGCGCACCAGGCACTGGCCCTGCGCCTGGGACTGAAGGCCATTGAATTCACGGGCCTGTGCACCGATGTGCCGGGCCTGCTGGAGCAGCACGGCGTGTTTGTGCTGCTGTCAGACCACGAAGGGCTGCCCATTTCAGTCATCGAGGCCATGCGTGCAGGCCTGGCCATCGTCGCCAGCGACCTGCCCGGCCTGCGCGAACTCCTGCCCACCCCGGCACAGGGCCTGCGCGTACCCAACGACACCCACGCCGTGGCCGCTGCACTCCAGCGCCTGGCCCACGACCCCACGCTACGCACAGCGCTGGGGCAGGCTGCACGCGAGCGCTACACGCAGGCATACACGCCTGCGCACATGGCCCAGGCGGTGCTCGACGTCTACCACCACGCTGCCACGGCGCCGCACCATGCAACCCGCCCTTGACCCCCAGCCGCGCGGCTCCTTCGCCGTGCGTTACCAGAATGCGGTGCTGCGCTGGGCCCTGGCCGGCCTGCTGGTGCTCATGCTGGCCTACGCCCTGGGCTGGTGGCTGCAAGGCCAAGGCTGGGCCACCGCACAGTTCCCCGCCACGGTGCTGTGGTGCGTCATTCCCTACGCCATGGCCACGCAGTGGCTGTACCAAGGTGCCTACCTGCCGCACTTCGAGCGCGTGAGCTACGTGGTGGTGGCGGCCACCATGCCGTTCGCGCTCACGCCACTGGGCTTCGCGCTGGCACAGCACCCGTATTCGCGCGGCGCCGTGCTGCTGGCTTATGGACTCACAGCCGCCTGGTTCCTGCTGGGCTACCGTGCCATCCGCCGCCGCGACGTGCTGCACCTGGCATGCCTAGACCCCGCCCTGCCGGCCAGACTGCAGGCGCGCATCGGCAGCCCCCGGCTGGAGACCCTGCCGCTGGTGCTGCACGTCTGCCAAGGCACGCCGTTCCCCGCGCCTTGCGACGGCGTGGTGCTCGACCCGGCGTCGCCCAGTGACGCCCGGCACATCCGCGCGCTCAAGCAGAGCCACACGCGCCTGTACAGCCTCGACGCCGTGGCCGAGATGCTGACGGGGCGGTGCATGCTCCCCCAAGCCGATGCCCTGTGGGAGCAGGACGTGCGCCCCGCCTACGATGTGGCCAAGCGCATGTTCGACCTAAGCGCCACGGTGCTGACGCTGCCGCTGTGGCTGCCGCTGTGCCTGCTCACGGCCCTGGCCGTCAAAATCGACTCCCCCGGTCCGGCGCTGTTCTCACAACAGCGCACGGGCCTGCATGGCCGCCCATTCCGTCTGTGGAAGCTGCGCAGCATGCACCATGCCCAGTGCGAAGCAGCGCGCACCCGCCCAGCCCAGCCAGGCGACGACCGCATCACGCGCGCCGGCCGCTTCATCCGCCGCACGCGCCTGGACGAATTGCCACAGCTGTGGAACGTGCTGCGCGGCGACATGTCGCTCATCGGCCCGCGCCCAGAGCAGGTGCCCTTCGTGCACGAGTTCGCCCAGCGCATCCCGGCCTATCCCTACCGTCACTGGGTACGCCCGGGGCTCACCGGCTGGGCACAGGTGCAGCAGGGCTACACCGATGGCGCCGCAGAAGCTGCCGTCAAACTCGGCTATGACCTGTACTACGTCACGCACTACTCGCTGGCGCTTGACCTGCTGATCATCTACAAGACCGTGCGCATCGTACTCACGGGCTTTGGGGCACGCTGATGGCCCGCACACCACCGCGCGTTTGCCTACTGCACGACGGCCCGCGCCTGGGCGGCGTGGCCACCATCGTGCAGGAACTGCACGACGGCTTGCACGACGCCGGCTGGGCCGTGGACACAGCGCCACCGCACCCGCACGCCTGGCGCACGGCACGGCGCGCCGATGTACTGCTGGCCACGCACAGTTTCGGCCCTGCCTATGCGGCCTGGGCCCTGGGACGGGCGCTGGGCAAGCCCTGGGTGGTCTGGGTTCACGGTCCGCTGCAAGAGGTGCTGAACGAAGCGCGCAGCGCTCCCGCCAAACGCGCCTGGCTGCGCTGGCTGTACCGGCGGGTGCCGCAGTTCGTGTTCATTTCGCGCCACGCCCGCACCTCGCTGGAGGGCTTCCTGGACCAACCGCTGCCGGATGCGCGGGCGCATGTCATTCCCAACGCGCTGCGCCTGCCGCGCGCCCCCCTGCGCACGGCCCCCACGGCAAGCGGTACGGTGGAACTCGGCTATGTCGGACGCCTGGCGCCAGAAAAGCAGCCTGAGCGTTTGATCGCCATGCTGCGGCTCCTGCCACCGCGCTACCGCCTGAGCCTGGTGGGTGACGGCCCTCTGCGTGCCGCGCTGGAGCAGCAGGCGGCAGACCTGGTGCACACCGAGCGCCTCGCGTTCTGCGGCGCCCGGCCACGCGCAACCGCCCTGGCGCCAGACTGGCGTTTGACGCTGCTGGCCTCGCGCTACGAGGGCGGCTGCCCCCTGAGTGCAATCGAATCGGCAGCGGCAGGCATCCCCTTCGTCGCGCCCCCCCTGCCCGCGCTGCGCGAAACCGTGCCTGCCTGCCTGCTGGCTCCCGGCGACAGCCCGGCGCAGCTTGCCGCCGCCGTGCAGCAGGTGCTGGCCCTGCCCTCGCTGCAGATTCAGCGGGCGCTGGACAGTCTGCTGGCCCGTCACGCCGTGCCGCGTTTCACCGACCAATGGCAGCAGGTGCTGCGCGAGGCTGCCGCATGCTGATCCACTATGTGCGCGGGGGCAACGCCTACCTGCCAGAGTTGGCCGCTTATGCGGACTTTCTGCAAGGCCTAGGCCACCAAGCCCAGATCCACCAGGACAGTGCCAGCGTGCCCGGGGATGCCGCAGTCGTCTGGTGGCTGTGCGGGCGCGTGCCGCGCCACGCGGCGCGGCGCTTCGCCCACGCCTTTCAGGTGCATGAGTACGCCTCGGCCTCGGTGCCTCCCTGGGCCTGGCTGAAGGACCGGGCCAAGCGTGTCAGCCAGCCGCAGCCCCAGTACCGGCTGTTCCAGAACGCCTGGGTGCGCGCGCGCCTGGGCTTCGCCGACGGCGTGCCCTGCGAATTCCGCGACATGGGCATCGCTTCAGCGTTTTTCTCCGCCCAAGGCACACCGGGTTCGCCGGAATTCGACGTGGTCTACCTGGGCGACATGCGGCGGCTGCGGCATTTCATCCCACTCCTCCAGGGGCTGGAACAGGCCGGTCTGCGCACCCTGCTGATCGGCGAGCCGCCGCGAGACCTGCACCCTGTCTTGGCACCACTGCAGCGCACCACACTCACCGGCACGGTGGCACACAGTGCCGTGCCCGGGCTGCTGCGCCGCGCCCACTTCGGCCTGAACCTGGTGCCGAACCAGGCACCGTACCACCAGCAGACTTCAACCAAACTGCTCGAATACTGCGCCGTGGGCCTGCCCGTGGTGACTACCGATTACCCATGGGTGCGGGCCTTCGCACAAGCACACGAGGCGCGCTTCATCTTGCTGCCGCGGCAGGCCAAGGATAGGGCGCAGTACGCCCGCTTTTTTGCCACCCAGCTCGACCATGCCGCCTGCACCGCCCCCGACCTGCGCGCGCTGGCCTGGCCGCGCGTGCTGGAGCGCCTCGCGCTGTGGCACACCCTGGGGTTGCGCCCATGAAGCGCCTGCCAGCCTCCGCCACGCTGGCCATGGCCAGCCTCGTCTCGCTCGGCGCCCAGGCAATGATGGGCGTGGCCATGTTGCACTTCTTCTCGCCCGAAGCGACAGGCCGTTTTGCCGTGATCGCGCAGGTGGCATTCTTCTGGGTCACGCTGGCGCTGGCACAAGGCCCGCTCACCTTCCTCGCCGATGTGCAGCAGCCCCCGGGGCAGGCACTGCGGGCCGTGCTGCGCGCCAGTCTGGCGCGCTGGGGCCTGCTACTGCCCCTCGTGGGTGCAGCCGTCTGGCTTGGCGCCATGGCACAGCCGCTGGCAGTGCTAGGCTGGGCCGCGCTGCTGGCGCTGCTGCAAATGCTGTGGTACCTGGCGCAGCCCTGGGCCCTGCGCACAGCCACACCCACCTCGGCAGCGCTGGCACGCGCACTGCCCCCATTGCTGGCGCTGGCGCTGGCGGCGGGCTGGAGTGCACTGCATGGCGGCGATGGCGCCAGCGGCCTGCTCGTGGCGGCGGCGGGTGGCTACGCACTGGGCGCACTATGGCTGCGGCCCGCCAAGCGCCACACGCAAGGCAGCGCGCCTGCTGCGCTCCCGGCAGCGCAGGCGCCCCGGCAGGGCGACCGGCGCAGCGCCTGGCTGCGCATGGCACACACCACCATGGATGCCGTGACAGGCACGGCGCTGCTGCTCATTTGGCAGCGCCTGCACGGCGTCGCCGAAGCCAGCTACCTCGCGGTGCTGCTAAGGCTGCTGGGCTTCGTGCCGACCATCGTTCATGCCGCGTGGGCACAGGTGCTGCTGGCGCGGCGCGAGACGGCGCAGGGGCGCTCGGTCGCCATCGGCCTCGGTGCGGCGCTGGCAACCGGGCTGGTGGGGCTGGCGGGCGCCGCGCTGCTGGACATGGGCCTGCTGGCCGACGGTTGGCGCGGGCTGCAGCCCTACCTCCTGCCCCTGGTTCTTTGGCAGAGCAGCGCCTGCCTTTTCGCCGCCCTGAGCCACCGCCCCTTCCAGCAGGGCCAGGAGCGGCGCTATTCACACCTGGCCATTGCCTTCGACGCGCTGCAGCTGCTGGCGCTGACTCTGCCGCTGCTGGGTTCCGCCGTGTGGTCACCCACCGAGCATCTGTGGTGGCTCGCGGGCGTGTCGAGCACGGGCTTGCTGGCCTTGAGCCTCTGGATGGCAGGTATAAAACTAAAATAGAAGGTTTATTTCCCCCAAACCGGCTGCTGCCCATGTCTGACCATTCCAACGCCCCTGCCCTGCCCGCGCAAGACGACAACCAACTCATCGCCGAGCGCCGCGAGAAACTCAAGGCGTTGCGCCAGCAGCAGGCGCAGGGCGGCGGCGTGGCATTCCCCAACGACTTCCAACCCGCCCACCGTGCCAGCGCGCTACAGGCAGAGCATGGCGCAGCCAGTGCCGAGGCGCTGGAGGCCACGCCCGTGCAGGTGAGCGTGGCCGGCCGCATGATGCTCAAGCGCGTGATGGGCAAGGCCAGCTTCGCCACGCTGCAGGACGCCACTGGGCGCATCCAGCTTTACGTGACGCGCGACGCACTGGGCGAGGAGCTGTACGCCGCCTTCAAGCACTGGGACCTGGGCGACATCCTCGGTGCCGAAGGCACGCTGATGAAGACCAAGACCGGCGAGCTGTCGGTCAAGGTGACGCGCCTGCGCCTGCTCACCAAGAGCCTGCGCCCCATGCCGGACAAGTTCCACGGCGTGGCCGATCAAGAGCTGAAGTACCGCCAGCGCTACGTCGACCTGATGACCGACGAGGCCGCACGCCAGCGCTTCGTCGCACGCAGCAAGGCGGTCAGCGGCATCCGTGAATTCATGGTGCAGCACGGTTTCCTGGAGGTGGAAACACCCATGCTGCACCCCATTCCCGGTGGCGCCAACGCGCGCCCCTTCGTCACGCACCACAACGCGCTGGAGCAGGACATGTACCTGCGCATCGCGCCCGAGCTGTACCTCAAGCGTCTGCTGGTCGGCGGCTTCGAGCGCGTGTTCGAGATCAACCGCAACTTCCGCAACGAAGGCATCTCGGTGCGCCACAACCCCGAGTTCACCATGATGGAGTTCTATGCAGCGTACTGGAACTACCAGGACCTGATGGGCTTCACCGAACAGCTCATCCGCGACACAGCGCTGAAGGCCGTGGGCACGCTGCAGCTCAGCTACCAGGGCCGGGCAGTGGATCTGTCCCAACCGTTCGCACGCCTGACCATCCGCGAGGCCATCTACCAGTACACCGAAGCGGGCGCGCACGTTGACGACGCGGCCTGGCTGGTGAGCGCGCTCAAGAAGCTCGGCATGAGCGAGGAGAAGGACCGCCTCTCGACCCGCACACTCGCCAGCCTGCAGGTGCTCTACTTCGAGGAGATGGTGGAAGACAAGCTGTGGCAGCCGACCTTCATCATGGAGCACCCGACCGAGATCTCGCCGCTGGCGCGCGCCAACGATGTGCGTCCCGAAGTGACCGAACGCTTCGAGCTCTACATCACGGGCCGCGAATTCGGTAATGGCTTCTCCGAACTGAACGACGCCGAAGACCAGGCAGCACGCTTCCAGGCCCAGGTGAACGCCAAGGACAGCGGCGACGACGAGGCCATGTACTACGACCACGACTTCGTGCGCGCCCTGGAGTACGGCATGCCGCCGGCTGGCGGCTGCGGCATCGGCATCGACCGCTTCATGATGCTGCTGACCGATAGCCCCAGCATCCGCGACGTGATCCTGTTCCCTGCGCTGCGCCGCGAAGGCTGAAGCGCCCACCCGACGCCCCAGCCCCTTGGAGCCCATTGCCATGACCACACCACCGCCCCCCGCCATCCAGTTGCCCGCGCCGCGGCTCAGCGCGCCGATGGCGCTGCCGGAATCCTTTACGGTGCTGGTTGTGGACGACCAGCGCTCCGTGCGCGCGGCCCTCAAGGCCGAGCTGCAGCACGCGGGCGTGGCCGACATCATGGAAGCCGGCACCGCCGAGGAAGCGCTGGCGCAGTTCAAGGCGCGGCGTCCCGACCTGGTGCTGCTCGACATCAAACTGCCCGGCCGGGACGGCTACTGGGCCGCGCAGCAGATGCGCGAAGCCGAGCCAGGCGACTGGACGCCCATCATCTTCCTGTCCGGCCTGGACAGCGACCTGGATCTGTGGCGCGGCATCGAGTCGGGCGGCGACGACTACCTGGTCAAGCCCGTCAAGCCCATCGTCCTGGTGGCCAAACTGCGCGCCATGCGGCGCCTGCTGGACATGCGCCGGCGCCTGGTCACCCTGTCGGCCGATCTGCACGAGGCCAACCAGCGCCTCAACGAGATGGTGGAGCTCGACGGCCTGACCGGCCTGGTCAACCGGCGCGGCTTCGACCGCATTCTGCACAGCGAGATTCTGTCGGCGCGCCGCGAAGGCCAGCCACTCACCCTGATGCTGTGCGACCTGGACCATTTCAAGCCTTACAACGACGCCAGTGGCCACGTGCAGGGTGACGCCTGCCTGCGCGAAGTCGGGCGCCTGCTGCAGGGCGTGTGCATGCGCCCGCGCGACGTGGCGGCACGCTACGGCGGCGAGGAATTCGCGCTGATCCTGCCGAACACCCCGCGCTCTGGTGCCATGACCTTCGCCCGCGCCCTGGGCCAGATGCTCAAGACCCATCCGATACCGCACCCAGCCTCGCCGCTGGGCCCCCACCTGACGATCTCTGGCGGCATCACGACCTGCGTGCCGGACGAAGGGGCAAACGCCGAAAGCATGATCATGCGCGCCGACCAGGCCCTGTACGCCGCCAAGTCGCAGGGGCGCAACCGCTTCTTCAGCTTTGAAATGCAGATGGACACCATCGAGCAGCGCTGCGCGTGACAGTGCTCCGGTAGCAGCACATCCGTAAGACTGATTGGCCGATGAGTACAAGCCGCTCCGACAAGTTCAAGACCCACCTGCCCGACTGGGTGCAGGACTGGCTTGACATCATCGTGCCCGGCGCGCAGATCCTGTTGATCATCGGCGCGGCCTGGCTGCTGCAACGGCTGCTGCGCAAGCTGGTTACGCGCGCAGCGCGGCATTACAACCTGCCGCACGCCATGCTCATGACCATGAACGGGCTGATCCGCTGGTCTATTGTGCTGAGCGCGCTGCTGCTGGTGCTGGAGCGCCTGGGCGTCTCGGCCACGGTGCTGTGGACCGCGTTCACCGGCTTTGCCACCGTGGGTGCGGTGGCCTTCTTTGCCGCATGGAGCGTGCTGTCCAACCTGTTTTGTGCACTGCTGATCTTTACCGTCGGGCCATTTCGCATCGGCGACTACATCGAGCTGCTGGACAACCCCGACAAACCGGGCGCCAAGGGCCGCGTGGTGGATATCAATTTGCTCTACACCACGCTGGAAGACTTTACCGCCGACCCAGAGCACCCAACGCTGCTGCAGATTCCCAACGCCCTGATCTTCCAGCGCGTGGTGCGGCGCTGGAAGCATGTGCCGCCGCCCACGCCGGTCGCAACCGCCGCAGAGCCCCCGGCACCGGCCCAGAAGCAGGGTTAACGGCGCCGCAACTGCTGAAGCGCGGCGCGATAAATCCAGCCGCATCAGCGCGATAAATCAAAGCCTCGGGACTTTCTGAGCAGAAAACAAATTTGCAATAGCAGCGCGCCGTCAGCAAAACTCCCGACTCGCACCTTGCGGGGCCTCTACCTAGAGTCCGAGCGACATCTAGGAGCCCACCGCAATGACCACCGCCCCCCAATCCAAAGCCTCCCTCGTGCGCGAACACATGGCCGCTGGCCGCTGGGCCGAGGCCGTCCGGCTGGCCGCATCGTTCCCGCGCCTGGACAAGCACCGCACGGCCATCCTCGACGCCCGCACGGCCTACACGAACCCGCGCTGGCTCGCCCAGCTCGGCATTGACCCCGAGGCCGCCAAGGAAGCCGGGCACGCCGCCCTGCGCGAGCGCTTCGCCTGATCCCTGCCCCTCACGCCCCCACGTTCCAGAACAGCGCGCCAGGCCCCGCCTCGGCGCGTATGTACTCCCAGGCCTTGGCGTCATAGCCCGGCGCACTCGGAAACGGCGGCCGCACCTTGGCCGCCCGCTCAAAGGGCAGCGGATGCACGATCCGCCGCGCCCGGCCCGTATCGCACCCCTCCCGCCCCACCACCACGGCCACGAACCGCGCCCGTGGCCACGCGCGCTGCAGCGCCCGCGTGAGCACCCCGGAGCCCGCCACGCTCCACACCTCGGCAGGCTCCAGGCCCGTGGCTGCCGCCGCCTCGGCAATGGCCCCGAGGCTGGCCGCAGCGTCGGCCCCGAAGGGCACCAGGTGCGCCCCGCGCTCGGCCGCGTAGGCCCGCGCGCGGGCCTGTACAACCGACAGATAGCCGCAAGGCACCGGCACCACGGCCGCGCCAGCGTCGGCCGCTGCCATCGTCAGCGGATGCGGCACCTTGCGCGCGGCCGTGAACACGGTCGCCCGGCGCCCGAGAAGCCGCGCACAGTGCGCCAGGGCCACCTGGGCATAGCCCTGGGCCGGGCTCGCATAGACGAACTCGGCCGCCGCCTGCGCCTGCATCAAGGGCAGCAAGGCGCGCGTCTTGGTGCCGCCCGGAAGCAGATCATCCCGGACGACCAAGACACCCGCATGCTCCTCGATGACAGGCGCGGGCAGCATCAGCGCACCGCCCCGCAGGCAGCCGTGGCACGCCGGGCATCGCCCTTGACGAACACAAGCACCTGCTGGTGCGTCCGGCCCAGCTTGCGCGATACCTCAAACGCCTTGCCCGCACGGATCGGCAGCGAACCGGCCGACGTGACTAGGATGGCTTCGTTGTAGAGCTGAGCACCAGCATCCCGGAAGGCTGCGATGGTGTCGCCCACGAAGCCGCGCTGCAAGCCCTTGGTGTCGCGGAAGTCGCCGACCACGAAACAGGCGAAGCGGTCGGGCCGCAGCAGGGCCACGGACTCCTTGATGATCTGGCGGTAGGTCTGCAGGAAGCGGGGATAGCGCATGGTTGAAAGATCGGCCTCGTCGTCGCTATAGCGTTCCAGGTTGCCGTAGGGCGGACAGGAAAACAGCAAGTCGGCCTGCACCTCGGGCAGCGCCTGGCGCACCGCCAGCGCGTCGCCCTGCACCCAGCGCGGCGCTGGCATGCCCGGCTGGCCCAGTGCGGCCCACTGCGCGCGGTTGGCCTGCACCTGCTCGGCGCGCAGGTCAACGCCTGCATAGGCCCGGCCCGTGGCCGCTGCGACGATACCGCGCACGCTACCGCCTGCGAAGGGGTCGAGCACCACATGGTTCGGCGCAGAAAACCAGCGGTACACCAGCTCGCACAGCACCGGGTCGAACACGCTGGTGCCCTGGTGCCGGATCTTGTCCGGGTGGGCCTGGGCGAACTCGGCCCAGCTCGCCTTGCGGCCAAGGGCCGCCTCGTAGGCGTTCTTGGCCGCGTAGGTGGCAGGTGGCTGCGCCGAGGTGGGGTACAGCAGGCGGTCACTGCGGCCCAGCTCGGACTGGATTCCGGTCGCCAGCCAGGCCGCTTTGCGGTCGCGCCACCAGCCCGTGCGGGCATCCAGCAGCGAGAACGGCACTGCAAGGAAGCGGTCAGCCAGGGAGGGATTGCGCCCGCCGCTGGGGATCGTGTCCGGGCCGGGCGGGGTGAATATGGGAAAAGTTGCTTTCGTCATTCGAGCGTTTCAAAGGTTGGACGCTCGGCTGGCGTTCTGACAAAGAGGCGCTCGTAGCGCTCTGGAACTGATTCAGCGTCCCACAGCGGGGGCACTTGATAGCGAGGCGAGCGAAGATGCCTTCGCCCAGTTTGCGGCCACATGCGCCGCACCTTATTTCTTCCATTGCAAGCCTATTTCCTGTTGCGAAAATGGTAGGCTCGACGCGCTCTCGCGAGAGTGGCGGGTCTTGCCTGACTTGCAGGGCACTTCTGCGGGTCGGGGGCTTGGCCTGGTGTTACAGCACCCGGCCAGGTCGCCCGTCTTTTATCTACCAGCCAACACGCCGGGCAATGAAGCGAAGGGCACCAACGGCGACGCCATCAACCAGCGCGGTTGCAGTCAGCGTGTCGGCATCGTCATTGCCGCCGCCATAAAGTACGGGGTATACAAGCACCTGACATCCAACGGCCCGGGCGACGTGTCCACTGCGTGATACAGCATCTCCCCAGCCCGTTTGCCCGCTTGTGTCGTCACCGCCGCTGCCCTCATCCGCCGTCGAATCCCAGTCAAGCTGCCAGCCCACGCGCTCGGCGGATACGCCTACGATGATGCCGACATAGCACGTTGACAACGGCATCCTGAACAAATCATCAGACACACTGACCTGGCTATTGATCAGCTCGCAACGCCAACCCGGTCCCGCCATCGGTAGCGGCACACCATCGGACTCCTGACTCTTCCAGGGTGTGCCCGTCCAGCCGGTTGTAATCCAAGGCTGCCGCTCCCAAATGCCGCCGTATTTGTGTGCAATGTGCACCAGCCCGTCATCACTGTCTTTGACCTCAAAAACCACATCCCCAGCTTCGTCCCCGCGCAATATTTGCGCCGCAAGGGCCTCGTCCGGCGTGTTCACCCATGACAGTTCCGGCGCGACGGGCATAACCGGCGCTGCTGGTGCAGCAGGTGCAACACTCCTGCGCACCTGCACCGCCACCTCGACACGCTGGCCCGGCACCTGCTGCACCGGCCGTGCCGCAAAAAACCGTCTGCGCTGCATCACACCACCACCTCGACTTCCGAGGCCGGGTAGCCCTGCGCCTCGATCAGCAGCACATGCCGCCCGCGCTGCACCGGGAACGACGCGCGCCCGGCGCTGTCGGCGATGCGCGAGGCGCCGCCGTCCAGCGTGATCTTGGCCCCGGCCAGCGGCCGTCCCTGCTCGTCGCGCGCCGTGAAGATGATCTCGCCGTTCGCCACCTCAACGGTCACGCCCGGCTGGATCACCGGGTCGAACGCCGTCGAAAGCGTGGTCGTTTCGATCTCGGGCACAGGCCCCACGGGCGCCTCCACCGCGCAGGCCAGGCCCGCCGCCGACAAGTCCAGCTCGGCGCTCACCAGCCGGTGGCGGCCAGAAATCGGCGAGAGCGGGTGCGCGATGTCTACCCAGCCGCCAGTGGCCACGTCCGCGAAACTGTGCTGCCAGGTCACGCGCCAGCGCGGCCGGGCCAGCCAGCCCAGCACGCGCTGGCCCAGTTCCTCGGCCTGGCGCGGCGTGCGCAGCCAGGGCGCGGGCCACTCCAGCTCCAGCAGGCCGAAATCCTTGACCGCCTCCGGCGCCTGGAGCTGTATCGCGCGCCGGTAGCGCTGCGCCGCGTGGTCGTAGTCGTACAGCACGCGCACGGCCGTATGCAGCCCGGCCGCCGTGGTACTCGCCTGCAGGCCCTGGGCCGTCAGCTTGTCCACGCGCAGCGCGGGCGCCGTGTCGTCGGGCAGCGGCGGCCATGTGATCGCCACGCCCGGCATCGCCGCCGCCCAGGCGCCGCCGCAGGACTGCAGCAGCCCATCGACGGCCGCCCGGATGCTGATGCTGTTGTCCGCCAGCAGGCCGCCCAGCACGATGTGCGCGGTCTCGGTGCGGTAGTCGTCCAGGTCGGCCCACTGCACCGGGGCGCGCGCCAGGTTGGCCAGCACGTCGTGCAGTATCTCGGCCGGGGTTTGCAGCAGGCGCCCTGTGTCCGGGTGCATGCGCCCGCGCAGGCGCACCGCCAGGCGCTCACCCTCGGCCAGCGGCATCGCCAGCTCGACAAACGCCACGGCGCGGCCTGTGCTGTCCACGCCGTTGTAGAAGGCCCAGGCATCCGTGGCAACGTCGTCGCGCTTGACTTCATCGACCCCTTGAACCGGGTGGTCGGCCAGGAAGAACACGCGCTGGTCGTCGCTGTACTGGATCGGCGTCAGCGTCACATGGCCCCAGGCCCAGGGCAGCACCTTCACGTCGCGCCATCCGCCCCACACGGCACTGGTGCGCAGAGGCACGTTGTCCGACAGCGGCCGGTCGGCCCCGGCCTCCAGGCTCATGCGCACCTCGCCGCCGAGCTGCAGGCCCACGGCGATGCCGTCGAACAGCACGCCCGCCTGCGTCGCCACGCGCACGGCGCGGCGCACCGGCGGGCATTGGCCCCACAGCCGGGTCAACTGGCCGCCCGCGTTGTCCAGCGTGGCGTCCATGTTGCTCACGGGGGCGGCGGCAATGCCCGGGATGGACAACGGCCGCTGAATGCTCGACAGGCCCGCCAGCAGCGGCAGCGTCATGCCGTCCCGGCCGGGCGGCGCGGCGCTGCCCGGCCGCACCAGGTTGACCTGGCCGCCATCGGCCCCGGCGTCGATCTCAAGCCACGGCGTCATGCGAACACGGGCTCCAGGTCCAGCGCGCCGGACATGAGCCGCCACGCCTCGTTATCCGGCTGGTAGGCGTGTATGTCGCTGATCTGCAGCGCATCGGCGCTCCAGCGCACCAGCGATGCGTCGGCCGCGTGCATGTGGTGCGGCACGAACAGCAGCGGCTCATCGTGCTCCTGCGCCCAGTCGCCCAGGCCCAGCAGCGCAGCCACGTCAGGCTCCAGCAAAGCGTCTTCCCAGGCGAGCTTCCACCCTGTCCCTGCACCTGCGTAGAGCGCGGCGGCATTCGGGCCGTTGCCGCGCGTGGAGGCCCAGCGGCGCAGGCGGTCGCAGGAGCTGGCGTGGTTCTCGGTGGCCAGGGGCTGGCCGCACCAGATCCAGCCGATGCTGCCGCCCGGTGCGTTGGTGACCGAGAGCCGCACGAAGCGCGCGGCCATGAACAGGTGGAACACGGCCACGCTTACCGGCCGCGTGACATCGAGGGCGAGCGGTGCAGACCATACCGCGCCATCCTGCGACACCTCGGCGGCCACGGCCGCGCCGCCTGGCAACTGGTAGCGCGCCAGGGCAATGGCCCCGATCTGCTGCACCGCGCCGAGGTCGATCTCCATCGACGCGCTGCTGCCCTCCCAGCCCCAGGCCGTGGCCTGCGCGTCCTGCACATGGCTGGCCGCCCACGGCTGGTGCACCGCGAAGGCGTAGGCATCCCCCGGAACGAAGGACGGCGCCGCCCCCGCCTCAAACACCACCTGCATGCCATCGGCCAGCGCCGCCTGGCCGCCCGGGGGGATGTCGGCCAGGGCAGACCAGGTGCCGCCGCCCTGCCGCCAACGGAACTGCCCAGCCTCGACCGCGAAGGTGAACGCATCGCCGAGCTGGAACGGGATGCCGCCCAGTGCGAGCCGCAGCGCCACCCCGGCCTGGTCGTACATGGGCGCGGGCGTGCCGTCCGTAGGCACGATGTAGTCGGGCAGCGGCCCGGTGCCGCTGCCCAGCACGCGCCAGGTCTGCACGTCCGTGCCGTCGATGCCCCCGGCCAGCCAAGCGGCCCCGGCGCCGATGGTCTGCAGGACGGCCTCATCGCCCACGCGGTAGGGGCGCTCGCTGTCAACCGACTCGATCCGCAGCGTGATCGAGTCGCCGATCTTGAGGTGGCTCTCGCACGCCACGGCCAGGCCAAAGCCGAACTCGCGCGTGGAGTACGGCTTGCCGTCAGCATCGCGGCGGCTTGAGATATACGGTTTGTTCGTGAATGCGGGCAGGTAGTAGCCATCGGTATCGACCCACCAGAAGGGGTCTTCGTGGTCAATCCAGCACCCGCCCGCGTCTGTGGTGCTGGAATCAGATTTTGGGACGATGCCCGCCAGGGTGCGGCAGTAGTCCATGCGCGCGGTGTAACGGCGCAGGAGCTGGACCCGATCCGCGTCGCCAGTTGTGGGAGATAAGTCTCCTGCCGCGCCAAGACAGGCATAGTCTGCCCAACCGCTACCGTGCTGAACTCTGAAATTGTTGCCGCTTTCATCCCACTCAGGGGATGCCGGATCAACCCAGTTTTCGTCGCCGGGGGAAACGCCGGAACCATTACTCGCATACGCACACACAAAGAGCTTGCCGCTCACCGGGTTCAGCCACACGCTGTTAGGTTTGGCCTGGAGCATCGTGCGCTCAAACGGCTCTTTGCCGCCCAGCGCCAGCAGCACCGCCATATCCGCCACCATCGCCGCATAAGCCGTATCCCACTCGGCCAGCGCGGGCGTGGACTCGTAAATCTCCCCCAGCGCGAGCGCAAAAGCCCCCGCGATGGCATCGGCAAAATCCATATCCACCTTGGAATACGCCGGATTGAGCTGCACCGCCGTATTGCTGGCAGCAAATGTAGAGCGCCACTGGTACAGCGGCGCCAGGCGCATTTGATGCGCCGGATCGAGTGGCATGTCGTCACCTCCTAAACCAAGACATTTATCTGAAACCTTGATAGGCGCCACCTTGCGGCAGTCGCACTGCGCTGGCGGGCGTTTGACGTAGCGGAACGTGACAGTGAGCGGGCGGGCGTTGATGCCCAGCTTCACCGGCCGCAGGCACGCGCTGGGCGTCACTTCGCCCTTGTCTTCGTCCCGCCCCACGGGTGACCACACCACACTCCACTGGCCGCTGCCAACGGCCGCAGGGTTAACTGCGGGGATCGTGAAAAGCGCTGCGTTGCTTGCATACGGCACGCCCGTGGTCGCCCCGGCCAACACGCCAGACACGTCGCCCGACACGCTCCAGCGTTCCTTGCCCACCACGTCCGCGTTGATACAGCGCACCGTCAACGTCTGCGTGGGTGCCTGGTCTGGAACGGTCACATCACGCAGCGCCACCCGGCCCGCCATCGCCATGAGCCACGCGCTGGTGCGCAGCGGCACGTCGATGGCCGCTTGCCCGCCGCTGGTGCGGTCTGCGGCCACTACGCCCGCCACCTCCACCAGCGCCGAGGCGGCCAGTGCGGTCAGCAGGTCATAAAACGTGACGATTGCGGCCTGTGCCGGGGTGGCTTGCGTGTCCCCGAAAGTCTCTGTGGTCACCCCATCGCTTACGGTCACGACATAGCCTCCCGTTACGCTGTAGACAGCAGTGCTTGCGGGCACGTCGCGCTGCAGCGCGGGCGAGAGGCCGAACTGCCAGGCGCCATCCTTGAACTTGCGCCAGGGCCGGTACACCTGGGGGTCGAAGCCAAACGCGATACGCGGGCTTGCCGCGTCGAGCTCGTCCTTGGGCGACAGCGGCAGGCCGCCGAAGTCCCACTGCGGCCCGGTCTGCGTGGCCGTGCTTGTGCTCCAGGGCGCCAGCAGCGCCCAGGCCGTGGCCGTGCGCGTGAGGGCGGGCTGCACTGTGATGTGCAAGGCATTGCCGCCGCTGCCCGGCGCGCGGGCGCGGATGCGCACCTCGCGCACGTCCAGGCCCGCCGTGGCCGTCTCAATGCCCAGGTCGGCCAGCGTGATGGTGAATTCCTGCAGCGCGGCGGCGGCGTCCACGCTTTGCACCGTGAGCTGTCCATTGCCCACGCCCACGAATTGCGGCACCGAGGCGCGCGGAACGCCACCGGCCGAGACGATCTCTACATCGACGCTTGCCGCTTCGTGGCCCGTGTAGCTGCCCGCCAGGCGCACTCGGCCGCCGCCCGTGCGGCGCGCGGACACCCGCTCAATCGCCGTACTCGCGCGCACACTGCTGGCCGCCAGGGTTGCGGTACGGGCGAGGTTGTCACGGCCGGAGAGATAGCGCTGTACGGAGGGCATGCAGCGACTGTGCCGCTACACGCCTTCGCGCAGTGATGAAAACGCTTTAAAACTCAGCGCGCGAGCTGGGCGATGCGGCGCAGCTCGGGTTCGATCAAGCGGGCGAGCTTGACTGGGTCGTTGATACCGTTGGCGTGCAGCGTGATTTGCACAGGCGGGCGCTGCTGCATGTCGCCCGGCACCGGACCGCGCGCACCGCCGCCCGTGTCCTCGGCCGTGCGGCCGCCACCATCGGATACCCCGCTGCCGCCGCTGCGGCCGCCGCCTTTCTTCTTGCCGCCGCCCGCGCCGCCTTCCTCGCGCTCGCGCTCTTTGCGCTGCTTTTCTTCCTCACGGTAGATCTCGCCCAGCACCACGAGCTGCTCCTCCAGCAGCGCCAGCTCCTTCGTGAGCCGCTCCGCTTCCTCGTTGTTCTTGCGGATGCGGGCGCGCTCAATGTCGAGCCGCAGCAGCGCCATCTTGGCGCGCACCTCGGCTTCGTCGCGTGCCTGGCGTGCCCTCGCCACGTCCTCCTCCGAGCCGCTCAACTCCAGCAGGCGCATCTTCAAATCCTCAAGCCCTTGTGCCGCACCCTGGTTGGAGCGCTCCAGGGACTGCTGGGCGGCGTCCAGTTCCTTGAGGGCGGCCGACATGGCCCAGGCCAGCTTGGGCACATCCTGGGCCCAGGCGCCGGATTCCCGGGCGATCTTCGCCATCTCCTCGAAGTACTTGTCCGCCTTGCGCTGCGCATCCGCCCAGGCATTGGCCGCCTCGTTCGCCGCCTCGTTTTGCGCTGCGGCCTGCTTCTGCAGGGCCGTGCGAGAGTCGTCGGCAGCGTCCGCCATGTCGCGCATGCCATCTGCGCCGTCCTTGGCTGCATCGCCCACCTTCTTGGTCGCGTCCTCGGCTTCTTTCATCGACTTGACGATGGACTTGCCCGCCTTATCCGTCTCAATCACGAAGCCATGCTGGCGGGCCTGAGACTGGATCGTCGCGTCCGCGATGCCATCGTTCGCAGCAATCGCCGCCTCGGCCATGGCCTTCCATGCCTCGTTGATCTCGCGTGGCGTGGCCGTGCCGCTGGCCTGCACCACGTCGAAGGCTTCCTTGGCCGTTCGTGCAAGTTCCTTGAGCTCTGCCTGCGGCTTCACGCCGAGCTGGCGCAGCGCTTCGCCCAGGCTCTGGATGCCCGGTATCTGCCCCTCGATGGTCGCGCGCTGCTTGTCCAGCGCCGATTGCAGGCGGCCCATGCCGTCTGCGCTTACCTGGCCCGCCGCGCCCATGGCTTTGAGCTTTTGCTCCATCGCTTCGATGGCCTGCAGGCTGTCGGCCTTGGGGATGGCCGCAGCGAAAGCCATTTCGATGGCACGGGCGGCGTCCTTTGCCCCCACGCCTGCCGCCTTGGCGGACTCGGCCACCAGGTCAACCTGGTTGATGGCCTCCTGCGCGCCCGTGCTGATCTTGCCCAGGGCCTGCGCGGCGTTCACGCCGAGCTTTTCAAAACTGGCCGCGAGAACCTGTTCGTTCGCCTGTGCCCACTGCTGCGCGGATATGACGCCCTGGCGCGAGGCCTCCTCAAGGTTTGCCCTTAGCGCGCCAATCTGACCCGCATTGAGCTTGCCCAGCGCCTCCTGCCATGCTTCGCCCACCTCTTTCGCAGATAGCCTGCCTTTTGCTGCCAGTTCGTCCAGGGCCATTACAAAAGCGCTGACGCCTTGCACATCGCCGAATTTCAGGCCCGCAGCCAGGCGCTCTATGGCCTCCTTTGTCTTGTCCGCCGCCGTGGCGGTTTTCTCAAACTCGGCCACCAGCTTGCTTGCATCAGCAGCGGCCATTTTGGCCGTCGTTTCCTTCACGGCCCCGGATAGCTTTTCCTGGGCCTGAGCTGCAGAAAGCCATTTGCCGGTTGCCTGGTCAAATACCAGCAGGCCTGCGCTCTGTGCCTCATTGAGCTGCTGCATGCTTGTGACGAGCACGCCCGTTGCATCAGAAATGGCTTTGAGTTTTTGAGCGACAAGGTCTTGCTTTTGGGCCGTCTGCGACGCAATGGCGTCATGCTTTGCAAGTTCCGCCCGGTATGCGCCATAGTCTTTTGCGACTTTGATCCATGCTTGCCCGAGTTCAAGAACCCCCACGGCGACAAGTGCGAGAGACGCCCGGGAGATAACTGCAAAAGCCTTGGATTGATCTGCGGCCTTTGCCATTTCCAAGCCTGCACCTTTGGCTGCCAGGCCTACCCCCGTCAGTGCTCCAGCAAATGCGGCGACCTTGGAGACCACCCACAGCTTCATCAGCACTTCGATGGCTGGCGCAAGCTGCTGCAAGACGCCAATGACACCTTGAGCCGCGTTCGCTACGTCAACGAAGCCGCTGGCAATCCGCTTTGCCATTACATCCAGTTCGCCACTGGCCTTGAGCTGGTCGAACTTTGCCAGCAGCCCTTGCAGTTGCGCGGTCAGATACTCCAGCACGCCCGATTGGGCGATCATGTTGAAAAGCTCTTGCAGCGCATCCTGGGCACGCTGAACGGCTCCAGCGTAGGAGTTCATCAGGTCTGCACTGGCGCCTGCGCTTTTCTTGCCCATGGCGTCGATGAGCTGAAGGATTGCATCACGCCCGAGCTGGCCGGCGCTCGACAGCTTTTGAAGTTCCTCCACGTTCTTGCCGGTTGCCTTGGCGAGCAAATCCCACGCGGGGATGCCGCGCTCGGCAAGCTGCAGCATTTCCTCCCCTTGAAGCTTGCCCTTTGTCCACGCTTGCCCAAGTGCCAGGGTGACGCCCTCCAGCATCTCCGTACCACCGCCCAGCTCTGCAGCCGCATCTGCCATCGCCAGCATCTGCGCCCGGGTAGGCTGCAGGCCAAACGCGGACAGCTTGGCGTAGGCCTCTGTCAGCCCCTTCACGTCAAACGGCGTTTGCTGCGCTAGGTCTTTGAGCATGGCGAATGCTTCGCGCGCCTTCTCCGAGCTGCCCAGGATGCTTGTCAGGCGGCGCTCCAGTTGCTCGAAAGAGCTCCCCGTCTCAAGCACTTCAGCAGCAACCCGCTTGATCTCGCCCAGCCCGATCATGGCGCCCGCCCATGCCACGGCTTTGTGCGCGGCAGCGCCGATCTTGCTGCCAGCCCCATCAGCGCTGTCCCCAAGCTCCTTGATTGAGCTGGCTGCACTCTTGGTAGCGCCTTGCGTCCCGCTCATTTCGGCACGTAGCGACTGGATACGCCGCTGCAGCTCGGCGGTTGCTCGGATTGCGTCTTCGGGCATGAGCTTTTGGCCCTTGAGACCGCGCATCACAGCCTGGAGCTGCTCAATCTCGGCCGTGATCTGCCGCACCCCCCGCATGCCCAATTGTTGAAAGGTCTGTTGCAGCGCTGGGGCGAGTGCAAGCGCCTCAGTGCGCATGTCATGCACCACCTCTGTGTACCGCTGGGCCTGCTGCTGGGCCTGTAGTAGTTGTGCCTTGAGCGCAATTTGCTGGTCAGTCAAGCCCTTGGTGCTCATGCCCGCAGCCTGCAACGCCTGGCGAGAGTCATTCAGCGCTTGGTTACCCTGGCGCAATGCCACGCTGAGCTGACCGGCGCTGCCAACGGCGCGTTCGTAGTCGGCCACCAATCGCTTTTGCGCATTGGCTGCGTTGCTGCTTGCAGCCTCGCTCTCCTTGTATGCCGCTGCAAGCAAGCGCACATTGCCCGCAGCCGCCCGTTCTTCGGCCTGCAGCATCTTGAGCTGTGCAGCAGCATCCCGCACTCGCTCAGAAAAAATCGCGTTACCGTCACCGGCCTGCTTGAGGTCATCCCGGCTTTGCTTCAGCTCCACCCGCGTTTGCGCGATGGCATCACGCAACTGCAACTGGTATTGCTTGGCTGTACCCAGCTCCAGCGCGGCAACCTTCTGCGCATCGGCCGCGCGTTTCGCCTCCTCGCCCGCTTGCGCCATCTCCTTGGCCAGGGCATCCACCTTGCCGCTGGCCGCATCCATGGCCGTCGCAACGCTCTCGGTCTCGCGCTTGAGACGCATGAAGTCATCGACAAGCTTATTCTGTGCGCCGATGGCACGAATGGCTTGCGCCAGCTCGGTCAACTTTGGCGCTGCATCACCGCTCTCTTGTGCCAGGCCTTCCAAGCCATCCGCGATAGCCTCCACATCGTTAGCGCCGTTGGCTTCTACATCAATGACCAACTTGGCCTTCATGTTCTGGTTCGCCATATTTCCTCGCTTGCCTTAATATCCGCAGCCATGAACCTGCTGCTGCTCTTGCTTGTTGTCGCCATCGGTGTGCTTGCCCTCGCCCGGCCGAGCGCCAGGAACATGGCTGCGCTCAAAATTGGAGCCCTGGCAGCAGCTTCCTCTCTGGTCTTGGCCCTGGTATCGCCGGAGAGTGCAATGGCTCTTGGAGTGGGTGCACTTGCGCTTGTCGGCCTTTGGCTCTGGGGTCGCCTCCTGCTGTGGCCACTGCATTACCTGGCCTCTTTGCTGCACCGATAAAGCGCTTTCACCTCGAAAAAAAACCGCGCCCAGGCAAACGCCCGGCGCGGTTTTTTATTGCCCCCCGGCCAGGGTCAGACCATCGCGTCGATACGCATGAACGGGCCGAACAGCGGGTCGTTCTTGAGGCCGGGAACGTACTGCGCCTCGCCCTTGAGCGCCAGGTCGCTGGGCTCATCGGAGAGCCAGTTGAAACTGCCATCCAGTGCGAGGGGGATGCGCGGGATGATGACGCGCTGCTTCTGCCCGTCGCCGTTGACCCCCGAGAAGATGATCCCGCGCTCGACGTTCGTCTTGCTGAATGCGGCGACATTCACGAAGCTGTCGTACTCGTAGTCCACCTTGAGCGGCTCGACGTGCAAGGCAGGGTGTGCCAGCAAGCGGTACCGACCATGCTCTGCGTCATCTTCTTCATAGTGCGTTCCGAGGACGTACGTCAGGGGCGTTCCCGGAGTGCTGTCCTCGATCACCACGCTCTTGCTGCGCGGGTTGCGCAGGAAGAAGTAGTCCCCCGGCTCCAGCTTCGCCAACTGCTCATCGGTCACTGTGCCACCGGCAATTTCCATCGCTTCGCCGAAGAACGCTGAAGCCATCGTGCGCGTGTCGAACTGCACCATGGAGAGGTTCACTTCCAGGCCCTTGCCCGTCTCGTATTCCTTGAGGGTCATGCGCTGGCCGGAGCAGCTCTCTTTGATCTTGCCCGTTTCGCGCGATGGCGTGACGGTGAGCGTGCGGTTGGCACAACCCACGCTGTACAGGTTCGTGAGGAAACCCATCTCAGGGCGACCGTTGATCGGGTCGTAAATGCCAATGTGCACCGGCCCCTGGCCATTCCAGACGATGGGGGTAGATTTAGATGCTTGCGTAGCCATGTTTACTCCTTCTTTGCGGCGGGAGTTGCGGGGGGGGCTGCGGGCGCTGCCTTCGCGGTGCCAACCGAAACGAGCCATCCAGCCTTGCCTTCGGGCAGCTCCAGGAATTGACCGGTCTTGTAGTCGCGCCCTGCGTGGCGGTGCGGCTTGAGCAGCTCAATGCGCACGCGCGGCGGCTGCGAGTCGGGTTTTGTGGACATGAAAAAGGGCTCCTGTGTAAGAGCCCTCAGTGTTCGCCGCCGTGGCGTTTCGTGCGAAGAAAAACGCTTTAGGAAATGCCCGGCCACCCGGTCGTGACGTCGATGGCCTGCAGCGTCTGCACGTCATCGCCCGCCGCGCCGATGGCATCCTCCAACGCCTGCCGCACGCCGGTCAGCGTGCCATGGATCACGCGGTAGGCATCGTCCTTTGCCACGATGCGCTGGGCCAGCTCCACGCGGTCAAGGCCTCGCGCTGCGGCGGCAGCGTCAATCCATGGCGTGGCCGCAGCCGGATCGGCCAGCAGCGCGCGGGCCTCCCCGGTCTGCACCGGCCAGCTCTCGCGCTCGCTGGGCGGGTATCCGGTGGCGATGATCTGCATGCGGCGCTCGTACTCGCCTGCGAGCTGTGCGCTCAATGCCGCGCGCAGCGCCGCAGGATCGGCAGGCGGGGGGACGTAGGATGCCACCCACTCTGCGAGCATCGCCTGGTGCTCATCCAGCGGCGTGCCCATCGCCGCCGCATCGGCGCGCAGCATGTCGATCTGCGTGGGGTGGTAGCTGACGCAGCGGACCTGGGCGGCACCGTCCATCCAGGTGGCCTCCAGCCAATTCGTAGCGTCCAACTTCAGTTCGATGATCATGAATGCGCTCCCGAAAGAATGCAAAAGCTGATGTTGACCGGATCGCTTCTGGTGGCGCCGTTGTTCGTCAAACGCAGCGCCACACTCGTCGCTGTGTTGACGTATGCCACCGCCACTGAGTATCCAGAGTAACCAAGAGGAATTGGCAATAAAACAGCGGCTGCGGAAAGCGCAGCGTTGTAGAAGATGAACTCGACAGACGCACCAGCGATGAGTTGTTCGGGGTGCATTGTGATAACGCCACACGGCTTATTGAGAGTCACAGCAGATGATTTCCCACCCGGCTGGATAACACTACCTCCGCTACCATTCCCATAGCCAATCACGCCACCATCCTGCACCACGAACCCGAACTCAGCAGTCGTTGCCGCGAGCCTGACTGGGCGCGACCAAGTGGCATCGTGCTGGTGCTGGACCCAGAGTTGCCCAGGCCTGGTCTGAAACGCCTGCTGCGCAATCTGGCTCAAGCGCCCGGGAATACCAAACGTGAAGACGTTCCACCACGCGGTCGAGAGCGATTGGGCGGGCCAGTCCGTCCCGGCGCCATCCAGTGTCACGAACGCATCGACGGCGCCCACCTGGGCATTCGCCATTTTCCGTGTCTTGTCCACGGTG
>Ga0222428_100177_pt1 | contig 59955 bp, 64 predicted proteins | sample 2B5Ametagenome_FD_182471 | JGI IMG/M metagenome (GOLD analysis project Ga0222428, IMG submission 182471) | Enriched microbial communities from leaf-cutter ant dump, University of Wisconsin, Madison, United States - 2B5A (version 2) | ecosystem: Environmental > Terrestrial > Nest > Insects nest >...
GAGGATGAACATGGAAAAACTCCGGTACGGGTGAAGCAAGAAACAAAAAGGCCCACCGCTGGGGGTGGGCCTTGGGGCGCGCAAGGGGTGCGCGGTTAGCGAACGATGATGCGCAGCTCGTCGTCGCCCTGGTCGGGGTTGATGTCAAACGGCATGGCCACCATGGCGATGCCCTGGTCGTCTTGCAGGGTGAAGGGGTTGCACTGGATCTTGGGTGCAGACAGCTCGATGATGTTGCCCACGTCCACGCCGTGCACCAGGCTCATTGCGCCAGTGGTGCCCTCGCGCACGACCTCGGCCCAGTTCTTGGTGGCGATGCTGGGCAGCTCCATGGTGACGTTGCCGGTGGGCTGGCGGTCAGGGCTGCGCGCACCTGCGCAGTTGATGAGTTCGCGCCAGGCCAGGGTGTTGCCCCAGGCGATGCTGAACGCCGACGTGCAGGCCGTGACGCCATGGAAGGTGAAGGTGGGCGTGTTGACCTTGCCCACGGGCTTAGGCTGCATGAAGGCGCTGTAGTCCACGCCCGGGGGCAACTGCGTGTCGGTGGGCGTGGAGTAGGCGCCCAGGAACTCGAACTGCATCACGGGGATGGCCTTGGCGTTGAGCGTGAAGGTGACGTTGCCCTTGCAGCCGGTGAGCTTGAACAGGATGCCGTCGAGGTAACCGTACAGGGTCAGGGTGGGCTCGCCCTCGCTGACGGGATCGTAGGCCACATCGACGCCAGCGGTGATGGTTTCGGCGAAGCCGCAGGCCTGCAGGCAAGGCCCCCACGGGGGGGCGGTGCCTGCCGCGCCGCTGCCAGCGAATTCGACCTCGAAGGTGAGTTTGCGGTGCACGCCCACGGCCAGCTTGCCGCTGTTGCCCTTGTAGGGGCGGATGAGGTCGCGCGAGACCTGCTCGGCCGTGATGGGCTCGGGCGCGAGGGCGCGGCACATGATGGCGTTGGCGCCTGCGGTGGGGAGGGCATCGGTTCCGCTGGTGCCTTCGATCTTGGCGAGCAGCAGCATTTTCTTCATGGACTTCATGGCGTGGCCTCCTTCGGATCGGTGTCAGGGGTGGCGCGACGGCGCTCGCCAGTGGCGGGGTCGCGCACGTAGGAGCCGCCCAGGCCGGTGTGCGTGTCGCGCGGGCGCGGGGGCGTGGGCTCGTGGTGCGGCGGCTTCTTGCTGGCAGGGGCGGTTTGTGCAGACGTGTGCACACCGCCCGCCTTTTCAGGGGGGGTCTTGGGCATGGATGCCTTTCGGGGGTTGAGGGGTTAGTGGCGCGGGGTGCGCAGGCGCACAGTGAGAAAGCGGGCGTACAGCTCGGGGTCGGGCTCGTAGTCGGCATCGCCTGCCGTCTCTTCCCACTGGTAGGCGGGCAATGCCTCCAGCGCGGCCCGCAGCGGGCCGCCGCCATCCAGGGGCAGCAGCGCGTCGAGTTCGTCAAGGTCGCGGGCGACGACGATCACGTTCACGTCGTGCTGGGTGTAGCCGCCGCCCATGCACCACTGCGCCTCGGGCTCGCTGTCCACGTCGAACACGACAGCGGGATAGACGGGTGCGGGGGGCAGCTCGATAGGCCAGGAGTTTGGAAACACGGCGCACAGCGCGGTGGTCAGGGTCTGGTGGATCGTGTCGCTCATGCCTTGCCTGCCTTTTCCAGGTCTTGCTGCAGCTTGGACTCCATGGCCTTGAGGGCTTCGCCCCTGCCCTGCTCCAGCGCCGGGGCGATGAAGGGCTTGGCCGCGACCGACTCCGAGGCCCGCGCTCGGCGGGCACGCAGCGAGTCTGCCGAGCGCTTACGCTTATAGGTGATAAGGTTGCCGCTGCGCCCCTTGCGGGTGTATGTCAGTTCTTGCTGCCCTGCTCTGCCAGTGGCACGGCCCACGACCTTGTGGCCCTGCTCCACCCACCGCCAGTAATACGGGTCGTCCTCGTAGCGCTTAACGATGCGCCCTTTCTTGCTGACGGCCAGGTGGGCGCCTGACTTCTTGGCCTTGGCCGTGAGGTTGCGGCCGTGGCGCACGCCCAGGTGGTACTGCTCGGTACCTGCGGGGGCGCTGGTCTCGCGCTTGATGGCGATGTTTTTGATCATCGCCCCGGTGCGCCGCGAGCCGTTGGCCAGGGCAATCACCTTGGCCTTGCCCTTGAGCACGCCACCGGCTGCCACCAGCATGCGGCGACTGGTGCGCTTGCGCATGTCGTCGCGTACACGCTCGAAGCCAGCGCGCATGTCGCCGATGCCGAGGATTTCGGTTTTAGCCATCGTTGAGCCCCGTGTCGCAGGTGAGGATCATCCAGCCGGGGTAATCGGCCATGGGTTTGACGTGCGTTATGCCCAGGGCCTGGCCCTTGTGGATGACACGCATTTGCGCGGTGATGCCGTTGCGCTCACGCAGCAGGAATTCCACACGGGCTACAGCCACCTGCCCTCCGGCGGAACTGCTGGCGCTGCGTTCGTTGCCGCTCATGTCGCGCCGCTGAGCCCAGCAGTCTTTGGCATGCACAGACCATGTTTTCTTTGCGCCACCAGAGGCGCCGCGCGAAATGGCCGGGGCCTCGATGGAGATCAGAGTGTTCAGTTTCTGGCTGTTCACGTCATGCCCCCATGTTCCGGTGCAGGCGCAAGATGCTGAGAGCAGCGGCTTCCTTGCTCTCGCGCTCCTGCTGGGTGTTGTTGCCAATGAAGCAATCGACCAGCAGCAACTGCGCAGCGATGATGTCCTCGGCGGACAGAATGCCGCGAGGGTCAGCGGCCATGGCTACCTCGGTCTCATACAGCGTGCCGTCGAGTACCTTGACGGCGCGGGCATGCGCCTGGTCTATTGCGCCCTGCAGATCCGTGGCGAGGTCAGGATCAAGACGCAGACGGGTCTTGGCCTCATCAAGCGTGGGCTTGGTACGCATGGCTAGCCGCCACCATCCAGGGCACCGCCTGCACCGCCAGGATGGCCCGCGCCATCCGAAGGCATGGCGCCGGGCGGGGCGCTGCCGTCCGTGGGCGCGCTCTGCTGCGTGCTACCCGCCTCACCCAGTGCCGGGCCTGGCGTATCGGTCTGCGCAAGCCCTTGCGGCTCCAGCGAGGCCACGCCAGACACGACAGCAGGCGCGGCCAGCGGCGCCTGCTGCGGTGCGGCGGGCTTGCGCTCAACCGTTTTCGGGGTGCGCTGTTGGCGCGGCGTGGGCAGCCGCGTACCCGATGCCGGGGCAGCAGACGCGGCGGGCTTGCCGAGCATGCCGTGGCGTTGATAGTGGGCTACCGTGGGGGCGTCGAGTTCGGGCGGCGGATCATCGCCAGGGCGATAGCGTCTGCCCTGGCGCACAAAGGTCTTGAGCACTTCCATGGATGGCTCCAAAGAAAAGGCCCGCGAGGCATGCCTGCGGGCCGAGTGAAAGGATGCGCCGTGCACACGTGTGCACGGCTGCGGTGCTGCGTCAGGCGAACGAGCCGACCACCATGGCGGCGGGACGCTCCACGGTGAAGGCCAAGCGCTCTTCGCAGAGGATGGCCACCATGTTTTTGATGAAGAAGTCGTCGTGCTGCTCTGCCACGCGCACGGTGACTTCTTCACGGTCGTAGATGGTGGCGGCCAGCGACGAACCGGCGAGGAAGTCGCCCGCATCGAGGCCGTGGCTTTCCACCACGCGCTTACCCCACACGCGGGGCGCGGCGCCGTCGGTAGGTGTTCCGAACAGGTAGGCGCCATCGGTGGTTTTCATCATCTGGATCAGCGCCCAGTCGTCCAGGCTCAGTACGGCGAAGGTGGCGGGCAGCTTGGCCTTGCTGGACTGCAGGAAGGCCCAGCGCAGCTTGTCCAGGTTGTTGGCCCCTGCGGGCAGGCCTGCGGGAACGAATGCCGTGGCCTGGGGCACCAGGCCGAGCAGGTTGCCGTTGGTGCCGTCGCCGAAGAGCAGCGCTTCGTCTTCCTTGAGCTTGAGGCCGGAGCGCAGGCGGGTGTCGATCAGGCCGGAGAGCTGGGGTGCGTCCGCCAGAACCTGGCGGCTGGCAGGAATCCAGTGCGCAATGGTTTCGACGGCGCTGCTCTTTTTCTCGAAGGTGAGGCCGCTTTCGTTCTTGGGCGCGCCTTCGCCGTTCTGCGGGCCTGCATTGTTGGTGAAGAGCTTCTCGGCCACCCACTCGACGGCATTGGTGCTGATGGAGACGGCCATGAACAGGTCGCGCACGGTGAGCGGTTCGTCAGGCTGCATGATGATGCCGGGCACGCGGTAGGGCTCGATCAGCGCGCCCGCGCTGGTGCCGCCGCTGGTCACGGCGGCCTTGCCGAACAAGGGCGCGTTCATGGTGACCAGCTCGGCGATGCCGCCGCGATAGGTCTTGCACACCTCGGCCTCGGAGGCGAGCTGCCCCAGGCTCTTGCGTTGCTGCACACTGCCCAGCAGGTTGGCGGACTTCTTGGCCAGTTCGGTGACTTCGCTAGAGAGCTTTTCCACCGTTTTTTCTACCGTGTCCACTTTCTGCACGGCGTCTTGGAACGCGGCCTTGGTGGTGGCGTCCACGCCGCCCGCCTTCATCTCTTCATGCATCTTGCTCACGCGGCCGTCGAGGTCGTTGTGGGCTTTCTGCAAAGAGGCCACGGTGTCTTTGGCGGCCTTGGCAACATCGTTGAGCTGCTCCAGCGCCTTGCGAACATCACCGCCGACTTCGCCGGAGAGCGCCATGGGCATGGCGCCTGCGGCGGCGAGGCCTGCCCAGGCTTCGGGCGGGACGATGGGAACACCGATAACGGCGCATGCGGCCATGACGGCCAGGCCTGCGAGCAGGCAGAGGGTGAGGTGTTTGCGGGTGATTTGCATAGAGATCAATTCCAGGTAAGGTTGCGCGCGAGGGTCTTGAGTTCGTCTGCCAGCGTCTCGCTGTCCGGGGCACCGTCACGGTGGCCCAGCGACTTGAAGCCGCCAGACGCCAAGGCCTTGGCCTCGCGCTGGCTGTATCCGAGGCCGCGCAGCTGCGCCTCGAAATCTCGAATGGATGCGGCCTTGACGGTATCCACCACGGCCTCGGGGTTCATGCCGAAGGCAACGACCGAAAACTCCCACAGCTCGGCCTTGGAAATGAGGCGGACATACCGGCCATCGCGCTCTTCCCAGGTGGCGCCGCCTTCGGGGATGTTGAAACCGACCGACAAGCCGTTGAGCACGCCGTCTTTCATGAGCGCGTAAGCGTCGCGTGCGTAGCTGACGCCGAGGCTGAGCTGGCCGTCCACACGCAGGCCGTGGGTGTCTTGGGCAAACTTGGCTTTGCCAACCAGGCGGCGCAGGTCGTGATCCAGGGCGATACGGATCTGGCCGTCGGGCGTGGTCTTGGCCTGGGTGAAGGCACCGGGCAAGATGACGTCATCGCCTAAGTCCACGTTGCCGAACACTGCGGCATAGCCGCTGAAAGTGCCGTCTTCCTGCGCGGCCTTAATGGTGAGGGGTGCAATCAGGCGATCCATTAGGCGCCTCCTGTCTTGTTGCGGGTGAGGATCTCGCCCAGCAGGTCGCTGGGTGCCATGTTGAGCGGCACGTGCAGGTCATCTGCGCCTTCGCGCGTGTCCATGTTTTCGCGGTTGCGAATCTCGTTTTGCGAGATGGCGCCTGCTTGGCGCATCTTTAGGTAGTAGTCGGCGCGCTGGGTGCTGTCGCCACGCAGCAGGCCATTCACGTCAAACTCGAAGTACATGCCACCAGCACGCTCAGCTGGGGTCAGCAGACAGGTGTTGAGCGAGGCCTCTATGCGCGTGAGATACGACAGCAGCGTGTAGTCAAGGAAGTGCTTGTTGGCCTGCTCGGTGTTGTTGTAGCTGGCCTTGTCGGTTTCCATGAGCATGTGTAGTGGCACGCGGTAGATGCGTGCCACTTCGGCGATCTGGAGCTTGCGCGCTTCGATGAACTGCGCTTCGTTGTTGGGCGTACTGACTGGCTGGTACTCAGTGCTGCCATCGAGCACCGGCAAATGGCCCAGATCGCGCGAGGCCTGCAGGTATTTGGCAAAGCCCTCGCGGATCTGGTCACGGCTCTTCTCGCCGAAGTCGGCCGTGGTTTTGAGGATGCCCTGTGGACGCCCTCCGCTGCCAAAGAACTCGGACGCGTACTTTTCCATCGCCATGGACAGTGCCAGGCTGTTGCTGTGGACACGGTGCGGTGCGTAGCCCTCCAGCTCGCCAACGCCTCCGAAGCCGCGCACCGGCATCACGTCTTCCCGGCGCAGCAGCTTGCGCAGGCCCTGGCGGTTGGTCAGCCAGTACATGACGCTGCCGTCGGGTTGCACCTCGGGCTGCACGCGGCTTTTGTGCACCGGCTGGATGCTGATGATGCGGCCCGTGCTCTCGAACCGCGTGACCGGGTTGTAGGCTTGGCCCATGGTGGCCAGCGAGACCACCATGGCCTCTTTCCATTCCGGCGCAGTCATGTAGTCGCAGGGCTGGTAGCGCACCAGTCCGTAGCGCTCATCGTCGGTGGCGCGTTCGCGCCCACGGGCGGTCTTACGGTACAGGTGCAGCGGCAGGGTGCCCACGGTCTCGGCAATCAGCCGGATGGCCGACCAGGCTGTGGTGATCTGCAGCTGCGTGGTGTCTGCCACATTGATCTTGGCCCAAGTGGCGCCTGTGCTGACTACGCTCCAGCCCTGTGTGCTGGTGAGTGTCAGGTCGGTGCCCTTGAGCGCCCATTGCGCACCGCGCAGCAGGGATCGGCGGATTAGGTTCATGTCGTCTCTTCTGCAAACGATGCCCAGAAGGCTTGCGTCTTCTTGGCGCTGCTAGGCTCCTCTGCCAGAGCGAGGGCGCGGCCCAGCGCCATGAGCATGGCGATGGGGCCATCGATCTTGTTTTCGGGCCGCTCTTTGGTGGGCGTCATCAACTCGTTGAACTTGCTGACTTTGACCACCAGATTGCTGACCATCCAGGCCATGACCGGATTTCCGTCGTGCAGCAGCTTGCCCTCGCGCACCATGTTCTCGACCTGTATCAGTGCAGGCGTGAAGAACACGCTGCGCTGAGCGATCTCGACCAGTGGCAGGCCCTCTTCAATCAGTTTTCCCGCGAAGTACATGGACAGCGCAGGGTCAAATGCAATTTCCTGCACATCCCACTGGCGGCAGTAGCGGCGCAGGTCTTCGGCCACGCGGTCAAAGTCGGTGAGGTCGCCGTCGGTGACCTCCACGTAGCCCTGTCGGGCCCAACCGCTGAGGTGGGCGTTGCCGCTTTCCTGCACAGCCAGCTCATTCAGGTACAGCCGTATGCATAGGCCCCACTGGCCGTCATCCATCTGCCAGGCAATGGCCAGGGCTGCGAAGTCCTTTTTCTGAGCCAGGTCAAGGCCCATGTACACCTTGGCACCAAGAGGAATACTGTCGAGCGTGGCGGGCACTTTGCCGCAGCGCTCCCAGGCGCGCATGTCCATCCATGGGCTTTCGCCGCTGACCCAAACATTGAGGCGCTTGGTCAAAAAGTTGTTAAGCGCCGAGGGCATAGCCTCTGCCTTGCGGGCCTGGGCTGCCATTTCATCGGCCTGCACGGACTTGCCGAAATTCGGGTTGGCCTTGGGCCACACCGCTGGATCGAATGGGTCATCGCCATCGTCGATGGTGTAGATGATCCCGAAGACCCGGTCGTCCTCGATGACCCCCTCCAGGATCTTGGTGATGTGCGTGCGCCGCTCGTAGCAAATACCAGAGCGGTCGGTTCCTGCGGTGGTGATAGTCCACAACAGCGACTGTTCGCGTGCGCCACGGGCGGTGTCGATCACGTCGTACACCGCCCGGGTCCTATGGGCGTGTAGTTCGTCCAGCAGCGCGAAGTGCACGTTCAGACCGTCCAGCGTGCTGCCCTCGGCGGCCAGCGGCGCGGCCTTGCTGCTGGTGTGATCCACCGTCAGGATGTGCTGTTGGATGACCACGCCCAGCTCGGTGCACAGATCGGGCGTGATCCGTGCCATGGAACGTGCGTCGTCGAACACGATGCGCGCCTGGTCGCGCGTCGTGGCAGCGGTGTAGCACTCTGCGCCGTGTTCCCCGTCGGCCGCCAGCATGTACAACAGCAGGCCTGAACCCTTGGCGCTCTTGCCGTTCTTGCGGGCGACCTCTTCGTACACTTCCAAGAAGCGACGCTTCCCCTGCATCGACAGAATGTCGAGCATCCTGCTGTTGAGCTGTCTATCGTCAAGACCTTCGGCTAAGGCGGACTCGCGGAAGGCGTCAAGCTCACTTTCCGTCCAAGCGCGGTGCACCCAGCCAAAGACGGTAGTGATGATGAAGCACTGCCAGGGCTCAAGCTCAAGCAGGCGCCCTTCACGTGCCCACTTGCCCTTGATGTGCGGCAGCAGCTCGATGAAGGCACAGGGCCGCTCGGCCGCAGCCTCGTCAAACACCCATCGCCATTCCTTAGACGGCGCGCGTGCCAGGTCGTCTGCCTGGCGCTGCACGGCCAGCTTCACCCATTTGCAGGCCGCAACTTCCCCATCTAGCACGTCGCGCATGTATTTCTGCGCCTGCTGGATGTAGGAGTGGGTCATCGTGCTGGGTTGACGAACATCGAGAAACTGGGTTTGGCTTCGGGCTTGGGCTCGATGCCGGGCAGCGTGGGCTGCACGTAGGTGCTGGCCTGTACGCGACCACGTGCTGCAGGGCTAAGGCCGAAATGCATCAGGTAGCGGTTGAGCTGCTCACGGTGCTTGCCGATGAGCTGCACGATCACACTTTGCTGGGCGTAGCCGCTGGGGGTGACGGAGTAGCTGGCCTTGTAGACAGCATCGGCATAGTCCATGCCATCCTCTACAAGGCGGGCCACTTGGCCGTTGAAAGCGGTCTCCAGTTCGGCCAATCGGCCGGCCGCCTGGCAATACAGCGCCAGTGCCGCGCGATCCAGGCCGCTGATCAGACCTAGCTCTTCCAGCAACGGCGTGATGCGTTTCCATTCCTTGCGCGCCTCGGCACCCAGGTGCTTCGGCGGGCTAGGCACTTCAATGCGCGGGTTCACGCCAGCGGATAGATCCAATGCGCGCTTGCCAGCATTGCCCCGGAGCAATTTCAGGGCCGTAGGCTTCGGCAGCGGCCCACGCGATCCACTCATAGTCAATCCTTTCGGGGTACCCCCCCCTCCAAAACCTGCGCGCACAAAAATAAAGCTAAGCGGTCGGTTTCCGGTGTGTGGCTGTGAACTTTCTCCACCCCCTACCCCCCTTCCATGTACCCGGCCCACCCTCCCCCACGCGCACGCCGCTGGCCGCGCTCGCGTTCAGCTTTGCTCTTGGCGTCGTGGCAGTCCCGGCACAGGCCCTGGACGTTCGCGTCATCGTCGGCCCCGCCTTCTTCGAGCGACACGATGTGGTCGCGCTGGGTGGCGAGGGTGACGCGGCCGTGGCGCTTGCACTCAGCGCACAGCGGGTCTCGGGCGAACAGTTCGGCGCGTGCCTTCTGCAGTCGGCGGCCCGTCATGCGCTTGGCAGCTGTGTGCGGCTTCGACCAGACCGTCTTCGGGTGCTTCGCGCACCGGCCAGAGCCATCGCGCACAAGCACGCCGCAGCCGGGGTGACTGCAGGGACGCGGGGCAGCAATGGGCATGGGGGAGGGGCAACGGGAAAAAGAAAACCCCGTCACGCTTTCGCATGCCGGGGTCGTGGTGCAGTGCCGTTGTGCGCGGTGGGGACGCAACAACAACACAGTGCCTGAAATGTACTCAAAAAGTCTAAGGTGTAAAACTCCCTCGCGCGTCTATAGCTCGCCGCGCTCCCTGCGGGCTATTGCCATTGCGCGCTGGCGTTCACGCTCCACGGCGCGCGCATCCAGCCAGGCGGCGATGGCGTGGTCTGCTGCATCCAGCTGCGCCTTGATCGTGGACTCGGCCCGCTGCATGCGCCTGGCCGTTTGCTTGATGCCCAGGTCTTTCAGGTAGATACAGTCCAGCGTGATGTAGAGATGGCCCCGGCCCAACTTGAGTGCCGTCACGGCTTCGTCGGTCTCGGCCGCCTCCTCCTCGAAGTGCGGGATGCTGGCGCCGTTGTAGCTGCCTCGGTTCCACACGTCCACGGCCAGGATGTTGCGCGCGTGGAACCCCAGGCCTGCATCGTTCTGCCGCGCCTTCCACAGCGCCCAGTTGTCCAGGCGCCGCTTGATGTACTCAATCCGCGCCATGCTGCACCCCGCCGTCCTCGCCCGCCGCCCTGCCCTGCCACACGCGCTCCGGCCAAATGCACACGTGTGTACAGCCCATCTCGACCATGAAACCAGCCGCATCCTTCAGCACGCCACTGGGCAGGCCTGCGGGCTGGCCCACGACGTGGCCGTTTTCCACCGCGTAGAAGCACCCCGGCTCGCCCCGCAAGCCACGGCGCACCAGCGCATAGGCTTCCTTACCAAAGTGCACCGCCCGATCCTCGATACACGCCAGGGTCTCAGGCATATGCCGCTTGATGGTCTCCAGCCGGTACGCCATCAAGACATCGCTGTTCTTCGCCGCTGTCATTCCTGCCGCTCCTTTCCGGGCCGTCCACCCGTCCACCAATTTCATAGACCTCTTACACACACAACAGGAGTTCCACCCGCGCGCGACCGCGCCCGCACACACCCCTGCGCCTGCGCCCACATCTAGGGCGCTCAGATTCATTCAGACAATGCAGCGGCTTCGACTGGTGAAATGGCCCACTGCCCACCGCCGTGCACTCCATGGCAAACCCTGGACGGCTGGACGGCATGCACACGCATGCCCCAGCGCCAGGCCGCCTGACCTATGCCCCTACGTCATAGGCCACCCGCGCAATGACATCCCCGCGCCCGTGCCGCAACGCTGGCCGCGAATCGCGCCTCTCGCCAGCGTTGCGCCACAGCGCGTTTCACGCACCGCAGGCTTTTCCGGCGCCGTGCGCGCCGATCCCTGCTCATAGCGGTGCATAGTCATCGTCCTCTGGCCACGCCGCCGCAGCGGGCGGTGTGGCGTGTTCTGCCCCCCCGTCCTGCGCCACTGGCGGCACAGGATCGGCAGAGCCGTTCTCTTCGTCATCCTGGAACACGGGCGGCCACACAGCAGGGCGGCTGAACCCGCGCCTGCGCTGCCCGCCGCCCTCGCGGCCGTACTCCCAGCCGTGTTCGTTGAGCCAGTCCCGCACCTGACCTTCCAGCACGTTGCTGGACTTGCCAGGATCGGCACCCAGCGCCTGCACCAGGTCGGGAATGGTCACGAAGGCGGTATGCACGTTGAACCCCACCGTGGCCTTGGCCTCCAGGGGGGGCGCGCCATCACGGGTCAGCAATGCCCACAACCGCCCCTGCACGCCGGTTTCCACGAGGCGCAGCTCCTGTTCGGGGTAGAAGTAGGTGCGTTCCTCCTCGGGCGTGGGGTAGTACCGCTCGCCTTGCTGGAACAGGTGCAGCGCCTCAGCAAAGAGCTGCGCGCGGAACTTGCGCAGCCATTCCAGATTGGCGCGGCCGGGCACCATTACGGGCCAGAAGCGCCGGTTGCCCGTGATGTCGAACAGGTACTGCCGTTTGTTGGTGGTGCACCAAATCACGCACTGGCGCGGGTGATCCTGCACATAGCGGCCATAGGCGCCCCGGTAGCGATCCTTGCGGCTGCTGAAGAACGCCTTCACCGATTCGCTGTCGGCACGGCGGAAGGATGTCATCTCCGACATTTCATAGGCCACGATGCCGCTGATCTGTTCGTAGCCATCCTTGCCCGAGCCGATGTCGAAATGGGTGTCACTGAAGAATTCATCACCCACCAGCGCGCGCACCAGCGAAGACTTGCCAATGCCGCCCTTGCCCTCCAGCACCACCGAGTAATCGAACTGGCACCCCGGGCTCATCACGCGGGCCACGTGGCCCATCACGATGTACTTCGAGACCATCTGCAGGTAGCGCAGGCGGCGCGGCTTCAAGTCGCCTGGTGTGAGGCCCAGAACGTGGATCAACCACTTCTCCAGGCGCGGCTTCTTGTCCCAGGCCTGGGCCTTGATCCAGTCCCGGAAGGGATGCACCCGGTTTTCATCAGCCGCCACGTTGATGGCCTGCTCAGTGGTCTGCGCACTGGCCTCGGCCGTACCGTAGTGCGATTCGATCCAGTCCGCCAGGCGCAACACATCGGCATCCACCAGCGGCCCCGGCGCATTGCGCCAGGGGAAGGGCTTGACCGCCACCGGGCGCTCGCGCAGTTCATCGAACGCCACGCACCCCGCCAAACCTGGCGCGCTGCGAAGCGCTTCAATGATTGCGCCCCGGCGCGGCCGCAGCAGCCACCGGCCGCGCAGCCGCAGGCGTACCACCTCATCATCGAGGTACGCCCCAAACGGATCATCATCGCAATCCTCCCCGCCACCCGCGCCATGACCGGCGCCAGCCGAGGGTTCGCGTTTTTTGGGCGGGTCGCCCCCGCCATCCTTGCCGCCCCCTGCTGGCGCAGGCTCAGGCGCAGGGACGTCGGCCAGCAGCGGCTGGGCTGTGCCGAAGAACGCCATCACGCGCTCAAAGTCCCAGCCGTCCGTCTCGATGGCATCGCGGCAGTCCCAGCCCGAGGGCTTGATGCCGGGCTTGTCGATGGGCAGCAGCTGCACGGTGCATGCGTGCGTGTCGCGCAGCAGCGCGCCGATCCCCAGCGCGGCCTTCATGCCCGGCTGCTTCTCGAAAGCCAGGAAAGGCTTCACAGCACGCAGGGCCTCGCGCGCCTCCTCGTCTGGGTGCGCTTTCAGCTCGTCCCGCGTCAGCGGCTCTCGCAACGAATCGCAGTCGGGCCAGATGATGACCGTGCAATCCGCCAGCCAGTCCCACAGCGCCTTTGCCCAGGCTTCGGCGCCACCTGGCCAGCTCACCACGCAATACACGCCCGGCGCCCCGGCATCCAGCAGGCGCTGCAGCGCATCGGCCTTGACCTCGCCCTCCACGATGACGACAGTGCGCCCCTCGGGCATACGCCCGCCAGGAAAGTACAGCGGACGCGGATCAGCCCAAAAGCGCCACTTCCACGTCTCAGTGCCATCGCGCAGGCTGCGCGCGTAGGTGTAGGGGATGGTGACCTTGTCGCCGTCGCTCTTCACGAAGCGCACGACGAAACCATACAAGTCATCGCCCACCTGGTAGCGCGCGGTGTGCTGGATCTTGTCCTTGCTGCGCTCCGGCGCAGGGTGCCAGAAAGTGGGCTGCACATGGTGCGCTGGCGCTGGCTTGATGGTCTCCCACTTCTCTGAGTCGCGCGCGGGCTTGTCAGCCTTGGGCGGCGCCGCCGGGCGCAGTGGCCGAGGCGTAGGCACGGCACCAGCGGCGGCGCGCTTCACCAGGCCCGCTACATCCTCCAGGCCGTATTCGCGCGCCACCTGTATGGCGGCCTTGCCCTTGGAGAGATCGTTGACTGCCGCATACAGGTCGATCAGGCTTCGCCCGCTCTCGCCCGTGGCGAAGTCCTTCCACAGGCCCGAGACCACATTGACCTTGCAGCTGTCGCCCTTGCCACCGGCCAGCGAGCCGCACACGTATTCGTCGGTGGACTTCTCGAACACTCCACCCTGCAACCATTCCTTGACCAGGCGCTCCGCATCGCGGAGCAAGGCAGCGGCCAGTTCGTCGTACTTGATGGGTGGCAACTCTTCACGCGCCATGCACACCCCCACAAACCGGCGTCCCACCACCGGCGGCTTGCATCACAACCATGGCCTACCCCCAGGCGCGCAAGAGCTGCGCCATGCCTGCATCGTTCGCGGCCGAGGCCTGGGCCGCCATGGCGGCAGGGAGGTACTCGGCCACGGGGCGGTTGCGGTAGGGCACCCGGCGGGTGCGCAGCACCACCAGTACGCCAGCACGGCGCATGTTCTTGACGGTGCCCTCGGCCGCATCCCGTCCCACGCGCGCCTCGGCTGCCATTTCGCGCAAGGTAGGCCCACACCCAGCTGCAGAGCGCGCTGCCAGGCTCTCGCAGGCCTGCAGCAGCGCCTGGCGAATCTCTCCGGCTGGCCTCATCGCGCTGCCTCCACAGCCGCACGGTGGCTGAGCACCTCGGCGTCGTGCCGCGCACGCATGTTGCGCAGCAGCACCTGGCCAGCGCCCACCACATCGGCCCACTGGCGCTCCAGATCCTCCAGCTCACGCCGGGTAATGCGCCCGTCCGCCTCTACCTTGGCTACGGCCATGACGACCTCGGCGCACTCTTTCATGAGGAGCGCCACGTCCTGCGCCGATGCCGAGCGCACATTGCCGTCGCGCGGCAGTAGCACCAGCATGCCGCCCACCGCATCGACCAGGGTGTTGGCATAGGCCAACGCGTGTTCACCGCCCTGCTCTTGCGCCAGCACCGTGATTTCGAGGGCATCTACAGCACCCAGCTTGTAGCCGGGCGTGCCGCGCAGTTCGCGCTCCAGCGTACCGGGCTGCTTTTGCAAGCGCACGGCCATGGCTTCCAGGCCCCCAGGAAAGTGGCGTACCGCGCGCCGGGCGGCATCAAGCAAACTCATAGTGCAAAACCTCGCGTGAAGGGCTATGGATGGACAGGCGCGCGCCTGCGAGACTGCGCACCATGGAGAGAAGAAGAAAAAGCCACCCGCCCCGCAGCCATGCGAAACACCGCGTACCTTCCCGCGCGCGGCGTACCAACAGCATGAAGGGAGAGGAGCAACCCCCTGGCGGCATGGCCTGGAGCGGTGCGGGTGGGGAAAAGGGCGCCCGCCCTGCCCTGGCATACGATGGGAGTTCCCACACAACCATCGCCAAGGAGGGCGGACATGGAAAAAGAAGAGTTCCTGGCCAGGCACACTTTCAGCGACCAAGGCCTAGACACCTGGCGGCGTGTTGCCGAAACCTTGATGCAAGACCCGAAGCTGGAACCCATACGCACGGCAAAGCTGCTGGGACTGCTTATCGAACGGCTGGAGCAGAAGGAACTGCTCGACATGTCCGAGATCGACGAGATGCTGATCGCGGTCGTATAGCGAACCGTCATCGCGCCACCCCTCTCGCCTCGCGCCACACTCGCACACGGCGCAGTTCCGCCTCGTATGCAATGCGACGCAGGCGCTGGGATGGCTTTTCTCGCCCTGCTGGCAATGCAGGCCGGTGGGCAGGAAGAAGTGGCGGCCTACGCATGGGCCGCCCCCTGTGCTGCAGTAGCGGCAGCGGCTACGCCAGACCCAGGACTCAAGGGCGTCCTGCTTGCCAGATAACCCCATTCCACATCTGGGCGCAGCTCTTCCAGCAGAACGCTGCCAGAAGATTCCCGCTCAATGCGAATACACAGCTCAGCACCCAGCCTGCCACCTGTAGACAGCACTTTTCGGAGATAGCCCAGACTGGTGCCACACCGCACCGCGAACGCGGCTTGGTCAGCCAGCGTCAAGCTGTTGAGGTAAATGCGCAAAGATTCCATGGCGCATTACTATACCCCAGGGTAAACAAATTACCGATACCCCTGGCACATTTACCTATTGGTATGCGCCCGGGAGAATGCCGCGCATGAGTACCCCCGAAGAACTAGAGCACTGGCGCCTACGCCTGTCAGAGCTTGTCGAATGCCTGAAAGCCACGCGGGGCATGAACCAAAGGGCCGTAGCCGATCAAGCAGGCATCGCACCCGACTACCTTTCACGCCTGCTGTACGCCCCCGAGAAAAAGGGGCGCAAGAACCTTGGCATGGACACCATGCGCAAAATCTGCGCTGGCTTTGAACTCGACCCGAACTGGTTTGATCTGCCCTTGGGGGCGGCCCTACCCCGTGACGATGCGGCCACTGCCGCGCCAGAATTCGTGCTCCGTGAGGCCAACGAAGGCACAAAGTCTGTCCGCCCTCAAATCCTGTGGCCCTTCCCGCTTGTCACATATCGACGGGTTCAGGATCTAAAGGCCGCTCTCGGGCCGAGGCTCGGACATGAAGCCATGATGGACATTGGCAAGACCCTTGATGTGATCGTGACCAAATGGGAACGCGAGGCCATCGCCCGAAAAAGCCGTGCCTAGACCGTCTGCGACGATCTACTACTTCACCCCTACCACCCCCCCCTAGAGCGCGAACGGCTCTATCGTTCGTAGCATGTGCGATTTGCTCATGTCCCGGCGCAACTCGAAGCGCTCCATCGCCAGCATTGGGTCAAGCAGAGTCAGTTCGTTAAAGTTCAGACCAGACCACGTTGCACGGTCTATCCGGGCGCTCACCAGGTAATCATCCTGCATGTGCCCTGTCGCTCCATTGGCACGCTGCGAGTAGCCAGACACAACAACCAGCACAACGGATGGCAGCCGGTTGAACACTACGCCAACCAGCCGAAACAGCACTGCGTGAATGTGCCTGGCGTAGAGCTCTCTCGCCCTGGCATCCGCCAAAGTCTTGACCACCAGCCGATCTGCGCGCGCAGGGACACTAGCCACCTGGCGCGGCATATCCTCAAACTCCGGCAAGTCAACATCCAGCAGCACCGCCGTGCCGCCCTGTGCCAGCTCATAGCCAACACTGGTTTCGCGCGGCCACTCCAAATCCTCGAATGCCGCCTCTAACTCTTGCTCCATGAGCGCAGTATCGTGGTGCAGTTGCTCCACCCGCGCCACCTCAGCAGCCTGCAGGGTATCGTGCTGCGCCTTTTCAGCAGACCACTGCTCCACAGCTCGCCTATGGCGCTCTCGGGCCGCTTGGTGGCTGGCCAGCGCCCGCGATTTCAACGGAGGCAACAATCGCTGCAAGAGCGTCAGCGGTGCCAGGCGCAGTACAGGCTCATCATCGCCAAAAGGCACCACCACATGCTGACGGCGCACTAGTGGTGCAGGCGTATCAGTGTGCAAAGACGAAACCGCCTCCATCTCGCCATTGACACGATCACACGCCGCCTGCAACCCCGCCACGATGGCCGCTTTGTTCTGCTGGCGCAGCACCTTGACCGTCGCTTCGCTCAGGGGATCACCATTCGCATCGAGATAGCGAATCTGGCCATCCTCCGTGAACATGAGTTGCACATCAATGGCCTTCGGCACCGCCTGCACTGCTGCAGCCTTCGCACCCCGGCGAGCCGTCCCTGATGGTGCAGACAGCAATTTCCGCGAACTCAAACCTGTGCCAGGAACGCCGAGGTTCGCGTAAGTGCCACGGCGCGTAAACGATACCGAAGCACCACGCGGCCCCACATTCATGCTCAGACCGTTCATACCCACGTTCAGCCGCACGCCCGGCGCAATCTTGATCGTTTTACGGAATCGCGTAGCCATAGACCCTCTCCGCATGCAATAACACCTAGCAACATTCTGCCGCATTGCAAAATTTACCCATGGGTATTGACTAATCAATTTACCCGCAGGTACATTACCCACCGTTTACCCAACGGAGGATAGCAATGCACACCCATCCCCCCAGTGCACACGTGTGCACGCCAATCACCCACGCCGGGCTCCTGACCCAGTACTGGGACGGCAAACCCCGCCTCAACCGCTGGCTGCCCAAGGCCCTGGGCCTGGACGCCACGGCCAGCAAGAAGGAGCGCCGCTACCTTGAGCTGGTGGGCCGCTACATCGTCATGGCGCACGTGGCGCGCCTGCTGGAGCCGGGCTGCAAGTTCGACCACGCGGTGCTGCTGCGCGGCCCTCAAGGCATGGGCAAATCGACGCTGGTGCAGGCGCTGGTGGGCGCAGGGCACTACAGCGACGTGCCCGCCGAGTTCAAGAACGGCTCAATGCGCCATCTTCCGCCCAGCGAATGCATCCTGGCCTATGAACTGACCGAGCTTTCCATGTTCAGCCGGGCAGAGATCGAAGGCGTGAAGGCCTTCCTCTCCTGCTGCACAGACCGCTTTCGCGCGCCCGATAGCACCTGGATAGTGGTGAAGCCGCGCCAGTTCGTCGTGTGGTGTAGCAGCGGCGAGTGCGACTACCTGAGCGACGCCACCAACCGCCGCTTCTGGGTCGTTGACGTTGCCAAGCCCGTGAACACGGCCTGGCTGCACAAACACCGCGCCCAGCTCTTCGCCGAGGCGCACCACCGCTTTCGCCAGGGCAAGCGCTTCACGCCCTCGGCGCGGCAAGAGGAACGCTACTTCGTGCCTGCGGCCCTGCGGGCCAGCAAGAAGGGCGGTGCGGCATGAATACCACCATTACCTTTGAGGTTGACAGCGAAAACCTGCAGTCCTACACCGACCAGTACTTGGCCGCGCTGTGGCACATCGGGCAGGCCAACCCCGCTCCTTTTGGAGATCGGGACGCCTGCCGCTTTGCCGAGGATGTGGGCAGAGAGATCATTCGCCGGTTCTTGGCGAACACCGGGCCGGAACTGTGGCACCACCAAGGGCGGCATGTGGAGGCAGTCCCCAAAACCTACGCTGCCGAGCCATCAACTATTGACGAACAGATTCGCTCCCAGGTTCAGCCGGGCGAGTTCGTCACGGTTCCAGACTTGATGCAGCGCCTGGGCCTGCCATTTGAGGCAGCGACCGAAGGGGCGCTGCGCGACGCCCTGCACCGCAACGGCTTCATGCCGCAGCGGAAAACAGGCGGCATGCGGCGCCGTGGCTTTCTCGCGCCGCCTACGCCCGCCCTTGATCCAGATCCTTCTGGATGTCTTCACGCGCCTCGCCAAGAGCGTGATAGGCCTGACGGACAGCCGCAGACATTTCCTCGCGCGGCGTCGTGTCCCGCTGCCCCGCAGCAAGAAAGCCTGCAGCCAGTTGAACAGCCTGCGCAAACCGCACTTCATCAATCGCCTGGCTCATCCGATCACCTCTCTGGTTCTGGTGGCCGGAGTCTAACGGCACAGCAGGGCCGGGAAGGCGGTGCAGCATGACCACCCACCTCCCAGCCTTCCCATGGCGCGCCCAGGTGCAAAAGGGCAGCACCGGAACCCTCTGGGTACATCGCCTCGACAGCTACTTCGGCGCCATCCCCGCCACTGTCGTGTTTCACCGGCCCCGCCCGAACGGCCTGGACGTTATCGAGGTACAGCACGACGCCGTGGCAGAGGACGGCCAGACCATCACGCGAAACATCGCTGGCCCCTACGCATGGTTTCGCCGCAACCGCCGTGGCCGGTGGATCTCACTTGACCGCCAGCCGCATCGCTACACCGGCACGCCCGCCTACTGCGACCAATTCGAGCCTGGCCCACAGCAGTACGTGCCCCTCCGTCTAGATATTCCGTTTTGAGGTACAGCATGCCCCCCCTGCTCCCCTTCCGCATCCACTGCGCAGGCCTCAAATACATCGCCCTGGCGCCCACGTCCTGCATCGCCGTCATCGAGGCCATGGCGCGCCACAACGTGCACGGCGCGACCGCCCGGCCGCTGGAGGCCACGCCATGAGCGCGCCCGTGCAGATCGACGGCCCGCACCGCCCGCGCGGCCGCACGCGCCTGCTGCGCGCGCTGGCTACCGCCCGCTCCCCCCTGGGCACGGTGTTGGCCATGGCGCTGCTGCTGCTTGCCGCAGCCGCTACCGGCTACCTCGCAGCCCTGCCCGCCGCCGTGCACACGTGTGCAACCACCCCACCCGCCAGGAGCTGACATGCCTCGCGCCCAGAACACCACCGGCGTGCACATGCACGCCAAGCCCACACCCATGCCCCGCACGAGTGGCCTGCAGCCGCTCCCCAACGCGGCCCGCATCCACACCCACAAGCTGGATCTGCGCAGCATGCCGCGCGCCGAGGCGCCCGCCTGGCGCACCAGCGCGCCGTACACCTGCCCCGAGCTGCGCCAGCCCACGACCATCTCGCCCGCACGCATGGCCGCCTTTGCCCTGCCCAGCCGCACCGGCGCCACGCTGCGCTTTCCTGACGGGCGCATCACCCACTCTCCGCTGGAGGCATGACCATGGCCACCGACCAACACGACCAGGCCACCGCCGCAATTCCACTGCCCGGCGCCGGGCCGCGCATGTTCATGGCGCCCGTGGCGAGCATCGTTGCCAGCCTGACGAACCCGCGCAAGACGTTTGACCAGGCCAAGCTGCGCGAGCTGGCCGACAGCATTGCTGCCAGCGGCGTGCACCAGCCCATTCTGGTGCGGCCCCTGCCACCCGAGCGCCTGGCCGATACCTCGCGCGCCCGCAGTGCCGTGCCGGTGTGGCCCATTGCCACCACGCGCAAGACCGAGCCCATCGAATACGAGCTGGTGGCCGGTGAGCGCCGCTGGCGTGCCTGCCAGCTGGCGGGCGTGGCCGAGATCCCGGTGATGGTGCGGCACCTGGGTGACGAGCAGGTGTTGGAGATCCAGATCGTTGAGAACCTGCAGCGCGAGGATGTAACCGAGCTGGAAGAGGCCGAGGGCTACGAGGTGCTGATGTGCCATGGCAACCTCAACGCCGACCAGGTGGGCGCCAAGATCGGCAAGAGCCGCAGCTACGTCTACGCCCGCCTCAAGCTGCTTGACCTGTGCGCCAAGGCTCGCGAGGCGCTGCGCGAAGGCAAAATCGATTTCAGTCGGGGCCTGCTGATCGCGCGCATCCCCGACGAAGGCCTGCAGCTGCAGGCGCTGAAATTCTGCACGCAGCCGCGCTACGGCGGCGGAGGGCCCAGTTACCGCGAGTGCGCCACCCACGTCCAGCAGAACTACATGCTCAAGCTGAGCGCGGCCAAGTTCAAAATCACCGACGCCGATCTTGTGCCAAAGGCTGGAAGCTGCAAGGAGTGCCCCAAGCGCACCGGCGCCAATCCAGACCTCTTCCAGGACGTGGACGGTGCAGACGTGTGCACCGACCCCAAGTGCTACCACGCCAAGGAAGAGGCCCACAGCATCGCCATCAAGAAGGCCGCGCTGGAGAGCGGCGCGCACATCATCGAAGGCCGTGAGGCCAAGGCCCTCATGCCCAACGCGTGGAGCAGTGAGGTCAAGGGCTACCTGCGGCTGGACGACAAGAGCGACAGCCCTACCGACAAGCCGCTGCGCAAGCTCATCGGCAAGGCCATGGAGCAGCAAGGCATCAAGCCCACTCTGGTGGCCAACCCGCACAAGGGCGGCGAGCTGGTGGCCGTCATCACTCTAGACCAAGCCGACGTGCTGCTCAAAGCAGCCAACCAGGAAGAGGCCGCGTCCAAGCTCAACCAGGATGCCCAGCGGGACGCAGAAAGCGCAAAGCGCCAGGCTGCGGCCGAGGCCAAGACCGCCTATGAAGAGCAATGGCGCTGGGATCTGCTGGCCGCCACCTGGGCGGAGATCACTGGCGGTACGCACGAATGCCCTGCCGACGCCGTGCTGCGCCACATTGCCACCGACATGGCCAAGGCCCTGAACCAGGACAAGGCCAAGAAGCTGTGCAAGCTGCTCGACCTGGGCAAGGTGGCCCCGGTGGCAGGCCTATTGCAGTACATCGCAGACACCGACGCACCTGGCGATGCGCTGCAGCTGATGGTGATGTTCCAAGACGTGGAATACCGCCACTGGCTGCCCACCGAAGACACCAACAAGGGCCTGCTGATGGTGGCCCAAGACTTCGGCGTGGATGTGGAAGGCATCAAGGCCAGGACCAAAGCCAACCAACGGGCCGCTGCCAAGGCCAAAACCGAGCGCGAAACCCTCAAAGCTGCAGCCCAGAATGCCGCCTCTACCCCGCCCCCCGCTGCGCAAGCCAGTCCTACGCGCGCGAAGGCCAAAAAATCCACGGCCCCGGCTGCGCTGGCGCGCGATGCCGCGCGCGTGAAGACCACGGCGGCCGAGGCCCAGGCGCAGATTGCGGCCGAGCTGCGGGCGCTGGAGGAAGCAAATCAGGCGCCTGCGGCGCAAGGCGACGATGCTGCGGCTGTCGCTGGCGCGCAGCCGCAGGCCGCGCCCCGTGGCGGCGCCGCTGGCGGTGCACAGGCCACTGAGCAGGCGCCTGCGGCGCAGGGCAACGAAGCGCCACCAGCTGCTCGCGCGCTGGCGGCGGCAAGCGCCCTGCCCCTGGCCAGCGCCACGTGCGCAACCCCGGCGCCCGCGCAGCCCAGCGCCCCAGCGGCAGACCCCGCCCAGGCGGCCGCCTGCGCCGCTGCGCCCAGTGGCCAGGCCCGTGCAGGCGTGGACACCGGGGCAGCAGAGCAGGTGGTGGGCATCGGTGCGCGCGTGCGGGTCAACGAGACGGCCACCGGCAAGCAGCAAAAACCATGGATCGGCTACGAGGGCAACGTGGTGGCGCAGATCGGCCCTAGCGCATGGGATGTGGCCATCGAGCGCAGCAAGCGCTGCGCGCCCAAGCGGGTGGGTTTTGATGTGACAGAGCTGGAGGTGCTGACATGAATATCCGCAAGAACAAAAAGCGGGTGTACCGCCAGTTTCGCAAAGAGCTGCTCACGCGGGAATTCCACCGGCGATTAGCCCGTCGAGCAGTCAATCTGATGGTGGAGGACTGGAATAAGCGCGTTATTGGCGCGGTGGGCAAGCATCTTTACATACAGCACCAGGAACTCATCAAAGCTTTCTGCGCACTTGAAACCGCTATCAGCGGTGGAACGACGACGTTCGGCGTAGCAACAAATGGCCTCCTAGGCAATGGATTGAGCGCATTTGACTCACACGTCCGCACCACAGGAGGCAGCGAATGACCGGCCGCAGCACTCTCCGCAAACCACGCCAGGCTCTGCTGCGCTGCCAGATTGCCCACCGCCCGCTGCCCATGGCCCGGATCATGGCGGCCGCACGCGCCAGGCACCTGCGCCGGATGGAGCGCGGGCAATGCTCGCGCGAGCACCGTCGTCAGTGGCTCTGCGCCAGGGCGTACCACGCGGCCCACCACGCCCGGCTGCGCGTCACGTACCTGACGCCCGCCGAGGTGCACGCCACCCTGGCCCCGGCCTGGGCGTGCCTGGCCCGCCTGCGCGAGGGCGTGGCCACCGAAGACCAGCACACCGTGCTGGCCACGCACCTGGCGATTGCCGTGGCCATCGAGGACAGCGGCATCGTGCGCGGCATGCGTGAGCATTTCGACAGCGCAATGGCCGCGCTGGCGGCCATACGCGCACGCGCCCTCGCCTCGGGCGCATGGCTGCCGCAGCAGCTGGAGTTTCACGAGATCGACGCCCTGGCCGAGGCCGTGGATCTGCACCGCCACCAGCTTGCCTACGTGAGCAGCGGCGAGCTGCGCGACATCACGACCAAGTTGATAGCCCGCACCCGGAGCACGGGCGGCAAGGCGGTGCGCACCACAACCCAAAACATCGGCCTGGTGGCCGCGTGAGGATGACCATGACAGACCACATTCAGCTGCCAGCACCGGACTACACAGAGACCGTGCATGGCTTCGTGCACGACACCCAGCGCCACTACTACGCCGAGGAAACCATGCGCGCGTATGCCGAGCGCCTGCACGCCGCGCGCGTCAACAGCCCGGCCATCATGCAGGCCATTGGCCTGCTGACCATCCTGCAGAGCTGGATCGGCCCGCGCCGCCCGGAGAACAGCGAACCCGAGGAGCAGACCCTTTGGGATCAGATAGAGGCTACGCGCACTGCGCTAGCGCCTATAGAAAAGGCCAAGGAGGCACGGCATGGCTGACACGATCAACGCCGAGCAGTGCGCCGAGTTGCTGCAGTGCACTGCCGAAACCGTGGAAGAACTCACCCGCAAAGGCGAGCTGCCGGGCGTTAAGTTTGGCCGTGGCTGGATTTACGTGAAAACGGATCTGCTGGCGTACCTGGCCGAGAAAGCGCGGCAGGACGCGGAGGAGCGCCGCCTGCAGTTTGTAAAGCGCCTGCGCACGCCTGCACCGCTGGCCAGCGTGGTCAGGCCGCGCCGACAGACTCCCCCGGCCCTTCCTCAACCGCCCACAGCCGCGCTGCAAGGTCTTCACTGCGGAAACTCGCATAGCGCTGCGCCATGAGGCTACCCGGCTTCCAGCCCATGATCTTGTTCAGCTCTTCCAGCCGGAACAAGGGCACGCCCCGGGCGTCTTTCATCTCCAGCCAGCGGCAGGTAGCCTCATGCCGCAGGTCGTGCTCCCGCAGCCCATGGATGTCCATGTACTCAAAGGCTATCTTGAAGCGGAGCGAAAGCCGCTGGCTGACCGTTTTCTCGCCCTTCACGCCCTCTTCCTCCATGAATGGGAAGAACCACGCACCGGGAAGCATGGGCCGGGTGGCCAGGTAACTTGCCAGCGCGGCGTGTACGGCGGGTGTCATGGGCACATCGCGGTAAGCCACCGCCCCGCGCCACTGCTTCGAGCTTTGTACGCGCAGCACCTTGGCATCCATGTCCACCTGGTGGCGGCGCAGCGTGTAGGCCTCTTTCAGGCGCAGGCCCGTATTGACGATCAGCAGATAGAGCGTAAGCAGCGCCGTGCCGCCCTTGAGCTGCAAGCCACGCATCCGATCTGGCCGTTCGTAGCCAGAAAGCACCTGCACAATCTTTTCGTGCTCGCCCGGCAGCAAGCGCCGGTCTCGCTCCATGCTAGCCTTTGGCTTACCTCCACGCGCCTGCACTTGCTTTGCTTCGGCCTCGCCATAGGCGCTGTAGCCGCGTGGTAGCAGCCGCACGGGGTTGACAACCTTCAGACCGGGGTGGTGCCGCAAGTATTCATCTATCGACCGCCCCAGCGCCTGGATGCGATGCTTGATGCTGATGGGCGAGAGGTTTTTTTCGACTTTCAACTGCCGCAGGTAACCCGTGAGCCAGGTGTAGTCGGCCTCTGCCAACTTGACGCTGCCCACCTCGCGCGTCAGCGTCCTCAGCGTGAGGAGCTGGGTGGGGGCGGCAAAGCCGCTCTCCGACCATTCGCCGAACACACGCACCAGGCGCACACCGCCATCGGGGCCAGCAGGCTGCGTGAGCGCGGTAGGCGGCTGCAGGCCAGCGCCCTTCATCAACTTCCACTGCCGGGCGTAGACCTCGGCCTCTTCGGCCGTGTCAAACGTGAAGTACTTGCGTCCACCGGGCAACGACGGGTGCCGCAGCCCGATTTCCCATTTGCCCGAGGGCTTTTGCCTTGGTTTTGCCATGAACGATCCCCACCGAACTCATCAAGACGGATCATCTCATGGATGGATTGAGTTTCAGCCGCCGTTTTGTGGCGGCTGGAGGGCATTTTCAGGGTGTTTTCAAAGAGCAAATCAATCGTAAGTCATTGATTTTCAATGCATTCAACTTTTTCGCCGTCGTGTACAGATGGCTACAAGATTGAATTGATCCAACGCGCAGAGCACGCCGCAGGCGGCGGCCTGCGCTGATTTGCTCTTGTATTGATAGCTTCTAGCGCTTATCTGGAAAGCGCTAGAAGCTGTTTTTGCATTATTCTTTAGTCGCCCCCTGCCCCAACTCCGCCGCCAGGAACTCGATCCACACCCGCATGCGCTGCGGCAGGTAGCGGCTGCTGGGCAGCACCGCATAGATGCCTAGCGGTGGCCGTGCATAGTCCTCTAGCAGCGGCACCAACGTGCCGCGCTCGATGTACCCGGCCACGATGAAATCGGGCTGCACCGTGATGCCCATGCCCTGGTGCGCGGCTTCCACCAGGGCATCGCCGTTGTTGGCCTGCATGCGAAAAGGCACATAGACGCTGTACGGCTTGCCCTCCACCCAGAATTCCAGTGGGCGGTTGCTCGCCTTGGCCGTGTAGCCCAGGGCCAGGTGCGTTACCAGTTCATCAGGGTGGCGTGGGTGGCCGTACTGCTGCAGGTAGCCGGGCGAGGCCACCGCGATCAGCCGGGTTTCGCCCAGTTTGCGCGCCACGATGCCGGGGTCAAGCCGCGGGCTGATGCGGATCGACATGTCTATGCCTTCGTCGATCAGGTTCTGCTGCCGATCATTGAAGTCCAGCGACAAGGCGATTTCCGGGTAACTCTGCAGGAAGCGCGGCAGCACCGGGGCGATGCGCTTGAGGCCAAAGCTCAGAGGCAGGGCGATGCGTAGATTGCCGCGCGGCGTCAGGCGCGCCTCCATCACGTCGGCCTCGGCACTCTCCACCAGATCCAGGATGGTGCGGCACTTGTCCAGGTAATCGACACCGGCGCTGGTCAGGGTCAACTTGCGCGTGGTGCGCACGATGAGCTTCACGCCCAGGTGCTCCTCCAGGGCAGCGATCTGCCGCGTGACCACGGAGCGTGCGACGCCCAATTGGTTCGCCGCTGCAGCAAAGCTGCCGAGGTCCGCCACGCGAACGAAAAGCGTCATCGCTTCGAGCCGGTTCATTGTTGCTAAATTGGCAATAAAGATTTCTGGATTGTCCCCTATTTCGGCACAAAGCATCCGCCTACAGTTCACCCATCGGCAAGACACCTGCATGTCTGCCGCCAAGGACAACCCCTATGACAACGCACTACACCACCACCGCAAAGGCCTTGCACTGGAGCATCGCTGTCCTGATTCTCGGCCTGCTTGGGCTGGGCTTTTACATGACGGGCCTGCCCCTTTCGCCCCGCAAATTGCAGCTGTACTCGTGGCACAAATGGGCAGGCGTGAGCGTCTTCCTGCTGGCCGTCGTGCGCCTGGCCTGGCGCGCCACGCACCGCCCGCCGGCATTGCCGCAGCACATGGGCCCACTGGAGCGCCTGGCGGCGCATGCAGGCCACCACCTGCTGTACGTGCTGATGTTCGCCATTCCGCTGTCGGGCTGGCTCATGAGTTCGGCCAAGGGCTTCCAGACGGTGTGGTTCGGCGTGCTGCCGCTTCCTGACCTGCTGGGCAAGGACAAGGCCCTGGGCGACCTGCTGCAGACCGTGCACATGGGCCTGAATTTCACCCTCGTGGCCGTGCTGCTGGCCCACGTTGGCGCGGCACTCAAGCATCACCTTATTGACAAGGACGACGTGCTCACCCGCATGCTGGCCCGCCACACCTGACTCCTCCGTTTTCCCTTGAAAGGACCGTTCACCATGCAACGCACCGCAATCGCCCTGCTTTCCGCCTTCTCGCTGGCAACCGCCGCGCACGCCGTGGAATACACGCAGGTTCAACCCGACAAGAGCCAGATCACCTTCGCCTACCAGCAGATGGGCGTGGCCATGCAAGGCGCGTTCAAGAAGTTTTCCGGCCAGCTGCGCTTCGACCCGGCCTCCCCCGCAGCCGCCAAGAGCACCATTGAGGTGGAATTGGCCAGCGTGGACACCGGCAGCAGCGAAGGTGATACCGAAGTCGCCACCAAAACGTGGTTCGACACCAAAGCCTTCCCGCGGGCCCTCTTCGAGTCCGGCAGCGTCAAGGCGCTGGGCGGCAACAAGTACGAAGTGGCCGGCAAGCTCACCATCAAGGGCAAGACCGTCGACGTCGTGGTACCCGCCACCTTTACCGCCCAGGGCAAGACCGGCGTGTTTGAAGGCCGCCTGACCATCCGCCGGGGCGACTTCTCCATCGGCGAAGGCGCCTGGAAGGCCTTTGACATCGTTGCCAATGACGTGGTGATCCAGTTCCGCCTCACCGCAGCGGCGCAGTAAGTGCTTGGAACCTGCGCTCAGCACCTCCGTTTATCCCCTTCCCTTTTTCCCCCTCCATCCTGAAAGGACCTTTGCCATGAACCGTATCGCCAAACTCTCCGCTGCCCTGCTCGTCAGCTTTGCCGCCGCCTCCCCTGCCCTGGCCGCGCCCGAGGTCTACAACGTGGAAGGCACGCACACCTTCCCGCGTTTTTCGTACAGCCACTTCGGCCTGTCCACCCAGCTGTCCAAGTTCGACAAGACCACCGGCACCGTCACGCTGGACAAGGTGGCCAAGACCGGCGCCGTGGACATCACCATCGACATGACCTCGGTCAACACGGGCTTTGACGTGTTCAACGGCCACATCCAGGGCGAAGACTTCCTCGACACCGCCAAGTACCCCACGGCCACGTTCAAGTCGACCAAGGTGACCTTCGAGGGCGACAAGCCGGTGGCGATCGACGGCAACCTGACCATCAAGGGCGTGACCAAGCCCGTGACGCTGAAGGTGACGCACTTCGTGAACATGCCCCACCCCATGCTGAAGAAGGATGCCATTGGCGCCAACGCCACCACCACCATCAAGCGCACCGAGTTCAACGCTGGCAAGTACGCGCCGAACGTGGGTGACGAAGTGACGATCACCGTTTCGCTCGAAGCAATCAAGAACTGAACGTAGCGCCCCAGCGGCGCCCCGAGGACAAGGACATGATGGAACTCCGCTCCGCCGCGCAGCGCGGCATCGCCAACCTGGGCTGGCTGCACTCGCAGCACAGCTTTTCCTTCGGCAGCTACTACGATCCGCAGCACCAGGGGTTTTCTGACCTGCTGGTGATCAACGAGGATCGGGTGCAGCCCGGCCGGGGGTTTGACCAGCACGGCCACCGCGACATGGAGATCTTTTCCTACGTCCTCGACGGCGCCCTGGAGCACAAGGACTCCATGGGCACCGGCTCCGTCATCCAGCCGGGCGATGTGCAGATGATGAGTGCCGGTAGCGGCGTGCGCCACAGCGAGTACAACGCCTCCCGCCAGGCGCCGGTGCATTTCCTGCAGATCTGGATCGTGCCCGACCGCAAGGGCGTGGCGCCACGCTACCAGCAGCGCCACTTCAGCGCCGAGGAAAAACGCGGTTGCCTGCGCGCCATCATCACCCCTGACGGGGCCGACGGTTCGCTGTCGGTCTACCAGGATGCACGCGTCTACGCCGGGCTGTTTGACGGCGCCGAGCAGCAGCGCTTTGTGTTGCCGGAAAACCGATTTGCCTACGTTCACGTGGCACGCGGCGCGCTGCACATCAACGGCCAGCGCCTGGTGGCCGGCGATGCCGTCAAGCTGCGGCAGGTGCGCGAGGTGGAATTTGCCCGGGGTGAGCAGGCCGAGGTGCTGCTGTTCGACCTGCGCCCAAACGAAACGCCGCGCTACTGAAAGCAGCGCGGCGTTGTCGGGGGAGAGAAAGGCCTGGAATCAGGGCGCCAGCGTTACTTCCACGCGGCGTGCCTCGGCATCGCTGCCATCGGCCAGGGTCTGCTCGGGCTTCTTCAGCTCAATGCCCTCTTCGGTGATGCCCAGGGAAAGAAGTGCATCACGCACGGCAAAGGCGCGTTGCTTGGCCAATTCTTGGTTCACGGCCAGGTCACCCGTGGCATCGTGAAAACCCGACACCACGGCCTTCTTGCCTTGCAGCACGCCCTTGATGACGTCTGCCAAGGCTTGCTTGGCACCCGTGGCCAGATCAGCCTTGCCAACGGCGAAATAGAACTTGACCACGCCGCCCTCGACCACCACGGTGGCCTCTTCCACCACGGCCACCCCGGGCGCAGCCGCCTCGACAGCCTGCACCACACCGGCCTTGGGCGCTGCCGGCGCATGGGCGATACCGCGCTTGAACACCACGACCCCCACCACGGTGGCAACCACCAGCGCTATCAGGGCAAACAGGAACCCGAGGGCAAAACGCTGTTGGCTATCGTCGTCGGAACTGGACATTTTTGAAACTCCGTAAGGTGAATAATCAGTGCGTTGGACAAAACCCGTCATTGTAGAGTGAAGCCATGACCACCTCGCCCGCGCCGCTGCGCGATCCTGCCCCGATGCTCGCGCGCACCATGGCCGAGTGGGGAGGACAGCAGGACCTATGGGTTTTTGGCTACGGGTCGCTGATCTGGCGCCCCGAGTTTCCTTTTGTCGAACGGCATCCGGCGCGCGTGCACGGCTGGCACCGCGCGCTCAAGATGTGGAGCCGCGTCAACCGGGGCACGCCCGAGTGCCCTGGCCTGGTGCTGGCCTTGCTGCCTGGCGGCAGTTGCCAAGGCATGGCGTTTCGCATCGACCGCGCGCAGGTGGCGCGCATCCTGCCGCCTCTATGGCAGCGCGAAATGGTGCTTGGCGTGTACGACCCGCGCTGGCTGCCCTGCCGCATCACGGCCTCTGGCGCGACGCAGGGCACGGTGCGCGCGCTGGCTTTCACGCTCTCGCGCCGCAGTCCGAGCCACACCGGCGAGCTCACCGAGGCCCAGTACCGCCACATCTTCGCCCAGGCGCGCGGCATCTACGGCAGCACGCACGACTACGCCCGCGCCACCTACGACGAACTGCGCCGCCTGGGCATCCATGACCGTGCGCTCGGCCGCCTGCTGGCTTACGCCGCTGCGGATGGCGCGGCACAATGAGCGCATGAACGCAACGCACTCCTCCATCGCCGACCTGCGCAAGAGCTACGAGCGCGCGGAACTGAGCGAAGACGCCTCGCACGCCGACCCACTGCAGCAATTCGACCAATGGCTGAACGAAGCCCTGGCGGCCCAGGTGCCCGAACCCAATGCCATGACTGTGGCCACCGTGGACGGCAGCTTGCGCCCCAGCACGCGCGTCGTGCTCATCAAGGGCTACGATGCGCGCGGCATCGTCTGGTACACCAATTACGACAGCCGCAAGGGCCGCGAGCTGGCCGGGAACCCTTTCGCGGCACTGCAGTTCCATTGGGTGGAACTTGAGCGCGTGGTGCGCATCGAGGGGCGTGTGGAAAAGGTGGACGCCGCTGACAGTGATGCCTATTACGCCAGTCGCCCGCTGGACTCGCGCATTGGCGCCTGGGCCAGCCCGCAGAGCCAGGTCATTCCTGGCCGCAGCGTGCTGGTGGCCAACGCCGCCAAATATGGCGCGCAGTTTCTGCTGAAACCGCCGCGCCCGCCGCACTGGGGCGGCTACCGGCTGGTGCCTGACCGCTGGGAGTTTTGGCAAGGCCGCAAAAGCCGCCTGCACGACCGGCTGCGCTACCGCCTGGAAAGCGGCGCGTGGCTGCGCGAGCGCCTGGCGCCTTGAAGTGCCTTTAAATGCATGAAAAATAGCTCTAGCCCTTTGCCAGAAAGCGCCAGCAGCTATTAAAAACTGAGCATTCAGACCAGAAACCGTTGTGCCAACGCGAGCATCAGCGGTACCGTGAGCAGCGCCAGCGCCGTGGACACGGCGATGCTGGCCGACACCTCCTGCTGCAGCACGCCATAGCGCTGCGTGAACAGGAACACGTTGGCCCCCACCGGCAGCGAAGCGGCCATGAACATCACCGCCACGGGCAGGCCTGAAAGACCGAACACCCAGGCCAGCGCGGCAAGCAGCAGCGGGTGCAGCACCGTTTTGGCCAGGGCAATACCCCAGGCGCTGCGCAGGTGCTGGCCCACGGGGGTGTAGGCCAAGGTCACGCCCACCAGCAGCAGCGCCATGGGGCCGAGCGCTTGCCCCAGCACCTGCAGCGAGTGATCGACCACGCCGGGCAACTTCAGCCCGGTCTGCGCGAACAGCAGCCCGGCCAGGATGGGCAGCGGCACCGGATGCAGGATGCCGCTGCGCACCGCCTGCAGCACCGTGTGCAGCATGGGGCGCGGCGCGCTCTGGCCGGACTTCTGGCGCTCGTGCGCCTCGGCCAGCTCGAAGACGATGGTGACGACCGTCAGCAAGATCAGCGAGTGCAATGAAATCAGCGTGATCAGCGTCACCAGCCCTTCTTTGCCGTACACAAGCCCGACCAGGGGCACGCCGATCATCAACGTGTTGCTGAACATGTGCGCCAGCCCGCGCGCCGCCGCGCGCGTGGAAAAGCCCGACGCCACCATGGTCGCCGCGAACATCAGTCCTGCCGCCAGGAAGTACAGCGCCACAGGGCGGAAGTTCAGCTCCTGGATACGCACCGCACCCATGGTGCGAAACAGCAGCGCGGGCGTGAGCACCAGAAAAACGAGGTTCGAGAAGTCAGGAATCGCCGCGGCGCGCACCCAGCCCATGCGTGCTGCGAAGAAGCCGATGCCGATGCACAGGATGACCGGAATGAGAGAGGAGAAGACGGGGGAATCCACGAAAGCACAAGCACGGCCGCTGAAGCCGGCGGGTAAACGGGCATTATCCGCCGGGTAGCGTTGCGCGTAGCGCTCGCACAGCAGTCTCCGCGTAGCGCCAAGGAACTCTGAAAAGCATAGCGCCTAGCGCTTTCTGGATAAGCCCTGGCATCACTTTTCGTTCACATTGCCGCCAGGCCCTCTGCCCTGCTGCTGCGACGTGCCAAGAGGCAGGCGACTTCCTGGGCCGCAGCCTCCAGCACCTGCCGTTTCTCGAATGGCGTGGTCAACAGCACCGCATTGTTGTTGTCGGAGGAGACGCACCGCTGAATTCGCGCGGGCTTGCCTTGCGCGTCATACAGCACGCGCAGCACGCGCGTGCTGCGGCCCGGATGCCAGTCCACCCGTTGGTAAAAATAGGTTCTTGCAATGCCGTTGTCAGCGGGCTCCGGCACCAGGCCCGCCGGGCCCGTCAGCAATGCATGAAGTTCAATGGCATTCATCCGCATGGGCCCCCATGTCCCCATCAGGCGCATGGGCGCCTGGTGGGGACATCATGGCATCAGAACGACACCTTGACGCCCACGGTGATGTTGCGCCCCATCAGCGGTGCTGCGTTCTTGATGAACGAAGTGTGGGCGTAGCCCAGGCGGTCGGTCAGGTTGTTGCCCTTGACGTAGAGCTGCCACGGCGTGCCGCCGGCCAGGCGGCTGTTGTAGGTCACGCCCAGGTTCAGCATGCCGTAGCCGGGCGTGGGGGTCTCGAAATCGGCCACACGGTTCTGGCGCGCCATCTGCACCCACTCCACCAGGCCGTCCCAGGCTTGCCAGTTGGCGTCCAGGCGCAGGCCGGCACGGGCGGCGGGAATGCGCGGCAGGTCGCCCCCCGCGTTCAGCTTGGCACGCACCACGTCGCCAAACAGCGTCACGCCCAGGTTGCGGGTCAGGCGCTGGCGCACCTGCGCTTCCAGGCCGGTGAAGGTGGCGTCGGCTTGGCTGTACTGCAGCAATTGCAGGCCATCGAGCGCGTCCAGCGTGCGGCCGTAGATGTAGTCCTTCACGCGGTTGTGGAACACGCTCACGCCGAAGGTGGTGTCGCCCGCCGTCTTGCGCAGCGCCAGGTCGAAGGACTGCGCTGTCTCCGGCGTGAGGTTCGGATTACCGCGCTCGTAGGTGCTGGTGGCTAGGTGCAGTCCCTGGGCGTACAGCTCCTCGGCCGTGGGCATGCGCCGCGCCTGCGTCCACGAGGCCGACAGCGCATAGCCGGGCGTGAATTTCCACACCGCGCTGAGCGAGGCCGAGGTACCGTTGTGGCTGTTTGACAGGCCCGTGTTCAGCGCATCCACCGTCTGGCGCTCGTGGCGCAGCGCAGCGGCGAAACGCCACTGCTGCCACTGGTATTCCTCCAGCAGGAACAGGCCGGTGCGCCGTGTCTCGGTGGGCTGCACGTAGGCCTCTTCGCCCTCGGCGCTGAACTTGCGCTGGGTAGCCTGCACGCCAAACACGCCGCGCCAGCCCGCCAGGGGGGCGTGCTGCAGCTCCACACGCACGTCGTGCGCCTTGTTGCGGAACGTGGTGGCAACCACGTCGTCCGCCACTTCGCTGTGCTGGTAATCGGTCACGCCCGCGCGCAGGCGCAGCGCCGAAAAGCCGGTGAAGGGGTTGCGCAGTTCGCCGCGCACATCCCAGCGCTCGCTGCGCAGATCCACCACCGGCACGTCCTCCGCGCCATGGCCATGGTCGTCTTCCGCGTGGTCGTGCCCGTCATGGCTGCCGCAGTGCAGGTGGTCGCCATGCGCGTGGCAGCCCTCAAAGCTGTGGTTATGCCCTGGCAGGCCGTACTTGGCGGTCTGGCGCGTGTAGGCCACGCCCAGGTAGCCCTGGTCGCCGATCCACGACAGGCCGAGGCTGCCCGAGTCGGTGCGGTTGAAGCTGCCCGGCACCTTGTTGCCGCCCTCCCAGCCGCTGCCCACGCGGTAGTCGCCCGCGTCGCGTGCCAACCCTTCGACGTGTACAGCCAGGTTGCCGGCACCGCCGGTGAGCTGGACGGCGCCGGTTTTCTCGCTCGAGGCGCTGCCCAGGCGCAGCTCAGCGCTGCCCTCGTAGCCCTTCTGCGGGATGGCCGTGGGAATCTTGTCGTCCAGCACGTTGACCACGCCGCCAATGGCGCCGCCGCCGTGGATCAGCGCCGAAGGGCCTCGCAGCACTTCGACCTGGCGCGCCAGCAGGGGTTCTGCCACCACGGCATGGTCAGGGCTGACAGTCGAGGCATCCTGCACCTGCGAGCCGTCGGACAGCACCTGCACGCGCGGGCCGTCCATGCCGCGAATCACCGGGCGGCTGGCACCAGCGCCGAAATGGCTCGATTGGATGCCCGGCTCGCTGTTCAGGGTTTCGCCCAGCGTACCTTCGCGCCGGCGTACCAGCTCATCCCCCTCCAGCACGCTCACCGGCGTGGCCATGTCGTCGCTACCCAGTTGCAGCCCACTGGCGGAAACGGTGACTTCGGACAGCGTAGCCGCCGTGTCTTGCGGCTGGGCCTGTGCCTCCTGCCCCAAAGTGGTGATGAGCAGGGCCACGGCCAGGGCGGCGGCTGTCTGCGCAGCGTGGAGTGCGCCAGAACGGGCGGCGTGGAGAGAAACGGGGTTCGAAATGTGCTTCATGGTCAAAAAATATCGAGGCGCCGCCCCACCCCTGTTCAGGAAGACAGGCGCAGCGCGCTTTGAACTCGCGCGAAATTCAAAGCAAAAAACAAGGCCAACGCTTGTCTGGCAAGCGCTGGCAGCTATGCAATCAGGAGTAAAAGAGGTTCAGGCCAGAGGCGGCGCGCGCGCCTGAAAAGGCAGCGGCGGCGCGGCGCGCAGCGGCTGTGCTGCGGGCGATGCCACCCGCTGGCCGTCGGGCGGGGCCAGCGGCAAGCTGCTTTCCGCCACGGCGGCCCCGCCGTGGTGCAGCTGGTCGAGCAGTTGGCAGTCGGCCGGACTGTGACCGCCAAACAGTGCGCCAAGGCCATGGTCATGCCCCGCCGGCTGGGCCAACCCCAGGGCCACCGGCAAGTGCAGCACCCGGTGCATTTGCCCCAGGGCCGGCGCCAGCACCAGAGCGAGCACGAGCCACGCCAACGCCAGGCGGCGTGCCAGGCGTGGGCGTGGAAGCAGGAATGGGGAGGCGGACGGCGGCATGGCTGGCGTGCGGCGCATGAAGCGCCAGGGGGCGCAAGCTTAACGCTGATCGGTGGGGGTTTCGCGAAGGTGGCGCGCAAAGACCGCCTGGAAGTGTTGCACCTTGGGGCCTACCACGAAGGCGCAATAGCCCTGGTGGGGGTGCTTGAGAAAGTAGTCCTGGTGGTAGTCCTCCGCGGGCCAGTACGCCACCAGCGGTGCCACCTCGGTCACGATAGGTGCGCCATAGGCGCCACTTTCGGCCAGCTCGTGCAGCACGGCGCGGGCCACAGCCTCGTGCGCCGGATCGCTGAAGTAAATGCCGCTGCGGTATTGCGTCCCGACATCGTTGCCCTGGCGGTTGAGCGAGGTGGGGTCGTGCGTGGCCAGGAAAATCTCCAGAATGGTGCGCAGGCCGATTTGCCCAGGGTCGAAACGCAGCCGTACCACTTCGGCGTGCCCCGTGCTTCCGGTGCAGACCTGCTCATACGATGGCTGCGGTACATGGCCGTTGGCGTATCCGCTCTCGACATCGGTCACGCCACGCACGCGGTCAAAAATCGCCTCCGTGCACCAGAAGCAGCCGCCGCCGAGCGTGATGGTTTCTTCTTGGGCCATGGCGGGTGCACTCCTTGTTGCGTTGCGATCGGTCAAGCGTAGCGTTTTTTGGACATCCGGGTGGCACCGCCGCGTTGACGCCCGGCCCGCTTGCGGGCTAATATTACTAACCAGTCAGTCATTAAAAAAAGTGTCCATCCCCACCCCTCCTCCTTCCGCCGAATCGGGTAAGCGCAGCCGCCGCAAAGAGGCGCGCCCCGGCGAGCTGCTCGACGCGGCGCTCGACCTGTTCGTGGAAAAAGGTTTCGCTGCCACGCGCGTGGAGGAAGTGGCGGCGCGGGCCGGTGTCTCCAAGGGCACGCTGTTCCTGTATTTCCCGAGCAAGCTGGAACTTTTCAAGGCCGTGGTGCGCCACAACATCGCAGGGCGCTTTGACGAATGGAAGCTGGAGATGCAGGCCTTTGAGGGCAGTTCCAGTGAATTGCTGCGCTACTGCTTCTTTGTATGGTGGGAGCGCATCGGCTCGACCAAGGCGTCTGGCATCACCAAGCTGATACTGAGCGAAGCGGGCAATTTCCCGGAGGTGGCGTCGTTCTACCGCAAGGAAGTGATTGATGCAGGGCAGGAGCTCATCCGCCAGATTCTGCGGCGCGGTATGGACAGTGGCGAATTCCGCAAGGTCGATCTCGATTACGCGATCTACATCGTGCTAGCGCCGATGATTTTCCTCATGACATGGCGCCATTCCATCGGCATGTGCGTGCCTGACGAGCTGGAACTGACGCCCGAGGAGTACATCCGCTTGCAGGTCGACAACATGCTCCATGGACTGTGCGCCTGCCAGCAGCCCTCCTCCCCTCCTCCCACTTTCTAACAATCCTTCCATGAAACGCTGGATACCCTGGGTGGCGGCAGCCATCGTGATCGGTCTGCTGGGCAGCGGCGCGTGGCGCGCCATGTCGGCACGCAAGGCCCAGCAGCAGGCCTTGGCCCAGTCCACACAACAACGCGCAGAGACCGTCCTGGTGCTGCAGCCTGCGGAGACGGTGGTGGTGCAGCGCCAGACGCTGGCGCTGGATTTGCCCGTCTCAGGCACGCTGCGGGCGCTGCGCTCAGCAGTGGTGAAGGCGCGTATAGCCGGCGAACTGCAGGATCTTGTGGTGCGTGAGGGCGACACTGTGCGCGCGGGCCAGGTGCTGGCGCGCATCGACCCGACCGAGAGCGCTGCGCGCCTGCGCCAGGCGCAACAGCAGGCCGACGCGGCCAAGGCCCAGGTCGCCATCAACGAGCGCCAGTACACCAACAACCGCGCCCTGGTCGCGCAGGGTTTCATCTCGGCCACGGCGCTGGAGGCCGCCCAATCGAGCCTGCAGGCAGCCCAGGCCAGCTACCAGGCGGCGGCGGCCGCCGCCGATGTGGCACGCAAGGCCCTGGATGACACCACTTTGCGCAGCCCGCTGGCGGGCCAGGTGGCACAGCGGCTGGCGCAAAACGGCGAACGCCTCTCGGTGGACGCCCGCGTGGTGGAGGTGGTAGACCTCTCACGCCTGGAGCTGGAGGCACTGGTGGCACCTGCCGATGCCGCACAGGTGCGCGTGGGCCAGCAGGCGCGCCTGCAGGTGGAAGGCAGCACCTTGCCGGTGACCGCCACGGTGGTGCGCATCAACCCCAGCGCACAGGCGGGCAGCCGCGCCGTACCGGTGTACCTGGAGATCGATACCGCACGTGCGGGCGCGGCTGCACCAGTGCTGCGCCAAGGGCTGTTTGTGCAAGGGCTGCTGGAGACGGGGCGGGCCGAGGTGCTGGCCGTGCCGTTGGAAGCCGTGCGCACCGACAAGCCGCAGCCCTACGTGCAGGCAGTGGAAAACGGCCGCATCGCGCACCGTAGCGTTCGGCTGGGCGCGCGCGCACAGCACGAGGGTGCCACCTGGGTGGCGGCCGAGGGCCTGGCTGAAGGGGCCTTGATCGCCACCGGCGCACTTGGCGGCCTGCGCGAAGGCACGGCCGTGCAGGTTTCCCGCTGACTCTCCCACCGACGAAAGCGCCCCCGCCATGTGGTTTACCAAAGTCAGCCTGCGCAACCCCGTCTTCGCCACCATGGTGATGCTCGCCTTCGTGGTGCTTGGCCTTTTCGCGCTGCAACGCCTCAAGGTCGACCAGTTCCCGAACATTGATTTTCCGGTGGTGGTGGTCATGGTGGACTACCCCGGCGCCTCGCCCGAGATCGTGGAGAGCGAGGTCACGAAAAAGATCGAGGAGGCCGTCAACTCGGTGGCGGGTATCAAGGCTGTCACGTCACGCAGCTATGAGAGTTCGTCGGTCGTCATCATCGAATTCCAACTCCATATCGACGGGCGCAAGGCTGCCGAGGACGTGCGCGAAAAGGTCGCCACCGTGCGCCCCAACCTGCGCACCGAGGTCAAGGAGCCGCGCGTGGTGCGCTTCGACCCTGCCAGCCGCCCGGTGTGGACCCTGGCCGTGCTGCCTGACGACACACACGGCACGCCCCTCAGCGCCGTGGAACTGACGAGCTGGGCCGACCAGATCCTGAAGAAGCGCCTGGAAAACGTGCGCGGTGTGGGTGCGGTGAACCTGGTGGGCGCAACCAAGCGCGAGATCAACATCTACCTCGACCCGCGCGCGCTGGAAGCCTTTGGCATCACGCCCGACCAGGTGGCTGCCGCCGTGCGCAACGAGAACCAGGACCTGCCGCTGGGCGCCATCCGCTCTCTGGCACAGGAGCGCGTGGTGCAGATCGACGCGCGCATGCAGCGCCCCGAGGATTTCGGTCGCATCATCGTTGCGCGCAAGAACGGCGCGCCGGTGCGCGTGGAACAACTGGCGCGGGTGCACGATGGCGCGCAGGAGCTGGAGAGCCTGGCGCTGTTCAACGGCGCACGCACGTTGATGCTGTCCGTGCAGAAATCGCAGGACGAGAACACCATCGAGGTGGTGGATGGGCTGAACCACGCCATCGCCGAGATGCAGACCGAGCTGCCGCCAGGCGTTCGGCTGGAAACCGTGAGCGACAGCTCGCGCCCCATTCGCGTGGCGGTGGACAACGTGCGCCAGACGCTGATTGAGGGCGCGCTCCTCACCGTGCTCATCGTGTTCCTGTTTCTCAACTCATGGCGCTCCACCGTCATCACCGGGCTCACGCTGCCGATCGCGCTGATCGGCACCTTCCTGTTCATGCACTGGTTCGGCTTCACGGTGAACATGATCACGCTGATGGCCCTGTCGCTGTGTGTGGGCCTGCTGATCGACGATGCCATCGTGGTGCGCGAAAACATCGTGCGCCATGTGCAGATGGGCAAGAGTGCCTACCAGGCAGCCATGGATGGCACGCAGGAAATCGGTCTGGCGGTGCTGGCCACTACGCTGTCCATCGTCGCGGTGTTCCTGCCCATCGGCTTCATGGAAGGGATCATCGGCAAGTTCTTCCACGAATTCGGCATCACCATCGTGGCAGCGGTTCTGATCTCGATGTTCGTCAGCTTCACGCTCGACCCCATGCTCTCCAGCGTCTGGCACGACCCGAGCATCCACGCCCACGGCCAGCCCGGCGGCACACCGCGCACGCTGTACGACAAAACCATTGGCCGTGTCACCGGCTGGTTCGACAACGCCACCGAGCGCCTGGCGGAGTTCTACCAGCGCATCCTGCGCTGGTCGCTGGCGCACAAGCTGGCTACGCTGGCACTGGCCACCGGGGTTTTCGTGGTCAGCGTGCTCATGGTGCCGCTGCTGGGCACGGAGTTTGTGCCCAAGGCCGACTACTCCGAGACCACCATCAACTTCTACACCCCCGTGGGCTCGTCGCTGGAGGCCACCGAGGCCAAGGCACGCCAGGTAGAGGCGCTGGTGCGGGAGCTGCCCGAAGTGCGCTACACCCTGACCACCATCAACACCGGCAGCGCACAGGGCAAGATGTACGCCAGCGTTTACGTGCGGCTGGTGGATCGCAAGGCACGCACCCGCAACGTGGACGCCATGTCGGTCGTGCTGCGCGAGCGCTTGCGCACGGTCGCCGGCATCACCGTGACGCATGTTGGCCTGCTGGACCCCGTGGGCGGGCAAAAGCAGCTCGAGTTCTCGATCCAGGGTCCTGACCTGAAGGAGCTGGAACGCCTGACGGCACAGGTGATGGCGAAGCTGCGCGACATTCCCGGGCTGGTGGACCTGGACTCCAGCCTCAAACCCGACAAGCCCGTGATCGACGTCGAGGTGCGGCGCGACGCCGCCTCTGACCTGGGTCTGTCCGTGGCCTCTATGGCAGCCTCGCTGCGCACCCTGGTCGCCGGGCAAACCGTGGGCAACTGGCGCGCCGCCGACGACCAGACCTACGATGTGAACGTGCGTCTGGCGCCCGAGGCACGCAACCAGCCGCAGGATTTGGAAAGGCTGCCCTTCGCGCTGGCGGCCGCCGACGGCGGAACGCGCATCGTGCGCCTGAACCAGGTGGCCAGTGTGCGCGAGACCACGGGCTCGAACCAGATCAACCGCCGCGACCTGATGCGCGAGGTGGCCATCAACGGCAACGCCGACCAGCGCTCGGTGGGAGAAATCTCGGCCGACATCCGCCGTGTGCTCGACACCGTGGCCTTTCCGCCTGGCTACCGCTACCAGTTTGGTGGCTCCACCAAGAACATGCAGGAATCGTTCGGCTACGCGGTGTCGGCGCTGGTGCTGGCCATCGTGTTCATTTACATGATCCTGGCGAGCCAATTCAAGAGCTTCCTGCAGCCGCTGGCGCTAATGACCGCCTTGCCTTTGACGCTGATCGGCGTGGTGCTGGCGCTGATGATGTTCGGCTCGGCGCTGTCAATGTTCTCCATCATCGGTGTGGTCATGCTCATGGGCCTTGTGACCAAGAACGCCATTCTGCTGGTGGACTTCGCCATCCGTGCACGCGAGGAGCACCATGACGACACGGGCCAGACCGTGCCCGGGCTGCCACGCGAGCAGGCCCTCCTGCTGGCGGCCCGTGTGCGGCTGCGCCCCATCCTGATGACCACGCTGGCCATGATTTTCGGCATGGTGCCGTTGGCCTTTGCCCTCAGTGAAGGCTCGGAGCAGCGCGCGCCCATGGGCCAGTCGGTCATCGGTGGGGTTGTCACTTCGTCGCTGCTGACCCTGGTGGTCGTGCCCGTGGTCTATTGCTACCTGGACGATCTGGCGCAATGGGCGCGCCGGCGCCTGGGCCACGGCGCCAGCGCCAGGGGCCAGGCCCATTAAACTCAAGGGTTTGTCCTCACACCCCCAACACCTCCCCCACCCGCTTGGAGAATGCCATGAGCCTGCCACTGAACACCACCGCAGCCCACCCCGAAGACCCGACTACGGTGGCCCGTTACCACATGATCGAGCAGCAGATTCGTCCTTGGGACGTGTCTGACAGCGAGGTACTGGACCTGCTGGCGCGCCTGCCGCGCGAGGAATTCGTGCCTGGGGCCTACCGCGGCATGGCTTTCATGGACATGGAGATTCCTCTGCTGGGCCAAGCCGACGAGGCGTTGCGCCAAGGCCACTGCATGCTGGCTCCGCGCATTGAAGCGCGCCTGCTGCAAGACCTGCAGGTGCAGCCCACTGACCGCGTGCTGGAGATCGGCACCGGCTCGGGCTACATGGCGGCCCTGCTGGCCAGCCGTGCCGAGCGCGTGGTGTCGCTGGAGATCCATCCCGTCCTGGCGCAGACTGCGCGCGACAACCTGCGCCGCGCTGGTATCCAGAACGCCGACGTGCGCCAAGCCGACGGCGCACGCGACCCCATTCCCGATGGCCCGTTCGACGTCATCGTGCTCAGCGGCTCCGTGGCCGAAGTGCCACAAAGCCTGCTCGCGCTGTTGCGCGAGGGCGGGCGCCTGGGGGCCATCGTCGGCCAGGAGCCGATGATGCGCGCCACCTTCGTGCGCCGCACGGGCAACCAGTTCGAGACCACACAGCCGTGGGACACCGTGGCGCCGCGCCTGCAGGGCTTCGCCGAACCCTCGCGCTTCACGTTCTGAGCATGATCGCGCAGGTCCGCCCCAATGAACTGACGGATTGGCTGGCCCAGGCGCGCACGGCCAGCGGCACCGAACCGGTGGTGCTGGACGTGCGCGAGCCCTGGGAGCTGCAAACCGCCAGCGTGCAGCCCGATGGCTTCACGCTCGTGCACATTCCGATGGGTGTGCTGCCTGTGCGGTTGGGCGAGCTCGACCCCGACCGGCCGGTAGCCTGCCTGTGCCACCACGGCGGCCGCAGCATGCAAGTCGCTGCATTCCTGGCACACCATGGTTTCGCGCAGGTTGCCAACATCGCCGGGGGCATCCACGCCTGGGCGCTGGAGCGCGACCCTTCTGTCCCTTGCTACTGACCTCTTCCGCAGGAAGGACCATCATGATCTCGTTCCGCCGTCTCCCCATCGCGCTGGCCATGGCTGCCCTGGCCTGCTCTGCACAGGCGCAAAGCCTGCTGGCCTTGGTGGAGCAGGCCAGTGGCTACGACGCCGCCTGGCAGTCCGCCAGGGCCCAGCTGGATGCGGCCTCCAGCCGCGCCGACCAGGCGCGTGCGGGCCTGCTGCCCAGCGCGGGCCTGTCGGCGGGTGTGTCCACGGCGCGCACCGAGGTCAGCCGTCCCGAGATCAATCTCACCACGCCGAACCGCAACGTCACGTTGTCGGCTTCGCAGCCCCTGTACCGGCCTGCCAACCGCATTGGCTATGAGCAGGGACAGCGCGGCATCGACGTGGCCCAGGCACAGCTTGACGCCGCGACGCAAGACCTGCTGGTGCGCGTAAGCCAAGGCTATTTCGACGTGCTGGCCGCGCAGGACACACTGGCCTTCGTGCGCGCGCAGAAGGCTGCGGTAGAGGAGCAACTCGCCGCAGCCAAGCGCAATTTCGAGGTGGGCACCAGCACCATCACGGACCAGCGCGAAGCCCAGGCACGCTACGACATCGTCGTGGCGCAGGAAATCGCCGCTGAGAACGACCTGCACGTCAAACGCCTGGCGCTCGACCAACTCGTGGGCCGCACCGGCACCGCCCCCCTGCCCCTGGCGCAGCCCGTACAACTGCCCGCCGATGCAACGGGCGACGTAGGTGAATGGGTGCAGAAATCGCAGGAACAGCAGCCGGCCGTACGCCAGGCCACCGTGGCGCTCGATATCGCCCAACTGGAGACGCAGAAGGCCCGCACCGGCCACCTGCCCACGGTCGATCTCCAGGCGGGCTACGCCATCAACCACTATCCCAAGGGCACCCTGACCGCCCAAGGGCTGAACCAGCGCAACACCACGGCAAGCGTGGGCGTGGCGCTGAACCTGCCCCTGTTCGCCGGGTTCGCGGTGCAGAACCGCATCCAGGAAACCCTGGCGTTGGAGGAAAAAGCGCGCGCCGACTTGGAAGGCGCGCGCCGCGCCGTGGCCCAGGGCACGCGCGCCGCGTTCTTCAGCGTACAGTCGCTGCGGAGCCAGGTCAAGGCGCTGGAGGCCGCCGAGGCGTCGAGCCAGAGCGCGCTGGACGCCAACAAGCTCGGCTACCAGGTGGGCGTGCGCATCAACATCGACGTCCTCAACGCGCAAAGCCAGCTCTACCAGACCAAACGCGACCTGGCCGTGGCGCGCTACAACCTGCTCATGGGCCAGCTCAAGCTGCGCCAGGCTGCGGGCACGCTCGCGCTGGACGATGTGCAGGCCATCAATGCCCTTCTGGCGCAGTAAGCATTTGCGCTTCTGTCAACGCCAGCGGGCGCGCATGTAGCTGCTCGGCGGGCATCGGGCGGCCCAGCAGGTAGCCCTGCAGGTAATCACAGCCCTCGGCCTGCAGTATGGCGCGCTGCAGCGCGGACTCGACCCCCTCGGCCACAACCTGCAAATGCAGGCTGTGCGCCATGGAGATGATGGCCCGCACCAGCGAATGGTTGCGGCTGTCCTCCTGCAGGTTCATGACGAAACTGCGGTCGATCTTCACCGTGTTCAGATGAAAGCGCGCCAGGTAGCTCAGCGATGAATAGCCGGTGCCGAAATCGTCCAGCGACAAGCCCACACCCGCGCCATGCAGCCGGTGCAGCAGCGCCGGCAGGTCTTCTTGGTCGCTGGCCAGCAGGGTCTCGGTCAGCTCCAGCTCAATGGCGCGCGGCGGCAGGCCATGGCGCTGCAAAAGCGTGTGCAGCAAGGCCTCGAAGCCCGGGTGTGCGAACTGGCGGGCCGACACGTTGATACTCACGACCGGGGCATCCCAGCCCTGCGCGCGCCACTGCGCCACCTGGCGGATGGCCTCTTCGAGCACCCACGCACCGACCTCCAGGATCAACGAGGACTCCTCGGCCACCGGAATGAAGCGCCCCGGCGACACCCAGCCCAGTTGCGGACTCTCCCAGCGCAGCAGGGCCTCGGCCTTGGTCAAGCGGCCGGTGCGGGCACAGTAAATGGGCTGGTAATGCAGAAGCAACTCGCCCTGCGCCACGGCCTGGCGCAGCGCGGTCTCAATGCGCAGCGAACCGGCCAGGCGCTCGTCCATGCCGGCTTCGAAAAAGCACCAGCCGCTGCGTCCCCGCGCCTTGGCTTCGTACATGGCAACTTCGGCGCGCTGCAGCAAGACGCTGGCGGCCAGCACCTCCTTTCCCGGAAAGGCCACGCCGATGCTGGCATCGAGCTTGAACCCCATGCCGGCATGACTGAAGTCGCGCCGCACGGCGTTCAATATGGCCTGCGCGCGCGCTTCCACCTCCAGCACGCTCATCAGCGACTGCAGGCGCGGCATGACCAGCGCGAACTCATCGCCGCTCAGGCGTGCCAGCAGGTCACCGGGCTGCAGGTGTGCCAGCAAGGCCTGTGCCGTCTCACGCAGCACCTGGTCACCAAAGGTGTGGCCCAGGGTGTCGTTGACTTTCTTGAAGTGGTCCAGATCGATCAGCAACACGGCACAGTACGTGCCCTGGTGCCGGCTCGCCGCCAGCAGGGCATCGAGCTGCTGCTCCAGAAAGTGCCGGTTGGCCAGCCCGGTGAGCTGGTCGGTGTTGGCCTGCTGCTGGCGCTCTTCCTCCGCCTTTTTGCGTTCGCTCAGGTCGCGGATCTGCGCCAGGATCACGCGGTGTCCCATGTCCATATGGCTGGAAAAGATGATTTCCGCAGGAAATGGCGCCCCCTGTGCTGGCGTGATGGAACGCTCCAGCCGGATCGGTTCGTGCAGCGGGGTGGACTCGACCAGGGCGTTGACTTTGCGTGCGATGGCCTCGGCCTCCTCCTGGTCGGCGGCCAGCAGCGGCACGCTGCGCCCCGCCAGGCTGGCGGGCGAGGCTACGCCGGCGAGCTGTGCGAAGCGCTCATTGCAGAACACCACCTTGCCATCCAGCCTGCGCGCTACCAGAGCATCGGGCAAATGGCGCAGCACGTTGTGCAAGCGCTGCCTCGACAGGTGGATGGTGGCGTCAATCAGCGCCAGGCCCAAGAGCGCGCTCGATACGCCATTCACTGCCACTATCAGCTGGCTCTGAAATGGTGTGCCCACAGTGTGCAGCTCCGCCACCGCAGCGAGGCATGCCACCGCTTTAACGGCGAACGCCAGACCCGCCGCCTTGTAACCCAGGCCCAGGAGAAAACGCGCCGAGACACCGTAGACCAGTACCATCAAAGCCACGACCAGCAACCGCCCAGCCATCTGGCTCGCACCGAAACCAACGGCAGCCACGGCCAGGCTGATGCCCAGCGCGCGCAGCGCGAGTACCCGCCAACCATGCAAGCGTCCGCGCAATGACTCCGATGCCGCATGCAGCGTGGCGATGAACACCCCCGTCAGCGCGGTAGACAGCAGGCCGAGCCAGACTTGTGCCTGGAGGACGAAGCGGTGGCCCGACCATGACGCTCCCGCCAGTGCCAGGTGGGCAATGCCCCACAGCAAGGCGGCATGGTTCTGCCGCGCAGCGTTCCAGCAAACGAGAAACGCGACACCGAGCATGGCCAAGGTGGCGCCCACTATGTCATGCAAGGGAATCATGGCGTTGTTTGGTAGACGAGAAAGACTGAAACAAGGGGAGCGCAAGCAAAGAGCCCGTGCCGCAGGGGGCAACCCGACGCGAAACCCCTGCGTGCATGCCGACGGCTCATGGACGCAGCAGGCGGCGCACAGCGTCGGCCGTGGCCTGCGCCGCCCCGCGGTGCGCTTGCGCAAAGCCCTGGGCGGCCGCACGCGCGGCGGCCAGCGCCACGGCATCGCAGGCCAGCGCGCACGCGGCATCTACGCCCTGCGCCATGCCGTCCACGCGCTGCGCCGCCCCGGCGGCGCAGGCCTTCTGCGCCGCGTCGGCAAAGTTGAAAGTGTGCGGCCCCAGAACTACAGGACAGGCACAGGCCGCGGCTTCGATCAGGTTCTGCCCCCCGAGCGGTGCAAAGCTGCCGCCGAGCAGTGCCACGTCCGCCAGACCGTAGTACAGCGCCATTTCGCCCAGGCTGTCGCCCAGCCAGACGTTGGCGCGCGGCGGCCCGCCCTGCCAGCAGCTGCGCCGTGCCACCGACAAGCCTGCTGCCTGCAGCATTTGCCCGACGGCGTCAAAACGCTGCGGGTGGCGCGGCACAATGAGCCACTGCACTTCTGAATTAATAGCTGCTGGCGCTTGCCCGGTAAGGGCTGGAGCCACTTTTTGCTTCAAAACATCGAGCCACAGGGCTTCTTCGCCCTCGCGGCTGCTGGCCAGCAGCACCACGGGCTGCGCGTGGGCGGTGCGCCAGGCCCGACCCTGCGCCAGCTGCGCGCCGTCGGGCTCGACGTCGAACTTCAGGTTGCCAAAAACCCCCTGCACGGGGGCCCCGAGCGCGCGCAGGCGTTGGGCGTCCACTTCGGTCTGCGCCCACACCGCCGTCAGGCCCCGGTAGGCCGGACGCGCCAGCCAGCCCAGGCGCTGCGCTTTGCGCAGCGAGGTATCGTTCAGGCGCGCATTGGCCAACACCAGGGGAATGCCTTGGCGACGGCACGCTGCCACCAGATTCGGCCAAACCTCGGTTTCCATCAGGATGCCCAACGCCGGACGGAACTGGCGCACAAAGCGCTGCACGGCAGCAGGCGTGTCCCAGGGTTGCCAAACCTGCACGTCGCCCGGCTGCAGCAGTTTGGCGCCTTCGGCCCGTCCGGTGGCCGTGCCGTGGGTCAGCAGCAGACGCATGCCCGGCAGCGTACGCCGCAGCGCGGCCAGCAAGATGGCGGCAGCGCGCGTTTCGCCCAGCGAAACGGCATGCACCCAGACGAAGCCCGACTCCGCAGGCTGGCCGTAGCGGCCGAAGCGTTCTTCCACCGCCACGGCATAGCCGGGCTCGGCCACGGCGCGGCGGCGCAGCTTGCGGCGCAGCAACGGCTGTGCGGCCCAGGTCAGGGTGCTGTAAAGCCAGCGCACGGCGCGGTCAGTGTGCAGTGCTGCCGACCTGTGCGCCAGGCTTCACACGCTCCAGCAGCGCGCACATTTGCGCCTCGATGCGCCGCAGCGCCTCTTCGGTGTGGCCCTCGAAGCGCAGCACCAGCACGGGCGTGGTGTTGCTCGCGCGGATCAGGCCGAAGCCGTCGGGCCAATCCACGCGCAGTCCGTCGATGGTGCTGACCTGTGCAGGGGCGCTGAAGGCCTCGCCCGCCAGCGCCTGCAGCTTTGCCGTGAGCTGGTGCGGCTCGCCCTCGGCACACTGCACGTTGAGTTCGGGCGTGGAATGGCTCGTGGGCAACGCATTGAGCACGCTGCTGGGGTCGCTGCTGCGGCTCAGGATTTCCAGCAAACGGCAGCCCGCGTAGGTGCCGTCGTCGAAGCCGTACCAGCGCTCCTTGAAGAAGATGTGGCCGCTCATCTCGCCGCCCAGGGGCGAATTCACTTCTTTCATGCGCGCCTTGATGAGCGAGTGGCCGGTTTTGTACATCAGCGGCTGGCCGCCGGCCGCCTGGATGGCGGGCGCCAGCCGCTGCGTGCACTTCACGTCGAACAGGATGGTGCCGCCCGGCACGCGCGAGAGCACGTCCTGCGCAAACAGCATCATCTGGCGGTCGGGGAAGATGTTCTGTCCGTCCTTGGTCACAATGCCAAGGCGGTCGCCGTCGCCGTCGAAGGCCAGGCCCAGCTCTGCGCCGGTGTCATGCAGCGCGGCGATCAGGTCGCGCAGGTTCTCGGGCTTGCTGGGGTCTGGGTGGTGGTTGGGGAAGTTGCCGTCCACCTCGGAGAAAAGCTCCACCACCTCGCAGCCCAGCGCACGGAAGATGCCCGGCGCCGAGGCACCAGCCACGCCGTTGCCGCAGTCCACCACGATCTTCATCGGGCGCGCGAGCTTCACGTCACCCACGATACGCTGCACGTAGGCGGGCAGCACGTCGGCTTGGCGCACGCTGCCACCGGGGGCAAGCTGCCAGGACTTCGCCTCCATCGTGCGGCGCAGTTGCTGGATATCCTCACCGTAAATGGCGCGGCCGGCCAGTACCATCTTGAAGCCGTTGTAGTCCTTGGGGTTGTGGCTGCCCGTGATCTGAATGCCACTCTGGCACAGCGTGGCTGCCGCGAAGTACAGCATGGGCGTGGTGCACAGCCCGATGTCGATGACCTCGACCCCGCTTTCCACCAAGCCTTGCACCAGCGCAGCAGACAGCTCGGCCCCCGACAGGCGGCCATCGCGCCCTACGGCCACCGCGGTCTGCCCCTGGGCCCGCGCGGCCGTGCCGAAGGCGCGCCCCAAGCCGAGGGCCACGGCGGCGTTCAGAGTGCTCGGAACGATGCCGCGGATGTCGTAGGCCTTGAAGATGGTGGGCGAAATCTGCACGGGAAATCCTGTTGTCGAACGCTGGAAAGAAGCCGCGCATTGTAGGCCTGCGCCTACGCGGTAAAAGCCAAGCACATGTCCGAAAACGGCGCGCCCGCAGGCAAGCATGCGACCTATCATGCGCGCCATGTCCACCCCGCTGCCCGCCGACGCCGACGACGCCCGCTACCTCGCCCTGAAGGCGCGGGATGCGCGTTTCGACGGGCGCTTTTTCACGGGCGTGACCTCAACCGGCATTTACTGCCGCCCCGTCTGCTCGGTACGCACGCCGCGGCGCGAAAATTGCCGCTTCTTTGACTTGGCGGCGCAGGCCGAGCATGCAGGTTTTCGGCCCTGCCTGCGCTGCCGACCGGAGCTGGCACCGCAGGCGCTCGCCTGGTCGGTGCAGGATGCGGGCGCCATCCTGGTGCGCCAGGCACTGCGCCTGCTGGATGCGCACCCAACCGGTAGCTCCCTGGAGGGCGGCGCACAGGTGGCGCAGCTGGCTGCCCGCCTCGGCGTGAGCGATCGCCATCTGCGCCGCCTGTTCGACGCCGCCCTGGGCATCTCCCCGCTGCAGTACCTGCAGACACGGCGGTTGCTGGTGGCCAAGCAGTTGCTCACCGATACCCGGCTGCCCGTGACCCAGGTGGCGTTGGCCAGCGGCTTTGCCAGCGTGCGGCGCTTCAATGCCGCCTTCGTCCAGCACTATGGACTCAACCCCACGCAATTGCGACACGCGGGCCCGGCGGACGCGGGGCGCAGCCGCCCAGTGCGGCTGGGCTACCGCCCACCGTACGACGCAGCCGCGTTGCTCGCATTTTTTGCCGCGCGGCAGATCCCCGCTGTGGAAGCGGCCGACACGCGGGTGCTGCGCCGCACGGCACGTCTGTCTAGCGGCAACGCCGAACACGCCGGGTGGCTTGAAGCCACTTTCGAAGCGGCGCGCAGCCGGGTCGCGTTGACGGTGAGCGACAGCCTGCTCCCGGTGTTGCCCCAGGTGATCGCGCGCGTGCGCGCAATGCTGGACCTGGATGCCGACCCGGCTGCCATCGCCACCGTGCTGCATGGTGACTTTCCGGAGGGTGATGGCCTGCGCGTGCCCGGCTGCTTCGACGGCTTCGAGCTGGCGGTGCGCGCTGTCCTCGGGCAGCAAGTCACGGTGGCGGCGGCACGCACCCTGGTGCAGCGCCTGGTGGAACGGTTCGGCACACCCATCGAAACGCCCTGGCCTGGCTTGAACCGCACCTTCCCGGCGGCTGCAGCACTGGCTAGTGCCGAGGGCGAAGCCCTGGGGCAGTTGGGCATCGTGCGCCAACGCCAGGCGGCCATCGTGGCGCTGGCGCGCGCGGTAGACAGCGGCCAGCTCGCCCTGCATGCCCATGCGGATGTAGAGGCCACCACGGTAGCGCTGTGCCAATTGCCAGGCATTGGCGACTGGACGGCGCAGTACATCGCCATGCGCGCATTGCGCTGGCCTGACGCCTTCCCCAGTGGCGATGTAGCACTGCACAAAGCCCTGGGCGTACAAGGCGCGCGCCAGGCCGCACGCGCGGCGGCCGGGAGGGCGCAGGGCTGGCGCCCTTGGCGCAGCTACGCGGTGGTGCGCGCCTGGGCAACGCTCTGAGCAGCGAAGGGCTCTGTCCGGCACACCAGCCCCATTTAGTATGTAATCAAAGGATTCCGCCATGCACTATCCCACCGACACTGTCCAAAGCCGCTGCCCTTCGCCGCTGGGCGAGGTGCGTCTGGCTGCCTCGTCCCTGGGGCTGGTGGGCCTGTGGTTCGACGGCCAGCGCCATCTGCCGGCACAGCTCGACGGGCCGGGCGCTTGGCCAGCCACCGATGCCCATCCCGTGCTGCGCGACGCGGCCCGCCAGTTGCAGGAGTACCTGGGCGGTACGCGCACATGCTTTGACCTTTCGCTCGACCTGCGTGGCGGCACGCCCTTTCAGCAGGCCGTGTGGCGGGCGCTGTGCGCCATTCCACGCGGCCGCACCACGAGCTACCTCGCTATCGCGCAGGCACTGGGCAAACCCTCCGCCGTGCGCGCCGTGGGCGCCGCCGTGGGCCGCAACCCGGTGAGCGTGGCCGTGCCCTGCCACCGGGTGCTGGGCCGCGACGGCAGCCTCACAGGCTATGCCGGCGGATTGGAGCGTAAGCGCGCCCTGCTGCGGCTTGAAGAGGCAGCGCCTCCTCCACTTTCAACCGATTCATGACCTCGCCCGCCGCTACGCCGTCCCCCTCCTGGCTCTGGGAATTCCTCCTGCTCTCCGCCCTGTGGGGTGCATCTTTCCTGTTTATGCGCCTGGGCGCGGCAGAGTTCGGCCCGCTGCCCACCGCAGGGCTGCGCGTGGCTTTGGCCGCGGCGTTTCTCCTGCCCATCCTGCTGCGCCAAGGGCAGTGGCCAGCGCTGCGCCGGCACTGGCGGCCGATTCTGTTCGCCGGACTGATCAATTCGGCTATTCCGTTCGCTTTGTTCGCCTGGGCCGTACTGCACATCGCCACCGGGCTGACCTCGATCCTCAATGCCACGGTGCCGCTGTTCGGCGCCCTTGTAGCCTGGGCCTGGCTCGGCGACCGCATCAACCGGCTGCGCTGGCTCGGCCTGGCACTGGGCTTCATCGGCGTGGCACTGCTGGCCTGGCGCGCACCCGGGGGCGTCAGCGCCGGGGGCAGCCACGCGGGCTGGGCCCTGTTGGCCTGCCTGCTGGCCTCTACCTGCTACGCAGTGGCCGCCAGCTACACGCGGCGCTATCTGACGGGCGTGCCCGCCCTGGCATCGGCCACGGGCAGCCTGCTGGGTGCGGCCCTGGTGCTGGCGCTGCCCACCCTATGGTTTTGGCCGGCCACCACGCCGGGGCTGCGTGCCTGGGGTGCGGTGGCTGCCATTGCGGTGTTGTGTACAGGCATCGCATACATCATGTACTTTCGCCTGATCGCACGCGTCGGCTCCAGCCGCGCCCTGGCCGTGACGTTTCTGGCTCCCGTGTTCGCCGTGCTCTACGGCATGCTGTTCCTGGGGGAACACGTTACGCCGTGGATGCTGGGGTGCGGGCTGGTCATCGTCTGCGGCACGCTGCTTTCCACCGGATTGATTACCTGGCGCGGCGGGGCGCGCTGATTTTTTTCGTCAAGCCGTGCATGCACCAAGCCGCGTTGCGGTGCAGGCTGCGTAGGCGCCCCTACACTTATTGCCATGGACATGGCATGGGCGAGGCAATGGTGGCAGCGGCTGGCCACGCGGTGGCGCGGTGCGCCCTGCGCGGACGCAGGCACGCGCTCACAGGGGCGCGAGCAGGCGCTTTTGCTAGCCATGCAAGCTCTGGGTTGCGGCTACTGGGAGTGGAACCTGGGCACCCGGCAACTGCGCTTCGAGGGCGAGTTCTTCCGCCAGTTCGGCGTCTACGAACAGCCCGCCGAGACCGTCCAGGCCTATTGGGACAGTCTGCGCCATCCTGATGACGCCGCGCACCTGCGCCCCTACATTGCCAGCGCCCGTGCGGGGGCCGTGGAGCTGTTCGAGTCAGAAAGCCGGATACGCGACCTGAACGGCCAGTGGCACTGGGTACTTTCACGCGGGCATGTGGTGGAGCGCGACACTGCAGGCCGCCCCCTGCGCTTTGCGGGCATGACGCAGGACGTGACGCAGCAGCGCGCGGACAAGGAAATCCTGCGCGCATCGGAGGCCAAGTCCTCTGCCATCTACCAGATGCTGCCCGATCCCGCGGGAATTTCCCGACAATCGGACGGATGCTACGTTGACGTCAATGCCGCCTTCTGCGCGCTGCTCGGGCGCCCGCGCGATGCCTGGCTGGGCCGGACTTCGACGGAGATGGGCATTTGGGCAACCCCGCACGAACGCGAGCGCCTGCTTCAAGCACTGCAGCGCGACGGCCATGTCACCAGTCTGCCGCTGGTGGCGCGCAGTGGCGATCGGCTGGTGCCGGGCCTGATGTCGGCCCAGCCGCTGAAGCTCGACGGCGAGGACTGCCTGGTCTTTGTCTTTCACGACATGACCCAGGAGCAGCGCACACGCGACGAGTTGTTGGCCGTCAACGGACTGCTCCAGCAAGCGGGCCGCCTGGCACGCCTGGGCGCCTGGGAGGATGCGCCGGAGCAGGGTATCGTCTACTGGTCCGACGTGTGCTACGAAATCCACGGCCTGCCCAAGGGGGCGCCGCTGCCGCGCAACTACATCGATACCTACGTTGCCCCGCCCTGGCGCGAGACCATGCGGGCCAAATTCCTGGAATGCATCCGCCACGGTATCGACTGGAACATCGTGATGCAGGTGGTGCGCGCCGACGGCGAGTGGGTCTGGGTGCGTGCGCGTGGCGAGCCTGTGGTCGAAAACGGGCGCCTGGCGCGCGTACGCGGCGTGATGCAGGACATCGACGAAGCCAAGCGCGCCGAGGAACAGTTGCGCCAGTCGGAGGAGCATTTCGCGCGCATCTTCCAACTGGTGGACCAGCCCATGGGCATGGTGCGGCGCAGCGATGGCCACTACAAGATCGTCAACCCCGCATGGGAGGCGCTCACTGGCATCACACAGGACGAGGCCTTGGGCCGCACTTCGTTGGAGTTGGGCTTATTCACCCCGCAGGACAGGGCGGACTTGCTCGCCGCAATGGAGCCCGGCGGCCAGCTGAGCAACCACGAAATCACACTGACGGCGCGCGACGGTGCGCAGCGTACCGTGTTGCAGTCCCTGCGCGAAGTGGACTACTACGGCGAGCCCTGCTGGCTGTTCTCGGCGCACGACATCACCGAGCGCAAGCGCAACGAGGAACGCGTACGCGAGCGTGAGGAACTGCTCTCACTCACCGTATCCGCTGCGTCCCTGGGCCTGTGGGACTGGGATTTGCACATGGGCCTGATCAGCGGCGACGCACGCTGGCGCGCCATGACCGGCCGGCAGGCCAGCGCTTCGCACAGCTGGAGCGCTGGCCTGGCACCGGAAGACATCGAGCGTGTGCAGGCCGAGGTGCAGCGCCATGCGGGCGCGCCGGCCACCCCGTTTGACGTGACCTGGCGCGTGGCTTTGCCGCAAGGCGGCACGCGCTGGATCCGCAACATGGGCAAGATCGTCGGCCACGACGCCCAGGGCCGGCCCGCGCGCATGCTGGGGGTGAGCCTGGACGTCACGCGCCAGCGCGAACAACAGGAGCAGCTGCAGCGCCTGGCGCACTTCGATGCCCTCACCGGCCTGCCCAATCGCGTGCAATTGGCGCAGCGCCTGCAAGACACCATGGAAAAGGCGCGCGCCAACGGTACGCAGCTGGGCGTGGCCTACCTTGACCTGGACGGGTTCAAGCCCGTGAACGACAAGCTAGGCCACGGTGCCGGCGACCGCCTGCTGGTGATCGTGGCCGCGCGGCTAACCCGCGCGCTGCGCCCCACGGACTGCGTGGCACGCCTGGGTGGAGACGAGTTCGTCATCCTGCTGCCCGACCTGAAGACGCGCGAGGGCTGCGAGCAAAAGCTCCGGCAGCTCATGGCCCACATATCGGCGCCGTATACGCTAGAGGCCGAGCGCGTTGGCATCACCGCCAGCATTGGCTACACCCTGTACCCCGAGGACGACGCCGACGCCGACACCCTGCTGCGCCACGCTGACCAGGCCATGTACCAGGCCAAGCAGAACGGACGCAACCGCTTCCACGGTTTCGACGCCATCCTGGCGCGCAGCCAGCGCGAGCAGCATATCCAGATCCAGCGGCTGGGCCAGGCGCTGGAGCACGGTGAGTTCACGCTGTACCTGCAGCCGCAGGTGGACATGGACAGCGGCGCAGTGGTGGGTGCGGAGTGCCTGGTGCGCTGGCGCCACCCGCAAGAGGGGGTGCTGGCACCTGGCGCTTTTCTGCCGGCCCTGGAGGGCACGGAACTGGAGATCCCGTTCGGGGAATGGGTGTTTGCCGAAGCGCTGCGCTGCATTGCCACACTGCGGCGCCAGGGCCTGGCGCTGCCGCTGGGCATCAACATCGCCGCCCGGCATCTGCAGCAGCCGGGCTTTGCACGCTGGATCTTGGGCTGCCTGGACAGCCACCCAGACGCTCCGGCCGCGCTGGTCAAGCTGGAGATCACCGAGAGCGCGGCGCTGTACGACGTGGAGCACGTCGCCGCGGAGTTGGCGCAACTGCGTGCGCAGGGCATCACGGTGGCGCTGGACGACTTTGGCACCGGGTACTCGTCCCTGACCTACCTGCGCCGCCTGCCCATGGACACCCTGAAGATCGACCAGAGCTTCGTGCGCGACATGCTGGTGGATCCGGGCGATTTGGCCATCGTCCAGGGCGTGATCGGCCTGGCGCGCTCCTTCGGCCTCGGCGTGATTGCCGAGGGCGTGGAAACTGCGCAACAGGGCCAGCGGCTGCAGCAGCTGGGCTGCCCCCTGGCCCAGGGCTACTACATCGCCCGGCCTATGCCGCTGGAAGATTTTGTCCACTGGGTGGCGCACTGGAAACTGCCCGCGGGCTGGCAGGCAGAAACACCAACCTGAGCGGCTGCGCCGCTTCCCCCCGCTCTCGCAGTGCTGCGCGCTGCGGGCAGGGGGACGCATGCTCAGCGCGGTGCGGCCGGCTGAGGCCCTTGCGCGGCGTGCGCTGGCCTGGGCTGCGCCGGGTTCACAGGGGCGCCATGGATCACTGCAATACAAAAAACCCCACAGGCCTGTGCCTGTGGGGTTTCAAGGATTTTTGGGTCCTAGCCCTTATCTAGCAAGCGCTAGCAGCTCCTCTTTCAGGAGCAAACCAGCACCCTTTCAGCTGATCAGGTCCTTGATCTGCTGCAGCGCGGCCGGGTCTTCCATGGTGGTCAGGTCGCCCGGGTCGCGGCGCTCGGCCACGGCCTGCAGGGCGCGGCGCAGCAGCTTGCCACTGCGCGTCTTGGGCAGCACGGTGACGAAGTGCACACGCGCCGGGCGTGCCACGGCGCCGAGCTGTCCGTCCACCACCTTCATGACTTCGGCCTCGAGCGCAGCGCGTGCCTCGGGCGTTTCCAGCCCGGTGGTGTTGCGCGGCACGGCAAAGGCCAGGGCCACCTGGCCCTTGAGCTGGTCGGCCACACCGACCACAGCCACTTCAGCAATGTTGGCGTGCGAGGAAATGCATTCCTCGATTTCGCGCGTGCCCAGGCGGTGGCCGGCGACGTTGATCACGTCGTCGGTGCGGCCCAGAATGAAGTAGTAGCCATCGGCATCACGGATGCCCCAGTCGAAGGTGCTGTAGATCAGGCGGCCCGGAATGCTCTTCCAGTAGGTGTTGACGAAGCGGTCGTCGTCACGCCACACGGTCTGCAGACAACCCGGGGGCAGCGGGCCCTCGATGGCGACCACGCCCTTCTGGTTCGGCACCGTAAGCTCTTCGCCAGTGGCTTCGTCGATCAGCTTGACGTTGTAGCCATACACCGCTTTGCCCGGGCTGCCGAAGCGCGAGGCCTGCTGCTCCACGCCGTTGCACAGCGTCAGGATGGGCCAGCCGGTCTCGGTCTGCCAGTAGTTGTCGATGATGGGCACGTTGAGCGCACCGCTGATCCAGGTGGCCGTGGGCTCATCCAGCGGCTCGCCTGCCAGCCACAGTGCCTTGAGGCTGGAAATATCGTACTTGCTGAGGTACGCCGGGTCTTGCTTCTTCAGCACGCGCACGGCCGTGGGCGCCGAGAACATGTGCGTAACCTTGTACTTCTCCACGATGCTCCACCAGATGCCGGCGTCGGGGCGGATGGGCAGGCCTTCGTACAGGATGGTGGTCATCCCGGCGATCAGCGGGCCGTAGATGATGTAGCTGTGGCCCACCACCCAGCCAATGTCACTGGTGCAGAAATAGGTGTCACCCGGGTTGCCCTGGAAGATGTGGCGCATGCTCGACGCCAGCGCCACGGTGTAGCCGCCAGTGTCGCGCTGCACGCCCTTGGGCTTGCCGGTGGTGCCGCTGGTGTAGAGCGTGTAGCTGGGCTGGGTGGACTCAATCCACACGCAGGGCACCAGCGTGTCCATGTGCGATGCGCGCAGAGTAGCCCAGTCGTGGTCGCGCCCAGCGCGCAGGTTGGCCGGGGCCAGGCCGCGGTTCACCATGAGCACGGCGGCGGGCTTGTGCGCCGAGAGCTCGATGGCGTCGTCGAGCAGCGGTTTGTACGGCACCACCTTGCCGCCGCGCGAACCGGCGTCGGCGCTGACGATGACCACCGGCTGCGCATCCTCGATGCGCGTGGCCAGCGACGACGAGGCGAAACCGCCGAACACCACCGAGTGGATGGCGCCGATGCGCGTGCAGGCCAGCATGGCGAACGCGGCCTCGGCAATCATCGGCATGTAGATCAGCACGCGGTCGCCCTGCTTCACGCCCAGGGCCTGCAGGCAGGCGGCCATGCGCTGCACTTCCTGGTGCAGCTCGGCGTAGCTGTAGGCACGCTCAGTGTTGGTTTCGGTCGAAATGGCAACCAACGCGTTCTGCTGGCCACGCGCAGCCAGGTGGCGGTCCACCGCGTTGTGGCACAAGTTGGTGGTGCCACCCACAAACCACTTGGCGAACGGCGGGTTGCTGTAGTCGCAAACTTGCTGGGGTGGCGTCTGCCAGTCGATCAGGCGGGCCTGCTCGGCCCAGAAGGCGTCGCGCTCGTCAATCGAGCGCCGGTGGAAGTCGGCGTAGTGCGGCATGGTGGGGGTCTCCTTGGGCCTCTGTCCGTCCCGAGGACAGGCAATCTGAATTCATAATTATTCATGACGGCCTTGCGGGAATCTGACGGCGCCCGCATCCCCCAGCTCAGTCGCCCAGCGCAATCCCCAGGTCGCGCGCCGTCTGCAGCGTGTCACCGTCAAGCGGCACGCCCTTCATGCGCCCAGCCACCTCGGCCAGCGGCACGTATTCCACATTCGGGAACGCCAGCGACACCATCACGCCTGAAAGCCCGCTCTCCAGCGCACGCACTGCGGCCGCACCGAAGCGCAGCGCGGCAAGCCGGTCGAAGGCTGTGGGCGAACCGCCGCGCAGCAGATGCCCGAGCACCACCACGCGCGCATCTTTGCCGGTGGCCCGGGCCAGCTCGCGCGCCACCTGCTCGCCCATGCCGCCAAGCCGTTCAGCGTGGCCGGCCTCGGCGGGCGCCATGAGCGCGCGTTTGCCCGCGCGGGGAAACGCCCCCTCGGCCACGACGACGATGGAATACATGCGCCCCAGCGCGTCCCGGTTGCGTACCTTGGCCACTACGCCTGCCAGATCGAACGGGATCTCCGGCAGCAAAATGGCATGCGCGCCCCCGGCAATGCCCGCGTGCAGCGCGATCCAGCCTGCGTAGCGCCCCATCACCTCCACCACCATGATGCGCTGGTGGCTCTCGGCCGTGCTGTGCAGGCGGTCCAGGCATTCGGTGGCAAACGACACGGCGGTGTCGAAGCCAAAGGTGGTGACCGTCTTGTCCAGGTCGTTGTCGATGGTCTTGGGCACGCCCACCACACGCAAGCCCTTGCGCCCCAGTTCATGGGCGATGGCGAGCGAGCCGTCCCCGCCCACGGTGACCAGGGCGTCGATGCCCTCACGCGCGAAAGCGGCCAGCAGCTCGTCCGAGCGGTCGGTCTCGCGCAGGCTGCAGTCGGGCTGGCGCACCGGGAACTGGAACGGGTTGCCCTTGTTGGTAGTTCCCAGGATGGTGCCGCCCAGGTGCGCAATACCGCGCACGCGCTCGTGTGTCAGCGCAACCAAGCCCCCCTGCGGGTAGCGTTCGGGCAGCAGCAGGCCGTTGTAGCCATCGCGGATGCCCACGCATTCCCAGCCTCGGCGCATGGCCGCCGACACGGTCGCGCGGATCACGGCGTTCAGGCCCGGGGCGTCGCCCCCGCCGGTGCTGATGGCGATGCGGCGGATGGGTGCGGTCGTCGGTGCGGTCATGCCCTGCTTTCCTCTCTGTATCTCAGTTTTCCATGGGGCTGCGCGCCACCGTCGGCCCATGAAACCGGTGCCCCCCAGGCCAGCGGACGCCGCGCAAGGGCCGCCCCGCCGCGCTGGATGCGCCCCCCTCCCACGCGAAGCGTTAGAGAGGGGGAAGGCGCGAAGCGACTCAGGGGGTGTTTCACTTCACAAGCGCCAGCATGTCCTTGAATGCCGGGTGCTCGCACGAGCGCAGCCACTCGAAGAGCACCATCTCGGTCGTCACCAGCTCGGCACCAGCACCGGCCAGGCGGTCAAAGGCGGCGTCGCGGTTGCGCTCGGTGCGCGAGCCGCAGGCGTCGGTCACCACCCACACGTCGAATTCATCCTCGACAAGCTGCAGCGCCGTCTGCAGCAGGCACACATGGGTTTCACAGCCAGCGATGACGATGGTCTGGCGCTCCGGCGCCTGGGCCTGTGGCTTCTGCAAGTGCTTGGGCAGGCTGCGCGCATTGCCGCCTTGCGGCTTGGCCGGCGGGCGCAGCCACTCGCCCAGGCCTTCTTCGGCGGCGCTGAAATGCATCTTGGCCAACGTCTTGTGGCACAAAGCGCGCAAGGCCGCATCGTTGGGGCCGAGGCGCGAGGGATTCTGTTCCGTCCCCCACACCGGTATGTCGAGCAGCTGCGCCACCCGGGCCAGACGCAGCGCGTTGGCCAGCACGGCGGCGCCTTCGTGGATCGCGGGCATCAGGCGCTCCTGGTAGTCCACCAGAACAAGTTGGGATTCATCGGCGTCAAGCAGCATGGAGATTCTTTCTTTCGCAAACGGGCAACAAGCGGCCATTGTCGCCCACCCTGCCCCCACGCCAACGGGCGCTCACGGCCGCCGGAAAACCCTGGTAAGCCGGAACAGGGGGCCTGATGCATGTCAAATTTACGGACTGTTGTAATAGCCCTGGCAGCATGGCGTGGTAATCTCGCGCCCCATGTCCAGATGGTTATGCCTTCTCCTGCTGGTATGTGCCACCGCCCATGCGGCGCCCGACGCAGCACCCAGCGACGATTCCATGTCCCGCTTCCTGCACGAAAAAGCGCTGCTGGCGCAGTTCGAGGAAATGCGCAGCAACGTGGCCGGCCGCACGTCGGATCTGGTCGTCAGCGCCATGGGCTTTCTGGGCGTGCCCTACCGCCGTGGCGGCAACAGCGCCGAGACCGGCTTTGACTGCAGCGGCTTCGTGCGCGCCATGTACGAACAGACCGTGGGCCTGATCCTGCCGCGCAATGCCGCGCAACAGGCCAAGGCCACCGAAGTGATCGACAAGCAGGATCTGCAACCCGGCGACCTGGTGTTCTTCAATACGATGCGCCGCACCTTCAGCCATGTGGGCATCTACGTCGGCGAAGGCAAGTTCATTCATTCGCCGCGCAGCGGCTCCCAGGTTCGAGTGGAGAGCATGGACGAATCGTACTGGCGCCTACGCTTTAACGGCGCGCGCCGCGTCACACCCGAGGCCCTGGCGCGCCAGTAAGCGCTCTCAGTGCCCTCTCCCCACACACCGCAGGCCCGTTCAGGGCCTGTGTGCTTTTGGGGGGCGCCCAGCAGGGCCGCGCGCAATTGCGTACAGTGAATTCCTTTACGACTGCGCGGGAACGCTCATGCTCTCTCTCCTGGGTACGTTGATTGTGGGCTTCATCGTGGGCCTGGTCGCACGCGCGCTCAAGCCCGGCGACGACAAGCTGGGCATCGTCATGACCTCGCTGCTGGGCGTGGCAGGCGCGTTCGTCGCCAACTACGCGGGCACCGCACTGGGCTGGTACCGCGAGGGCGAGGCGGCGGGCTGGATCGCCTCGGTGGTCGGCGCCATCGTGCTGCTGGCGCTCTACGGCCTGGTCAAGGGCCGCGCGGGCCGCTGACGATGGCGGCCAAGGCCCCGGACGCGCGCCAGATGGCGGCCGACTCGCCGCCGCTGCTGGCCGCCGTGGAGCGCAGCCGCAAGCTGCTGCACCGCCGCGCCCTGGTGGCCGCCGCCGCCGGGGTAGTGCCGGTGCCGGGCCTGGACTGGGC
>Ga0222428_100178_pt1 | contig 59037 bp, 53 predicted proteins | sample 2B5Ametagenome_FD_182471 | JGI IMG/M metagenome (GOLD analysis project Ga0222428, IMG submission 182471) | Enriched microbial communities from leaf-cutter ant dump, University of Wisconsin, Madison, United States - 2B5A (version 2) | ecosystem: Environmental > Terrestrial > Nest > Insects nest >...
AGCGGCCCGCTCGAACCAGCTCGACCATCTGCTGGCGGAATTGCGCCGGGTACGGCGGTCGTACTTTGGACATTTGCGACTCCTTGAACACAAACAATGATGTGTCCACGGAACCGGGTCAACTCCAACTCCAAGACAATGCCGGGTGCTGGGCTTGTGGCTTGTCTAGGTGGTAGCCCTGCACCATGTCCACTCCGAAGGCCTTGAGCATCTGCAGGGTTTCATCGTTCTCGACGAATTCGGCCACGGTGTGTTTGCCCATGCCGCGTGCCACCTCAATGATGGAGCGGACGAAGACTTGGTTGTCGTGCTCTTGCGGCAGATCGCGGATGAACAGGCCGTCGATCTTCAGCACATCCACCCGCAGGTGCTTGAGGTAGGCGAACGAGGCGAACCCGGTACCAAAATCGTCCAGGCAGATGGCGCAGCCGGTCTGGCGCAGCGCGCCGATGAAGCGCTCGGCGTCGCCCAAGTCGGAGACGGCCGACGTCTCGGTCAGCTCCACCAGCAGCCTGGCGGGCGCGACACCATGCTCTTGCAACTGTCCGGCGATGTAGCAGGGCAGGTCTGGATCATCGAACGAGCGGCCCGAAATGTTGATGGCGAGCGCGGGCAACTGTGGGTGCGTGGCCAGCATGCGCACGCTCTCGCGGATCACCCAGCGGTCGATGTCGAGGATCTTGCCGCTTTTTTCAGCGTAGCCGATGAACTGGCCAGGGGCGATGAGCCGTGCCGGGTCTGCTTCGTCCACCATCCGGATCAGGGCCTCCAGGTGCGCGAGCTGGCCGTCGCTGGCGCGGTATACCCCCTGGAAATGCAGGCGCAGCAGGCCGCCCTCGAATGCGCGGGCGATCCGGTCGTTCCAGGCCAGGCGCGTGACCATTTCCTGCGAGCCGTCACGCTCCGGCCGGTACACACACCAGCGGTTCTTGCCCACGTGCTTGGCCTGGTACATCGCGGCATCGGCGTGGGTGAGCAGGTCTTCGGCGGTCTGGGCGTGCGTGGGGCTGTGGGCGATGCCCAGGCTGGTCGTGAGCCGCAGGGCCTGGCCTTCGATCAACAACTGTGTCTGCGCCACCGCACGCACGATGCGTTCCGCGAGATGTTGCGCGTCCTCCAGCGTGGCGTGGTGCATCAGCACGGCGAATTCGTCGCCGCCCAGGCGGCTGAAGATGTCGCTGGTGCGGATGAGCGCCTGCACTTCACTCGCGACCCGGACCAGCACGGCATCGCCCGCCCTGTGGCCGAAGGTGTCGTTGATGTACTTGAACTCATCGAGGTCGAAGAACAGCAGCGCGCCTTGGTGCGGGGTGCGCTCTGATTCCTTGAGGAACGATGCCAGCGCCTCCTCGAAGCGGCGCCGGTTGTACAGGCCTGTCAGCGCGTCGCGTTCCGCCAGGTGGATGAGTTGGGCCGCTGTCTGGCGCTCGTGTGTCACGTCCTCATACAGCCACAGGCGGCCGACGGGGCGGGTGTCGGCGTCACGCACCGGATGGGTGCCCAGCAGGAGGGTGCGCCCGTCTTGGAGTTCAATTTCGAACTGGTGCCGCGTCTGCGGGGCCGACAGGGCCATTTCCAACTGCCGCGTCAAGGCTTCGGTGCTGCGCACCTGCGCGCGTGCCTCGGTAAAGATGTCGGATTCGGTGCGCCCCACCAGGGGTGCGTCGTCAGGAACGTGCCACAGGCGCTTGAATGCGGCATTGCAGTAGGCCACCTGGCCCTGGGCGGAGATGAAGAGGATGCCCAGGTTCATGGCCCCCAGCAGCGCCAGCAGGCGGGCCCGCTCTTCCTCGAGGCTGGCCATGGTCTGGCGGCGTTCCTGCACCTCTGTCTGCAGTGCTTTGGCGTGTGCCGACTGCAGGGCGCGTTGTTGCACCAATTCCGCCACCATCGCATCGAATGCGCCGGCCAGGCGGCCCAACTCGTCTGCGCTGCGGCTGCCGATGGGGGTGGGCTCGCCGCCTTGGCCGAGTTCGTCCACCGCCTGGGCCAGGCGCAGCAGCGGGCGCTCCACCAGACGGTGCACCTGCCTGCGCAGCAGCCACATGGCGGGCATGAGGCCGAGCAGGCCGATGCAGCAGAGTGCCACGACCGCCCACAGCAGCAGGTTGTTCACGCGGTTCTGGGGCAGCAGATACACTTGGTACCACCCCGGGCCCCGTATGCGTGACCATGCCACCCACTGGCTGCCATCGGGTGTGATGCTGGCACCGCTGTCCGTATGGGCGCTGCGTACCATGTGGAGCACCTGCTCCAGCAGCGGGTCGTGCAGCGTGGCGATTTGCAGTTGCCCGTCGGTGGCGGCGATGCGTTCGCGCAGCTCGGGGTGGGCAATCAGGTCGCCGTCGGCGCTCAGGATGAGCCGTGTGCCCTCGTCGCCGCTGCCGGCCGCCACGGCATCCATCAGTGTCTGGATCGATACGTCATGGCCCAGCGTGCCAGCCCAGCGGCCTTGCCAGTCCAGGGGCTGTATCACGGAAACCATCCAGGTATGGGCCTGCTGGTCGAAGTAGACAGGTGTCCAGAACACCTTGCGCTGGGGGTTGTGCTCGGGGGAGGCGCCGCGCATGGTCGGATAGTCTGCATTGCTGGACTGGGCCGTGGCGCTGGCGCCCCAGTCGAGCCCCCTGGCGTAGATCATCAATCCGTCTTCCACGAAGTCCATGTAGGCCGAGAAGAACGGCGGCACCAGGGCGGGCCCCTGTTCGCGCAGCAGCTCGTAGCTGGCCACTGCGCGCCGCCGGGTTGAGACGTCCAGGCCCTGTGTGCCTTCGTGCAGGTACATCGTGGGCGCTCGCTCGGGGTTCACCAGTCCGGTGCGCAGGCGCCACAGGCCATCGCTGCTGCGTGCGAAAAGGGTGTCGAAGCGCGCCAGCGCTGCCGGTGCCGGGGCGGTGTCGAGCCGCTGCACCAGCTCTTCGCGCAGGCGCTGCACGCTCTGCTCGGCTTGCAGGAACAGGCCCTCATGGGTGCGGGCCTTGAGCTCCACGGCTTGCTGCGCCAGCAGCGGCACGATGCGGTGGGCGGCCGCCTGCATTGCCACGTAGCCCAGCACGGAGAGCAACAGCAGCAGCGCGATGAACAGCGCCCAGATGGTCAGGGACAGCCGGTGGATGAGCGAGGCGCGGGGTGGGGCGGGTAGCATGGAAGACCCTGGGGGCGCTTCATGCTATCCGAGTTGCCTGTGGCGTTTTTTGGTGGCGCGCGATTATTTTTCGATGTCGCCCACGCACAGGTACTTGGTCTCCAGGTACTCCGTGATGCCGTGGTGCGAGCCCTCGCGCCCCAGGCCGGACTGCTTGACGCCGCCGAAGGGCACGTGTTCGGTGGAAATGATGCCGGTGTTCACACCCACCATGCCGTATTCCAGCGCCTCGCCCACGCGGAAGATGCGTCCGATGTCGCGGCTGTAGAAGTAGCTGGCGAGGCCGAATTCGGTGGCGTTGGCCGCGTCCACCGCCTCCTGCTCGGTCTCGAAGCGGAAGATGGGCGCGAACGGGCCGAAGGTTTCCTCGCGCGCGCACAGCATGGCGGGCGTGGCGTCGGCCACCACGGTGGGCTCGAAGAACTGGCCGCTGCCCAGTCCGGGCAGGCGCTGGCCGCCCGCCACCACGCGGCCGCCCTTGGCCAGGGCGTCGTCGAGGTGGCGCTGCACCTTGGTCAGCGCCGCCTCCTCGATCAGCGGGCCCTGGTTCACGCCCGGCTCGAAGCCGTTGCCCACCTTGGTGGTGCGTACCTTGGCGGCGAAGCGGGCCACGAATTCCTCGTACACGCCCGCCTGCACGTAGAAGCGGTTCGAGCACACGCAGGTCTGGCCCGCGTTGCGGTACTTGCTGGCGAAGGCGCCTTCCACGGCGCTGTCGAGGTCGGCGTCGTCGAACACGATGAACGGGGCATTGCCGCCCAGCTCCAGCGAGAGCTTCTTCACCGTCGGCGCGCACTGCGCCATCAGGATGCGGCCCACCTCGGTGGAGCCGGTGAACGACAGGTGGCGCACCACGTCGCTGGCGCACAGTTCCTTGCCGACTGCCACGGACTGCGCGCTGTCGGCCGTGACGACGTTGAGCACCCCGGGCGGCATGCCGGCGCGCTGCGCCAGTTCGGCGGCGGCCAGGGCGGTGAGCGGGGTCAGCTCGGCGGGCTTGATGACCACCGGGCAGCCCGCCGCCAGCGCCGGCGCCACCTTGCGGGTGATCATGGCCAGGGGAAAGTTCCACGGCGTGATGGCCGCGCACACGCCGATGGGCTGCTGCAGCACCAGCAGGCGCTTGTTGTTGTCGAAGCTGGGCAGCGTTTCCCCGTCGATGCGCTTGGCCTGCTCGGCGAACCATTCGACGAAGCTGGCGCCGTAGGCCACCTCGCCCTTGGCTTCGGGCAGGGGCTTGCCCTGCTCGGCGGTCATGAGGCGGCCCAGGTCGTCCTGGTTCGCCATGAGCAGGTCGTACCACCTGCGCAGGATGGCGCTGCGCTCCTTGACGGTCTTGGCGCGCCAAGCCGGCCATGCGGCGTTGGCGGCGGCGATGGCGGCCTTCGCATCCTGGGCGCCCAGGTTGGCCACGTCGGCCAGCCTGGCGCCGGTGGCGGGGTCGTGCACGTCGAAGCGGCTGGTGCCGGCGACCCATTGGCCGTCGATGAGCGCGTCGGTCTTGAGCAGGCCGGGATCGGCCAGGAGGGCGAGGGGAGAGGCGGGTGTGGTCATGGCGGGAGTCTACGGTCAGGAAGGGTTGGACGGCAGCAGGCTATCACCCTGGTCTGCCGCGCGGTGGATGCTGGCGCGCAAGGCCTTCATGCCTTGCGCCCGCGCAGCCATTCCAGCGCCAGCAGCAGCGCGGTGGTGAACAGGATCAGCAGCGTGGCCACGGCGGCGATGGTGGGCGAGATGTTCTCGCGGATGCCGGTGAACATCTGGCGCGGCAGCGTGGCCTGCTCGGCCCCGGCCAGGAACAGCGTGACCACCACCTCGTCGAACGAGGTGGCGAAGGCGAACAGCGCGCCGCTGATGACGCCCGGCGCGATCACCGGCAGCGTGATGCGGAAGAAGGTGTTGAACGGCGTCTCGCCCAGGCTCAGCGAGGCGCGCACCAGGTTGTGGTTGAAGTTGGCGAGCGTCGCCAGCACTGTGGTCAGCACGAAGGGCGCGCCCAGCGCGGCGTGCACCACGATCAGGCCGAAGTACGTGTCCGCCAGGCCCAGCGGGGCGAAGTACAGGTAGGTGGCGACGCCTACCACGATGATGGGCACCACCATGGGCGCGATCAGCACGGCCATCAGCAGCCCCTTGCCGGGAAAGTCGCCGCGCGACAGGCCCACGGCGGCCAGCGTGCCGAGCACGGTGGCGATGAGCGTGGCGGCGGGCGCGACGATGAAGCTGTTGCGCGTGGCGCGCGTCCACTCGGCCGACTCGAACAGGTTGCGGTACCACTTGAGCGACCAGCCCGGCACCGGGTAGGCGAGGAAGGAACTGTCGGAGAACGACAGCGGCACGATGGCCAGGATGGGCGCCAGCAGGAAGAGGAGCACGGCCACGCAGGCGGCGCGCAGCAGCCACCAGCCGAGCTTGTCGGCGAAGGTGGCGTAGCGGGGGAATTCGGGCAGCATGGGGCGTTCCTTTCAGGCCAGGGCCAGGTCGGCCTTGCCGATGCGGCGGTACACGCCGTAGAGCACCAGCGTGGCGGCCAGCAGCAGCGCGCCCAGGGCGCAGGCCATGCCCCAGTTCACTTCCACGTTGGTGTAGCGGGCAATGTAGTAGCTCAGCATCTGGTCGTCCGCGCCGCCCAGCAGCGCCGGGGTGACGTAGTAGCCGATGGCGAGGATGAACACCAGCAGCGCGCCTGCGCCGATGCCCGGATAGGTCTGCGGCACGTACACGCGCAGGAAGGCTGCCAGCGGGCTGCTGCCCAGCGACACCGCGGCGCGCACGTAGGTGGGCGGCACGCTCTTCATCACGCTGTACAGCGGCAGGATCATGAACGGCAGCAGGATGTGCACCATGGAGATGATGACGCCCGTGCGGTTGAACAGCAGCGCCAGCGGCTCGCTGATGAGTCCGGCGCCCATCAGCCCCCGGTTCACCAGCCCTTCGGACTGCAGCAGCACGATCCACGCCGCCACGCGCACGAGGATGGAGGTCCAGAACGGCACCAGCACCAGGATCATCAGCACGTTCGCCTTGCGCGCGGGCAGTTGCGCCAGCCACCACGCCAGCGGGTAGGCCAGCAGCAGGCACAGCAGCGTGACCACGGCGCTGACGTGGAAGGTGCGCGCCAGGATGGCGCCGAAGGCGCGCTGTTCCTCGGGCATGCGTTCCACGCGGCCGTGGGCGTCGCGGTGCAGATCGACGGAGGCGAGCAGGTAGTCCGGCGTCCAGCGTGTGCCGTTCTTGGCGATGGCCTGCCAGATGGCGGCCTCGCCCCAGCGCGCATCCACCTCCAGCAGCCGGGCGCGCATGGCGTCGGCCGTGCCTTCGTAGGGCCGCGCGCGGAAGGCGCCCATGATGAGCGAGCGCGCGCCGGGCAGCTCGGCGTTTAGCCGCCGCGCCACGGCGCCGGCGTCGGCGCTGTCGGGCAGGCGCGTCAGGTCCAGCGCCAGCGCCGCGTAGGCGCCAGGGTGGGGCAGGCCCTGGCGGTCCCAGGCGGCCAACGCTTCCACCGTGGCGGGCAGGGCGCCCGCCACCTCGGGGTTTTCCACCGCGCGCTGCAGCAGCGCCACGATGGGCACCAGCAGCGTGAGCAGCAGGAAGACCAGCAGCGGCAGCGTCAGGCCGAAGGCGCGCCACTTGCGCCGCGCCTCGGCGCGCGAGAGGGCCTGGCGCAGCGCGCCGGGGGCGGGGAGGGCATGCATGGGGCGGGGCTCCTGCTATATAAAAATGAGCTACTTGCGCTTGTTGTTGCTGGGTTTCAAATGGAAAACCATTTGAAACCAAGGAATATCAAGCGCTGGCAGCTATCGTTTTTGATACTTCCTGGCTTACTGCGTGGCCCAGGCGGCAAAGCGCTTTTCCAGCGCCTCGCCCTGGTCGGCCCAGAAGCCCACGCTGAACTGCAGCGCTTCCTTGGCGTTGGCCGGGGAAGTGGGCAGGTCGTTCAGCACCTTGGCGTCGAGCTTGGCCAGGGCCTTGGTGTTGCTGGGGCCGTAGGCGATGTTCTGGGCATAGACGGCCTGGTTTTCCGGCTGCGAGGCGAAGGCGATGAACTTGTAGGCGGCGTCCTTGTTGGGCGCGCCCTTGGGGATGACCCAGTAGTCCAGGTCGTAGATGCCGCCGGGCCAGTAGATCTTGAGGTTGCGGCCCTCGCGGTTGGCGGCGTCGATGCGGCCGTTGAACACGGTGGTCAGCGCCACGTCGCCCGCCACCAGGAACTGCGGCGCCTGCGCGCCCGCCTCCCACCACTGGATGTGGGGCTTGAGCTCGGTCAGCTTCTTGAAGGCGCGGTCGGCGCCGGCCTTGGTGGCCAGCACCTTGTAGACGTCGGCCGGGGCCACGCCGTCGGCCAGCAGGGCGAATTCCAGGTTGTAGCGCGCGCCCTTGCGCATGCCGCGCTTGCCGGGGATCTTGCCCACGTCGAAGAAGTCGGCCCAGCTCGCGGGCGCGGTCTTGAGCTTGTCGCCGTTGTAGGCCATCACCGTGGACCAGACGAACACGCCCACGGCGCAGTCGGTGACGGCGGCGGGCAGGAAGTCGGCCTTGGGCGCGATCCTGGCGTAGTCCAGCTTCTCGAACAGGCCCTCGTCGCAGCCGCGCACGGCGTCGGGCGACTCGACCTCGACCACGTCCCAGGTGACCTTGCGGGTCTCGACCATGGCCTTGATCTTGGCCTGCTCGCCGTTGTATTCCACCGGCACGACCTTGATGCCGGCCTTCTCGATGGGCTCGTAGTAGGCCTTCTTCTGTGCGTTGGCGTTGGCGCCGCCGAAGTTGACGACGGTGATCTGCTGCTGCGCCAGGGCAGGCAGGGCGAGGCACGCGGCGGCGGCCAGGGCGATCAGGCGATGGGACATGGTGCGGTTTCCTTCTGTATGGAGGTTGCGGGACGGAGGGGACGGGGGGACGGGGAAATGGGGGCGCGCTACGCCGCGTACAGGCGCAGCGCGGCGGCCGGGAATTCGAGCCGCACCGCCTCGCCCGGCTGCGGGTGGGGCAGCCCGCCGTGGCGCGCCAGCGGCAGCTTCACGGTGGCCTCGGACTGGCTCGCGCCCACGTAGCACAGCAGGCGCAGGTGGTCGCCGTGGTAGATGGAGCCGGTGACGGTGGCGGCCAGCACGCCGGGGGCGCCGTCCGGGCCTTCGTGCAGGGCGATGCGCTCGGGGCGGATGCAGGCCTCCACCACGGCGCCGGGCGCCGCGCCGTTGACGTTGATGCCCTGCAGGCGCTGGCCGTTGGCCAGCACCAGCGTGGCGCCGTCGCCCTGGCCTTCCAGGGTGCCGCGCAGCACGGTGCTGTCGCCCACGAAGCCCGCGACGAAGCGGTTGGCGGGCGTCTCGTAGAGCGCCTCCACGCCGTCGAGCTGCTGGATCACGCCCTCGTTGAACACGGCCACGCGGTCGCTCATGGTCAGGGCCTCGCCCTGGTCGTGCGTAACGTAGACGAAGGTCACGCCGAGCTGGCGGTGCAGTTCCTTCAGTTCGATCTGCATGTGCTCGCGCAGCTGCTTGTCGAGCGCGCCCAGCGGCTCGTCCATCAGCACCAGTTGCGGCTCGAACACCAGCGCGCGCGCCAGCGCCACGCGCTGCTGCTGCCCGCCCGACAGGCGCGCGGGCAGGCGCTCACCCAGGCCGGCCAGGCGCACCATGTCCAGCGCCTTCTGCACGCGCCGGGCCTGTTCGTCCTTGGGCACCTTGCGCACGGTGAGCGGGTAGGCCACGTTCTGCGCCACCGTGAGGTGGGGGAACAGCGCGTAGTTCTGGAACACCATGCCGAAGTTGCGCCGGTGCGGCGGCACGCCAGTGATCTGGCGGCCGTCCAGCAGGATGTCGCCCGCCGTGGGCGACTCGAACCCCGCCAGCATCATCAGCGTGGTGGTCTTGCCCGAGCCCGAGGGGCCGAGCAGGCTCAGGAATTCGCCGCGCTGGATGTCCAGGTCGAGCTGGCGCACCACCAGCTGCTCGCCGTCGTAGGTCTTTTGCACGCCGCTGAAGCGCACCAGGGGGTCCATGGCCATGGGTTCTGCTCCCGGCATCAGCGCACGGCGGCGAAGCTCGCGGCCAGCACGTCCAGGCCCTCGTCCAGCAGCGCGTCGGAGGCGGTGAGCGGCACCAGCACGCGGACCACGTTGCCGTAGGTGCCGCACGACAGCAGGATGAGCCCGCGCCGCAGCGCCTCGGCCACCACTTTTTTCGTGAGCGCCGCATCGGGCCGGGCGCGGTCGCCGCCCTCGAACAGCTCGATGGCCACCATCGCCCCCAGGCCACGCACGTCGCCGATGGCGGGCTCCTGCGCGGCCAGGGCCTGCAGGCCTGCCACCAGGCGCTGGCCCACGGCGCGGCTGCGCTCCAGCAGTTGCTCCTGCGCGAAGGCGTCGATCACCGCCAGCGCCGCCGCGCAGGCCACGGGGCTGCCGGCGTAGGTGCCGCCCAGGCCGCCGGGGGCGGGCGCGTCCATCACATCGGCGCGGCCCACCACGCCCGAGAGCGGAAAGCCCCCGGCCAGCGACTTGGCCGTGGTGATGAGGTCGGGCGCCACCGGCCACTGCTCGCAGGCGAACCAGGTGCCCGTGCGGCCGGCGCCGGTCTGTACCTCGTCGGCGATCAGCAGGATGCCGTGGCGCTCGGCCAGCGCCTTCAGGCCGGTGATGAACTCCGGCGGCGCCACGTAGAAGCCGCCTTCGCCCTGCACCGGCTCGACGATGAAGGCCGCCACGCGCTCGGGCTCCACGTCGTTCTTGAAGAGCAGCTCCACCGCGTGCAGCGCGTCCTGCACGCTCACGCCGTGCAGCGGGTTGGGGAAGAGGGCGTGGTAGACCTCGCCGGGGAAGGGGCCGAAGCCCGTCTTGTACGGCGCCACCTTGCCGGTCAGGCCCAGCGTCAGGTTGGTGCGGCCGTGGTAGCCGCCCGTGAAGGCGATCACGCCGGGGCGGCGGGTGTGGGCGCGGGCGATTTTGACGGCGTTCTCCACCGCCTCGGCGCCGGTGGTCAGCAGCAGGCTTTTCTTGGGCGTTGCGCCGGGCGCCAGCATGTTCAGGCGCTCGCACACCTCCACGTAGGGTTCGTAGGCCACGACCTGGAAGCAGGTGTGCGTGTAGCGCTCCAGCTGCTGCTGCACGGCGGCGATGACCTGCGGGTGCAGGTGCCCGGTGTTGAGCACGGCGATGCCGCCCGCGAAGTCGATGTAGCGGCGGCCCTCCACGTCCCACAGCTCCGCGTTGAGGGCGCGCTGGACGAAGATCTCGTGGGCCTGTCCCACGCCGCGCGCCACGGCGGCGTGGCGGCGGGCGAGGAGGGCGGCGTTGGTGAAGTGGCGGTCTTGCTGCATGGCGTGTGTGCGGGCTGTGAAGGAATGGAACGGATTCTGGAAGTGCTCCCGCCATCGGGCCATGTACACGCACGGCATCGTTTTTGCATACTGTGCAGGTCGCGGCCCCTGTACAGGCAATCCCTGATGGGGGGCGCGCCAACACGGTGCACAATGCGCCCCTTTTCCGCTCACCCATGCTCCATCTCAGCCCCGACCTCCAGACCCCGCTGGTGAGCCAGATCGTGGATGGGCTGCGCGGGCTGATCGTTGGCCAGGTGCTCAAGCCGGGGGCCAAGCTGCCTTCGATCCGCGCGTTCGCCGCGTCGCACGGCGTGAGCGTGTTCACCGTGGTCGAGGCGTACGACCGGCTGGTCGCGCAGGGCTGGCTGGTCTCGCGGGCCAACGCGGGCTTCTTTGTCAAGCGGCGCGACGACGCGGCGGCACCCGGCGCCGCCCTGCCGCAGCGCCCGCGCCCCCGCTTCGACGCGGCCTGGTACCTGAAGCAGATCTTCGAGAACCGCAACCTGCCGCTCAAGCCCGGCTGCGGCTGGCTGCCGCACGACTGGCTGTTTGGCGATGCGGTGCGCCGCAGCCTGCGCCAGCTCTCCACCGACGGCCCGGCGCTGGACGGCTACGGCCTGCCCCAGGGCCACATGGCGCTGCGCATGGTGGTGGCCGAGTCGTTGGCCGAGCACCAGCTGGCCGTGGACGCCGACCAGGTGCTGCTCACCCAGGGCTCCAGCCAGGCGCTGGACCTGGCCGCGCGCTGCCTCGTCAAGCCGGGCGACGTGGTGCTGGTGGACGACCCCGGCTACCCCAACCTGCTGTTCGTGCTGCGCGCCGCCGGCGCCCACCTGCTGGGCGTGCCGCGCACGTCCACGGGCTACGACCTGCCCGCGCTGGAGGCGCTGCTCGTGCGGCACCGCCCGCGCGTGTTCTTCACCCAGCCGCGCCTGCAGAGCCCCACGTGCTCCATGGCCTCGGTCGCGCACCTGTACCGGCTGCTGCAACTGGCGGCGCAGCACGGCCTGACCATCGTGGAGAACGACCTCTACGCCGACATGGACGGCAGCCAGCGCTCGTCGCTGGCGAGCTTCGACCAATTGGAGCGCGTGGTCTATATCGGCAGCTACTCCAAGACCATCTCGCCCAACCTGCGCACCGGCTTCCTGCTGGCGCGGCGTGACCTGCTCGATGCGTTGACGCAGCTCAAGATGATCTCGGGCCTGACCTCCTCCGAGATCACCGAGCGCATCACTTTCGGCGTGGTGACCGACGGGCGCTGGCGCAAGCACCTGCGGTCGGTGCGCGAGCGCCTGGCCGAGGCGCACCGCCAGGTGGGCCGCAGCCTGGACAGCCGCGGCTTCGAGCTGTTCCACGAGCCCGAGGCCGGCATGTACCTGTGGGCGCGCCACCCGGACCTGCCCGACAGCGCCGTGCTCTCGCAGCAGGCCACGGGCGAGGGCATCATGCTGGGGCCGGGCCAGCTCTTCCTGGTGGAGCCGCGCCCCACGGGGTGGTTGCGCTTCAACGTGGCGTTCAGTCAGGACGAGCGCCTGTGGCGCTTTCTCGACCGCTGCATCGAGCGCGGCGGCCAGGACGCGCAGTGAGCCTGCGGCCGTGCGCCGCTGGATAGAATGTCCGGTTATTCCGCCTGACGCCTTCAGAGCCCCCATGACGACCTCTACCCCTCCGGCAAGCGTTGCCGACATCCGCAAGACCTTCCTGGACTTCTTCGCATCCAAGGGCCACACGGTGGTGCCCTCCAGTTCGCTGGTGCCGGGCAACGACCCGACGCTGATGTTCACCAACTCGGGCATGGTGCAGTTCAAGGACGTGTTCCTGGGCACCGACAAGCGCCCGTACAACCGCGCCACCTCGGTGCAGGCCTGCCTGCGCGCCGGCGGCAAGCACAACGACCTGGAGAACGTGGGCTACACCGCACGCCACCACACCTTCTTCGAGATGCTGGGCAACTGGTCGTTCGGCGACTACTTCAAGCGCGAGTCGCTCCAATGGGCCTGGGAACTGCTGACCGAGGTCTACCAACTGCCCAAGGAGCGCCTGCTGGCCACGGTGTACGAAGAGGACGACGAGGCCTACGACATCTGGACCAAGGAAATCGGCCTGCCGCCCGAGCGCGTGATCCGCATCGGCGACAACAAGGGCGGCCGCTACAAGAGCGACAACTTCTGGATGATGGCCGACACCGGCCCCTGCGGCCCGTGCTCCGAGATCTTCTACGACCACGGCCCCGAGATCCCCGGCGGCCCTCCGGGCAGCCCCGACGAGGACGGCGACCGCTTCATCGAGATCTGGAACAACGTGTTCATGCAGTTCGACATGAAGGAGGACGGCTCCGTCACCCCGCTGCCCGCGCCCTGCGTGGACACCGGCATGGGCCTGGAGCGTCTGGCCGCCATCCTGCAGCACGTGCACAGCAACTACGAGATCGACCTGTTCGATGCGCTCATCAAGGCCGCGGCGCGCGAGACGCACACCACCGACCTCGCCAACCCTTCGCTCAAGGTCATCGCAGACCACATCCGCGCCACCTCGTTCCTCGTGAGCGATGGCGTGATCCCCAGCAACGAGGGCCGTGGCTACGTGCAGCGCCGCATCGTGCGCCGCGCCATCCGCCATGGCTACAAGCTGGGCCAAAAGACGCCGTTCTTCCACAAGCTCGTGAAGGATCTCGTGCAGCAGATGGGCGACGCCTACCCCCAGCTGCGCGCGCAGGAGCAGCGCATCACCGAGATCCTCAAGGCCGAGGAAGAGCGCTTCTTCGAGACGCTCGCCAACGGCATGGAAATCCTGGACGCGGCGCTCGGTGGCGGCGAGAAGGTGCTGCCCGGCGACGTGGCCTTCAAGCTGCACGATACCTATGGCTTCCCGCTCGACCTGACCAACGACGTATGCCGCGAGCGCGGCGTCGGCGTCGATGAGGCCGGTTTCAACGCCGCCATGGACGCGCAGAAGAACAAGGCCCGCGCCGCCGGCAAGTTCAAGATGGACCGCGCGCTGGAATACACCGGCGTGGCGAATGCCTTCACCGGCTACGAGCACCTGGCCGAAGCCGCCAAGATCGTCGCGCTCTACGCCGACGGCACCAGTGTGGCCGTGCTGAAGGAAGGCCAGAGCGGCGTGGTGGTGCTCGACCGCACGCCGTTCTACGCCGAAAGCGGCGGCCAGGTGGGCGACCAGGGCGAGATCGGCGCGGGCTCGGCGCGCTTCGCCGTGGCCGATACGCAAAAGATCAAGGCCGACGTGTTCGGCCACCATGGCGTGCTCGCCAGCGGCACGCTCAACGTGGGCGACGCCGTGCAGGCGCAGGTGGATACCGCGCTGCGCGCCGCGACCATGCGCAACCACTCGGTCACGCACATCATGCACAAGGCGCTGCGCGAGGTGCTGGGCGCGCACGTGCAGCAAAAGGGCTCGCTGGTGAACGCCGAGCGCACGCGCTTCGACTTCGCGCACAACGCGCCGGTGACGGACGCGCAGATCCGCGACATCGAAGCCCGCGTGAACGCCGAGATCCTGGCCAACACGGCCACCGATGCCCGCGTGATGGACATCGAATCGGCGCAGCAGACCGGCGCCATGATGCTGTTCGGCGAGAAGTACGGCGAGACCGTGCGCGTGCTCGACATCGGCACCAGCCGCGAGCTGTGCGGCGGCACGCACGTGCAGCGCACGGGCGACATCGGCCTGTTCAAGGTCGTGGGCGAATCGGGCGTGGCCGCCGGCGTGCGCCGCATCGAGGCCGTGACCGGCGCCAACGCGCTGGCCTACCTGCAGCAGCTCGAAGACACCGTGAACCAGGCCGCCAGCGCGCTCAAGAGCCCCACGGCCGAACTCACGGCGCGCATCGGCGGCGCGCTGGACCAGATCAAGGCGCTGGAAAAGGAACTGGCCGCGCTCAAGGGCAAGCTGGCCTCCAGCCAGGGCGATGAGCTGGCGGGCCAGGCCGTTGAGGTCAAGGGCCTGAAGGTGCTGGCCGCGCGCCTGGAAGGCGCCGACGCCAAGACGCTGCGCGACACCATGGACAAGCTCAAGGACAAGCTCAAGAGCGCCGCCATCGTGCTGGCCGCCGTCGAGGGCGACAAGGTGCAGTTGGCCGCGGGCGTCACGTCCGACGCCGTGGGCCGGGTCAAGGCCGGCGAGCTGGTGAACTTCGTCGCCAGCCAGGTTGGCGGCAAGGGCGGCGGCAAGCCCGACATGGCCATGGCTGGCGGCACCAATGCCGCCGCGCTGCCGCAGGCCCTGGCGGCGGTGCAGGGCTGGGTGGCCGAGCGCCTGTAAGCGGCAACGGCGCTTACTCCGGGCCCGCCCCTTGCCAGGGCGGGCTTTTTCATGGGTGCTCTTGAAATGAGAGCTGCTGGCGCTTGCTGGGTAAGGGCTGGGGGCTGATTTAACTAGAAAAGCTCTACGTCGTCGTGGGCCATCTTGGCCTGCAGGTGGCCGGCGGCCACCAGGTCGTCGTAGTAATGCACCTGGTTGCGGCCATGCTCCTTGGCGAAGTACAGGGCCTGGTCGGCCTGGCCGAGGATTTCCACCGGCGAGCCCGTGGAGGTGCCGACGAAGCCGATGCTCACCGACACGTGGCCGACCTGCGGGAAGGTGTGGGCCTGCACGGTTTCACGGAAGCGCTCGAACGCCTTGCGCGCCGTCTCCAGCGTGGCGTTGCGCAGCAGCACCACGAATTCCTCGCCGCCGAAGCGGAAGATGCGGTCATGGCTGCGGAACGAGCTGCGCAGCAGGTTGGCCATGAGGATCAGCACCTCGTCGCCGTACAGGTGGCCGAAGCGGTCGTTGACCTGCTTGAAGTGGTCGATATCGACGACCGCCAGCCACTGCTGGCGTGGCCCATGCTCATCGTCGGCGCAGGAGGCGCCGGGCTCCGCGCCCTGCAGCAGGGCGGCGGAGGCCGCGTGGCGCGCGAACTGCTCGTCGAAGGTCTTGCGGTTGAACAGGCCGGTGAGCGCGTCGCGCTCGCTGTAGTCGAGCAGGCTCTGGTAGTTCTTGTAGACCTGGAAAATGCCCAGGATCACGTCCAGGCGGTGCTGCGAGAAGGCGCGCGACTGGGTGATCTCCAGGCAGGTGCTGACCTTGTCGTTCATCCACACCGGCAGCCACAGCACGTAGCGCCCGCGCCGCGGCACGTGCACCACGCTGGCGCTTTGCGAGGCGATGCACTCCTGCAGGTCGGGGTGGCGCTCCAGCGGCTCGCGGCGCGGGTCCTGGGCCGCTTCGGCGTCGTTGGACAGCAACTGCCCCTGCTCCAGCCAGGTGCGCGGCCGCACGAAGGTCTGGCCCTCGCGCGTGAACAGCTCCAGCGCCCGGATGTCGACGATGCCCGACAGCGCCTGCAGCGTGGACAGCACGGACAATTCGAGCCGCAGGTGGTCGCGCAGGCCCGTCATTTCCACCAGGTTCTGGAGAATGGGTTTTCTCATTTTGATGTCGGCCCGGGGGGCGGAATGCTGTCTTCGATGTCGCGGCGGATGAAGACCAGATCCCATACGCCATGGCCGAGCCGCAGGCCGCGGTTCTCGAACTTGGTCAGGGGACGGTAGGCGGGCTGGGGCGCGTAGCCGCCGGCGGTGTTGGCCAGCAGGGGCTCGCCGCCGAGCACTTCCAGCATCTGCTCGGCGTAGGGCTGCCAGTCGGTGGCGCAGTGCAGGTAGCCGCCGGGCTTGAGCCGGGCCGCCAGCTTGGCCACCAGCGGCGGCTGGATCAGGCGGCGCTTGTTGTGCTTCTTCTTGTGCCAGGGGTCGGGAAAGAAGATGTGCACGCCATCCAGGCTGCCGGGCGGCAGCATGTGGTCGAGCACCTCGACGGCGTCGTGCTGCAGGATGCGGATGTTGCCGATGGCGTGCTCGCCGATGCGCTTGAGCAGCGCGCCCACGCCGGGCTCGTGCACTTCGCAGCACAGGAAGTTGTCGCCGGGGCGCACGCGCGCGATGTGCGCCGTGGCCTCGCCCATGCCGAAGCCGATCTCCAGGACCAGCGGCGCCTGGCGCCCGAACGCGGCCGTGGCGTCCAGTGGCGCGGCGCTGTAGGGCAGCAGGAAGCGCGGCCCCTGGTCGGCAAAGGCCTTGGCCTGGGCCGTGGTGGTGCGGCCGGCGCGGCGCACGAAGCTCTTGATGGCCTTGGGGTAGGGGATGCCCGCAGGGGCCTGGCCCGCAGGCACGGCGTCCTGGGGGGGCGTGGGGCCGCAGGCGGCCGGGGAAGCAAACGATGGAGTCACGGGGTCCGATTGTAAATATCTGCCCACACACGAATCCAGTGCGCGAGCGCGTCGTTCAGGTTTGCGGCATCGGACGGCGCCGGGGCCAGGCCCAGCGCCTGGGCGGCGGCGCCCAGGGCCGCGAGCGGTGCCTGCGGCGCGTGCAGCGCCAGCGCCGGGGCGCCGTGCTGCTTGGAGAGCTTTTCGCCATCGGCCGTGCGCACTAGCGGGGTGTGCAGGTAGCGCGGCGTGGGCGCGCCCAGGGCGTGCTGCAGCAGCATCTGGCGCGGGGTGTTGTCCGCCAGGTCTTCGCCGCGTACGACGTGGGTCACGCCCTGCTGCGCATCGTCCACCACCACGGCGAGCTGGTAGGCCCAGAGGCCGTCGGCGCGGCGCAGCACGAAGTCGCCCACGCTGCGCGCCACGTCCTGCCGCTGCGCGCCGAGCCGGCGGTCGTGCCAGTGCAGGTCGTCATCTGCTATGTAAAAGGGAGCTGCTTGCGCTTGCTGGGTAAGGGTTTGAGCCACTTTTTTCTGATAAGCAGCGGTGTGGAAGCGCCAGGCGCGCGCACTGCGCCCGCGCAGCCCCGCGCGGCAGGTGCCGGGGTAGGGGCGCTCCACGTGGCGTTCGTGCGCCAGGCCCTGGGCGGCCCAGGCGGCCTCGATGTCCTTGCGCGTGCAGGCGCAAGGGTAGGCCCAGCCCGCAGCCTGCAGCCGTGCCAGCGCCGCCTGGTAGTGCGCGCCGCGCTGTGATTGCCACAGGGGCGGCGCGTCGGGGTGCAGGCCGCAGGCGGCCAGTTGCGCCAGGATGCGCTCGCCCGCGCCGGGCACGCAGCGCGGCGTGTCCACGTCCTCGATGCGCACCAGCCAGCGACCGCCGTGCGTGCGCGCATCGAGCCAACTGGCCAGCGCCGCCACCAGGGAGCCAGCGTGCAGCGGCCCGGTGGGCGAGGGAGCGAAGCGGCCGGTGTAGCCGCCGTGCGCCGTCAAGCCACGGCCAGGGCCAGCTCCAGCCCTGAGATGAAGGCGTCCTCGACGCGCTGGCCCAGGCACCAGTCGCCGCAGGCGCCCAGGGCGGTGTCGCCGTCCCACAGGTAGCTGCGGCCCAGCGGGGCGAGGGTGCGGGCGTGGCGCCAGCGGCGCACGTCGCTCCACGTGGGCTCGGCATGGATGCCGGTGACTTCGGAAAACGCCCGCTGCAGCTTGGCCTGCACGCGCTGCGGCGTGTCGTCGAAGTGCTCCTGCGACCACTCGGGGCTGGCCTGCACGGTCCAGCGCTCGATCTGCCCGCGCCCGGGCTTGCTCGATTCGCGCGCCAGCCAGGCAATGCGGTGGTGCGTGCTGCGCGCGGCGTTCCACTGCGGGCCCAGGGTGGTCAGGCCGGGCTGCACGGCCTGGGGGTAGGCCAGCATCAGGGTCCAGCACGGGGCGATGGTCACGCCGTGCAGCGGCGCCTGCAGCGTGCTGTCCACGCCGCTGGACTGCAGCAGGGCGTGGGCCTTGGGGGCGGGCAGGGCCAGCAGCACGGCGTCGAAGCCCGCGTGCACGGCGGCGCTGCCGTCGCTGGCCTCGCAGGCCAGTTGCCAGCCCTGCGGGCGCAGGCGGTCGCGCTCCAGGCGCACGGCCTGGGTGTCGGTGTGCAGGCTGCCGGCCTGGGCGATGGGCTCGGCCCACGCCGCCAGCAGCGACTGCATGCCCGGCTGTGCCACCCAGTGCGGCTCGGGCGCGGGGGCGGCGGCCACCATCTGCCCCGTGGCGTCGAGCACGCGCAGGCTGGTGGCGCTCCAGGGGCGGCACAGGCCGTTCACGGTCTGCAGGGCGCGCTCGAAGCGGGCGTCGCGCACGGTGAAGTACTGCGCGCCGGCGTCGAAGCTGCCGAACGGGGTTTCCTGCGTCGCCATGCGGCCGCCGGGGTGCTCCTGGCGCTCAAACACGCTGACGGCATGCCCCGCCTGCATGAGGGTGCGCGCGCAGGCCACGCCGGCCATGCCGGCACCGATGACTGCGAAGCGGCGCGCCGGCGGGCGCGGCGGGGTGGGGGAGCGGGAAGCGGGTGTGGTCATTCCGGGGCCTTTCGTCGGGCGCATGAAGGGATGCGTTGCAGCCTGCCACTCTACACGCGCCAAGGCAGGCCGGGCCGCAGTTGCATCAGGGAGTGGATGCGCGGGCCCGGGGCATGGCCCTTGCCGCCCGCCGCTCGAAGGCTGCGGCTACAGTGTGCGCAGGCGGCAGCCGGGCGCCGCCGTTTTTGCAGGAGGAACCCCCATGACCATCGAATTGCACCGCATCGGCGCCACCCCCATGGCGCAGACGCTGACCATCCGCGGCCATGCCTTGCGCGTGGACGGCACCGCCGCCGAGGGCGGCGACGACAGCGGCCCCAACCCGCATGACCTGTACGACGCGGCCCTGGGCGCCTGCAAGGCGCTGACGCTGCTGTGGTACGCGCGCCGCAAGGGCCTGCCGGTGGAGGACGTGCACACCGTGGTGGAGCGCGATGCTTCGGCCGAGCGCAGCGGCACCTACCGCCTGGCCACGCGCCTGGAGGTCAGCGGCGACCTGAGCGACGCGCAACTGGCCGAACTGGAGGTGGTGGCGCAGAAGTGCCCGGTGCACAAGCTCATGACCCAGGTGACGACCGAGATCAGCACCACGGTGCTGCGCCAGCCGTGAGCGCCGTGCTGCAGCTCGGCGGCCATGCCAAGGACCTGGGCGGCGGCTTCACCGTGCGCCGCCTGCTGCCGTCCCTGCAGCGCCAGTCGGTGGGGCCGTTCGTGTTCTTCGACCATTTCGGCCCGGTCACGGTGCAGCCGCAGGACCAGCACGACGTGCGCCCGCACCCGCACATCGGCCTGGCCACGGTGACGTACCTGTTCGAGGGCGCGATCCTGCACCGCGACAGCCTGGGCTCGCTGCAGGAGATCGCGCCCGGGGCGGTCAACTGGATGACGGCTGGGCGCGGCATCGTGCATTCCGAGCGCCGTCCGCCCGCGCTGGCGCAGCGCAGCTACGTCAACCATGGCCTGCAACTGTGGGTGGCGCTGCCGCGCGCGCACGAGGAAGCGGCGCCCGCGTTCGTGCACACGCCTGCCGAGGCCATTCCAGAGCTGCGTCAGGGCGCGGCGCAGGTGCGCGTGCTGGTGGGCACCGCCTGGGGCCAGACCTCGCCCGTGCAGACGCTGGGCCCGACGCTCTACCTCGACGTGCGCCTGCCCGCCGGGGAAGCGCTGGCGCTGCCCGTGCTGGCACCGGAGATGGCGCTGTACTGTGTCGATGCCGATCTGGAATTGCAGTTGCAGGATGGCGCGCGGCAGACCTTGCCCGCGCGCACCATGGGCCTGCTGCCCGCGGGGCAGGGCGCACAGGTGCGGGCGCACACGCCCGCGCGCTGGGTGGTGATCGGCGGCGCGCCGCTGGACGGGCCGCGCCATATCTGGTGGAACTTCGTCTCCAGCCGCAAGGAGCGCATCGTGCAGGCGGCGCAGGACTGGGAGGCGCAAGTCATGGGCCAGGTGCCGGGCGAGACGGAGTGGATCGCCTTGCCGCCACGGCGCTTCAAGCCCTGAGCTTCAAATCCTGAGATTGGGCATAAAAAAGCTGCCAGCCCTTGTCCATCAAGCGCTGGCAGCTATTTTTTTGAGAGCAATCTTCAGCTCAGCAGCGTGGCCTGGATCTTGTTGGCCAGTTGCGCCACGGCCAGCGAAGCCGGACTGCCCGGGGCGCCCTGCAGCAGCAGTTGGCGGCGCATCACGGCCTCGCGCACGGCGTTGTCGGCGGGAATGTCGCCCAGGTGCAGCAGCCGCACCGGGCGGCCCGAGTCGGTGGTGACGAAGCGGTTGAGCACCTGCTGCAGCTGGCTGGTGATGGCGCGGCCGTCGCCCGCGCGCGCGGCCTGGTTGACCACCAGGCGCAGGTGCTGGCGCTTTTGCTGCGTGGCCAGCACCTTGATGGCGGCGTAGGCGTCGGTCAGCGAGGTGGGCTCGGGCGTGGCCACGATCAGCACCTCGGCGGCCAGCGATACGGAGAACAGTACCACGTCGGAAATGCCCGCGCCGGTGTCGAGCAGCACCACGTCGAAGCGCGGCGTGAGCGTCTGCAGCACGTTGATGAACTGGTTGCGCACCTCGGGCGTGAGGCGCGAGTACTCGACCATGCCCGAGCCGGCCAGCAGCACGGAGAAGCCGCCGGGCGCCTCGATCACGGCTTCCTCCAGCGAGGCGCGGCCCGTGAACACGTCGTGCAGTGTGATCTTGGGGTGCAGGTTGAGCACCACGTCGAGGTTGGCCAGGCCCAGGTCGGCGTCGAGCACCAGCACCTTGAGGCCATGGCGCGTCAACGCCGCCGCCAGGTTGGCGGAAATGAAGGTCTTGCCGACGCCGCCTTTGCCGCTGGTGACGGCAATGACATGCGCGCCAGCCGCCGTGCCCAGGGCCAGGGGCTCCTGCGCGGCGTTGGTGGAGGGGGTGGATGGTGCGTCGCTCATCTCGGTCGCTTTCATCTGACGCTACCTGGGGGGTCAAGCGGGGGCAGTTCGCCCCAGCCTGAAGGGGTGAAGACGGGGGCGAACAGCATATTCTTCTCTTCGGCGCTCACGGTGCTGTCGGGTTGGTCCGCGATGCTCAGGCGGTTGCGCCCGGCCTGCTTGGCTACGTACAGCTGCTGGTCCGCGCGCTCCACCCACAGCTGCTTGGTGCTGCGGATCCATTGCAGCGCGAAGGCGCCGCCGATGCTCACGGTGATGTGCACCTGCTCGACGGGGGAGATGCGGATGGGCGTCGATTCGATGGCGCGGCGCACGCGCTCGCCCACCACGCGGGCGAAATTGGCCTGGCACGAAGGCAGCACGATGGCGAATTCCTCGCCGCCGTAGCGCGCGATGGTGTCCATAGGCCGCACGCAGGCGTTGAGCGTGCGCGCCACCGACTGCAGCACCAAGTCGCCGGCCAAGTGGCCGTGGGCGTCGTTGATCTGCTTGAAGTGGTCGATGTCCAGCATCAGCAGCAGGGCAGAGTCGCCTGCGCGGGTCACGCGGTCGATCTCGCGGTCGAGCGTGGCGTAGAGGTAGCGGCGGTTGGCCAGCCCGGTCAGCGGGTCCTTGAGCGACAGCTCGCACAGCCCGTCGATCAGGGCCTGCAGGTACTGCGTCGAGGGCTCGCTGGGCAGCGCGGGCATGTCGCCGCCGGCCTGCGCTACCAGGGCATGCGCCGTGGCAAGGTGCAGGTCGTGCAAAAACACGTGGGGGCGGACTGCGGGTTGGCTCACAAAGTGCAACAAATTACGAAACTTGAGTTTAGCAGCCTTGCGCCGGGGTCTTGGGCTCGGCGCCCGCCTGCAGCGCGGCGAGGGCCTGGGCGTCGGCCCGGTGCAGCGCCAGGTCCGGGCCCGGGGCGAGCGCGCCGGCACGCTCCAGCGTCTGCTGCACGGGCAGCTTCAGGCCGCTGACGTGCAGCGTGCCCGCGCGCGTGCGCAGCAGGCCGCGCAGGCGCGCGAACATCTCCACGCCCGTTACGTCGATGCGGTTGATGGGCTGGGCAAAGAGGCACAGGTGGCGCACTTCGGGGTGCGCGGCCAGGTGCTCGGCCACGTGGCGCTCCAGGCTGCTGGCCGAGGCGAAGTCCAGCTCCGCGTCCATGCGCAGCGCCAGCAGGCCCGGCGCCAGCGGCGGCAGTTGCCACAGGTGGCGGTCGCGCAGGCTGCCGTCGGGGTGCAGCCCGACCTCGATGATGCGCGGGTGCAGGCGCTGGTACAGGAAATGGCTCAGGTTCATCACCAGCCCGGCCAGCACGCCCCAGTACAGGCGCGGCGCCGTGGCCAGCGTGAGGGCAAAGGTCACGCCGCCGATGACGGCCTCCACGCGCGAGACGCGCCACAGCCGCAGCAGCGCGCCGGGCTGGACCAGCCCGGCCACGGCCACCACCACCAGGGCCGCCAGCGCCGACTGCGGCACGTGGTACAGCAGCGGCGTGAGCCACAGCAGCGTGACCAGCACCAGCGCGCAGGAAAACAGCGTGGCCCAGCCGCTTTGCGCGCCCGCGTAGAGGTTGATGGCCGAGCGCGAGAACGAGGCGCTGGTGGCGAAGCTGCCGCACAGGCCCGAACTCATCTTGGCCAGGCCGTGGGCGATCAGGTCCTGGTTCTCGTTCCAGCGCGTGCCGCTGCGCTGGTGGTCCACCTTGGCGCTGGAGGCGGTCTCCAGAAAGCTCACCAGCGTGATGATGAGCACCGGCATGAGCAGGCTGCCGAGTTCGTCCCAGCTGGGCCAGCCAGGCCAGTAGAGCGTGGGCAGCCCTTCGGGCAGCGTGCCCACCACGGCACCGCCGCGGTCGGCGAAGCCCGTGGCCCATGCCAGCACGCCCGCCAGCGCCAGCACCACGAGCGCGCTCGGAAAGCCCGGGCGCAGGCGCCGCGCGCCCAGCAGCAGCGCCAGGCTGCCCAGGCCGAGGCCGGCTGCCAGCGGGTCGAAATGGTGCAGCGACGGGCTCGCGGCCAGCGCATGCCAGGTGGTGCGCAGCCCGAGCAGCGCGGGCAGTTGCGAGGCCAGGATGAGCAGCGCTGCCGCCTGCGTGAAGCCGGTGAGCACCGGCGAAGTCACCAGGTTCAGCAGCCAGCCGAAGCGCACCGCGCCCAGCACCAGCTGCAGCAGGCCCGACAGCAGCGCGATCCACACCGCCAGCGCCACCCAGTGCGCGCTGCCAGGCTCGGCCAGCCCGGTGAGCGAGGTGCCGATGAGCAGGCTGCTCAGCGCCGTGGGCCCGACGCCCAGGCGCGTGGAGGAGCTCCACAGCACGGCCACCAGCGCGGGCACGAGCGAGGCGTAGATGCCCGTCACCAGCGGCATGCCCGCGAGCTGCGCGTAGGCCACGCCCTGCGGCACCAGCATCAGCCCCACGGTGATGCCGGCCCAGAATTCGCCCCGCAGCAGGGCGCGGCTGGGCCGGGGCCAGGCCAGGAAGGGAAACCAGCGGGTCAGGGATGCATGCGCCATGCCGCGATTGTCGGGGCCTTTGCCGCGAGCGCCTGCGCGGGGGGATGCGGCCCCGTCCTACAGTCGATTCGGTGGCGTCCGACTGCCTGCGGCCGCGCGGGGCCGTACAGTGCGGCCCATGGATTTTCATTTCAACGAGCACCAAGGAGTAACGCACATGAACTACCGCCAACCGACCCAACGCATGGTGAGCTTCCTGGCCGTCAGCGCCCTGGCCCTGGGCTTGGCCGCCTGCGGCAAGAACAACGAGGAGCAGACCGTCGGCCAGAAGCTCGATGCCGCCGTTGCCAAGACCGAGCAGGCCGCCGCCGATGCCCAGCGCAAGGCGGAACAGGTGGCTGCGGACGCACAGCGTAAGACCGAGCAGGCCATGGAGACCACCACCGCCAAGGTGGAAGACGGCGCCGCCAAGGCCGAGACCGCCCTGAAGGACGCTGGCGATGCTGCCAAGGATGCGGCCGGCAAGGCGCTGGGTGTGGCGGACGACGCCGCGATCACCGCCCAGGTGGCCGCCGGCCTGGCCAAGGACGCTGAACTGAGTGCGTTGAAGATCAGCGTGGATACCAAGGGCGGCGTGGTCACCCTCAGCGGCCCGGCGCCCACGGCCCAGGCCAAGGAGCGCGCCACCGGCATCGTCAAGGGCGTGAAGGGCGTGGGCGGGGTGAACAACCAGCTCACCGTGCAGGCGGGCTGATGCCGCCCCGGCGCGCGCGCCCTGGCGGGCCGCGCGCTACGATGCGGGCATGAACGATTCCACGCCCGACATTCGCACCCGCATCGTCCACCACCCCTACCAGCCGCCCGAAGGTTTCGTGGCCCCCCAGCCCGGGGTTTTCAAGGCTTCCACCGTCATTTTTCCCAACGTCGCCGCCATGCGCGAGCGCGAGTGGAAGGACAAGACAGGCTACACCTACGGCCTGCACGGCACCCCCACCACCTACCAGCTGGAAGAGCGCCTGGCCACCCTGGAGGGCGGGCTGCAATGCCTGCTGGTGCCCAGCGGGCTGGCCGCGCTGGCCACCGTGGCGCTGGCGCTGCTGCGCACGGGCGACGAGGTGCTGATCCCCGACAACGCCTACGGCCCGAACAAGGCGCTGGCCGAGGTGGAGCTGGCGCACTACGGCATCCGCCACGTGCTGTACGACGCCATGGACCCGCAGGACCTGGCCGTCAGGATCACTCCCGCCACGCGCCTGGTGTGGCTGGAGGCGCCGGGCTCGGTCACGCTCGAATTCCCCGACCTGCCCGAGCTGGTGCGCGTCTGCCGCGCGCGCGGCGTGTGCACGGCGCTGGACAACACTTGGGGCGCGGGCCTGGCCTTCGCGCCGTTCGACCTGTGCGGCGACGGCAGCCTGGGGGTGGACGTGTCGGCGCACGCGCTCACCAAGTACCCCAGCGGCGGCGGCGACGTGCTCATGGGCAGCATCGTCACGCGCGATGAGGCGCTGCACCTGAAGATCAAGCTCACCCACATGCGCCTGGGCCTGGGCGTGGGCGCCAACGACGCGGAGGCGGTGCTGCGCGCGCTGCCCAGCATGGCGCTGCGCTACCGCGCGCACGACCAGGCCGCGCGCGAACTGGCGCGCTGGCTGGGCACGCAGGCCGCCGTGGCGCAGGTGCTCCATCCCGCGCTGCCCGGCGCGCCCGGGCATGCGCACTGGCAGGCGCTGTGCGGCCCGGCGGACGCGGCGGCGGGGCTGTTCAGCGTGGTCATCGACGCCCGCCATTCGCAGGCGCAGGTGGACCGCTTCTGCGACAGCCTGCGGCTGTTCAAGATCGGCTACAGCTGGGGCGGGCCCATCAGCCTGGTCATGCCCTACGACCTGGCCAGCATGCGCCAGCGGCCCACGCCGCACCTGCGCGCGGGCACGGTGGTGCGCTTTTCCATCGGCCTGGAAGCGCAGGAGGACCTGCGCCGCGACCTCGCGCAGGCGTTGGCTCAGGCGTTTAGCAACGAATCGGCATGACCCGCCGGGGGGGCGCTCGCCTGGGATGGCGCGCTTTGACCAAGCGCGGGTGGCTATACGCTTTTAGCGTATGATCCGGTCATGCTCACCGTCAGCGAAACCCGCGCATTCATTCGCACGATGGAGGGCATTTGGGGCGATGGTGAACGCTCGGAGTTCATCAACTGGATTGCAGCCAATCCCCAGGCCGGTGATGTGATCGTTGGCTCCGGCGGCCTGCGCAAGGTGCGCTGGTCACGTTCGGGGCAGGGCAAGCGTGGCGGTGTGCGGATCATCACCTACGTGCTCGCCGAAGATGGGCAGGTATGGCTGCTGATCGGGTACACCAAGGCCAAATTCGACAACCTTCCCACGGAATTCCTGGTGGCTTTGCGCGAGGAGATAGACGATGCCCAAGAAGATCGACCCTGAAATGCAAGCCTTCCAGGCCGACCTGCTGGAAGCGGTACGCGACATGAAGGCTGGCCGTGCGGCACGTGCCACGCAGGTCAAGCTGCCGGATGCCGCCGATGCGCGCGCACGGGTGGGGCTGTCGCAATCGCAATTCGCCGCGCTGCTGGGTGTGTCGGTGCGCACGCTGCAGAACTGGGAGCAAGGCCGATCCCAGCCTTCCGGGGCGGCGCAGACCCTGATTCGGGTCGCCATGGCCGCGCCGCAGGTGCTGCGCGCGGTGGCGTGATCCGCGCACAAGAACGCGCGCCAACGAACTAGGTGTGGACTCCTGTTTCGATAGCTGCCAGCGCTTTCCAGATAAGCGCCGAGGCCTGATTTCACTACGGTTTTGCAACGATGCGGGCCGGCTGGCCCGTCAGGCGCCAGCTCGGTAGTTTCCTTGATGGCCGTCAATACGCAACGCGGCTAAGGTGGGCACACTGCCACTGCCACTGCCACTGCCACTGCCACTGCCGCCGCGCCGCCGGTTTCCGCCATGACCGTCCCTGCCGCACAACCTCCCGCACCACGGAGCTCGCAAGTGGTGCTGCGTTCCCTCGGCATGGGGGCGCCGCTGCGCTGGCTCGCCCTGGGCCTGCGCGATATGGCGCGTGCGCCCGCCGTGGGGCTGTTCTACGGAGCGTGCTTCTGGCTCATGGCCGCCGTGCTGGGCTGGGTGTTCCGCACGCAGCCTGAATACACCATGTCGATGGCCAGCGGCTGCCTGCTGCTGGGGCCTTTCCTGGCCATGGGGCTGTACGACGCCAGCCGGCGCCACGAGGCGGGCCAGGCGGCGCATCTGGGCCAGTCGCTGGTGTGCTGGCGCAGCCACATGGGCAGCATGGGCATGCTGGTGCTGGTGTTGATCGTGCTGGAGCTGCTGTGGGGGCGCGCCTCGCTGGTGGTGTTCGCGGTGTTCTTCAACACCGGCATGCCCTCCACCACGGGCGTGGTACAGGCCGTGTTCAACCCCGAGAACTGGGAGTTCGTGGCGGTCTACACGGTGGTGGGCGGTGCGTTCGCGGCGCTGGTGTTCGCCAGCACGGTGGTGTCCATCCCCATGATCCTGGACCGCGACACCGACGCCATGACCGCCGCCATCACCAGCATGCGCGTGGTGCTGGAAAACCCCGGCGTCATGCTCTGGTGGGGCGCGCTCATCACGCTGCTGGTGGGGCTGTCGCTGTGGCCCTGGGGCGCGGGCCTGCTGGTGACCGGGCCGCTGCTGGGCCACGCGAGCTGGCACGCCTACCGCGCGGCGCTGGAACCCATGGCGCCCGCGCCGTCAGAGTAGCTTCTTCAAGGCGGGCCAGACGTTGTCCAGCATCGCGGGCTGCGCCTGCGCCGTAGGGTGGATGCGGTCGGCCTGGAACAGCCTGGTCGGCTCCGGCCCGTCGGCCACGCCCTGCAGCAGGAAGGGCACCAGCGCCGCCTTCTGCGCCTGGGCGACGGTCTGGAACAGCGCGGCGAAGCGGCGCGTGTAGTCGCCGCCGTAGTTGGGCGGCACCTGCATGCCCACCAGCAGCACGCGCGCGCCGGCCTGGCGGGCGGCCTGCGCCATGGCGGTCAGGTTGTCCTCGGTGCTCTGCAGCGGCAGGCCGCGCAGTGCGTCGTTGCCCCCCAGTTCGATCACCACGATGCCGGGGCGGTGCTGGGCCAGCAGCGCGGGCAGGCGCGCGCGCCCGCCGGCGGTGGTGTCGCCGCTGATGCTGGCGTTGACCACCTCGGCGGCGATCTTCTGCTGCGCCAGCCGCTGCGCCAGCAGCGCGACCCAGCCCGTGCCGCGCGCCAGCCCGTACTCGGCGCTCATGGAGTCGCCCAGCACCAGGATGGTGGCGCCGCGCGCGCCCTGGGCGCCGGCGGCATGCCCCCCCGCGGCGGCGGCCGCCAGGCTCAGGATAAAGTCACGCCGATCCACCGTTCCCATCACCACGCTAGGCCTTTCATGTCTGATTCCACTTCCCCGCCGCTGGTCGCGGTCGAGCATGTCTTCAAGTCGGTGTCGGATTCCACCGGCACGCTCGACATTCTGCGGGATATCGATTTCCGGCTGGCGGCGCGGGAAACCGCCGCCATCGTCGGCGCCTCGGGCTCGGGCAAGAGCACGCTGCTGTCCATCATCGCCGGGCTGGATACGCCCACGCGCGGCACCGTGCGGCTGAATGGACAGGACCTGTTCGCGCTGGATGAAGACGCGCGCGCCGCGCTGCGCGCGCGCCAGGTGGGCTTCGTGTTCCAGAGCTTCCAGCTCATGGGCAACCTCACGGCACTGGAGAACGTGATGCTGCCGCTGGAACTCGCCGGGCAGCGCGACGCGCGCCGGCAGGCCACCGAGATGCTGGGCCGCGTGGGCCTGGGCCAGCGCCTGGGGCACTACCCCAAGGTGCTCTCGGGCGGCGAACAGCAGCGCGTGGCGCTGGCGCGCGCCTTTGTCGTGCAGCCCGCGCTGCTGCTGGCCGACGAGCCCACGGGCAGCCTGGACTTCGCCACCGGCGAGAGCGTGATGCGCCTGATGTTCGACCTCAACCGCGAACGCGGCACGACCCTGGTGCTGGTGACGCACGACCGCGCCATTGCCGCGCAGTGCGAACGCTGCATCACCATCGAGGCCGGGCGCGTGGCGAGCGATGAAGCAGCGTCTGTGGCCTGATACTCCCCCTGAGTATTGTATTTCTTGCGCTTGATGAAAAAGCGCTGCAAGCCATATACTCCCCCCATGTATCCCGTGCTGTGGATGCCGGAGCGCCTGCCATGCCCCATTCCGCCGAAGAAAAGAAGCGCGTCGTCGCGCGCCTGCGCCGTATCCAGGGGCAGGCCGCCGCGCTGGAGCGCGCGGTGCAGGCCGGCACCGAGTGCGGCGCGCTGCTGCAGCAACTCGCCGCGCTGCGCGGCGCCGCCACCAGCCTGATGGCCGAGGTGTTCGACAGCCACCTGCGCGAGACCTTCGGCCACGCCGGGGCGCCGGACGAACTCGACCGCCTCTCGCGCCTGGCGCGTTCCTTCCTCAAGTAACTTTTTCCAGGAGATCCGTCCATGAAATCCCGTGCCGCCGTTGCCTTCAAGGCTGGAGAGCCGCTGCAAATCGTCGAGATCGACGTGGCGCCGCCGCAAAAGGGCGAGGTGCTGGTGCGCATCACCCACACCGGCGTGTGCCATACCGATGCCTTCACCCTGAGCGGCGACGACCCCGAGGGCCTCTTCCCCGCCGTGCTGGGCCACGAGGGCGCGGGCATCGTCGTCGAAGTGGGCGAGGGCGTGACCAGCGTCAAGCCCGGCGACCATGTGATCCCGCTCTACACCGCCGAGTGCGGCGAATGCCTGTTCTGCAAATCGGGCAAGACCAACCTGTGCGTGGCCGTGCGCGCCACCCAGGGCAAGGGCGTGATGCCCGACGGCACCACGCGCTTCTCGTACAACGGCCAGCCGGTCTACCACTACATGGGCTGCTCCACGTTCAGCGAATACACGGTGGTGGCCGAGGTGTCGCTGGCCAAGGTGCATCCCGATGCCAACCCCGAGCAGGTGTGCCTGCTGGGCTGCGGCGTGACCACGGGCCTGGGTGCGGTGAAGAACACCGCCAAGGTGCAGGAGGGCGATACGGTGGCCGTGTTCGGCCTGGGCGGCATCGGCCTTGCGGTGATTCAGGGCGCACAGCTCGCCAAGGCCGGGCGCATCATCGCCATCGACACCAACCCGGGCAAGTTCGACCTGGCGCGCACCTTCGGCGCGACCGACTGCGTGAACCCCAAGGACTTCGACAAGCCGATCCAGCAGGTGATCGTGGAGATGACGGGCTGGGGCGTGGACCATTCGTTCGAGTGCATCGGCAACGTCAACGTGATGCGCGCGGCGCTGGAGTGTGCGCACCGCGGCTGGGGCCAGAGCGTCATCATCGGCGTGGCGGGCGCGGGGCAGGAGATCTCCACGCGCCCGTTCCAGTTGGTGACGGGCCGCAAGTGGCTGGGCACGGCCTTCGGCGGCGTCAAAGGCCGCTCGCAATTGCCGGGCATGGTGGAGGACGCCATGGCGGGCCGCATCCAGCTCGAACCCTTCGTCACGCACACCATGCCGCTGACGGGCATCAACGAAGCCTTCGACCTGATGCACGAGGGCAAGTCGATCCGCAGCGTGGTGCACTACGCCTGATCGCCGCCTGGATTTCAAGCAAAAAACGGCTCCAGCGCTTATCTAGAAGGCGCTGGCAGCTATTCAATCAGGAGCAAATCAGCGATGGAACGCATCGAACACCACGCCAGCTTCGGCGGCCGCCAGGAAGTGTGGAAGCACGCCAGCAGCGCGCTGGGCTGTGAAATGCGGCTGGGCGTGTACCTGCCGCCCGCGGCCCTGGCGGGCGAGCGCTGCCCGGTGCTGTACTGGCTCTCGGGCCTGACCTGCACGGAGCAGAACTTCATCACCAAGGCCGGCGCGCAGCAGCACGCGGCGCAGCACGGGCTGATCCTGGTGGCGCCGGACACCAGCCCACGCGGCGCGGATGTGGCCGACGACCCGGGCTACGACCTGGGGCAGGGCGCGGGCTTCTACCTCAACGCCACGCAGGCCCCCTGGGCGCCGCACTTCCGCATGGAGGACTACGTGGTGCACGAGCTGCCCGCGCTCGTGGAGCAGCACTTTCCCGCCACGGAGAAAAGAGCGGTCTTCGGCCACAGCATGGGCGGGCACGGCGCGCTGACGCTGGCGCTGCGCCATCCGGGGCGCTACGCCAGCGTGTCGGCCTTCGCGCCCATCGTGGCGCCCTCGCAGGTGCCGTGGGGGCAGAAGGTGTTCGCCGCCTACCTGGGCGACGATCGCGCCGCCTGGGCCGCGCACGACGCGGTGGCGCTGGTCGCCACGGCCCGGGAGCGTCTGCCGCTGCTCGTGGACCAGGGCGAGGACGACGAATTCCTGCCCCAGCTGCAGCCCGAGCTGCTGCGCGCCGCCTGCAGCCAGGCCGGCCACCCGCTCACGCTGCGCCTGTGGCCGGGCTACGACCACAGCTACTACTTCATCGCCAGCTTCATTGGCGAGCACGTGGCGCACCACGCGCGGGCGCTGCGCGGCGCTTAAATCAGGCTTGCGCCGGCAGGATCGCCACCGCCGCCTCGGCCGTCAGCAGGCGGAAGGTGAGCGTCTCCTCCAGGTACAGCTTCACGTGCGTCTCGCTGTGGCTCAGGTAGCCGATGGCGAGGTCGCTGCCCAGGTGCAGCTCGAAGTCGCCGCCGCGCGTGGAGAGCACGTAGGCGCCTTCGATGGCCGGGGCCCAGAGGATGTTCTCGCTGCCGATCAGGCGCTGGATGTGGTTGATGACCGGGTAGCCCCTGTCGTTGGCCTCCTGCAGCGCGGTGTACACGTCGGCGCCGAGCACGGCGGCGTAGGGGCCGTCCACGCCCGCCAGCTTGAGCTGCTTGAGCGCGGCGGCGATGGCGTCGGGGTAGTCGGTGGCGGCCGTGGGCAGCGGCAGCACGGGGTTGGACGTGCCTTCGCGGATGCCCTCGATGCCCGCCGCCGCGTAGCCCAGGAAGATGGCCCGGTCCTCGGCGTAGGCCAGTTGCTCGGCCGCGTCCTTGGCAGGCTGCCAGTCAGAATCCTGGGCGCCGCGCTCCACGTCGTCGATGGCCTCGCGCGACAGCTCGAACGGCACGCGCAGCTCCACCAGCGGCTTGACGATGCGCTGGCGCGCCGTCACGCCGGGCTGCGGCGGCGCGAGCGTGGCCAGGTGCCCGGTGCCGATGGCGGAGCACTTGGCGCCCGCCTCGGCCAGCGCCACGTCCACGGCGCGGCGGCCGGCAAGGTTGCGGCGGAAGGTGCGCGCGACTTCTTCCTCGATCTGCGCCCAGGCGGCGTCGGAAATGGGGGCGAGGGCACGGTGCAGGTTGTTCATGGCGGGACTCCGTAGAAAAAAGGCAAACAGGCGGGGAGATTACTGCGGCTGGCCCTTGAGCGAGCCGATGGCCAGCACCGGCGCGGCCGTGGCCTGGGCGGGCTCGTTTGCGGGCGCGGCCGGGTTGCCATCGGCCAGGGCTTCGAGCTGCGCCTGCGCGGGCACGAAGAACAGCGTGCCGGTCACGGCGCGGCTGTAGTCGAGCAGGCGGTCGTGGTTGCCCGGCGGGCGGCCGATGAACATGTTGGCCAGCATTTGTTCGGTCACGGCCGGGTCGCGCGCGTAGCCGATGAAGTAGGTGCCGTACTCGCCGCGCGAGGGCGTGGCGAAGGGCAGGTTGGCGCGCACGATGGCCAGCTCGTTGCCGTCTTCGTCCTCCACCACGTTCAGCGCGACGTGCGAGTTGGCGGGCTTTACCGCGTCGGGCAGCTCGATGTCGTCGTGCTTGGTGCGGCCGATCACGCGCTCCTGCTCCTCGGCCGGCAGGGCGTTCCAGGCCGCCATGTCGTGCAGGTACTTCTGCACGATGGCGTAGCTGCCGCCGGCAAAGGCCGCGTCCTCGGCGCCGATGCAGGTGGCCTCCAGCGCCTCGCGGCCCTCGGGGTTCTCGGTGCCATCGACGAAGCCCACCATGCTGCGCGCGTCGAAGTAGCGAAAGCCGTGCACCTCGTCCACCGGCTGCACCGCGCCCTCCAGCGCGCGCATGGCCTGCATGGCCAGCTCGAAGCACATGTCCACGGTCTGCGCGCGGATGTGCAGCAGCAGGTCGCCCGGCGTGGCGGGCGCGTGGTGCCGGCTGCCGCGCAGTTCCTTGAACGGGTGCAGGCCGGCGGGCCGGGGCGCGCCGAAGAGCCGGTCCCAGGCGTCCGAGCCAATGCCCACGACCAGCGACAGCCGGTGCTCCGGCAGGCGCCGGCCCACGCTGCGCGCCAGGCCGGCCGCGTTGCCCAGGAAGCTGCGCACCGTGTCTTCCGCCGCCGCGCCAGGGGCGATGGCGAGCACGATGAAATGCGCGGCCATGCCCTGCGGCTGCGTCACGGCCTGGGGTTCGGGCAGGGCGGCGGCGGGGGAGGGGGGCTGTGCGTTTGTCATGGTTTTTCAGCGGGGGCGGGGGTACGGGCAAGTCTACCCGGCCGGTGCCGCCGGATAATCGCGCCCATGTCTGCCTCCACCCCCAAAGTCCTGTTCGGCTTCCACGCCGTGGGCGTGCGCCTGAAGACGGCGCCGCAATCCGTCATCGAGATCTACTACGAGCCCACGCGCCGCGACGCGCGCATGCGCCAGTTCATCGAGCGCGCCAAGGAGGCCGGGGTGCGCCTGATCGAGGCCGACGGCCTGCGCCTGTCCAAGCTGGCCGGCAGCCACGGCCACCAGGGCGTGGCCGCGCGCGTGGAGGCGGTGGCGCAGCAGCGCTCGCTGGACGAACTGCTCGACCAGCTCGAAGCCGACGGCGTGGCCAACCCGCTGCTGCTGGTGCTCGACGGCGTGACCGACCCGCACAACCTCGGCGCCTGCCTGCGCGTGGCCGATGGCGCGGGCGCGCACGCCGTGATCGCGCCCAAGGACCACGCCGTGGGCATCAACGCCACGGTGGCCAAGGTGGCCAGCGGCGCGGCCGAGACGGTGCCGTATTTCATGGTGACCAACCTGGCGCGCACGCTCACCGAGCTGAAGGAGCGCAACATCTGGGTCATCGGCACCAGTGGCGATGCCGGCAAGACCCTGTACCAGGTGGACCTGAAAGGTCCCGTGGCCCTGGTGCTGGGCGCCGAGGGTCCGGGCATGCGCCAGCTCACACGCAAGACCTGCGACGAACTGGTCGGCATCCCCATGCAGGGCGCGGTGGAGAGCCTGAACGTCTCCGTGGCCAGCGCCGTGTGCCTGTACGAGGCGCTGCGCCAGCGCGGGGGGTAGGCCGGTGGACGTGGCGCGGGTGCGCGCCTGGCTGCAGGCGGCCCGGCGCATCGCCGTGCTCACGGGCGCGGGCATGAGCGCCGAGTCGGGCGTGCCCACCTTCCGCGATGCGCAAACCGGCCACTGGGCCCGGTACCGGCCCGAGGATATGGCCACCGAGGCCGGCTACCGCGCCCAGCCCGGCCTGGTCTGGCGCTGGTACGCGCACCGCCGCGCGCTGCTGCGCGGCGTGGCGCCGAATGCCGGGCACCTGGCGCTGGCGCATTTCGCGCAGCGCCACCCCGGGCGCCTGGCGCTCATCACCCAGAACGTGGACGGCCTGCACCAGCAGGCCGGCAGCCCGGACGTGCTGTGCCTGCACGGCGACCTGCGGGCCGACCGCTGGCTCGACCCGCCGCGCCCCTGCTGCCACCTGGAAGATGCCGCCGCCGGCGAGCCGCCGTACTGCAGCGGCTGCGGCAACCTGCTGCGCCCCGGCGTGGTCTGGTTCGGCGAAGCCTTGCCGCTGGCCGTGCTGGAGGCGGCGCAGCAGGCCGCGCGCGCCTGTGACCTGATGCTGGTGGTGGGCACGGCGGGCGCCGTCTACCCCGCCGCCGGGTTGGCGCGCCTGGTGCGCGATGCCGGGGCGCGCGTGGCGGTGCTCAACCCCGCGCCCAGTGAACTGGACGATGCCGCCCATGCCGTGCTGCGCGGCACGGCGGCGCAATGCCTGCCGGCGCTGCTGGCGCCTGCCGAAACCAAGGAGTGAATCCATGCCATTGCCCCCCATGGCCCTGCTGGGCATCGCCATCGTGGCCGAGGTCGTCGCCACCACGGCGCTCAAGGCCTCCGACGGCTTCACGCGCCTGCTGCCCAGCGCGGTGTGCGTGCTGGGCTACGGCCTGGCGTTCTACATGCTGTCGCTGGTCATGAAGAGCCTGCCCACGGGCGTGGTGTACGCCGTGTGGTCCGGGCTGGGCATCGTCCTCATCTCCGCCCTGGGCTGGCTCCTGCACGGCCAGAAGCTCGATCTGGCGGCGCTGCTGGGCATCGGCCTCATCGTGGCCGGGGTGGCGGTGATCCAGCTGTTCTCCAAGACGGCGGCGCATTGACGCCAGCATCGCTGGGAATTCAGAGTCAAAAAAGGCTCCAGCCCTTTGCAGTCAAGCGCTAGCAGCTATTAATAGAAGAGCAAAAACGCGTTGACGTCAGTGTGCGCCTGCCGCCATACTCGCGCCGTGCACATTTCTTTACAGCAACTGCGCCAGCGCTGGGGGCGCCGCGCGCTCCATGCCGCGCTGGGGCTGCTGCTGGCCGCCCTGGCGCTGGCCGAGCTGCAGGGCCTGCACCTGCTGGAGGCGCTGGACAACCGCTTCGGCGACGTGCTGCTGCGCTGGCATGCGCAGGGCAGGGTGCCGCCGCAGGACGTGGTCATCATCGACATCGACCAGCCCTCGCTCAAGGACCCGCAGATGTTCGAGCTGGCCGGCGCCTGGGCCTGGCCGCGCGTGATCCACGCCGAGCTGATCACCGCGCTGGCGCGCCAGCAGCCGCGCGCCATCCTGCTCGACCTGATCCTCTCGCCGCCCGACCGCTTCCGTCCCGAGAACGATGCCGCGCTGGCCGAGGCCCTGGCCTTCGAGCGTGCCTACGTGCCCATGGTCCTGCTGGAGGATTCGGCCCAGCAGGCGCCGCTGGCGCTGGCGCCGCCGGCTATGGGCATCCGCCCCGGGCCGGGCGCGCGGCCCGATGCGCGCTACGGCATCGACGGCCCCACGGCGCTGCCGCCCGAGGTCTGGCGCACCGGCTACATCAACTTCATCAAGGACGACGACGGCATCGGCCGCAGCACCGAGCTGGGCCGCGACGTGCAGGGCTGGTGGATTCCGCACCTGCTGGGCCGCGTGGCGCACGACCTGGGGCTGCCGCAGCCGCCGCAGCCGCGCTTTCGCCTGCACTGGTATGGGCGCGAGTTCACGCGCATTCCCTACGCCCGGGCCTACCTGGCGACGCAGACGGGCGACGGGCAACTGCCGTTCGACGCGCGCGGCAAGGTCATCATCATCGGCGCCACCGCCAGCGGCCTGCACGACTTCGTGCCCACGCCGGTGGCCGCGACCACGCCCGGGCCCTTCGTGCTGGCCACGGGCGTGGCCAACCTGGCCCAGGGCGACTGGCTGCGGCCCGCGCCGCCCTGGGCCAGCCCGGCGCTGGCGCTGGGCTTGGTCGCGGCGCTGGGCCTGGCGTTTGCCGCACGCCTGCCGCAGGCGGCCACCATGGCCGGGTTCGCGCTGGCGGTGCTGCTGGCCCTGGCCGGGGCGCTGGCGGCGCTGCAGGCGCAGGTGTACTGGATCCCGGTGTCGGCCCTGGTGCTGGGGGGCGTGGCGCTGCTGGCGTTCGGCCTGCTGTCGGCGCGGCTGGAGATGGCGCAGCGCCGCCACGTGCAGGCCATGTTCGCGCGCTTCGTCGATCCGCGCATCGCCACTGCGCTGTCGGAGCCGGCCCAGGTGGCGCAGGCCCAGGTGTCGGCCAGCCGCGAGGTGACGGTGCTGTTCTCCGACATCCGGGGCTTCACCAGCCTGTCGGAGCACCGCCGGCCCGAGGAGATCGTGGCGCTGCTGAACCGCTATTTCGAGATGCAGGTCGAGGTGATTTTCCGCCACCAGGGCACGCTGGACAAATTCATCGGCGACGCCATCATGGCCTTCTGGGGCGCGCCCATGGCGCAGCCGCAGCACGCCGTGCTGGCCGTGCAGGCCGCGCTGGGCATGGCCGAGGCGCTGGAGCGCTTTGCCAGCGACCTGGCGCGCGAGGACCCGGCGGTGCGCTTCGCCATCGGCATTGGCGTGCACACCGGCCCGGCGGTGGTCGGCTTTCTGGGCACGCCGCGCCGCCTGGACTACACGGCCATCGGCGACACCGTGAACCTGGCCAGCCGCATCGAGGGCTGCACCAAGGGGGTTGCCACGGTGCTCGTTTCCGAGGCGACGCGCGCACAATGCGGCGAAGCGTTCGATTTCATCGACCGGGGGGCCTTCGAGGTCAAGGGCCGGGAACAGGCGGTGCGGTTGTTTGAGCCGCGCCCCAGGCGCCGCAGCGGGGAGCCCGCGTGATCCGCTGCGTTGAAAACCATAGCAAAGAGAGGTTCCTATGAAAATTGTCACCGTCCGGCGGCTCGCCGCCGCCACCGTGCTCGCGCTGGCAGGCTGGGCCCAGGCCCAGTCGCTGCAGGTGTCCACGGCCACCGAGCTGCGCGCCAGCCCGGTGCTCAATGCCAAGTCGCTGGCCGCGCTGCCCGTGGGCGCGCAGGTGGAGCAATTGCAGCAGCAGGGCGGCTGGCTGCGCGTGCGCTTCAAGGGCAGCGAGGGCTGGGTGCGTTCCACCCACGTGCGCTCGGCCGCCGCCGCCGCGCCTTCGGCGGGGGGCAACCCGCTGACGGGGATTTCGGGCGTGTTCAGCGCCAGCAGCAACACCCCGACGGCCACGACTGGCACGCGCGGCCTGACGCAGGAGCAACTGGCCAACGCCCAGCCCGCGCCCGCCGAGGTCAGCCGCATGGAGGGCTTTGCCATCAACGCGGCCCAGGCCCAGCAGTTCGCCCAGGGCGGCAAGCTCAAGGCGCAGCCGATTCCCGCCTACACAGGAGCTGAGCAATGAACACGCGACGCTGGAAAATCGGGGCGGCCGCGCTGGCCGCAGCCTTCTTGCTGCCGGGCTGCGAAACCATGCCCAACGTCGGCGGCAACGCTGGCGGACTGGCGGCGGCCCTTGGCGGCGCCATGGGCGGTAGCGGCAATTCGGCCGGCATGGCCAATGGCATCCAGGACGTGGTCAGCGGCGCCTCGGCCGTGTTCAAGGACTATTCGCCGCAGGAGCAGCGCGCACTGGGGCAGGAGTTCTCTTCGGTGCTGCTGGGCGCGCGCCCCCTGCTGCGCAACGATGCGGCGCAGCGCTACGTGAACCAGGTGGGCTGGTGGGTGGCGCTGCAGGCCGAGCCGCCCAAGGACAAGGACGGGCGCGACATCCAGTTCGCCTGGCGCTTCGGCGTGATCGACTCGGACGCCGTGAACGCCTACGCCACGCCGGGCGGCTACGTGTTCGTCACCGTGGGGCTGCTGCGCAAGCTGAACAACGAGGCCGAGCTGGCCGGCGTGCTGGCCCACGAGGTGGCGCACGTGGTGCGCGGCCATTACCTGAGCGCATTGAAGAAGGGCGGCTTCGCGCAGATCGCGGGCGGGATCGTGCAGACGCAGACGCGCAACGGCGGCGCCATGACGGCCGCCATGGTCAATGCCGTGCGCAACCTGTACGCCAAGGGGTTGGACCAGTCCGACGAGTTCGACGCCGACCGCCAGGGCCTGCTGTACGCCGCGCGCGCGGGCTACCAGGCCAACGGCCTGCCGAAGGTGCTGCGCATGTACGCGGCCAGCGGCTCGGGCAGCGACGCCAACTACCAGATGCTCTTCAGCACCCACCCGGCCCCGGCCGAGCGCGCCAGCAGGCTGGAGCCGCTACTGGGCAGCAAGTTCGCCGCGGCGTCGAACGTGACCAACGAGGCGCGCTATCTGGCGATGCGCCGCAAGCTGTAGCAGCGCCTGTTCGCCCACCAAAGCAAACAGCCCGCATCTGCGGGCTGTTTCACGTTATGGCGCAGGCGCTGTCAGGCGTAGGTGTTGACCTGCGTGCCCAGGGTGCCCGATGCGGCGAGCTGCTGCGGCTGGGGCAGGGTCTGGAGCAGCTGAGCCGCTGCGTTTTCCTGCATGTCCATCGACTTTTTCAGCACATTCACTTGTACCGCGTTGGCAGTCTCGGCGTTCTTCATCGCGGTGGCGGTGTGCATGATGCTGTTGGAAAGGCTGACGTCCATGGCGGTCTCCAGTAAAGGCTTGTCCCATTATCGGCGGCTGCGCGGGGTTCTTGAGCGTTTTCAGCGCGGATCGCTCCAGCCCGCGCGTCCCTGGCAGCCGTCGTTGATGCGCTGCACCAGCGCGGGGGCGTCCGGCTCGGGCAGGCGCCACTGCAGCGCGACCAGCGCCGTGCCATGTTCCACGCCGAGCAGTTCCGCCTTGGCGGCGGCGATTTCGCGGCGCAGCAGGCCCTCCAGCGCGTAGGGCACCGCGCAGCGCAGCGTGGCCATGCGCTGCAGTGTGACCTTGGGGGCGGTGAGCAGCGCCTGGGCCACGCAGTCGGTGTAGGCGCGCACCAAGCCGCCCGCGCCGAGCTTGACGCCGCCGAAATAGCGCACCACGGTGGCCAGCACGCCTTCCAGCGCCTGGTGGCGCAGCACGTCGAGCATGGGGCGGCCGGCGGTGCCGCTGGGTTCGCCGTCATCGACGGCGGCCGACTGGCCGCCCGCGAGCAGCGCCCAGCAGACGTGCGCCGCCCCCGGGTGCTGCTGCCACAGCGCATCGACCGTGGCCTGGGCGCTGGCGCGGTCGGGCATCGGCTGCACGCAGCCGATGAAGCGGCTTTTCTTGATGATCAGCTCGCTGTGCGCGGGGGCGGCCAGGGTCTGGGCCATCAATGACCGAGGTAGGCCTTGCGCACGTCGTCGTTCTTGAGCAGGTTGGCCCCGGTGTCCTCCAGAACGAGGCGGCCGTTTTCCAGCACGTAGCCGCGGTCGGCGATCTGCAGCGCGCGGTTGGCGTTCTGCTCGACCAGGAACACCGTCACGCCATCGGCGCGGATGGCCTGGATGATCTCGAAGATCTGCGCGATGATCAGCGGCGCCAGGCCCAGCGTCGGCTCGTCCAGCAGCAGCAGGCGCGGCCGGCTCATCAGCGCGCGGCCGATGGCCAGCATCTGCTGCTCGCCGCCCGACATGGTGCCGGCGCGCTGGCCCGCCCGGTCGCGCAGGCGCGGGAAGAGCTTGAACACGTGCTCCATGCCGGCGGCGATTTCTTCCTTGGCGAGGAAGAAGCCGCCCATCTGCAGGTTCTCGACCACCGTGAGCGCCGGAAAGACGCGCCGCCCCTCGGGCGAGATGGCGATGCCCTTGCGCATGATGAGGTGCGAGGACTGGTTGGTGATGTCCTGGCCCTCGAACAGCACGTTGCCGCCGCTGGCGCGCGGGTTGCCGCACACGGTCATCAGCAGCGAGGTCTTGCCCGCGCCGTTGGACCCGATGAGCGAGACGATCTCGCCCTGGTCGACGTGCAGGCTCACATTGTTGACGGCGCAGATCGCGCCGTAATGGGTGCTGATTCCTTTCAGCTCCAGCATGGCTTGCATCATTCTTCTCCCAGGTAGGCCTTGATCACGCGCTCGTCGTTGCGGATCGCTTCGGGCGTTCCCAGGGCGATGGGGCGGCCGTGCTCCATCACCAGGATGCGCTCGGACACGCCCATCACCAGGCTCATGTCGTGCTCGATCAGCAGCACCGCCACGCCGTACTGCTGGCGCAACTGCTCGATCAGGCCCTGCAGGTCTTTCTTCTCCTGGGGGTTCAGGCCGGCGGCGGGCTCGTCGAGCATGAGCACGCGCGGCTGCGTGACCATGCAGCGCGCAATCTCCAGGCGCCGCTGGTGGCCGTAGGCCAGGTTGCCGGCCTCGCGGTTGGCGAACGCGCGCAGGCCCATGTAGTCGAGCCAGTGCAGCGCGTTGTCCAGGGCCTTCTGCTCGCTCTCGCGGTAGCCGCGCGTCTTGAACAGGCCGGGCAGCAGGCCGGTGCGCAGGTGGCGGTGCTGGGCCACCAGCAGGTTTTCCAGCGCCGTCATGTGCTTGAACAGGCGCACGTTCTGGAACGTGCGCACCAACCCGTGCTGCGCCACCGTGTGGCTGCCCAGGCCGGCCAGGTCCTGCCCCTGCAGGCTGATGCGGCCGGTGCTGGGGCGGTAGAAGCCGCTGATGCAGTTGAACACCGTGGTCTTGCCCGCGCCGTTGGGCCCGATGATGGCGAAGATCTCGCGGTCCTTGACGTCGAAGGCCACGCCATCGACGGCCAGCAGGCCGCCAAAGCGCATGCTCAGGCCATCGACTTGCAAAAAGCTGTTGCCGGCCATCACTTCACCTCCACCTGGTGGCGCTGCATGGGCAGCAGGCCCTGCGGGCGCCACACCATCATGAGGATCATGACCAGGCCGAAGATCAGCATGCGGTACTCGGCGAACTCGCGCGCCAGCTCGGGCAGCACGGTGAGCAGGATGGCGGCCAGGATCACGCCCAGCTGCGAGCCCATGCCGCCCAGCACCACGATGGCCAGGATCAGCGCCGACTCGATGAAGGTGAACGACTCGGGATTCACGATGCCCTGGCGCGCGGCGAAGAAGGCGCCGCCGAAGCCCGCGAACATGGCGCCCAGCGTGAAGGCCGAGAGCTTGATCTTCATCGGGTTCAGGCCGAGCGAGCGGCAGGCGATCTCGTCCTCGCGCAGCGCCTCCCAGGCGCGGCCGATGGGCATGCGGATCAGCCGGTTGGAGATCCACAGCGTGGCTACGGCCAGCGCCAGCGCCATCAGGTACAGGAAGATCACCATGTGCATGGAATTGAATTCCAGCCCGAAGAACTGGTGGAACGTGGTGCCGCCTTCCACGCTGGGGCTACGGGCCAGCTCCAGGCCGAAGACCGAGGGTTTGGGGATGCTGGAGATGCCGTCCGGGCCGCCGGTCCAGTCGGTGAGGTTGACCAGCAGCAGGCGGATGATCTCGCCGAAGCCCAGCGTCACGATGGCCAGGTAGTCGCCGCGCAGGCGCAGCACCGGAAAGCCGAGCACGAAGCCGAACAGCGCAGCCGCTGCACCAGCCAGCGGCAGGGCTTCCCAGAAGCTCCAGCCGGCCCAGTGGAACAGCAGCGCATAGGTGTAGGCGCCGACGGCGTAGAAGCCGACGAAGCCCAGGTCGAGCAGGCCGGCGAAGCCGACGACGACGTTCAGCCCCAGGCCAAGCATGACGTAGATCATGGCCAGCGTGGCGATGTCCACCGCGTTGCGGCCGGCGAAGAAAGGCCAGGCCACGGCCAGCAGTAGCGCGGCGGCGATCCAGATGCTGCGCTGGCGCGCTGGAATGGCGGGCAACTGGAAGCGCGGCAGGCGCACGCTGCTGCTGGACAGCAGGGGGCGCAGCATTTGCACCACGAAGACCAGCAGGCAAGCCCAGGCCACGGTGCTCCAGTTCTGCTGGATCACGGTGCGCATGCCGGCGCGCTCCAGGTGCAGGCCGAAGATGGGCGTGACCACCACGGCGGTGAGCACGGCGGCCGTGAGCGCGTGGGCGATGTTCTGGCGCCAGGTGGGGCGCCCGGAGGATTGAATGGCGGCGCTCATCAGACTTTCTCCACCTCGGGTTTGCCCAGCAGGCCGGTGGGGCGGAACAGCAGGATCAGCACCAGCAGGCCAAAGGCCACGATGTCCTTGTATTCCGACGAGATGTAGGCGGCGGCGAACGTTTCGGCCACGCCCAGCAGCACGCCGCCCAGCATGGCGCCGGGAATGCTGCCGATGCCGCCGAGCACCGCCGCCGTGAAGGCCTTGACGCCGACGATGAAGCCGATGAACGGATTGAGCTTGCCCACGGCCAGCGCGATCAGCACGCCGCCCACGGCCGCCAGCATGGCGCCCAGGATGAAGGTGAACGAGATCACGCGGTTCACGTCGATCCCGAGCAGGCCGGCCATGTGCATGTCCTGCGAGCAGGCGCGTGAGGCGCGGCCCATGCGCGAGTGCTTGATGTACAGCGTGAGCGCGATCATCAGCACTACCGTCACGGCGATGATGAGCACGCGGGTGTAGGGCACGAAGATCTCGAAGCCGTCTTCGGCGCCGAAGCGCAGCGCGCCGGGCAGCAGCGAGGGCACGGCCATGTCGCGTGCGCCCTGGCCCAGGGCCACCCAGTTCTGCAGGAAGATCGACATGCCGATGGCCGAGATCAGCGCCACCAGGCGCGGACCGTTGCGCACCGGCTTGTAGGCGACCTGTTCGACCACGAAGCCGTACACGCCCGTGACGAGCACGGCCATGAGCAGCATCAGGCCGATGACCACGGCCACCGGCAGGCCGCTTTGCGTGCCGATGGCCGCGAGCGTGACCAGGCCCGCATAGGCGCCGATCATGTAGATTTCGCCGTGCGCGAAGTTGATCATGCCGATGATGCCGTACACCATGGTGTAGCCGATGGCAATCAGCGCATAGATCGCTCCGAGCGACAGGCCGTTGAAGAGCTGTTGTACCAGCTGCGGCAGGAGTTCAGACATCCTGGGCCTCTCGATAAAGAGAAGAAAACGAAGAAGGGGGGATACCCCGGAAAATACGAAGCCCCGATCACCGCTGTCCCTTGTGGGGTGGGTGTCGGGGCAGGGGGCCTAAGCGTTTACTTGGCGACCGACTTGGTGCCGTCCTTGTGCCACTGGAACACCTGGAAGTCGAAGGACTTCAGGTCGCCGCCTTTGTTCCAGCTCACGGGGCCGATGGGCGTCTCGAACGTGGCCTTGTGCATGTGGTCGGCCACCTTGGCGGGGTCGTCGCCCACGGCCTTGATGCTGTCGATGATGACCTGGGCCGCAGCGTACGACGACAGCTGGAAGGCGCCGGCGGCGTCGCGCTTCTTGTCCTTGAAGGCCTTCACGATGGCGGCGTTCTTGGGGTTGGAGGCGAAGTCGGCGGGCAGCGTCAGCAGCATGCCTTCCACGGCCGGGCCGGCGATGGCGTTCACTTCGGGGTTGCCCACGCCCTCGGGGCCCATCATGCGCACCTTCAGGCCCTGCTCGGAGGCCTGGCGCAGCAGCAGGCCCATTTCAGGGTGGTAGCCGCCGTAGTAGACGAAGTCCACGCCCGCGCTCTTGAGCTTGGTGATGACGGCGGAGTAGTCGCTGTCGCCGGCATTGATGCCCTCAAACAGCGCCACGGCCACGCCGGCCTTCTTCAGGTCGTCGCGCACCGAGGCGGCGATGCCCTGGCCGTAGGACTGCTTGTCGTGCAGCACGGCGACCTTCTTGGGCTTGACGTGTTCGGTGATGAACTTGGCGGCGGCGGGGCCTTGCTGGTCGTCGCGGCCGATGGTGCGGAAGATGAAGTGGTAGTTCTTGCCCTCGGTCAGCGCGGGCGAGGTGGCCGAGGGGGTCACGACGACCACGCCCTCGTTGTTGTAGATCGGCGCGGCGGCGATGCTGGCGCCCGAGCACACGGGGCCGACCACGTAGTGGATCTTGTCGTTGATGACGCGGTTGGCGGCCACCGGGCCTTGCTTGGGTTCACAGGCGTCGTCCACGGCCACGATCTCGATCTTCTTGCCGTTGATGCCGCCGGCGGCGTTGGCCATTTCAACCGCGGTATTGACACCTTCCTTGACCATGTCGCCGTACTGGGTGACGGGGCCCGTGCCGGGGCCGACCACGGCGATCTTGATCTGGGCATGGGCGCCTGCGGCGAACAGCGCGCCGGCCATTCCGAGGGCTGCTGCCACGGTCTTCATGCGAAAGGGGGTATTCATGGTGTCTCCTGGTACCTGGATGAACAAAAAGGCGCTGGCACGAAAACTCTTGGTTTTTTGGCCCGCCTGAGCGAAGACCGCAAGTCTACCGTTTTCCATGGGGGCTCCTTTTCGCGCTGGATCAAGGAGAAACCCCAGGCCAGCCCCGCCAAGGCCCGGCCCACTACACTGGCGCGCCCGCCCACGCTCCCCCCGCCAGCCCACCTGCCAGCCATGAACGCCCCCGTAGACGTTTCCTTTTTCCCGCGCGACGCCAAGCCGCTGGGCAGCTACCGCCCCTATTGGGCCAAGCGCTTCGGCACGGCGCCGTTCCTGCCCATGAGCCGCGAGGAGATGCAGCAGCTCGGCTGGGACAGCTGCGACGTGGTCCTGGTGACCGGCGACGCCTACGTGGACCACCCGAGCTTCGGCATGGCCGTGATCGGCCGTGTGCTGGAGGCGCAGGGCTTTCGCGTGGGCATCATCGCCCAGCCCGACTGGCACAGCAGCGAGCCGTTCATGGCCCTGGGCCGGCCGAACCTGTTCTGGGGCGTGACGGCGGGCAACATGGATTCCATGATCAACCGCTACACCGCCGACCGCAAGATCCGCAGCGACGATGCCTACACCCCCGGCGCCGAGGGCAGCCGCCGCCCCGACCGTGCCGCCATCGTCTACAGCCAGCGCTGCCGCGAGGCGTACAAGGACGTGCCGATCGTGCTCGGCGGCATCGAGGGCTCGCTGCGCCGCATCGCCCACTACGACTACTGGAGCGACAAGGTGCGCCGTTCCATCGTGGTGGACAGCAAGTGCGACCTGCTGCTGTACGGCAACGCCGAGCGCGCCCTGGTCGAGATCGCGCACCGCCTGGCCGCGCGCGAGCCCGTGGAGCGCATCACCGACGTGCGCGGCACGGCCTTCGTGCGCCGCCCGGGCGATGACACCAGCCAGGGCTGGTTCGAGATCGACTCCAGCACCGTGGACACGCCGGGCCGCATCGACGCGCCCATCAACCCCTACCAGACCACCAGCGAGCAGGCCTCGGCCCAGGGCGCCAGCTGTGCGCAGGGCGATGCTCCTGATTCAGGAGCTGCTAGCGCTTGCGGGACAAGCGCTGGAGGCAAAAAAGACGCCCAAGCCGTGGCCCAGCCGCTGCGCTTCGTGCCCAACCTGGCGCTGGCCGCGCGCCGCAGCCTGCCGCCGCGCGACAGGAGCGTGGTGCGCCTGCCCAGCTACGAGCAGGTCAAGAGCGACCCGGTGCTCTACGCCCACGCCAACCGCGTGCTGCACCTGGAAACCAACCCCGGCAACGCCCGCGCGCTGGTGCAGGCCCACGGCGAGGGCGCCACGGCGCGCGACGTGTGGCTCAACCCGCCGCCGATCCCGCTCACCACGGCCGAGATGGACCAGGTGTTCGACCTGCCGTACGCGCGCAGCCCGCACCCGCGCTACGCCGACGAGCACGGCCGCCACGACGGCGCGACCAAGATCCCGGCGTGGGAGATGATCCGCTTCTCCATCAACATCATGCGCGGCTGCTTCGGCGGCTGCACCTTCTGCTCCATCACCGAGCACGAGGGGCGCATCATCCAGAGCCGCTCGGAAGACTCCATCCTGCGCGAGATCGAGGACGTGCGCGACAAGGTGCAGGGCTTCACCGGCACCATCTCCGACCTCGGCGGGCCCACGGCCAACATGTACCGCCTGGGCTGCCGCAGCCCCGAGATCGAGGCCGCCTGCCGCAAGCCCAGCTGCGTCTTCCCCGGCATCTGCCAGAACCTGACGACCAACCACGACCCGCTGATTCGCATCTACCGCCGTGGCCGGGCGCTGCGTGGCATCAAGAAAATCCTCATCGGCTCCGGCCTGCGCTACGACCTGGCGCTGCGCTCGCCTGCGTACATCAAGGAGCTGGTGCAGCACCATGTGGGCGGCTATCTGAAGATCGCCCCCGAGCACACCGAGGCCGGGCCGCTGTCGAAGATGATGAAGCCGGGCATCGGCAACTACGACCGCTTCAAGGTGCTGTTCGAGAAGTTCACCGAGGAGGCGGGCAAGAAGCAGTACCTGATCCCGTACTTCATCGCCGCGCACCCCGGCACCAGCGACGAGGACATGATGAACCTCGCCGTCTGGCTGAAGAAGAACGGCTTTCGCGCCGACCAGGTGCAGACCTTCTACCCCAGCCCCATGGCCACCGCCACGGCCATGTACCACTCGGGCTACAACCCGCTCAAGGGCGTGCACCGCGACGAACGCGGCGAGCGCGTGGACATCGTGCGCGGCGAGAAGCGCCGCCGCCTGCACAAGGCCTTCCTGCGCTACCACGACCCGGCCAACTGGCCGCTGCTGCGCGAGGCGCTCAAGGCCATGGGCCGCGCCGACCTGATCGGCAACGGCAAGCACCACCTGATCCCGACCTTCCAGCCCATGACCGGCTGCGGCGCCAAGGCCGGTGCAGCGCCCCAGGGCAAGGGCGGCGGACTCGGCTACACCGTGAACAAGGACGGCAAGGCCGTGGCGCTGCGCCGCCGCCCGCAGGAGGCGCAGGAGCCGCAGGGCGACGTGCGCTTTCGCCGCGCCGATCCGCGGCCCGGGCAGGTGCTCACGCAGCACACCGGCCTGCCGCCGCGCGCGACGGGCGCGGCCAAGCCACGGAAGAAGGGGCGGTAGCCGGATCGGGGACGCATGCCGCCAGCAGCTTCATGAACTGGCGCTATTTTTTCAGTAGCTGCTGGCGCTTGTTGTGCTTCGGTTTCCCGATCAAATGCACCGTAAACATAGCCCCAGAAAGCGCTAGCAGCTACCGATTCGATAGCACTGGCTTCAACGGTACGTCATACGCACGATGCCGTAGGCGGTACGCAGATAGGCCATTTCGCCACTGGCCGCCCGCAGCGCCTCGCGCGTGGGGGTGTACGCCTGGCCCGCGATCTGCAATGCGCCCGAGGCATTGAGCGGGACGCGCGCGCCCGGCAGGCCCTTGCTGCTTTCCAGATCGGCCAGCACCAATGCCCCGGGCGCCCAGGCCCACGCCGTCCGCGCGCTTGCCGGGGCATAGGGGGCGCTCGCCGCGTCCCAGGCGCCGAGCGTCTGCCCCGAGGGCAGCGCCGCCAGCCGGTAGGTGCCGTCTGCCTGGCGCGTGGTCGTCAGGGCCTGGCCTGCCGGGCCGCAATACAGGCCATGGGCCTGTGCGTCGGCCAGCGTCTGCACCGTGCCATCGGCCGTCAGCCGGCGCACGCGGCCCAGGTCTTCGAGGTAGACGCCGCCCTGGGCGTCGGCGCAGAGGGCGGTAATCGACGCGAAGACCGCGCCTGGCCCCGTGCCATCGGCCATGGGCGTGCCCGTGGGCTGGGCGAACCCGGCCACCTGGCGCAGTGCCCCGTCAGGCGCCAGCGCCCACACGCCATGGCCCAGCCCGGGCCGGGTGCGCCAGGAGAGGGTCGGGCTGCCGCTGAAGACTTCGCTGTCGGCAATCAGCAGCGTGCCGTCCGGCGCCTGCGCCAGCGCGGTGGGGGTGAGAAAGCCCGTCAACTGCACCGGCACGGGCGCGTCCGGCGCGGGCCGCCCGGCGCTGGTGGCCAGCGTCGTGACCCGGCCAGTGGCCAGGTCGAGCTGGCGGATGCGATAGCGCCCATCGCACATGCCGTGCTCATCCAGGTACAGCGTCCGCCCGTTCGCCGCGATGGCCAGGGCATCGCCGCCGCCCAGGAGGATGTCCGAAGCCGGGCCGTCAACGCAGCCGCGCGCCGGGTCGGTGGCCGCGCCTGGCCTGTCGCCCGCCGGGCCGGCCACCCGCTCCAGCAGCACGCGGCTTTCGCTGGCGGGCGTGCCGTTGTCACCGCCACCGCCGCCGCAGGCGGCCAGAAGCAGAACGAAAAGAGGGGAGAGTTTCTGCAGTTTCATTGGCCATATACCTCTACTTCTGAGTAGGCGAGCCATGATCCATGATTATGGCCGTTGACGACGATGTAGCGCGTATAGAGGTCACTCAAGGGAATTGTGATGGGTGCGCGGTCACCATGCTTTGGTGTATTGTAATTTTGATACGCTCCAACGCTTGAGCCAGCATAATCGGAAGAAGGCGCTACAGAGAAATTAATGGGATAAATATCCCAAAGTGCGACAGAAGAACGTGGCGTCAGTCGAATGAACTTTACATTTCTATATGCTCCAAGATCTATGACAATGGTGCCGATGTTTCCGCCAGAATTCCATATATCGGAATAATTTCCATTATATAGGTTGGATATATTTGCGGTTGTTTGGGGCGACCAAACACTAGATATGGCGTGGCGGGTTAGGGAATTTGGAGATGAATTCCAGCGGGCAGAGTAGATGGGCGTGCCTCCTGCGCTTGAGCCTGTATACTGAGCGTTTTTCTTCAGAAACCACTCCCTTTGCAATGGTCGCGTCAGGGAATTTCCATGTCGCATCGCAATTGCTGCAGCAATGGGCGCGGAAAAAGATGTTCCGGACAATACCTGGGTTACGGAAGAATTGTATCGGAGTGATGTAATTTGTTTGGATGGAGCCCATAACTCCACACAGGGGCCATAATTGGAACCTGGAACATTCCCGAGGCCATAGCCATTGTTGAAGTAGACATAATCATTGGTCGAGCGCTGACCAGAGCTATCATGGCCACCAATTAACATGATGCCATCCCATGCTGGCGCATCTCCATAAAATCCATAGCCCCAACCGCAAGAGCTGTCGTTGTTATTTCCTGCGGATTGCAATATGATGTTCCGATTGCTCACCACCGCCATTGCTCGGCCAATATCTTTGCTGAATTCAAATTGATTCCAATACTCAGATTCAGCAGCTCCATTATTGAATGACATATTAAGGGCTGCCCAATTATAGGTTAGCTCTGAATATGCCATGGCATAATTCAATCGATCCAATATGGCGGTGTCGGTTAATGGTCCGCCGAGGTGGATCAAAGGCTGTCCGGGATTGATGCCACGGATTAATTGATTATTGTTTTTGGCAGCAATGACGCCATCAACATGCGCGGCATGCCAGAACGGCCAGTAATTTGGGTCGCCAGACCAAGCGCTGGATTCGTAGGAGTAGTTTAATCCGAAAGCCAGATCGGTTGAGATAGGGCTAACAATGGGGCCATCGATGACAAAGAAGATATTTCCTGATAGCTCGTATGTATTGGAGTCGTTTGTGTTTGTATATATTTTCCACCAAGGGATTATTTCACTCCCAGAGTATAAATCGCCAGGGGCAATTGTTGTGGATTGTGAAAATACAAATTTGGAAGGCTTACCTTCCACCTCGGATACGCTCACTACCCCTTCGGCGCCCAGTATTCTGGAAATTTCGTCAGGGAAGGCTTCCATTTCAAATTCCGTTGCAACCCATGAGCGGACTTTAAGTGGTTTTCTCTTTATAGAGGCCGCAATCATATCAGACACCATGCGAACGGCTGGCCGTTCAATGGCTGGATCGTTGATTTTTGATTTCAGTATGTCAGCTTGAATATAGCCGGCGGCACCAGCCTTTTCTTCGAGGGTGTTTGTATAAAATGGATTCAGGCCAATTTTGTACCTGACTTCACCACTCTCATTCATTAGAGGATTTTCTGCGTGTACTATGGCATCTCCCTTGCCAACTTGCTGTCCGAGTGCAATGCTGCAAAAGACAGATGCTGCCATGGAAATATATAATTTTTTAAAACCTCTCATGTCTTCTCCTTTCAAGAAATAACCAAATAATCTCCAGTGGTCTCAGGAGGTTTTCCCTGTGTAAACGGAGTATATGTATAAATACTTATTTGTGGCTTCAGCATAACCTGATTTCATAGGAAATCTATCCTTCAGGGTTATGCATATTTTTTATAATTTTATGCGCGATACTTTTCATGCTTGAAGATATTGCATGATGGGCTCTGGGAGTTTGCGACGGTACGTGTCTGCTGGAACTGTGCCGTGCGTGCAATGGCGGTAGCGTTCAGCCGCAGCTGGTTCAGGAGGGTCAAGGTGCTGGCGAACTGCTGAAGGAACAACGGCCGCTGCGCTGGAAGCTTGGGCAGGCGGCCCCGCACGATTAAGGTGGGTTTTGGTCGTTAGTCCTTGGCTATCAAACGCAAGCAGCTACCGTATTCATAGCACTCCGATGCCGTCACCGGCCGGGTGCAGCATACCGTGCGCCAGCCGCAGGGTGCGGCAGCGCAGCACCTGCGCCACGAGGGGGTCGTGGGTGAAGACCAGCAGCGCGAACCCGTGGCGGCGCTGCAGCCGTGCCAGCAGGTGCAGGAGGTTCTGGCGGTTGGCGGGGTCCAGCGCGGAGGTGGGTTCGTCCGCGACCAGCACGCCGGGCATGCGGGTCAGCGCGCGCGCCAGGGTCACGCGCTGCAGTTCGCCGCCGCTGAGTTGCGGCGGGCGTTTGCGCAGGAAGGTGTCGTCGTGCGGCAGGTGGACGGCGCGCAAGCCTTGCCGCACCGCGTCGCGGATCGCGGGCGCGTCCGCGCCCTGCAGCCGCAGCGGTTCGGCGACGATGCGCTCCACCGTCATGTGCGGGGCGCAGGCAGTCAGCGGGTGCTGCGGGATCAGCGCCACCGCGCCGTCGCACGCGCGCTGGCCTGGCGGCAGCGGCTGCCAGCCCGCGATCAGCCGCGCCAGCGTGGACTTGCCCGCGCCGCTGGCGCCGTAGATGGCGCAGGTTTCGCCGGCGCGCAGGTGCAGGCGGATGCCGTCCAGCAGGCACCGGCCCTGCACGCGGTGGCTGAGGTTTTCCAGGCGCAGCACCGGCGCGCCTGTTTCCGCTTGCGCTGCCACCGGCATGGGGCGCAGGTGCCGCAGCAGCCTGCGCGTGGCGGGGTGCGCGGGCTGGGCGAACAGGCGGCCGGTGTCGCCCTGCTCGACGATGCGGCCCCGTTCCATGACGGCGACGCGCTGCGCCAGCCGCTGCACCACGTCCAGGTCGTGGCTGATGAGCAGGATGGCGGTGTGCGGCGCCACGGCCGCGATCTGCGCCAGCATCTCGCGCCGCGCCTGCGCGTCGATGGCGGAGGTGGGTTCGTCCAGCACCAGCAGCCGGGGCTGGGGCAGCAGGGCCAGCGCCATGAACACGCGCTGGGTTTCGCCCCCGCTCAAGGTGGCGCAACGCCGCGCGTGCAGGTGGGCGGGCACGTTGGCGCGCAGCAGCGCCGCGCGCGCCTGGGCATGCAAATCGTGCGGGGGCGCGCCGCAGCGGCGCAGGCTTTCGATGGCGTGCGCTGCCACGGTCATCTGCGGGTTCAGGCAGTCCGCCAGGTTCTGCGGCACCATGACGGCGCCGCGCCCGCGCAGCGCATGCAGCGCCACGGCGGGCAGGTGCGTGACTGCGTGGCCCAGCACGTCCAGTTCGCCCTCGATCTCGCCTTGCGCCAGGCCGAGCAGCAGGCTCGCCAGGCTGCTCTTGCCCGCGCCGGAGGCGCCGATCACGGCCAGGCATTCGCCCTGCGCCAGCTCCAGGCTGACGTGGTCCAGGCGCAGCCGCGCGCCGGTGCGCAGGCTCAGGTTACGCAGCCGCAGCACGGGTTGCATGGCTTACCGCGCCTCGCTCGGGCGCAGGCGGTGCAGCGCCAGCAGCAGCGCGGACAGGGCCGCCACGGGCGGCGGCAGCAGCCACCAGAAGGCGTCCAGGTGCAGGTATTTCTGCGCCTCCAGCAGCAGCGCGCCCCAGCTCGGCATGCGCGGGTCGGCCAGGCCCAGGAACACCAGCCCGGTGCCCAGCATGACGCTGCGGCGCGCGTTCTGCACCACCAGCGCCTGCAGCACGGGCCATATCGGCGGCAGCAGGTGGGCGCGCAGCAGGTAGCGCCGCGTGGCGCCGTACATGCGGGCGATCTGCACGCTCTCGCGCAGCGCCTCGCGCTGCAGGGCGGTGGCAATCACGCGGTAGTCGTCCAGCCACGCGAGCAGGGACAGCAGCACGATGCTGCCCCACAGCCCCGGCGTGATGAAGGCGGCCAGCACCACCATGACCAGCGTGGCGGGCAGCAGCATGGCGATGTCGATGGCCCGCAGCACGGCCTGGCGGCCCCAGCCCGGCGCCCACAGGAACAGCGCCGCCGCCGCGAGGGCGATGGCCACGGGCAGCACGCCCGCCGCCCCGGCCAGCGCCAGCGTGTGCGGCACGGCGGCCAGCAGGCGCAGCAGCACGTCCTGCCCCAGCTCATCCGTGCCCAGCCAGTGGGCGCCGCCGGGGGCTTGCAGCACCGGCCCGCCCATTTGCGGCGCGGGTGCGAGCAGACTCGCGGCCAGCAGCAGCGCCAGGGCGGCGAGGAGGGCCGTGCGCGTCATCCGCGGCGGGCCAGCGCGCCGCCCACGGCGTCCAGCAGCATGTTGAGCGCCAGCACCAGCAGCCCGTTGGCCAGTACGATGCCCTGCACCAGCGGCAGGTCGCGCGCATGGATGGCGTCCACCATCAGCTTGCCCACGCCGGGGTAGGCGAAGACGATCTCCACGAACAGGGTGGCGCCGAGCATGCCCGGCAGCACGGCGCTCAGGCGCCCGAGCAGGCCGGGCAGGGCGTTGCGCGCGTAGTAGTGCCACAGCAGCCGCGCGCCGCCGATGCCGCGCGCCCTGGCGGCCTCCACATAGGGGCGGCTGCCGATGCGCACGGCCAGCCCGCGCGCCAGGTAGAAGAACTGGATGAAGCCGTGCAGCGCCAGCGCCGCGGCGGGCAGGGCGGCATGGCGCAGCCGGTCCAGCGCCGCATCCCACCCCTGCTTGCCGGAGAACAGCGACGCGCCGCCCGACAGCGGCAGCCATTCCAGCGCGATGGCGAACGCGCCCAACAACAGCAGCGACACCACGAAGGCCGGGATGCTCGACAGCACGGTGGCCACGGTGGAAACCGCCGCGTCGCCCCGCCCGCCGGGGCGGCTGCCGGCGTACAGCCCGGCGCCCGCGCCCAGCAGCAGGGCCACGGGCAGGGCCAGCAGCACCAGCCCCAGCGTCCACGGCAGGCTGGTTGCTATCAGCGTGCGCACTGGCGCGGCATGGGTCAGCGAATGGCCCCATTGCCCGGCGGCCAGCAGGCGCAGGTAGGCGAGGAACTGCGCCGCCGCCGTGCCGCCCAGGCCCAGCCGCTGGCGCAGGTCTTCGCGTGCGGCATCCGGCAGCGTTGCGGCGATGTCCGAGGCCAGGTAGGCGTCCAGCGGGTCGCCCGGCAGGACGCGCAGCAGTGCGAAGCCTGCCGCCGCCAGCACGCAGACCGCCGCTGCGTACAGGGCGGCTTGCGTGGACAGGTGCCCGAGCCTGCTCACGGCGCGGGCCGGAACAGCGCGGTCTTGTTCCAGGGCAGGGGAATGCCCATGGCCACGCCCTGGCGGGTGAAGGCCGGCGTCACCTTGCGCGGGTCGTAGGCCACGAAGTTGTGCGGGTTGACCAGCAGGTAGGCGGGCAGGTCGCGGCTGTACAGGCTTTCGGCCTCGGCCAGCGCGGCTTCGCGCTGCGCCGGGTTTTGCATGCCTTTTTGCTGCTCCAGCAGTTCCAGCAGCCGGGGATTGGCGTGGTAGTCGTCGGCGCGCTGTTGCAGCCCGGTCACGGCAAGGCGGAAGCGGTCCGGGTCGCCCTCGTGGCTGGATGACAGCAGCGCCAGGTCGAAGTCGCGCGCCTTGAGCCGCTGGGTGATGCGTGCGTCCTGCTCCAGCCGCAGGCGCACCGTGAGGCCGAGCTTCTCCAGTTGCGACGCCACCGCCTTGGCGAGCACTTCCGAGGCCGGGTCGCCCAGCATGTCCAGCGCCACCGGCGCGCCGCCTTGCCGCCAGGCGCCGTCGGCGCCGCGTGCCCAGCCGCCGGCGTGCAGCAGGGCGGCGGCGCGCTGCGGGTCGTGCGGGTAGTCCGCCAGACGGGCCGTGGACTGCGCGGGCAGGCCCTGCCGGTAGCCGGTCTGCGCCACCGTGGCCTGGCCGTGGTAGGCCACGTCGGCCAGCCACTGGCGGTCCAGCGCGTGCGCCAGCCCCTGGCGCAGCCGCGCGTCGGCAAAGCGGCCCGCGTGGTTGAACAGCAGCCGGTACGGGTGGTTCGATGGCTGCGCCAGCACGCTGAAGCCCGCCGCGCGGAAGGCATCGGCCATCAGTGCGGGAATGCCGGCGGCGTCCACCTCGCCGCGCCGCATGGCGGCCAGGGCGAGCTGCGGGTTCATCTTGACCACGAAGACCTGCGCATGGCGCGGCACGTAGGCGTGGTAGCCCGCGTGCCGCTCCAGCCGGTAGAAGCCCTGTGCGCGGTTGTATTCGGCCAGCCGGTAGGGGCCGGAGCCGGTGGCCGCGGCCAGCGCGTGGAACTGCTCGGGCGCGTCCACCGGGCCGTAGACGTGCGCGGGCAGCATCGGCAGCGCCGCCGCGATGTTGGCCATGAAGGGCGCGTAGGGCTCGCGCGTGCAGACCTCCACCGCGCCCGCGTTGTCTTTCGTGGCGGGCGTGGCCGTCACCCGGTCTATCACCTGCAGGTCAACGAAGCGGTAGTGGTGGCGGCGCAGGTAATCAAAGCTGAAGGCCACGTCCTGCGGCGTGACCGGCCTGCCATCGTGCCAGCGGGCACCGGCGGCCAGCGCGAAGCGGTGGCACAGCCCGCCCGGCAGCGCCTGCCAGCGTGCCGCCAGGGCCGGGGCCAGGGTGCCGTCGGCCTCCTTCCACACCAGGGTGTCGAACACGAAGCTGGAATACACGTAGCCCGGCCCGCGCGCCTGGTGCAGGAAGGGGGCGAGGAGGCCCCAGTCGCCCTGCGCGTCGGCGATCACCAGCCGCGACGCGCCCGGCGCTTGCGCCTGCGCGCCGCAGGCCAGCGCGGCGGCGCAGAGGAGCGCGGCGCAGGATTTCCCGTCAGGGGCGCGCATCGTGCAGTCCTTCCCCCACATAGACCAGGCTGGCCCAGGGCACTTCGCGGGCCGCCGCGTCGGCGGCGAGCCGGCCCACGGTGGTGCGCACGATGGCCTGGTGCGCCCGGCGGCCGGCGTGCAGCACCAGCGCCACCGGCATGGCGGCGCCGCAGCGCGGCAGCAGCGCGGCCTGCAGCGCGGGCCAGTCCATGCCCATGCCGAACAGCACCAGCATGTCCGGCCGCCACGCCGGCGGCTGTGCTTGCAGGCCGTGCAGCGTGGTCAGCGCCAGGCTGCCGCTGTCACCGCCCAGCACGGGCCGGGCCAGCAGGGCGTTGGCGGCGTTGAAGCTGGAGATGCCGGGCACGACGATGGGCGCCAGGTCGGCGAACTCGCGCAGGTAGCCCGCCTGCGGGCCGTACAGCAGCGGGTCGCCGAAGTCCACCACCGCCACGCGCGCGCCGCGCGCATGGGCATCGCGCACCAGGGCGCGCACGCGCTGCTCCTCGGCCTCGATGTCGGCCAGCGCCGCGCCCTCGCGGTGGCGCCGCGCCAGCGGTGTGAACAGGCCGTGGCCGCTGTCGTGCACCTCCTTGCCGTCGAGCAGGCCGCGCAGGCCGTCGAGCACGAAGCCCATGCCCAGTACCACGTCGGCCGCGCCGATGACGCGGTGCGCGCGCAACGTCATGTGGTCGGCGTCGCCGATGCCCGTGCTGACCAGATGCAGGCGCGCGCCTGCGGATGCGTCCGTGTGCATCGCCGCGCGCCCTCAGAAACGGTATTCCAGTTCGAGCCGGATGTCGCGGCCCGGCTCCTCGACGATGCCCGCCGTGGCGCCGCCGTAGAGCGTGGTGTGGGCGGCGTAGCGCTTGTCGAACAGGTTGTGCAGGGCCAGCTTCACGCCCAGGCCCTTGACGCCGGCCGGGCGCCACTCGCCTTGCAGGCCGTGCAGCACGTAGCCCGCGCGCTCCGGCTCGTTCGCGGGCACGTCCTTGAGGCGGCTGACGGCTTCCAGCGTGTAGCCCAGCGTGATGGCAGAGGAGGGCTGCCAGCGGTGGTCCCAGACCAGGCGGTCGCCTTGCCCCGCCGCATCGCGGCGCACGGCGCCCACGGGCTGGCCGTTGCGCTCCACGTCGACGTGGGTGAAGGCCAGGCTGGTGGCATAGCTGCGCAGGCGCCAGTTGGCGCCCAGCGCCCAGCCCCTGGCCTGCAGCGGCGCCTGGTTGAACAGGCTGCTGGCGGGCACGCTGCCCTGGCCCGGCACGTCGATCATGTTCTTCAGGCGCGTGTCGAAGTAGCGCACCGAGGCGCCGAAGCGGTCGCCCTGGGCGAACACGCCGCCCTGGTCGTAGCCCAGGCCGACCTCCTTGCGCTGCGAGGTCTCGGGCGCCAGGCCGCCGGCCGGCGTGGCGGTGCCGGGGTGGATGCGGCCCAGGAAGCCCACGGGCACGATGCCGCTGGCGCGCACCGCCTCGGCGTAGCCGGCATGGGCCGTGAGGCCGTCCATCAGCTCCACGTCGATGCGGGCATTGGGCGATACGCGGCCGCCGCTGATTCTCTTGGGCCCGTAGTCGGCGGCATAGTCGTCATGGCGCGCGCCCAGCGACAGCGTGACCGCCTTCCAGTGCAGCCGGTTCTGCAGGAACAGGCCCAGGTTGCGCGCGTTGTCGGTGAAGCTGCTGCCGTCCAGGTACTGGCTGGCGGATGGGGCGTTCAGCCGCGTGCCGCGCGCCTTCTCCTGAAACCCATCCAGGCCGAAGGTCAACTGGTTGCGCAGCGCGCCGCTGGCGTGGCGCCAGGTGCCGCTGGCGGCGAAGCCGTCTTCGTCGGTGGCGATGTCGGTAATCGCGGGCTGGGCGCCGGGGTAGGCCAGTTGGTTCTCGTTGCGGTACAGGCGTGCCGCCCAGGTCAGCGCGGCGCCGGCTGGCTCGTAGCCGTATTCCAGGGTGTACGAGGTGCGCTGCAGGCGCTGGTAGTAGGTGCCGGTGGCGTTGCCGCCGGGTGGGTAGTAGCCCGCGTCGCTGCCGGTGCTGCCGCGCGCGTACAGGCCGGAGGTGCGGGTGTTGGCCGCACCCAGGCGCAGCGAATGGCCCTGCATGTCGAGCAGGCTCATCTTGAGCAGGAAGTCGCGGTCCTGCCCCGCCGATTGGGGCACGTGCCAGCCGCCGCCGATGCGGTAGTCGCCATGGTTGGTGCCCGAGGCATGGGCCAGCAGGCCGATGTTGCCGCCCGCCAGGCCGTAGGCAGTCAGGCTGCCGCGTTTGCTGCTGTCTGCGCTGGCGTAGCCTGCCCTGAGGCGCGCGCCCGTGGTGCGGCCTTCTTCCAGCAGATCCTGCGCATCCACCGTGCGCATGCGGATCGAGCCGCCCAGCGCGCCGGGGCCGCTGTCGGCGCCGCCGAGGGATTCCACCTCCACGCGCTTGAGCAGGTCCGGGTCCATGCCGGTCATGCCGCCGCGGTGCTGGAACAGCGCGCGCCCCTGGCGCGCGCCGTCGATGGTGACGTTCAGGTTGGTGCCCTCCACGCCGTCGAGGTAGATGCGCTGCGCGTTGCGCGCGCCGCCGCCGACGGAGACGCCCGGCACGTCGCGGAAGATGTCCTTCGCGTCGAACGACACGTTGCGCTGCACGCGCTCCACGGGCACGCGCGCGTCCTGCTGCGCTTCGCCGGTGACGGTCACGGCGGGCAGCTCGGCGGCGGCCGGCTTCGCAGCCTCCTGCGCCTGGGCCGGGGAAACCAGCGACCCCAGCGCCAGGAGCGGCACGGTCAGCGTTGCCTTGGGTACTTTGGGTATCATGCGAACATCCTGTAAATGAAAATCACTTGTATTTCATCAATCATATGAACCAGGATTCGCCCCGGGAAGCCGCGAAAGCGGAACGAGGCGTCCAGCAAACGCGACCGCCATGAGCGACTACGCCTCCCTTCAGACCCTGCTGGCGCTGCACCGCCACGGCAGCCTGACGGCTGCGGCACGCGCCCTGAACAGCCCCAAGTCCACGCTGAGCCGCCGGCTGGCGGTGCTGGAGGGCGAGCTGGGGTACCGCCTGACGCGCACCGAGCACGGCCGGCTGCTGCTGACCGACGCGGGCAAGTGCTACCTGGAGTACAGCGAAAAGATCGTCACGCTGTTCGAGGAGGGCCGGCGGGCGCTGCACAGCGCCTCCACAGAGCCCAAGGGCAGTGTGCATGTGCGCATCTGCCCGGATATGTCCTCCGTCTGGGCCGCCAACGTGTTCTGCGGCTTTTTGTCGCAGCACCCAGACATCCGGCTCGACGTGCGCGCCATTGGCGCCGCCGGCATCGCGCCCGAGGGCGAGGGCGACATGTGGCTGGGCTGCGCCGCGCCGGGCTGCGCCAGCGCGCCCCCGGTGGATGGGCTGGAGCACATCGCCCTGGGCGAATGGCGGCGGCGGCTCTACGTCTCCGCGCGCCAGCCGCAGTGGCGCGACGCGTTGCGCGACATCGGCGATGTCGATCGCCTGCAATGGATCTCCAAGTCGGACGAATGCGACGCCGTGGCGCTGCGCCATGCGCCCAGCGGCGGCAGCTACCGCCTGCAGCCCGCCGCGCGGCTGCGCGTCGATTCGCTGCTCATGCAGGCCGACGCCATTGCCAGCGGCGGCGGCATCGGCATCCTGCCCTCATGGATGGCCGAATGCCCGCGGCACGGGCTCAGGGATAAGTTCATCGCCGTGCTGCCGGACTGGCAGGCGCCGCCCGTGCGGCTGTCGCTGTTCCTGCGCAAGGGCAGCCGGGCCAAGCGGGTCAAGGTGCTGGTGAACTACCTGCAGGAGCAACTGCCGCCGCGTTGGCGGCTCGGGCAGGCGTCCCTGCAAGGTTGAGATGGTTTTTGCCTGATTAGCCCTGAACCTCAGAGCACACGGAACAATCGATTTGAGCAGCCTGTCTAACCCTGCGATGCCGAGTCATCGGTGAAGGAGCAGGCCATGCCCATCAACGCCATCGAGTTCCAA